>WNFV01000486.1_pt1 | contig 53144 bp, 50 predicted proteins | sample 5400101 | NCBI WGS metagenome assembly WNFV01 (sample SAMN13153361, study PRJNA577476) | soil metagenome | isolation source: 115 cm soil or saprolite under grassland replicate 1 | place: USA:California | collected 2016-06-15
TTGAGGAATACAACAAAGGATGGCTCTGTGGAGTAGGCACAAAACCGGCTCAGTTGTCTGAGGGGTAAGAAGCACTGGCGAGACGATGAACCCGGCAGTGAGTGGGTCCACCCAACTAAGATTTGCAGCCGACGCCGCTATGCGGCGCGGCTGAACCCAGCCGTTGGCGGCTGCTATTCATGTCTGTACCAGCGATCTACGTATGGTATACTTTGCCGAAGTATCTCTATGTCAGTCGGTCGCATCGTCAGCAGGGCATTGGACGAGCGCTCTTTCGTGAGGCGCAGGCGATTGCGCACGCACGGGGTGCCCAGGCGCTCTATATTTCGGCAACGCCAACTGAAAATACAGTGAACTTCTACTGTCTATCTGATTCGAGGGTTCACAATGCGAGAAGCTGAGTTTCTGAATCAACTGTACGCGCTACTGGATGCCTCCGTGGTAGGTCTGGACATCCCACAAAAGCTACAGCTGATCCGGGATATTTGCGACGAAACCCTGCGTGCCAGCGACCAAGGCACGTCGCTTACCTGTCGCATTGTGCCTTTCATTACCGGGCGTCGCCCCACCGACGAGGTAGCCCATCCGGGCCTGGGATCGAGTGACAACTCCAGTATGATCCTGCCAGCCGGCCTGACGGATGAAAACCGGACCTATATCCTGTACACCCTGGGCGGGCTAGACGCTTCTACTCCGGAGATGTTGCAAGAGATAGCCCTTGATATCACCCTGTCCTTTTGTGGCACAGACGCCTCTCAAACGACCCTCCCCATTCCCGGATGGAACAAACGTCCCGTCATACCAGCGATTCTGGATACAACCGCAACAAGCAAGCCGATATTACGTCCCATCTCCCTGCTAGACGCCAACCAGCGCCGCTTGGTTGTTACCCTGTCCCCATCCGAAGATTTCCTGCCGGGCACCACTTGGCGCTGGCAAGACTTGGACCTACAACTGCAAGCCTCGGCTACAGATGAGGCCGATCCCTTTACCTTCGGTCATATGTTCACGCAAATGCTTCAAGTGCAACTGCGCGCCACCCGGCGTCAAATGCCGGTAGCCTCGGCCTATAGCTGGATTGACATTTGCGACACCCGGCGCTTCGGCTCTGTGTATCAGCGGATTATGGACCGGCTCATCAAACCCGACACCGAACGACAGGCCAAGAAGGCCGGCTTAGTCACTCTAGACCATGCCTACCATCCCTGGTTTCCGGTCCTGCTGATAGGTTCAGACAAGGCGGCGCTCTACACACGTGCCTTAATCGAGGATATCGCCCACAAAAAACGCCATTTGACCGATCCGCGCTGGTTAATGCGGGTCGGGCTGTATCTGGAGTTTCTGACCTGCCTTGGCATCTTTGAAGCCGTCAAAGAACAGGTCGGCGATCTGCTTTCCCCGGCGGAAAGAGCGGCGTTTGAAAGCAGCCCATTCTTCGCCGAAATCCGCCGACGGCTCAATCCGCGAGGATGGCGCGAAGTATGGAAACTGAAAGACATTGTTTTCCCCAAATTTGGCACCCCGCAGACTGGCCCGGTCTCAGCCCTCAATTTGCTCCAAAAGCGCAAGGCCGTCCTGGCGTTTCTCGTCGTCCACCATCAGGATCTTCAACACGCGATTGAGTTGGCCGGAGCAAACGTCCACAATGCGCAAGAGACTTGGCACCGCCTCTTTCGGGATGCTGAGCGGGCCGTGCTGCGTAAAACGCCCCTGGCATTTCCCGAGCTAGCGCATCTCAACCCACAGGTAAAGGATTTTGTTCTCTGGCATCAACAGGGCAAGCTGGATCTCCCTGGCCTGAAATGGGTGCCCAAGCAATTCAGCGCCATGTTCGGCGATCAAGACGGCTTATTTACCACGGCGTGCAATCAGTACCGGGCCTCCATGAACGAAGTCGCCGAATGGGCCAAACAGCGCCACTTGATGGACTACACAGGAAACGAATGTATACCGTCCAGGGTAAGTCTCTTGCAGGCGTATATGGGAGGCCAGCAGACCCGGCTGGAGCGCCTGCAACGCAAGGATGGCTATTCCGGTCACATTGATATTGAGGCCGCGCTGCCGGAAGAGTTCAAGGTCCCGACGGAACAGATCGGGGTATTGCTGGCCAAAGTCCCCATTTTCGAGATGCTATCCGAAGTCGAGCGCCTTCAGCTCGCCAGAACGGCGCGCACGATCTCCTTGTGCCCGATGGAGCGAATTACTATTCAAGGGCGCCAAGGGTCTTCCTTGTTCCTGGTTGGAGAGGGCCGTCTTGAAGTGCTGGTCCGCCAAGCCGACGGCACCGACCAACTCGTGGACATCAAGAAAAGCGGCGACGTGATCGGCGAAATCTCCTTGCTGACCGGCGCGCCCCGAACGGCGACGGTAAGAGCAATCGAGGGCGCTGTTGTATATGAAATCGGCAAACATCAATATGAGCCGATCATGCGTGCCAGGCCAGAGCTTGTGGAAAAATTGGCTGCGCTCATGGAGAAGCACATCGAGAATATGCGCAAACATCGGGTATCTTATGAAGCCGGGCTGGAAACATTGAACTTCGGCCAACGCATCAGACGATTCTTTTTCGGCAGCGCTGACGATCCAAAACGCGGTATATAAGCCTGTCTCGGCGGCTGAATCACACTTGCGCTTTCGGCAAGGAGAGGGCCAGTGTCATGGCCTGCTCCAGCGCCATCGCGCGGCCCGCCGCCCATGCCGCTGCGAAGGCTGACTCGTCGAGCTGGGCGCGGGTCATCGCTACACTACGATCATAGTCCGCCTGGTCAGCTGGTTCTAAGGTCGCGCCGATCCCATCGAGCAGTGCTTCCGATGCGCCAAACAGCTGCACCGCTCTCTCTGATTGACCCTCTGCTGCTGCTACTCCGGCCAAGCCGGCAAAACATGCGGCAATGAGGTCCTTCAATCCAAGCTCTTGAGCCAAGGCCAGGCCAGCGCGAAACCCTGCCACCGCCTGGGCAGCGTCACCTTGATGCTGTGCCACATGCGCCAGGTTCTGGAGCGCAATCGCCATACCACTTTTGTGGCTGAGCTCCTGAGCTATATTGAGGCTTTCGTTATAGTACATCGCCGCCTGTTGGTCGTCTCCCTGCGATCGTGCCACCTCCCCCAACCCATTAAGGGCGGCGGACATCGACCGTTTGTCCCCACTTGCTCGATGGATCGCGAGACTTTCCTGGTGATACGCCTGTGCCGCCACAATGTCACCCTGGTTTAAAGCCAGATTCCCCAGGCCGATGAGTACCCATGCCATGGAAACCGCGTCGCCAAGCTCTCTGAACAGTGGGAGACTCTCTTGAAAGAATGCCTCGGCCTGCGTGCTGTTCCCCTGGAGACGCGCTACTTCACCTAGTCCCTTCAGTGCATAGGCGCGACTATTTGTGTCTCCCAATGCTTGTCTGATCGCCAGGCTTTCCTCAAACAGCAAACGCGCACTTGCGATGTCGTATACGTTAAGGGCCAGATCGCCTGCGGCGTTGAGCGCTTTCGCACGCGCTGCAGTTGGCTCCATCGCCGCTGATCGTGAGAGGAGTGTGCCCAACCAGGTGCGCCCTTCGTTGAGATACCCGTGTATTTCCCAGAACAGCGACAGCGCTCCGGCTATTCGCAACCCAATCGCGGTGTCACCTGTCGTCGCACTCCACCTGATCACTGCACGTATGTTGTCGTGCTCCTGCTCCAGGCGGTTCAGCCAGAGCTGTTGTTCTGGACCATAGAGTTGTGGCTCCGCCTGCTCTGCCAGCGTCAGGTAATACTCGGCCTGGCGACGGCGAATAATTTCCGCTTCACCGCTCGCTTCGAGGCGCTCCAGCGCGTACTCGTGGATGGTCTCCAGCATCATAAAGCGTGTGCCGCCGTCTGGCGCTTCGACCTGTCGCACCAGACTTTGGTCCACCAGTGCCGCGATGCCATCCACAACCTCGATCGGCAGACCGTCGTCTCGGTTGCACACGACCTCGGCCGCATCGAGCGTGCAGCCGCCCACGAACACCCCCAGCCGCGCAAACAGCGTCTGCTCACCATCGCCCAGCAGGTGGTAGCTCCAGTCGATCGTATTGCGCATGGTCTGCTGGCGCTCGGGCAGGTCGCGCGCGCCACCGGTCAGGAAGGAAAGCCGCTCGTCGAGCCGCGCTAGTAGCGCCTGCGGAGGGAACAGCTTGACCCGCGCCGCCGCCAACTCGATCGCCAGCGGCAACCCATCCAGGCGATAGCAGATCTCGGCCACCGCCGGGGCAGTCGCGTTGGTCACCTGAAAGCTGGACTGGCTGGCCTGGACACGCTGGATGAACAGCGCGACGGCAGCATACTGCGAGAGTTGGCCGAGCGGGGGCATATGCGTGAGGTCTGGCAACGCCAGTGGCGGCACCATGACCTCCTGCTCGCCGCGCAGATGCAACACCTCGCGGCTGGTGGCCAGCACCTTCAGCTGCGCCGCCGTCGCCAGCAACTCGGCGACCAGCGTTGCGGCGGCGAGAAGGTGCTCGAAGTTGTCCAGCAGCAACAGCATGCGCTTGTCGCGCAACTCGTCCTTCAGGCAATCCAGGAGCGGCTGCCCGCCGCTTTCGCGCACGCCCAGCGTGGCCGCGATCGCACTTGTGACCAAGTCCGGCTCACGGATCGGGGCAAGGTCGACGACATACACGCCGTCGGTGAAGTCCTCGACCAACTCGGCCGCGACCTGGAGGCTGAGGCGGGTCTTGCCGATGCCGCCCGGGCCGGTCAGCGTGACCAGGCGGACATCCGCGCCCCTCGCTTCGTCGGGATTCCGGCGCAGCAGTGCCGCTATGGCTGCGACGTCCTGCTCGCGGCCAATCAGCGCGGTGGGCTGGGCCGGCAGGTTGGTGCGGCGCGCGTCGAGCGTATTCAGCGCCGGAAAGGTCGCCAGCAGATCGGGGGCGAGCAGCTGAAAGATCTGCTCGGGCAGGCTGAGGTCTTTCAGGCGATGCGTGCCCAGGTCGCGCAGCGCCACATCGGGCGGCAGTTGCTCGCGCACCAACTGCTCGGTTGTCAGCGAGAGCAGCACTTGGCCGCCATGCCCGGCCGCAAGCAGCCGCGTCGTGCGATTGAGCGCTGGCCCGAAATAGTCGCCGTCGCGGACTTCAGCTCCTCCGCTATGCAGCGCCATGCGGACCTGGAGCGGCTCTGGCAGCTCCCACGGTTCCGCGCCGAGCGCCCGTTGGGTGAGGAGGGCTGCCGCCAGCGCGTCCGGCGCCTGGGCAAACGCCGCGAGCACACTATCGCCAACCGTCTTGAACACCACCCCGCCATGGGCGATCACTATGTCGTTCAGCAGGGCATCGTGGCGGGCGAGCGCGGCCGGCATCGCCTGCGAGTGGCGCTCCCAGAGCCGCGTGCTGCCCGCGATGTCGGTGAACAGAAAGGTGACCGTCCCGCTCGGCAGCGTGCGTACGGGCGAGGCGGTTTGCACCGGCTGGCTGGTTGCCGCCGGCACCGCAGCTACAAAAGCTCCGCGCGCAACCGTCTGGGCTGGCGGCGCCAGCCGATCCGCGCCCATTTCAGCACGCGCCACTTTGATAAAGCTGGACCGCTCATCGGCCGCGAGCTCGAGCGTGTCGGCCAGCAATGTTGCAATTTCGCGCGACGGCCGGCGTGCGTCGCCTTCAATCTTGCGGATCGTCTCCAGCGAGCAACCGACGCGCTGCGCCAATTCGTTCTGGGTCAGATCCAGCGCTTTGCGCCGCCGCTTGATCCACAGACCAAGCGAGATGATATCACTCATCGGCAACTCTTTCCGGCCATCTCACCAGTGGGTCACCTGATTTGCTCGTCGCCAGTCGGTAGTGCGTAGTACGTAGAAGTGCCAAGTACGCACTACGCACTACGCACTACCGGCTGACAAATTGCCGATTCGGAAGTCAAACGACTCACTAGCTGAGACACGGATGATTGTGTACTGCTTTTTGTGCGACTTATTGTACTGCGAAATGGTACCGCTGAACAGTGGCGAAATGCTTTACGAGCATCACGATAACTGAACGGCAGTGCTGGGAAACCCGTCTGGCGGGCGTCGCTGGAGAGCGCGCAGACCGGCGAATTGTGGCCGGTGGTTCTGGAATACCTGGCGGCAATGAAGTAAGTGCTCAAGACGGACAACACTATTAGCTCCGTCTCCGATCTGCTGACCCGCGACCTGACGGCCCATAGGGAACAGTACCTTATTTCGCGTGTCTTCGTGTGCCTTCGCAGATCGTGATATATGCGTTCGCCTGCTACTGCTACGCCGGGCTCATCGGTGGGTTCCCGTCGGTTGGAGTGCCGCGCGCAGGCACGAATCGCGAGAGCAGGATCCCCAGCTCGTACAGCAGGTACATCGGCACCGCCAGCAGCATCAGGTTGTATGGGTCGCCGGTCGGCGTGATGATCGCGGCGGCGATTGTAATGATCACGATCGCATAGCGGCGCGTGCGGCTCAGCATCTTGGTGTTGACGATGCCGAGCCGCGCCAGCAAGTAGATCACGGCCGGCAGCTCGAAGATGATACCGTTCCAGAGCAGCAGCGTCGATACGGTCGAGATAAAGCTTGCGAAGGTCGGCTGGGCCTCGATCCGAGCCGTGGTGCCGAATGTGAACAGGAACTGGAGCGCCGCCGGAATGGTGAAGAACCAGCCGAACGCCAGCCCGGCGAGGAACAGCTCGCTCACGAACGGCAGTGCGGTGAATAGGATGCGCTTCTCGTGCGGCAGCAGGCCGGGGATAAAGAAGGCGATCAGCTGGTAGACCAGCACCGGGATTGCGATCGCGATGCCGATCACCAGCGCGATGCGCATGTAGTTCACAAACAGCTCGGCTGGCTCGATCGCCTGCAGCATAATATTGGCAGGCACGAAGTGGCCGATCAACAAATTCGGCAGCGTGTCGCCCAACAGCCATGAGCTATTGACGATCCAGAAGCCGATGATCGTGCCCGCCAGCACCGCCAGCAGCCCCTTGGTCAAGCGGTTGCGCAATTCGATCAGGTGTGGCGCGATGCCGGACCAAAAGTCGCCGAGTGACTCGAAGTTGGTGATCACATCGCCCTGGCTCTCCTCGGCAGCTTCGGACGTGTCGCGGATGAGCACTCGTACCAGCAGTGCGATCAGCAGTGGCGTGGCGATCAGAAAGATCAGCAGGCCGACTACCAGGAAGAATTCCTCATTGGACATTGGAGGCCTCTTCGGTTTCGACAGGTTGATCGGGCGCGGGCGGCGTGGGGTGGTCGGCGGGTAGGTCGCCAGGCAGCTGCATATTCCACGACGGCGGCCGCCAGTCGTCGGCCAGCACGCCGCGCTGCTTGAGCTGCTCCTGAAGCGCAAAAAGATCGGTCATAATTGCCTGGAGTCGCAGATCGATCGACTCGAATGCCGCCTGCGCCGTCGCGGCCGGCTCGGCTGGTGACCCCTCGGCGAACGGCAATGGCTGGCCAGGTTGGCGTAGCGCTTGCGGCGTCTGTTCGTCCGCACCGTTGAGTGTTGTGGCCGAGTCGGCAGCTTGCGCGGCCTGCTCGGGCGGCTCGTCCCCTGGCGAGGCGGACGGCGCCTGCTCGTCGGCGCTTGGTTGGCCGTGGGCATTCGCCAAGGTCGCTTCGAGATCTTGCAGCGGATTGACTGGCTTGGGCGGCGCGATACTGCCGAGCTCTTCCAGCTCGGCTTTGGTCGCCGCGGTCAGCGAGTTCACTTCGGCGCCGATCTGCTTGGCGGCGCCGAGCACTTCGTCGCGTACGCTTTGAACCTCGAGCAGGCTGGTCCTGAGGGTCGCCAGCTCCTGCTCGATCTCCTGGCGCGCGCGTATCACCATCGCGGCGTCGGGCGAGCTTTGGAGCCAGTTTCGGCCACGCACCAGCAGCTTGCCAGCCTGGCGGGCGAGATCGGGCAGCCGCTCGGGGCCGACCACGATGAGCAGAATAATCAGGATGAAAATGAATTCGCCTGGACCGATCCCCAATATTTCCATCGTAAGCCTTATACAAATGAACCGCCGAGTCCGCGAAGAACGCCGAGGGCGATGCCCTGCGTTCTCCACGTGCCCTGCGGTTTATCGTAGATCTATTGGGTACGCACTTACGCCGCGGAGTGCGCGTCGATAAAGCTCAGCGCATCGCCGACGGTTAAGATCTTCTCGGCCTCCTCGTCGGGAATCTCGACGTTGAATTCCTCTTCGAGCGACATGATCATCTCGACGAGATCGAGCGAGTCAGCATTCAGATCATCCGAGAACCGGGCCGATGGGACGATTTTGCTCTCATCAACGCCAAGCTGCTCGGCGACGATTTTCTTTAGGCGGGCTTCCATTTCGGGCGATGCCATGCGGATACTCCTTTCAACATCCTGGTTGAGTGCTACGTATGAGAATACCACGTTTGAATGTTCCAACGTTCCAATGTTCAAACGTTCAAACGCTATTCACTATACCCTTCGATATAGCGAGTGACGACGGTGCCGAGTACACCGTTGACGAAGCGGCTGGAGTTGTCGCTGCCAAACTGCTTCGCCAGCTCGACGGCCTCGTTAATCACCGCCTTGACAGGCGTCTTTTCGGCCTCGTCGATCAAAATCTCGTAGAGCGCAATGCGCAGGATCGCTTTATCGACGCCTGGCATTTGGTTAACCGGCCAGCTTGGCGCGGCTTCCTCGATAATACGATCGAGGTAGGAATAATGTTCCCAAACGCCGAAAACCAGCTGCCGCAGGAAGCGCGCCCCTTCTGGCGGAAGCAGCTCGTCTGCCAACCAGCGGGTCACAATCTCATCCGGCGCGTGGTCGGTCGCGTCGAGCTCAAACAGCGCCTGGAGCGCGATCGTGCGGATGCGATGTCGCAGGCTAGGCATAACCCGCCTCCACATCCTGGATATAGACGTTCACTTCATGTACCGTCATACCGGCCAGTTCTCGAATGACTGCGGCGACAGTCGCCTGTGTTGCCATGCCAAGCTCAAGCAGATTCGTGTCGGGCTTGGCGATCACATAGCAATCGGCGCTGACGCCGTCGTTGGCAATTCGTAGCGCCACGCCCTCGCCGCGCCTGCTCATGCGCGCGAGCGGCACACTGCCGAGGCGTGCGATACCGGGCACTTCGCGCAGCGCCATCAGCACGATGCTCATAAGCACATTTGGTGCCACTGTTACCTTGCCGGCTGCCTGGGTCACGTTCCTCTTAACCTCGCTGGCGCTGCATCAAATTGGGCAGAAAGCTCAAGTCGATCTCGCCGCGCCGGAAGTCCGGTTCGTTCAGCAGCGCGAGCTGAAACGGCATGGTTGTCGTCACCCCAGTGACAATGCACTCGCTTAATGCGCGGCGCATACGCACCAGTGCTTCGTCGCGATCCTGCCCCCAGGTGATCACCTTCGCGAGCAGCGAGTCGTAGGTGCCTGGTGGGGTATAGCCCGCATAGACATGCGAGTCTATTCGCACACCAGGGCCGCCCGGCGGCAGAAAGAACTCCACTTCGCCGGCCGACGGCAAGAAATCGCGCGACGGATCTTCCGCATTGATACGGCACTCAATCGCGTGTCCGCGTATTCTAACGTCTTTCTGAGTCAGCGTCAAGCGCTCGCCGGCAGCGATCCGTAGCTGCCATTTGACTAGGTCGACGCCGGTGATCATCTCGGTGACCGGGTGCTCGACCTGGATGCGCGTATTCATCTCCATGAAATAGAACCGCCGATCCGGCCCCAGCAGGCATTCGACGGTTCCAGCGTTGGTGTAGCCGATCGCCTGGATGCCGCGGATCGCCGCCGCGCCCATTTCGGCGCGTAGCTCGGCATCGACGGCCGGCGACGGCCCTTCCTCGATGATCTTCTGGTGCCGCCGCTGGATCGAGCAGTCGCGCTCGCCCAGGTGGATCGCATTGCCATAGGTGTCGGCCAGCACTTGGATCTCGACATGGCGCATGCCGGCGAGGTAGCGCTCCAGATAAAGGTCGCCCTGGCCGAAGGCGGCTTCGGCCTCGGCCTTGGCGGTGGCGTACGACCGCGCCAGCTCGCTTTCTTCTTGCACCACCCGCATGCCGCGCCCGCCGCCGCCGGCCACGGCTTTGAGCAGCACCGGATAGCCGATCTCACGCGCCAGATCGAGCGCCTCATCGACCCCGCGCAGCACGCCGTCGGATCCGGGGATGACTGGCATGCCAGCGCTGCGCATGGTCTGCCGCGCAACGGCTTTGTCGCCCATCAGCCGGATTGCGTCGGGCGATGGGCCGATGAAGGTCAGGCTGCATTCGCCGCAGATCTCGGCGAAGTACGGATTTTCGGAGAGGAAGCCATAGCCGGGGTGAACCGCATCGCAGCCGGTAATCAGCGCAGCAGTAGTCAGCGCCGGCGTGTTGAGGTATGATCGCGCTGGCGCGGCCGGCCCGATGCAGACTGCCTCATCCGCCAAGCGCACCGCCAGCGAGTCGCGATCGGCCTGGGAGTACGCCACAACCGCGCGCACGCCCAACTCCTGGCAAGCGCGAATGATCCGAACGGCGATTTCGCCACGGTTGGCGATTAATACTTTTTCAAACATAGGTCGCCGGAATGGCAAATTGTAGATTGTAAATTGAGACGATCCAACCTGCAATTTACAATTTGCAATTTGCAATTCCTAATGCATCACCATCCCCCCATCCACAGTCAGCGTCTGCCCGGTGATATATGCGGCCGCGTCGGAGGCCAGGAAGCAGACCAGATGAGCGACATCCTGGGGTGTGCCAAGCCGGCCCAGCGGGATGTTGTCGAGAATCGCGGTTTTGATCTGGTCGTTGAGCACGCCGGTCAGCTCGGTCTCGATGTAGCCGGGCGCGACCGCATTGACGGTAATGGCGCGCGAAGCCATCTCGCGAGCGGTCGACTTGGTGAAACCGATAATGCCCGCTTTTGCTGCGGCATAGTTGGCCTGACCGGCGTTGCCCATTAAGCCAACCACCGATGTGATATTAATGATCCGCCCGCCGCGCGCCTTGGTCATTGGGCGTAGCGCCGCTTTGGTGCAAAGGAAAACCCCGCGCAAATTGGTATCGATCACCGTATCGAAGTCGTCTTCCTTCATGCGCAGCAGCAATGTGTCGCGGGTGATCCCGGCATTGTTCACCAAAATATCGATCTTGCCATAGCGATCCAGCACGCTTTTGAATAGCTGCTCGACCTCGCTTGCCTGGCTGATATCTGCCTGGAACGCGATCGCCCGCCCTTCATTGGCTGTTATCGCCTGCACCGTCTTGTCGGCGGCGGCTTGGTTGCTGCGATAGTTGATCACCAGCGTCGCGCCGGCTTCCGCCAGCGTCGTGGCGATCGCTCGCCCGATCCCGCGTGAGCCGCCGGTCACCAGGGCCACCCGATCCTTCAAGTTGATCTGCATACCCTCCGCTCCACAATTGCAGATTGCAGATTGTAGATTGCAGATTGAGAAACACTAATCTGCAATCTACAATCTGCAATATGCAATTCGGCCAGTGCGTTTTAGCTTAGTTTTCGGACATCTCATACAGCGTCGGGCCGTCGATCAGCACCACCGGCCGGCCCTTGGACGATTTCAGCGCGCTGGGCTGAAATTCGGTCGAGGCCAGCACGACACCCTTCCGGCAACCCTCGCGCTTCATTTCTTGCAGCAGGCTCTCGATTGTGCCGGTGCTGACTTTATCGGCGACGCTCAGGCGCAGGTGCCACGGCTCGCCCTCGTACTCCAGCCAGAGATCGAGGTGCTTATCCTTGTCGATGAACCGGTAGTCCTTGAACTGGAAGCCTTTTTTGGTGAAAATATTCTTGACATAGCTGCCAAACTGCGGCAGCGAGAGGCCGCGGACGTCGTCGGCGCCACGGACGCTGCCGGGGCGCGCAAGCTGGCCGCCGCGCGTATCGACCTCGGCTTTCAGCGAGCGGTTGCGCGCCTCGGTGCGCCCGGCCATGCTGGTGCCGAAGGTGCAAAAGGCCACCAGCGAGAAGAAGGTGAACCCCGCGAGTTGGGCCCAAATCTGCAGCAGCGTAAAGTTTGCCGCAGATGTGCCAAGCGCCGCCTGCATCGCCGCGCGCAGCGGCGTGAGAAAAATGAGCGCCGCCAGCGCAACCGATCCGGTGACCCCGCCAACCAGACCAGTCATCAAGCCGTGCAGCGTATAGTGCTGCTTGATGCGCCGGCCCAGCAGCAAACCAGTGCCGACCGGCACGATGCCGGCAATGATCGATAGCGTCGAGCCTTGCAGGAACGCAACGCTCATGAGCGAGCCGGCGACGATGCCGAACAGCAGGACAATGCCCCAGTTCAGCTCGCGCAAGCCGGTGCGCAACGAGTCCAGGAGCTGCGCGATACGGCCTTGCGGTTGAGTGATCTCCGGCAGCGCTGGATCTGCGCCTTGCTCGCGCTGCTTGCGCGTTGGCTTGGCGGTCTCGGCCGATTGTGATTCGCGTTGCTCCGACACATTGACTCCCATAATTTACTTTCTGTTGCTGATATATTACTTGCTAGTACAGATCAGTTGAAGCTGGAATCTGCTTAATAGTCGGCAGTAGGCAGTCGGCAGTACACTGCATCCTGCCTCCTGCTTACTGGCGACTAATCTGAAATGGTTTTCTGACAAAATGCACTAGTGATCCTGTTCCAACAACTCATCGACCGCCTCGCGCAGCTTGCCGATGTCGGCGAATGAACGATAGACCGAGGCGAAGCGAATATATGCCACGTCGTCAAGCTCGCGCAGATTCCGCATCACAATATCGCCAATCGCCGACGACGCTACCTCCGGCTCGTCGAGGGCCATGAGCGCCGCCTCAACGTCGTTGGCGAATTGCTCGAGGTGCTGCGCCGAGACCGGCCGGCGATAGCAGGCGGTGCGTACGCCGCGCATCATCTTCTCGCGGTCGTAGGGCTCGCGCTCGCCGTTTTTTTTCACGACGGTCAGGCTCACCGATTCGACCCGCTCGTAGGTGGTGAAGCGCTTCCCACACGACGGGCATTTGCGCCGTCGGCGAATCGACTCGCCGCTGTTCAACTTGCGCGTGTCGATCACATCACTATCGGAATGCTGGCAATAAGGGCAACGCATAACAAAACTACCAAAGCGCGGCGCGCCATTCGTTCAATCTGAGCACATGCGCGGCATTATAGCATAGGCCTGTCGGCGCGCCAAACACTATGCCGTTGATAGTCCAATCTTCATGAGCACTTAATCTTGCCCTAATCAATCTGTCGTATAGTCGCTGAGTATCATTTGTTGAGAAAGGGATGTCCCGTGCCGAATCGTTCATCATCATCAACACTCATCCGCGCGACCGGCCCGGATGCTGCCCTGTTCACGGCCCGCCTGCCAGCGATTGCGCTGTTTGTGGTTGCCTGTTTACTGCTCATGGCCGCATTGCTGCCGCTTGATTATCGAATCGCGGTGACGCTCGGCATTGTCCAGGGCCTCGGCGAGTTCCTGCCGATCTCGTCGTCGGCCCACTTGATATTGACCCCGTGGTTTTTGGGATGGCCCGACCCAGGTTTGACGTTCGACGTCGCGCTGCATGTTGGTACATTGGTCGCGGTGCTGGCGTATTTTTGGCGCGATCTGCTGCGGCTGGCGATTGCCGCGCCGCGCCCGCGTTCAGTCGACGGGCGGATGTTCTGGCTGCTGCTGCTGGGCGCCATCCCAGGCGGAATCGCCGGCGTGCTGCTCGATAGCCTGGCTGAGCAGACTCTGCGCAGCCCAGTGCTGATCGCCGGCACGCTCTCGTTGATGGGGCTGGCGCTGCTGGCAGCCGATCGGCTCGGCGCGACCGACCGCGAGATGCGCGATATTGGCCCGCTCGACGCACTGCTGATTGGCGCGGCGCAGGCTGTGGCGATCGTCCCCGGCGTATCGCGCTCGGGCATCACCATCGCAGTGGCGCGCGCCCGCGGCATCGAGCGCTCGGCGGCGGCGCGGTTCTCATTTCTAATGGGCACTCCGGTGATCGCCGGCGCGGCGTTGTTCAAGCTGCGGCACCTGGCCGATAACCCTGGCGCGTTAACCGGCCCATTTCTTGCCGGCATTCTGGCCGCCGCGATTGTGGGAGCCTTGAGTATCGCTTTTGTGCTACGTTATCTCCAGCGCGCCGGTTTGGGCGTGTTTGTGCTCTACCGCCTGCTGCTGGCCGGCGCGGTGGTAGCGACGCTGCTGCTGGGCTTGCGGTAGCTGTTAATAGTTCCTGTAGAAACCGAAAGTTCCCAATTGAAGCGCGGGAACTTTCGGTTTCTGCGGGAACTTCACCAGCGCTATACTACACACTACCTAGATATTTCACCCAACACCACAATAAATACGCCGCAGCAGTGTTTCGCGCGATTCCCAGGGGCTGCATGCCCTGGCCACCCTCGAAGCGCAGCGTTGAAACGATCGCTGTGCCCTGCCCCATGCCGATCTCCAGCGCGTATTCGTGCAGTTCCGCTGTGCGCGTATCGAGCCGCCGCAGGATCGGTCGCCAGCCGCCTGCGAAGGCGCGCATGTCGAGCGCGTGGTCGGTCGCGCAGCCAAACAGCTGCATGGCCAGCGCCTCGTCGAGCGGAAAATCGCCCCAGGCCGGGTGGGGCGCGGCCAGGCGCATGGCTTCGCGCCAGAATGGCATGGCGCGCGTCGGGAAAGGGCCGGGCGGGCCATCGCTAGCTTGCAGCAGCATTGCTCGCCCGCCGCGCTCGACGAACTCGCGCAGCTCGGGCGCCCAGCTGGTGGCGATGACGACAACCGATGACCGATGACCGACGACCGACGGACGATCCGAGGATCGAGGATCGAGGATTGAGGATAGCGTTTCGTCTAGGCTTCCAGCGCTATCCTCTATCTTCAATCCTCGATCATCAGTGGTCGGTGGACGGTGGTCGACTCCAGGGGCGATCCGCGTGAAGTCGCGCAGCCGCCCGATCGGGTCGTACAGTACGATGTCCTGCGCGCCGCTCCAAATATTGCGCGGGAAGAACCACAGCGGCCACGTATTGTGGGCCTGTTCGGCGCCGATGGCGACCTCAGCGGTCAGCATGGCCTGGCGCGGCGCCGCTACCAGTGGCGCGGCGAACTCGGCCACGGTCAGTTCGCGCAGGTCACCAGGCGCCAGCGGGAAGGGTGTTTCGGCCTGATCGTGTGCGAAGGGCGGCTCGCCGGGAAATGCGACACTCCAGCGTATCTGCGCTGGACCGCGCGCCAGGCCATAGTGCGAGGCGATCAGGTGCGCACGTACCGCTGTTCCGGCAGAGTAACTCCAAGTGTCCCACGGCGCGGCGCGGTCGCCGCCGGCCAGCCACTCGCGCCGGCGATCCCAGCTTGCCAACAGCACCAGGTCGGCGTTGCAGCCGCGAAATGCGGCCGGGTCGAACTTCAGCCGGTCGGCGTGATCCCACATGCCGGCGCTGGTGATCGGCGTATCGGCCTCGCCGGTGACGACATAGCCGGAGATTTCGCGGTAGAGCCGCACCAGCTCGAGCGTGTACTTGCGATGCCAGAACCCCTGGGCCTCGGAGATGCGCTCGAGCTCGGCGCCGCGCTCCCACAGCCCGTTCGCGCGCAGCCGCCGCTCGTGCGCCGCCACCTCGTAGGTCCAGCGCGCGCCCTGCGGGTTGAGCTCAGGATCGTCAAGCATCCACCATGGAGATTGTAAATTGGCGTGCTCACCATCAATTTGCAATCGCCTCGGGTCGCGGAAGGTGTCGTAGTCGCAGAATTCGCCGAAGAGCCATGGCTGTGGCGCCCGCCCGCGCGGGGCAAAATAGTCGAGCAGGCCGCGGAGATGCTGGAGATCGCTGTAGAAATGGTGGTCGTAAAAATCGGCATACTCGTTCAGCAGCCCGCCGTAGGCCTCGCCTGAGCCGCTGTTGTCGCGCACAAGCGCATCGCCGGCGTGCTGCTTGACCAGCGCGTAGAGCGGCGCTAACACCTGCGCGTCGACCACGCGGCTCAGCTCGCAGCCGAGCGTGTAGATGATCGCCGACGGGTGGCCGCGCGCCAGCCGCATCAGCCGCTCGTACTCGATCGGCGCCTGGGCGCGGAAGAACGCCGACGGCTGCGGAATCCACATCGGCAGCTCGACCCACAGCAGCATGCCCAGCTCGTCGGCCAGGTCGAAGTAGTATTGCGGCGGAAACCACAGGCACAGCTTCACGCCGTTGTAGCCAAGCTGCTTGAGGCGCTCGAAGTCGTCGCGCACGCGCGCCGGCCCAGGGTTGCTGTGCAGCGCCTGGGGGTACCAGCCCCACGAGAGCGCCATGCGCGGGTAGATCGGCTGCTCGTTCAGCAGAAGTGTCGCGCCATCGGCGCGCAGCGAGCGCAGCCCAAAGCGCACGATCCGCTCGTCGCCATCCTCGATCGCCAGGTGGGCCGTGTAGAGCGCCGGCGCGTGTGGCGACCAAGGCTGTGGCTCAGCAATGCGCGCTGTAAATTGAACCTGGCTTTTTGCCACAGAGCCTGCGCTGAGCGCAGTCGAAGGGATCACGGAGTCCACAGGGCTACTTTCAGTTCCTGCCTCATTGCTCGCCGTGCGCTCTGTGGCTACAAAAATAACTTGCCCATCGGGGTCGCACAGCTGCAGCGCGACATCGGCTGGCGCGGAGGTAGGCGCCTCGACACGCACGCGGCCATCGGCGCTGCCCTGGATGCGGATGTCGTGAAAGACAGTTTGCCCGGTCGCGACAAGCTCGGCGGCCTGCCAGATGCCGCCAAACATGTGCCCCCAGACGTATGGCAGGAAACCGGCCAGCGTCTCGCGCAGTGGGAAGCGCCCCGGCAGCCGAGCCGAGTCGGGGCCGGCGGTCAGCCCGGCCAGCTTCTCGACGCGCAGCGTTAGCTCGGCGATTGACCCTGGCGCAGCGGCGCCGGTAATCTCGATGCTGAAGGCGTCCCACAGGCCGGTATGATCGCCGACCGGCTGCCCGTTCACGAAGATCTCGCAGTGGTAACTCACTCCGCCGAAACACAGCCAGATCCGCCGGCCAGCCCAATCAGCTGGAATGGCGACGGTGGTGCGATACCAGGCCGGGCCGGCCAGATCCTTGCGGATGCCGATCTGCTCCCAGCAGCCCGGCACGGTGATTGGGTGCCAGGCGGTCTCGTCGTCGAGGCGGACGTCCCACTCGCCGGAGAGGGAGATTCGAGCAATCATGGCTGCCTGATCAAAGATTCGATCTCATTCAGGGCTCATTGATCGGACTTATGCGATCACTTGCAAAACACGGATTTTGTTCTTCGTAACGAAGGTTTTTTCGTTCTGCGAACGAAAAAACCTTCGAGATGTTTTTAATCCGTGGAGGTCTAAACCAGAGAATTGTTGTATTGTACTACGAGAGCTTCTAATTGAGAACAGCCATTTCATTTTATGTCTCGACCGCGGTCACTTGCAGCCCCAAGAGTGCTATAATGCACTCCCAACCCAGCGTGGGGGTGAGCGATATCAATTTGCGCCTGGCGACATGGGCGTGACGCACGAGGAAAACAAGCTGATGAGCGATGATAAGCCGCAGCACGAATGTGGAATTTTTGGCATCTACGCGCCCGATGAAGATGTGGCGCGTTTAACTTTCTTTGGGCTGTATGCACTCCAGCATCGCGGCCAAGAGAGCGCTGGCATCGCTGTGTCGAACGGCCGGCGAATCAATGTGTACAAAGAAATGGGCCTAGTGGCGCAGGTGTTCGACGAGAGCAAACTGATGCCACTGCAGGGCCACCTGGCGATCGGCCATACCCGCTACTCGACCACCGGCTCCTCGAAGTTGCAGAACGCTCAGCCATTTATGGTCGAAAGCGCGCTCGGGCCACTGGCGGTCGGGCATAACGGCAACCTGACCAACGCCCACGATCTGCGCCAGGAGCTGCTGAATCGCGGCGTCGGCCTCATGTCCACCAGCGATAGCGAGGTGATAACCCAGATGCTGGCCGGTGGCGAGGGCCGCACATGGGATGAGAAACTGCGCGTCTTTATGGTGCGCGCCCAGGGCGCCTACTGCCTGACGGTGCTGACGCGCGACGCGCTGTTCGCCGTGCGCGACCCGTGGGGGCTGCACCCGCTGTGTATCGGTAAGATCGGCGAGCATGGTTGGGTGGTTGCCTCGGAGAGCTGCGCGCTAGCGACGATCGGCGCCAAGATGCTGCGCGAGGTCGAGCCGGGCGAGATTGTGGCGATCGGCGAGGACGGGCCGCGGACGGTGGCGCGCATGCCGGCGCCGCAGCGGGCGATGTGTTTGTTCGAGTACATTTACTTCTCGCGGCCCGACAGCCTGGTCGACGGCCAGACACTGCATGCCGCGCGTGTTGCGCAGGGCCGCGAGCTGGCCCGCGAGTCGCCCGCCGAGGCCGATATTGTCATTCCTGTGCCCGATAGCGCTATCCCGGCCGCGATCGGTTACGCCCAGGCCTCTGGCATTCCCTACAGCGAGGGGCTGATCAAGAATCGCTACATCGGCCGCACGTTTATTCAGCCCGACGACCGGCTGCGCAAGGTTGGCATCCAGCTCAAGTTCAACCCGCTGGCCGACAATCTGGAGGGCCGGCGCGTGGTGCTGGTGGACGACAGCATCGTGCGCGGCAACACCTCGGGGCCAATCGTACGGCTGCTGCGCGATGCCGGCGCGACCGAGGTGCATATGCGGGTCTCATCGCCGCCGATCCGCCACCCCTGCTTCCTGGGCGTCGACATGGCGACCTATCCGGAGCTGATCGCCCATCGCATGGATATCGCCGAGATTCAAGATTTCCTGGGTGTCGACAGCCTGGCCTACCTCAGCCTCGATGGCTTGATCCGCGCGACCGGCCACGCCGACGCCGGCTTCTGCAAAGGCTGCTTCACCGGCAATTACCCGGTCGACATTCAGCTGGTGGAGAAAGAGACCTTCGAGCTGTGACGGCCTGACAAGATGATACGATGACAAGGTGAAATTGTCTGTCATCTTGTCATTTTGTTAGAGGCAACAACCGTGTGACAATTGACAACCTTCCAGAACGACTCCTAGCCCTCTACGATGCCCTCTACGCCCATTTTGGCAGCGAGCCGCACTGGTGGCCAATCATCACCGACACGCCGCAGTTCGAGATTCTGGTAGGGTCGGTTTTGGTTCAGCAGACTCGCTGGGAGACGGTCGAGGCCGCGATCGCGCGGCTGCGCGACGCGGGGCTGTTGAACCCGGCCGCGCTGGCCGGCGTGGACACGGCAGCGCTGGCGGCGCTGATCCGGCCGTGCGCCTTTCACACCCAGAAAGCGCCGGGTATCCAGGCGATCAGCCGATCTATCGTCGAGCGTTACGGCGGAGATGTAGCCGCTATGCTGGCTCAGCCACGCGCGCCGCTGCGCGCCGAGCTGCTGGCCCTGCCGCGAATCGGCCGCGAGACGGCAGACGCGATCATGCTGTATGGCGGCGCGCATCCGGTCTTTATTGTCGACGCCTACGCGCGGCGGCTGATGGCGCGGCTCGATCTGGCGCCCGGCTTTAACTTCGCCCACGCGCCCTACGACATGGCCCAACAGCTGATTGAAGATGCGCTGGCCGATCCGATTGTAGATTGCAGAGTGCAGAGTGCAGATTATGCTCCCCCAATCCATAATCTACAATCTGCGAGCTGTAATTTCTACCGTAACTTTCATGCGCTGATCGTCGAGGAGTGTATTCACCACTGCCTTGCGACGAGGCCACGCCAGGATCAACCCGGCGCGCGGCGCAGGTTCGTCGATCCGCGTAAATGCGCGGCGCACTGCCTGGCATGCCAGGGCTGCCCGCTGCGGGGGATCTGCGCGACGTATCGGCGGAATAATGTGTTGGGCGCCTGAACAGGCGATTCTGTCGCATACGGCCCTTCCGCATCGCCTGCTTTGCTCGATTGTTTGCTCCGTTCGCCCCTAACCTTGGCGACTGGTCGATTGGCTGATTGGCGCCAGCTCTTGACACATCTGGTATGATTTACTGGTTTGCCGGTATTCACAGGTACTCGATACCTGCAAACCCTGAAGCTTCGGCGACAGCATCCGTGATCAGACCCATCTGTAGAACACCATCGCAACAGGAGGGAACACGATGCCATTTATCACCGCCAATCCCAACGAATACCTCGTAGTCGGCCGTGGCGGCCGAATCATCAATCGCGGCGTCGCGGCCAGCGCCTTTCTCTGGCCCGGAACACCGTATGTGTTACTTTCCAGTACCCAGCAAGAAGCATCATTTGAAATGACCCAGGAGAGCCGTGATGGCATTCCACTTCGTTTCAAAGGGTTTGTGGTCTATCGGGTGGTGAGGCCGGAACTCACTGCGCAGTTGTTCAATTTCGCTGATGGCAACGGCCATGCAGCCATTCAGGCGCTGATCAGCCATATCTGCTTAGGCGAGCTGCGGGCCGTGGTGGCGCAAATGAGCATGGCCGAGTGTGTGGAACAACGCAAAACCACGTTGACCGATACTGTGGCCGTGGCCTTGCAGCAGGTGGTCCAGGGGAACGGTGAGCGGCCAGGTTGGGGCATTACCCTGGACGTGGTCCAAGTGGCGCAAGTTTTTATCGTCGACCAAGAACTGCGGCGGCAATTAGAAGCGGAAGTCCGCAACCAGATTAAAAGCCAGAGTGATCTGTCGGAACTGCGCATGCGTGAAGATTTGAAGCGAGCGCAAGCTGCCTCGGATCGCCGTTTGCAGCAGGAAGGGTTAGAAACCGAGAAACAGCGCATGAGCATTGCGCGCGCCAAGCTGCAATTACAGAACGAGCTTGAGCGGGAAGAAATCGAGGCCAAGACGCCGGTACGGCTGCTGCAGATTGCGACGCAGCAGGACATCGCGCAGGCGGAAGTGGCACTCGCACAAATCACCAAAGCCCTGCGGACCCTCGAAGTGGAGCGCGAGATGTTATTAGCACAGGCGCAACAGGCGTTGCGCAAAGAGATCATGCCGCTCGAGCAGGTTCCACTGATCGCCGAGGCAGCGGCCAAGGTATGGCAGGGGACGAATCTGTCGATCTACGGAGAGACCACACCGGTAGTCGCCACGATTGGGCCGCTAGTCGAGATACTCACGCATGCGTTACGGGCCGGGTCGCCAAATAGTGCAGCCGTAGCAGAGCACCAGTAATTCCTTTCACTAATCACGACATCGTGTGCGGCTTATAAGCCGTTGATATGCCTTAAAGAGCGCCCTTGATGTCGTGATTAGTGACACTTACGCACTACGCACTACTCCGGCAAATCGCAGCAGATCAGCCATTGTGAAGGTTCCAGGCTGCGCGCTCGGCAGAGTCGGGCGCCAATCGCTCGCGGCGTTGCGATAAGAATCGGCGTCGCCGTCGGCTAGGCCGATCAGCACCTCGGCGACGATCCGCCCGCCGACCTCTCCAAGGGTGATGCCGTTCTCGCGGATCTCGGCCTCTTTCAGGATATACAGCCAGAGCGGTGTCTCGCCCAGCAATGCAGGATCAGCCAGGCCGCACTCCGCCGCCGTGAGCGGCTCGATGCCCATCGCTTGCGACACTGCCTCGCCCGACGGCAGATCCAGCGAGCGCCCGCGCTGCAGGTCGCGGCAGGCCAGCGAGCGCTCGTCGAGGTTCTGTGTCGCGCCGACGATCGTGTCGGGCAGATCGATCAGCGGGTGGACCATGCGGCCGTCGATCAATTTGCTTGGCTGCGGCGGGCGGTTCGCATCGAGGCTGAAGATATAGCGCCAGTCGATCGCACGGTTCTGTGGGATCGGGCGGCGGCCGACCAGGTCGGGGAAGATCCGCCCCTCGGCGTGGTCGTTGAGCCGGTAGGTCGCGCGGATCTGGCTATGGCCGAAGCGATAGGCCGCGTCGGCGAATTCGATTGGAATGAAGGACCGCTCGATATAATCGTAGAATTGCCGGCCGTTGGCCAGAATATCCTCGACCAACTCCTCCCCAACATTCAGCGGTAAGAACTCGTTGATCACAATCCACTGGTAATGCCAGCGCACCAACTGCCGGGCCGTGGCGAAGACTGATGCGCCGTCGACACCCTGGGCGCGCAGCTCGTCGACGATCCGGTTGTGGAATTTGAGAAACGCCAGGTGCATCTGGGAGATGATCAGGTGGACATCGTTGCGTGGGTCGCCGATCAGCGCGATGCCCTGCTGATTGCGCGGTACGTCGTCGGGCTGTCCAGCATCGGTGATTCCAATCAGAAACTTGTCGGGATCGTTGTCGTCGTACAAGTATGGGTTACCGACCGGCCCGGCTGCGTAGACTGACTCCAGGTCGAGGCGTGGCGCGCGGAAGTTGCGTAACTCGCCCAGGCTGGCATGGTGCTGGAGCAGACTGCGGTCGGCAGTGATATCGTGGGCAATAAACTGGCCGAAGATCGGGAAGCCGGCCGGAATGCGCGGATTGTCGCTCGCGCCGCCGGTCTCCGGCTCGAGCAGGCTATCGATGACCGCGTGGGCGCGGCCAAGCGCCAGTAGCGCGATTTCGTCGGCCTCGTAGACCGGCAAGCCAGTGAACATTCGGCCGTATTTGCCATCTGGAACCGCGGCCAGTTCGCCTTTCAGGTGCGGGGCGAGAACGCAGCTGTGGGTGCTCAAGTAACCCTCCTCCTCTGGCTAGTGTAATTGCAGATTGCAGATTGCAGATTGTGTCTAGCCCATATTGATACCATCGCAGCAATGTTCATTTCCTAACATCGTGCTTGATTCCGCACTGAAGATAGTCCTTTCTCAAAATCCTACAGCGTAATCAGGCCCTGGCGCGCCCCGCGGCTGATCGCCTCGGTACGGCTGGCGGCGCCCAGCTTGGCGAAGATCGACGAGATATGGAATTTGACGGTGTGCTCGCTGACCTGAAGCTCACGCGCGATCAGCTTATTCGAGAGTCCCTGGCTGACCAACTGCAGGACCTCGCGCTCGCGTGCGGTCAGCGGCTCGGCCGGCGGCTGCCCCAGGGCGGCGATCGGGCCGCGCTGCCCCAGCAGCTGCTCGATCAGCGCCGCGGGTAGCACCACCAGCCCCTGGGCTACCGTGTGTATCGCCGTCTGCAGCTCGGCCGGGCTAGCGTCCAGCGGCAGGATGCCCCAGCCGACCAGCGGCAGCGCGCGCAGCTGCTCCGCCGCGCGGCCATCGTTGGCCAGCGCCAGCATGGCCAGGCGCACCTCCGCGCCGATAGCACGCGCCGCGCCTGCCAGCAGCTCCACGTCCGCGACGAGCACGACGTCGGCCGCCGACAGGTCGATCTCAGGTGCGCCAAGCGTGGCCACCTCACCCACGATCTCGATGTCGGCGGTCGACAGCAGCGCCCGCAGCCCGGCTCGCAGCGCCGGCGTGGGCGCCGCGATCAGGACTCGCGTCATGCGCCGCGCTCCCCAAGGTTGACGTCGATCGGCACAATCGTGCCTTCGCGCAGCAGATACATCCGCACCACCCGCGCGGCATGCTGTGTCAGCGCGTCGCGCAGCGCCTCGACGCTCTCGACCGGCGCGCCAGCGGCGTCAAGCAGCATGTCGCCCATCCGCAGGCCGGCGCGATCGGCCGGCCCGCCCGGCGCGATCGCCGTTACCGACAATGCCGAGCCGCGGTTGGCCCAGGCGCCGCGGCGATTCCCCTTCGGGAACGGAGCCGGTTGCACGCTGGCGCCGAGGTAGGTGCGCCCGCGGCTCGGCTCAACCGTCCACTCGCTCGCCACATGGCTGGGGATCGCCACCGCCAGGTCGCCGCCGAAGATCATGGCGTTGATCCCCACTACCTCGCCGCGCGCGTTGAGCAGCGGCCCACCCGAGTTGCCCGGCGCCAGCCGCACATCCGAGCGCACATACTGCGCCTTGCGTTCGCCGTCGCCCATCCCGCCGCCCGAACTGCGTACCGGCACCTCGCCCAGCCCGCTAACGATGCCAGCGGTCACGACCCACGGATGGCCCCACGGATGGCCCAGCGCGAAGACCAGCTCGCCTACGCGCAGCCGCGACGAGTCGCCCACCGCCGCCGCGGGCAGATCGCCGGCTGGCACCTCCAGCAGCGCCAGGTCCAGGTCGGCGTTACGCGCGCCGACGCTCGCATCGAGAGTGCGGCCGTCGGTCAGCAGCACCTGGATTCGGCCATTCGCGTGCGCTACGACGTGATCGTTCGTGAGGATCGCGCCGTTCGAGCGCCAGATCACCCCAGTGCCGTTGCCGCGCCCGCCGCTACGCACCTGGACCACGCTCGGGCGCGCGCGCTCGACCAACTCGGCGATCGCCGGCGAGATCGCGTCGGGCAGGACGAAGGATGGAGCGACGGAGATCGATGGCTGTGTGATTGTCATAAGTATACCCTATCTCTCTAGCAGACGCGTTGGTTTAGTAGCCACAGACGCCACAGAGGATAGAGAATAGAGGATAGAGAATAGGAGCTATCTTGCACAACCGCTATCTTCTATCTTCGATCCTCTATCTTCGGTTAGCCGCGCTGCCCAATCGTGAGCGAAAGTGTCTGGGGCGCGCCGCCGCGGATGACCTCAACGGCCACGGTCGCGCCGACGTGATCGCCGGACAGGTGAGCCTGAAGATCATCGGTATCGGCCACCGGCTTGCCGTCGATGCTCACGAGGACATCGCCCAGCAGCAGGCCGGCGCGAGCGGCCGGGCTATCCGACTCGACGCGCACGACCAGCAGCCCGCTCTCCTGCGCCCGCCCGCCGCGTTGCCCGGCTGGCAGCTCGACCGGTTGGCTGCTGATACCCAGATAGCCGCGCTTGATATGCCCCTGCTTGGCCAGCGTCTCGGCCGTGCGCCAGGCAGCCGCAGCCGGCACCACCAGCGGGACGCCGTTGACGAGACCAGTGGTGAGAACGCCGATCACTGCGCCGGTCGAGTCGATCAGCGGGCCGCCGGAGAAGCCGGGGTAAGGTGTGGCGTCGACCTGGATGAACTGCTCGAGCACGGTCCCGCGCGAGGTGCGCAGCGGCCCGCCGACGGCGCTGACAATCCCCAGGCTTGCCATCGGCCCATTGCTCGACGGTCGGCCAACCGCCAGCACGATCTGGCCAACACGCGCCGGCTCATGCGCGGGCGCGGCCGGATCGAGCGCCAGCCCGGCGACCTTGAGCAGCGCCAGGTCGCTCACCGGATCGCGGCCGGCGAGCTGGGCTGGAAGGGTGCGTCCGTCGTCGGTCTCGACCGTCAGATCCTCCTCGCGCTCGATTACATGATCGGCGGTGAGGATGTGTTCCGACGCGAAGACCACGCCGCTGGCCGACTGTCGCGGGCGCCCGTTGACAAGCACCAATGCCGGCCGCACGCGCTCGACGGCGTCGGCCATCTGGTTCGAGAGCGCACTTAACACATCGGGTTCGGTGGTTGTGTTCGTCATAGCTAGCTCCTATGGCGCGATCACTCGCAAAACACGGATTTTTCTTCTTCGTATGAACGTTTTTCGTTCTGCGAACGAAAAACGTTCATACGAGAAATTCTTAATCCGTGATGGCCTAATGTTCGCGTCCACAACGTAAGTTGTGTAATGAAAAGATGCTATTGCTGGAGGTAGTATAGCCGGTTCGCCGCCGGGCGGCATCAGCCCTGTGGCTAGCGAGCTACCTGGAAAAAAGGGGAGGTTGTTAGAACGTTGGAACGTTTCAACCTTCTGACGCCGCTGGTCGGAATGCGAGTTCCCAGATCCAGCAGTGATCGCCGCGCCGCCCATGCCATACTCCAGCGGGAGGCGCGCAGTTGCCAGAATCGTAGGTGTGCGGTTTTAGATCGATTCGGTTGTGGGTGGTGTATTCCAGCAGCGCGCGAATTGGCGCCCCATGACTGACGAGCGCGGCACAGCGGATTGGGCCGTCGTTGATCTGCCCGAACAGCTCGGCCATGCGCGCGCGGATCTGATCCATTTTCTCGCCGGGGGCACCTTCGCGCAACGCCTCGGCGAAGGTGACCGGTAGCTCGAGTTCGAGCGAAATCGCCTCGGCCGTTGTACGCGTACGCAGGAATGGTGAGGCAAATAGTTGCTCGATACCGCGATTGCGCAGCCACCGGCCGGTTTGGATTGCCTCGCGCTCGCCAATCGGCGTAAGCGCTGGGCCGGGATGGATTTGATAGGGCACACCGCTCGCACGATCGGGCGCGGCATGGCGCACAAGGAATAACTCTTCAAGCATGTTTTCGTCGCTTTGTTTATGTCACAATCACAGCGGCAGCCACGCGGCTGCCGCTGTGATGATATTGTACCAGAAATAGCTGTAACTGTAGTGTGACTTTTCTTGGTATACTAGGCAATACTTCTTCAGCATGTGTTGCGTACATCAATGGTGAGGGCGCGAGGATGTACATCGGCGACTGGCTCGCGCGCCGCGAGCAGCTTACTCCGCACAAGGTCGCGCTCATCGACGCCACGCGCGGCGGTCGGCCGATGAGCTACCGCGATTGGAACCGCGCGGCCAACCGCACCGCGCGGCTGCTGCGCGAGGATTTTGGCGTGGCGAAGGGCGACCGCGTGGCCGTGCTGGCCATGAACTGTGTCGAGTATCTCGATATCTGGTTCGCCTGTGGCAAGCTTGGCGCGATTCTCCAGAACCTCAACTGGCGGCTCACGCCGTATGAGCTTGGCGCGCTGATCGACGCCGCCGCGCCTGCGGTGCTGGTGTACGATGCCACATTTGCCGAGCAGGCCGCCGCTCTACGTCAGCGCTCCAGCCCGATCGATCACTACGTCGCACTCGACTCCGCCGCGCGCGGGCATCCCGACGACGCACTGTTCGCGCGGCGCGACGACCTGCCCCACACAGCGCTGCCCGCTGCCGAGCTGGCGTGGGACGATCCCTGGGTGATCTGCTATACCGGCGGCACGACTGGCCTGCCCAAGGGCGCGCTGCTGACCCACCGCTCGATCACCTGGAACGCGATTAACACCAATGTGAGCTGGGGCCTGGCGCCCGACGACGTCGCGATTTTGAATGCGCCGCTGTTCCACACCGGCGGCTTGAACGTCTTCACCGCACCGCTGGTTCATAATGGTGGGACGTCGATTGTCTGCCGGACATTCGACTGCGATCAGGTCTATGATCTGCTCCGCGACGCCGGCGTGACGCTGTTCTTCGGCGTGCCGACCATGTTTATCGCTCTGCAACAGCATCCGCGCTGGGCCGATGCCGATTTCTCGCATCTGAAGCTGATCCTCAGCGGTGGCGCGCCCTGCCCACTGCCGGTGTTCGAACGCTTCTGGGCGCGCGGCGTGGATTTCAAGACCGGCTATGGCCTGACTGAGGCCGGCCCAAATACGTTCTGGCTGCCGCCGGAAGATGTGCGGCGCAAGCCTGGCGCGGTTGGTTTCCCGCTGATGCATATCGACGTCAAGCTCGTGACACCAGACGGTCGCGAGTGTCAGCCCGACGAACCGGGCGAGCTGCTGATCCGCGGCCCGCATGTCTGCGCGGGCTACTGGAACCGGCCCGAGGAAACCGCCAGGTTGATCGTCGCTGGTTGGCTGCACACCGGCGACCTGGCCCGTTGCGACGCCGAGGGCTATTACTCGATCGTTGGGCGGCTGAAAGATGTGATCATCTCGGGCGGTGAGAACATCTACCCGGCCGAGGTCGAAAACGTTCTGGCGGCGCACCCGGCGGTCGCTGAAGTTGCGCTGATCGGTGTGCCGGATGCCGCCTGGGGCGAGGTTGGCTGCGCGGTTGTGGTCGCCCATCCTGGCGCGACGTTGGCAGCCACCGAACTGATCGAATTCGGTCGCGAGCGCCTGGCGCGCTACAAGATCCCCAAGCGCATCGTGTTTGTTGGCAGCCTCCCGCGCACTGCGGCGGGTAAGATCGATAAGTTAGCACTGCAGGAGCGCTATGGCGGATCGTAAACCGTCGCGTGGTCGCCTGCAAATGACGTTTAAGCCTTCGGCAGAGCGATACTTTATTATCTATTTGTTTTCGATTTTTGCGCTCTGCGAGCGCAAAAATCGAAAACAAAAAACAGAAGTACCATGCTGCCGCCCGTCCTGAGCTGGTCGAAGGGCAGGCAAAAAACCACGTTGAACATATGAGCGCGGCGCACTTTGTCTATCTGTTTGTATGAAAATGAGGAGCACTACCAATGAGCAGCATCCCGACTCTCCCCGCCATCACCTCGAAGATGATCGACACGCCGCGCCTGCAGGTTCACGCGCTGTTGAGCGGCCCGGAAGATAGCGTTCCGGTGCTGTTCATCCATGGCAATGCCTCATCGTCGACCTTCTGGGAGGAGATGATGCTGGCACTGCCAGCCACCTATCGCGCCATTGCCCCGGACCTGCGCGGCTATGGTGACACCGAGGGCAAGCTTATCGACGCGACTCGTGGTTTTGGTGATTGGGTCGACGACGTGTTTGGTTTCGCCGACACAATCGGAATCGAGCGCTTTCATGTAGTTGGCCACTCAATGGGCGGCGCGCTGATTTTCAACCTGATCGCGGCGAACAGCGCGCGGATTCTTTCGGCGACTCTGGCCGCGCCGGGCTCGCCCTACGGCTTCGGCGGCACCAAAGACGTCAACGGCACTCCGTGCTTCGACGATTTCGCCGGATCGGGCGGCGGCACGGTCAACCCCGAGTTTACCCGGCTGATGAGCATTGGCGATCGCGGCACCGATAATCCGCAGGCCTCGCCGCGGGTGGTGATGAACAGCTTCTACTGGAAGCCGCCGTTCCGCCCGGCGCGCGAGGAAGAGTTGCTGTCCTCGCTGCTCAGCGAAAAAGTCGGGCCGGATAAGTACCCAGGCGACTTTGTGGCGTCGCCGAACTGGCCCGGCATCGCTCCCGGCGTACACGGGCCGGTCAACGCGATGTCGCCCAAATACCTCGGCGACAGCGTGCAGCGCTTCGTCGCGGCCTCGCCCAAGCCGCCGATCCTCTGGGTGCGCGGCGCCGACGACCAGATCGTGTCGGATAGCTCGTTCTTCGAGTTTGGGACGCTCGGCAAGTTTGGGGCCGTGCCGGGCTGGCCTGGTGACGAGATCTATCCGTCGCAGCCGATGGTTAGCCAGACGCGTGCGGTGCTCGAACTGTACCAGGCCAGTGGCGGCGCCTATGCAGAACGCGTGATTCTGGACGCCGGCCATACGCCGTACATCGAGAAGCCTGAGGAGTTCCGGGCCTTTCTGGTCGATCATTTGACGAGGGCAAGTGCGTAGCGCGCTACGAAAAGACTCTCGAAGACTACCTGCCGATCGCCAATATAGTGCATAGTGCGTAGTACGTTAGCGGCAGCGCCATGAGTTTACGGTTTAGGCACTAACCCATGTACCAGTCAAACGCACCGCGAGAAACACGACGGCGTCAGCCACAAAGTGCGGATGAGCCGATAATGTGCGTTACAAGACTCTGAAACGCACCAGCAGTTCTGATGGGGGCTGCGTTGCAGTCGCTCGACGGAGCCGAATGACCGTTCGAACCTGCTTCATCCATGCGCGCACTGCCATACATCCTCCTTGCGACGGCTGCCGCGTCATCGTCGACTGCCCACTGGCAGTCGACGATGACGCGGCAGCGTGCGGAGGGTGGAGAAACAATGCAAGGTGGTCCAAAAGCGGTTCGTGCGTGGTTGGGCCACCGCTGCGGCCTACCTTGGGGACAGGGCTCCAAACAGGGCAGTATAAAGCCATCGACAGAGGTGTGTAGGCGTGATAGACTACACTGGTGGCTGAACACGCCTGTTCGGCGGCAATTACAAGCCGTACCAATACGTTCTGTGGTATAGTTTGACGTGGGCTATAAAATAGTCCTCTTGTCTATCGAAGAAACCACGAGACCGATATGGATGCACAACTTGTACGTTTCAGCAAATTCCTGAGCTTGGTCTTGCGTCATCAGCCCCAGAAGTATGGTCTTACACTTGATGAAAATGGCTGGGCTCAAGTTGACGACCTTATCTCGGTCTCCAACCGTGCTGGTGTACCGCTGACGATCGAAACGCTTCAACAAGTGGTTGCCCAAAATGACAAGCAACGTTTTGCCATCAGCGCTGATGGACATGCGATCCGTGCTCGTCAAGGGCACTCGATCTCAGTCGATTTACAACTCGTTCTCCTTGAGCCACCACCGCAACTCTATCACGGCACTGCCGAGCGATTTGTGCCCTCAATCCGTGAGCAAGGTTTACTTCGTCGCTCGCGCCAACAGGTGCATCTTTCACCTGATGTTCAAACTGCCCTCAAGGTTGGGCAACGTCACGGAAAACCAATCGTGCTCAGGGTGGAAAGTGGTGCAATGCACCGTGATGGCTACCACTTCTACCAATCCGAGAACGGTGTGTGGTTGGTCGACACGGTACCAGTTGCCTACCTTGTCTTTCCCGAGCCATAGTGCGGCTGCCGCCGAACACCGCATTCCAGTCCGACGGCCTTGCCGTGCCGATTTTGTCAGCCAGAATGATCTTTGCTGTCACCTCGATCTACGGCGTTGTTCTCTGCAAGGCCGCGGCTGAATGCTACTCGTTAGGCGTCGCAACCACCCACGAAGGAACCTCCGTATGTCGCGAATAGTGATCACAGGCGGCCCCGGCGCAGGGAAGACCACGCTCTTGCTGGCGCTGCAGGCTCGCGGCTACACCATCGTTGGCGATAGCGCGCGCGCCATCATCCAAGACCGCCGGAGGCGCGGGCTGAGTCCGCGACCGAATGCGGATGAGTTCGTGCACGAAACGCTGCGAATGGACATCGAGAACTTTGTTCATCACGCTGCGACCCCAGGCCACGTCTTCTTTGATCGAAGCGTCCTCGATGCGCTTTGCGGGCTCGATCGCGTCACGCCCCTGAACCAGAGCGAGTTGCGCATGTGGCTCTCGAAGTACCAATACTGTTCCAAGGTCTTCGTCTTGCCCCCGTGGAAGGCGATCTACGTGAACGATGCCGAACGCGACCACACGTTCGAACACGCTGAGTGGGTCAACAGCATCACGCAGGAGTGGTACCGTCGGTGCCGATATCAGCTCATCGAGGTACCCAAGGTTTCGGTTGCCGAGCGGTGTACGTATGTGCTGCAAGCGCTGGCAAACAGCGACGCCTCGTCGGGCAGCTGAACTCAGTCGTTGGGCCACTATGGAATCGACAACACTATGACACGCATCCAATTCGGCTTCTGCATGCCTGCCGATAAGCTCGACAAGCAGCGACGAGCCACGTTCAGCGAAGACCTGAACCGCGCCCTCGACTTGGTCACGGGGCATTTCGACTCCGCTTGGATCATCGACCATCTCCAGTTTGGCGATGCCGATCAGCTCGAAGGCTTTACCGCGCTGAGCTACATGGCCGCGCTGCATCCGCAGCTCAAATTCGGTCATACCGTACTGTGCCAGTCGTTCCGCAATCCGGCCTTGCTCGCCAAGATGGGCGCGACCCTGCAATTTCTGAGTGGCGGGCGATACATCCTCGGCCTTGGCGCGGGATGGAACGAGGAGGAGTACCGCGCCTACGGCTACGACTTCCCGCCGGCTCGTGTGCGCGTGAAACAGCTGGAAGAAACGCTCCAGATCATCAAGGCGCTGTGGACTCAGAAGACGGCGACCTTCGCGGGCGAGTATTACCGAGTAACCGAAGCCTACTGCGAGCCCAAGCCCGACCCGATTCCGCCGCTGATGCTGGGGGCATTCAAGCCGAAGATGCTGCGTTTGACGGCGAAGTATGCTGATTGGTGGAATGTGTCGTCCACCGGGATTGAAGGCTACCGACGGATGGCCGAGGAGTGCGAGCGCGCCTGCGCCGAGGTTGGACGTGATCGGGCGACACTGCGACGGACGTGGGGCGGCGGGTGCATCTGCGCGTCGACGCAAGCGGAGGCTGCGGCGATTGCCGGAGACCTCTTCGCCGGCAACGACTCCGATAACTTTGACTTCGTCGGCACCCCGCAGCAGATTGTGGAGCAGATGCGCCCCTTTATCGCCATGGGCGTGGACTATTTCATACTCGACTGCGGCGGCTTTCCTAAGCTGACCACGCTTGAGCTGCTCATCAACGAGGTGTTACCCGCAGTGAATGATTGACGGGTGACCACTCAGAAGCGGTAATCCGAATGTGCTGGTTTAGGCATGTTGCTTCCTGAAGCCCAGACACGAATCGGCACCACGGAAAGTGCGGATGAGCCACATTATTGAGCGTGAGCCCGATTATGGCCCGGTCATGAGATAGGTTCTGTAGCCTCGGAGGGCGATGGCGGCGGTATCGATTGAGTAACATCTGCACTAGTGGTCAACCACACTGATTATGCGGAGTCAAGGCTTAGGGCGGGGTCTGCTACCCGTCTCCGGCTAAAGCCTCGACTCCAGGCAGCCCAGCAGAATAACTGTGGTGAGCCACTAGGTGAGGAAACCTCCGGAAAACCCGGAGGTTTCCCCATGCCCGCCGCCTGTAGCCTGCCGCGGGTTATTGAGGCCACTCGGGAGCGTCATACGATCTGATTGGCGCTCGGTAATGTGCAGTATCGTAGCTCACACCTACTACTTCACCGCTTTTCGAGCTCGTATCACAAAGCTGCCGCCTGCGCAGCAGGTCTATTTCGCGTAGATATCCTTCGCACAATCTGCCCCATCACCACGCGGGCATGATATGGGCCTCGCTTCCGCTTCGAATCGCGCCGTATTCCTGCGACCATTGGTCGCATTCTCCCGAGCGCCACGCCTGTCATCATTTTGTCACGTACAAATGTGCTACTTTGGCGTAGGATAGACCTCCGCACATCGGTTGAGCTCGTTTTTACTCGCGGGCGACCGGGCCGAATGGTCCGGCACGTGTTGTTGTGGAGGTTGCTCCATGGAGCGCAACCCGACCGCCACGCTCGAACAGGTGATAGCCGCCATACAGCGGCGCTGGGGTACGCGCGCGCTGCGGTGGCTTGGGAATGTCGCGACCGCTCCAGCGGTCCCGGTCGTTGCGACCGGCTTCGCAGCGCTTGATGCGGCGTTGGGCATCGGCGGGGTGCCGCGCGGCCGGATCAGCGAGCTGCTCGGCACGCCGACCTCGGGGATGACGACAATCGCGCTGACGCTGATCGCGCGGGCGCAGGCGCGCGGCGACCTGGCCGGCTATGTCGATCTCAGCCGCACGTTCGACGTGGAATATGCCGCGCTCCTCGGCGTGGATCTGGGGTCACTCCTGCTGGTGCGGCCAGAGTCGGCCGCCGATGCGCTGGAGATCATCCAGGCGCTGGTCGCCAGTGGCGGCGTGGGCGTGCTGGTGGTTGACGCGCTCGCGCTGCTGCAGTCGGTCCCGCGCGATGCGACGCTGCTCGATCAGGCGCTGCGCATATTGCCGGGGGTATTGGCTGCCTCGCCCAGTGCGCTCGTCGCGCTCACCCCCCTGCCCTATTCGCCGGAGATGACGCGCTCGCTGGCATTTAGTGGCTCACTGCTGGCGCATGCCGCCAGTATTCGGCTGCATATCGTCCGCGAGGCCTGGCTGCCAGCCGAACACGGGCCGCCAGGGTGCCACGCGCGCATCAGCGTGCTCAAGCATAGGCTCGCGGCGGCGGAGGGCGACGCGCAGGTGCTGATCCGCTTTGCCGACGAGGTGAGAACATGGCATTGATCACGTGTGTGCAGATTCCGAACCTGCCGATCGCGATTGCGCGGCGCGTAGGGCTGGCGCCACTCGATCGCGCGCTCGTGCTGTATACGGTCGAACGGCAGCGCGCGCTCGTGTATGCGGCCTCCGATGACGCCGGCCTCATTCCAGGGATGCCGCTCCGCCAGGCGCGCGTGCGCTGCCCGCAGGCAACCTGCCTGCCGGCCGAACCGGAACGCGACCACCAGGTAATTGCGACGCTGGCGGCCCTACTAGGGGCGCTTAGCCCACGTGTTGCGGTCGTCGAACCGCTGCCCGACGCGGCGCTTGCGCTCAATCTTGGGAAGATGACGTTCCCCCAGGCGATCGCGCTGGTTGCACGGCTCGACCAGCGTATCCGCGCCCAGCTCGGGTTGCTCCCGGCGATTGGCGTGGCAAGCAACCCATTGGTGGCGCAGCACGCGGCCCGGCGCGCCAGCGCGAGTGTGGCCGTGCTGGTGCCACCTGGGGAAGAAGCTACCTTTCTCGCACCGCAGCCGATCGGCTCGCTGGCCTTGGATGCCGAAATCGTGAGCCGGCTGGAGCGGCTGGGCCTGCGCACCGTCGGCGACGTAGCGCAGCTGTCGATCGACGCATTGCAGGCGCAGTTCGGCGGTGCGGGCCAACGGCTGTACCAGCTCGTGCGCGGGATCGACACGGAGTTCCTTCCACAGGCGATTGATACGCCCGGCGTCAGCCGCGTGCGGCGCTTTGCCGGGCCACTGCTCGATCGTGACGTGCTGGAGCGCGTGATTGGCGACCTCACGGAGCGCCTCGTCGCGCAGTTGCTGGCTGAGGGATGGGCGAGCGGCGCCGTAGCGCTCACGCTCGCCGTCGATGATGGCGCGCCACTCGTGCTGGAGCGCGTGCTCGCTGAACCGACGAGCGATGCGGCCACGCTGATCGCGGCGCTGCTCGCGCTGAGCCGGTCAGCCGTGCTGGAATCGGGCGTGATATCCATCACCGTAACTGCCTGTGATCTTGTACCAACGGTGGCCGAGCAACTCAGCCTCTTCGCGCCGGCGGGCGGTTCATCACAGCGCCTGCGTGATGTCGTGGGTCGCCTGAATGGCCGCTTCGCCGGCAGTCTGCTGCGCGCGCGGCTGGCCGACCCGGAGGCGCTGCTGCCCGAGCGCCGCGTGCGTCTGGAGCCGCGATGAGCCGCTTCTGGCCCGACGGCGTGCCGATCACGGTCGCGTGCAACGACCTGGCGACACCAGTTGCGTTCAAGTGGGAAGGGAATGAGCATGTCGTCATACAGATTATCGATCGCTGGCGGGTCGACGAGGGCTGGTGGCGGCGGCGGATCTGGCGCGAGTACTTCCAGCTGGTGACGCGAAGTGGCCTGCTGGTGCTGATCTACCACGATATCCGCGCCGCGGAATGGAGCCTTCAGCGGCTGTATGACTAGCGTCTGGTCGAGCATCGACTACGTCGAGCTGCATTGCCACTCGTCCTTCAGTCTGCTCGACGGCGCCTCCACACCGGAGGCGCTCATTGCGCGGGCGGGCGATCTGGGTATGGATGCGCTGGCGCTCACCGACCACGACGCGCTGTATGGCGCGGTGCCGTTCGTCACGGCGGCTCGGGCGCGCGGCATCCGGCCCATCCTCGGCGCCGAACTGACGCTGGAGGATGGCCACCACCTGACGCTGCTGGTTGAGAACGAGGCGGGCTGGCGCAACCTCTGCACACTGATTAGCTGCGCGCGGATGCCCATGCCGAAAGGCCAGGCTGCGCTGCCGTGGGCCGACCTGCAAGACTATACCACCGGGCTTATCTGCCTGTCGGGCTGCCGGCAGGGACCCATCGCGGCGGCGCTGCTCGGCTGGGATCGCGCCGGCGCGTTTCGGGCCGCGAAGCGATTGCGCGAGCTGTTTGGCCCTGACCGTCTGTGGATCGAGCTGCAGGATCACCTCCGCAAGGGCGATGGCGCACTGGTCGCAAACCTGGTGTCGCTGGCGCGGCACCTCGGCCTGGGCTATGTCGCCACGAATAATGTCCACTATGCCCGGCGGAACGACCAGCCCCTCCACAATATTCTCATTGCGATGCGGCAGCATGTGCCACTCGACCAGATCCCTGCGGCGCAGCGGCCGACCTCGGAAGCTTACCTCAAGACCGGCGGCCGGCTGCTGCCGCTGTTCAGCGCCTATCCCGATGCGCTGTCGAATACGCTGCGGATTGCCGAGCGCTGCCAGTTTCAACTGCGCTATGGGTTGCAAGATCTGCCGAGTTTCCCCACTCCACCCGGCTTGGACGCGATCGGCTACTTGACACAGTTATGCTATCAAGCGCTGCCGTGGCGCTACGGCGCGCCCTCGGAGCGGGTCTGCCGGCAACTCACATATGAGTTGCAGGTGATTGCACATGCTGGCCTGGCGAATTACTTTCTGATTGTGTGGGACATCGTGCGCTTCGCGCGCGTGCATGGCATCCGCTGCCAGGGGCGCGGCTCGGCGGCCAATTCGCTCATCGCGTACCTGCTGGCGATTAGTCCGATCGACCCGCTGGCGCACGACCTGGTGTTCGAGCGCTTTCTCTCGGCGGAGCGCCCGGCCCTGCCCGACATCGACATCGACTTTGCCGCCGACCGGCGCACTGAGGTTCTCGAGTATGTCTATCAGCGCTATGGCCACGACCATGCCGCAATGGCGTGTACGCTGGTCACCTTCCGCGCCCGCAGCGCGCTGCGCGATGTCGCCCACGCGCTCGATCTACCGCCCGCGCTGCTCGGCCAGGCCCAGCAGGCGCTCGACGACGCAGCCGCAGTCGGCGGGACAGCGGCACTGGCGGCCGAACTCTGCCGGCAGATCGAGGGCCTGCCGCGCCACCTGGGCCAGCACAGCGGCGGGATGGTCCTGACCGGCGCGCCAATGGCCCAGCGCGTGCCGATCGAGCCGGCACGGATGCCGGGGCGGGTGGTCGTGCAATGGGACAAGGACGCGCTGGAGGAGGCCGGGCTGATCAAGATCGACATCCTCGGCCTTCGCATGCTGTCGGCGATCTCGGAGGCGGTTGGGCTGATTGGCCAGACCGCCCGCTGCGCACCGGATCTCGATCGGCTAACTTTCGACGATCCCGAGGTCTACGCGATGATCGCGCGGGCGGATACGATTGGCATGTTCCAGGTCGAGAGCCGGGCGCAGGCGCAAGTGCTGCCGCGCCTCAAGCCGCGCTGCATGGGTGACCTGATCGTCGCGATCTCGCTCATCCGGCCAGGGCCGCTGCAGGGCGATATGGTCCATCCGTACCTGCGGCGGCGGCAAGGCGTGGAAAAGGTCGTCTACGCGCACCCGCTGCTCAGGCCGGCGCTCGAAGAAACGCTCGGCGTCATCCTGTTTCAAGAACAGGTTTTGAAGGTGGCGCGCGACCTGGCCGGCTTCACCCCTGGCCAGGGGGAGCAACTGCGCCGCGCGCTCGGCGCGAAGAACGCGGAGGCGGCGATCGAGCGGCTGCGCGAGGCGTTTCTGAGGGGCGCGGCAGCCAAAGGCGTGCCGCTCAGCGTCGCGACGGCGGTATTCGAGCAGCTGCGCGCGTTCGGCAACTATTCCTTTCCCAAGAGCCACGCGGCGGCGTTCGCGGTGATTGTCTACCAATCGGCCTGGCTCAAGCGCTATCACGCGGCGGCGTTCTTCTGCGCGCTTCTGAACAACCAGCCGATGGGCTTCTGGCCGCCCTCGGTGCTGATTGGCGACGCCAGGCGGCATGGCGTCGCGATCCTGCCACTCGACGTTGAGCGCAGTGCGGCGCGCTGCACGCTGGAGGCGGGCAGAATCCGGCTGGGACTCAGCTATGTCAATGGACTGGGCGCGGCGGCGACCCAGCGCATCCTTGAGGCGCGCCCGTTCGTCGGCCTGGCCGACCTGGGAAGGCGCACCAGGCTGCCACGCGCGCACATCGAGCGACTGATTGCGGCCGGCGCGCTGGATGCCTGGGGCGCGCGGCGACAGCTGCTGTGGGAGCTCGGCACACTACGGTACGCCGCCGACGAACTCGACCTGCCGATCCCGCATAGCATTCCCGAACTGCCGCCGCAGTCGCGTGCCGAGGCGTTTGCCGACGAGATGGCCACGCTGGGACTCTCGCCGAGCGACCACGTCATGACGTTCTACCGCGCCTGGTTGGATGAGCAAGTAATCGATAACAGCATGACCCTGGAAGCGTGCGACGATGGGCAGCGCGTGCGGGTGGCTGGGCTGTGCGTGGTGCATCAAGCTCCACCCACGGCGAAAGGCTTCCACTTCCTGACCTTGGAGGATGAGTGGGGGATGATCAATGTGATCGTCTCGCCGGGGCTGGTGGTACGCGACGGCAAGCACCTGCACGGCGGGCGCGTGCTGCTCATCGAGGGTGTGGCGCAGCGCGAGGCCGAGGTCATCAACATCATCGCGCAGCGCGTAGGGCCGCTCGGGATCGGGTAAGCAGGATACATACAAGCGATTGCCCGAACGAACGTGCTCACCCTGGAACCTGCCACAGCCCCTTCGCGGTCCATGAGCGCTGTTCACTCTCGGGAGCCGCTATGATGCTCCTTCTGCCCCAGCTCCCAATTCCTGGAATTCCCCGATCTCCACCATATACTGCCAGCCGCTCATACCCGGCGGTTCCATGCCCAACTGCGTGATGATGGCTGAGATCTGCGCCCGATGCTCGGTTGCATGGTTGATTGCCTGAACCATCAGGCTCGCGAGCCTGTATTGGAAAATGTAGTCTGGTGGAGGCTCGCGAACGAGGGTGTCCTGCCGCGCAGAAAGCGCCAACTGGAGCAGTTCATCGCCCGCCCAGCGCACCGCGTCCTTTAAGGCTGCAAACCCCGGAAACTGGTCTGGCGAGACCGGCGTGGGAGGCAGCTTACCGTTGACGCGCTCGACGTAACTCACCTCGCCGCCGACGATGTGCCACAACGTATCGCGTATCGAACCAAAGCAGCCAATCGCCGTGGCGTCGAGCTGCGCATCGCTCAAGCGCTCGCAGAAGTCCAGCAGCTTCAGGTTGGCCCAGGTGTTGTGCGCGAACAACGTGGTCAGCACGCTGGTATCGCCGCCTTCAGTTTCTTGCATCATCGCTCTCCATCATATGCCCGGATTGGATGGCGATGCACATCGCTCAGGATGGGTGCATCGTGGAAGCGCAAGTATAACGGCCTGGACGCGTGGTGGCAAGACTCATTCCGCTGGCCCGATGGATGCGCCTTTGAAGGCTGACGCCACAAGTCACGCCATCGGTTTGCGATGCCGATCGGCTCGCACGCCCGGCCGTCCTCAGCCCCTAACCCCTTCGAAACCTCCGGGAATTGGAGGAGGTTTCAAGCGCCGGCCTCAGTTCTCCTCTCCAGCCCGCTCGTTCGCCGCCTCGATATCTACGTGCAGCAGCTTCAGTTCGTCGTAACCGCAGCGCAGCGGCGCGCCGTGGATGCGGCACGCGAAGTCGGCGATCGGAGCGAGCGCCCACTGGACGGAGCCGACACCGCATGACCACATCAGCCAGCCCAGCGCCCCAAACACCCTGTTATTTGGGTCTTTTGGGGCACTGGGTGGCTAGCCCACGGTGGGATCGTCGATGTCACAATCCGAGCACACAACCTCCGTCTAAATCACCATGGACACCACAGGGCTCTGGATTGCCAACATGGTTCACGCTCACCAGCTGTCGAGCTGCAGCCGCTGCGCAGCTCCGGACGAGCACACCAGCTAGGCGCTTGACGCATGCGCCGTTTCATCGTATGCTCGTGCATACCAGAGAATCATTCCTTCCTATCACGGCACATTCCGCATCGCGCCGAGTACGACACTCGGCGATGAGCCTGGCAGAGCGCACGATGATGCGGTGCGCCACTCTGTTCTGCCACCGAGGCTGCAATTGCTTGGACGTAAAGGCGGTGCGATGAGTCCGACCGGCGTCTGCTGGCTCCCTGCAACTGAGATGGCTGCGGCGATCCGCGCCCGGCAGCTCTCGCCCCTTGAACTGGTCGATGCACTGATAAGCCGGATTCATCAGTATAATCCCGCGCTCAATGCCTACTGCATACTGATGGAAGAAGCGGCGCGGCAAGCGGCACGCGCCGCCGAGGCCGCCGTGCTGCGCGGCGACGATCTAGGCCCGCTGCATGGAGTCCCAGTGTCGATCAAAGACCTGCTGTTCACCAGCGGGGTGCGCACCATGCGCGGCTCGCGCATCTATGAACAGTTTGTGCCAGATCAGGATGCCCCATCTGTGGCGAAATTGAAAGCCAGTGGTGCGATTGTGCTTGGCAAAACGACCACACCGGAATTTGGCTGGAAGGGGACTACCGATAGCCCACTCACCGGCGTCAGCCGCAACCCCTGGAATCTCGCGCGGAGCTGTGGTGGATCGTCGGGTGGCGCCGCCGCCGCAGTGGCCGCCGGCATGGGGCCACTGGCGGTCGGCACGGATGGGGCAGGCTCGATCCGCATTCCAGCCTCCTTCTGCGGCATCGTTGGCCTCAAGCCATCGCGCGGTCGCGTTGCCGTCTACCCACCGAGTGCGGTCGGCTTTCTGTCCCACGCCGGGCCCATGACGCGTACGGTACCCGACGCCGCGCTGATGCTCCAAGCTATGGCAGGACCAGATGAGCGCGACCTCGGCTCGCTGCCCGCGGATGCGACGGACTATCTGCTGGAGTGCGAGAAGGCGCTGCGTGGGCTGCGTGTGGCGTGGAGTGCCAACCTCGGCTATGCGCCAGTTGAGCCGGAGATTGCGCGGATCTGTGCGAGCGCCGCGCAGGTCTTCGCCAGTGATCTAGGCTGTATGGTTGAGGAGGCCGCCCCCCATTTTCGCGACCCGGTAGAGCCGCTCCAGATTCTCTGGGCGAGTGGGCTTGCCGCGGCGCTTGGGCCATTCCTGCCGCAGTGGGGCGACCAGATGGACGGTGGCCTGGTCGAGCTCATCCGCTCGGCTGAGCCGCTGTCGGCCACCGCCTATGCAGCCGCCGTGATGGAGCGCGACGCGTTGTGGGACCACGTACAACACTTCTTTACTCGATACGACCTGCTGCTGACGCCCACGATGCCGACCACCGCCTTTGCGGCCGGCGCAGCCATTCCCACTGTGGTGGCGGGCCGGCCGACCAGTGGTTTCGGCTACACGCCGTTCACGTTTCCGTTCAACATGACCGGCCAGCCGGCTATAACCGTGCCCTGCGGCGTGGCTGCTGATGGGATGCCGGTGGGGCTGCAAATCGTCGGACGCCGCTTCGCGGATGCGACTGTGCTGCAGGCGGCGGCAGCGTTTGAGGCCGCCCGCCCCTGGGCGGATCGCATGCCAAGCTTCGAAGAGAGGAGCTAGCTGTGGAATATCGCCAATTGGGCCGAACAGAGCTTGAAGTATCAACGCTAGGTTTTGGCTGTGGGGCAGTTGGTGGGCTGCTGATCAAAGGCGATCGCAAGGAGATGGTGCGCGTTGTGGCGCGGGCTGTCGAGCGAGGCATCACCTATTTCGACACGGCACGCAGCTACGGCGATGGTAGGTCCGAGACGAACCTGGGCCTGGTTTTGGAAGAGCTCAGGCCCACCGTCCTGGTTGGCACCAAGGTCCAGCTCGCCGGCACGGATCTGGACGATATCGAACCGGCCATTATCGATTCGGTTGAAGGCAGTTTGAGACGGCTCAGGCGAGAGCAGATCGATCTGTTTCAGCTGCACAACTACATCGCGCTTCAACGCAAGCCGGACCGCGCCTGGATTGGTATCGCCGATCTGGCGCCAGTCGTGCAAGCGTTCGAAAAGCTTCAGCAGCAAGGCAAGATCCGCTATTGGGGGATCAACGGACTGGGCGAAACCGAAGCGCTGCACCAGGTGGTATCGAACGTTCGCGCAGCGAGCATTCAATGCTGCTTCAACCTGCTTAATCCCAGCGCTGGCGTGCCGGTCGCAGACGGCTTTCCCTACCAGGATTATCGCCAGCTGATCGATACCGCTGCTGCGAATCAGATCGGCGTGATGGCAATCCGCGTGCTGGCCGGCGGGGCGCTCAGTGGGTCGGTCGCTCGACATGGCAACGCTGCACGCAGCGTCGATCCGATTGGTGGAGGTCAGAGCTTCGCCGAGGATGTCACGCGATCGCAGCGCTTTGGCGTTCTCCTGCAGGAAGGATATGCAGACAGTCTCATCGAGGCAGCCATACGATTTGTGATCGGCAAGGCCGAAGTTTCGACAGTGCTGATCGGGATTTCAGATATGGAGCAGCTCGAGCAGGCGGTCGAATATAGCGCCAAGGGCCCGCTGCCACCCGAAGCGCTTGGGCGTTTACGGCAGCTTTGGGCTAGCGATGAGTTACCAGACCGACCTGCTATGCGATCGTAGGAGCGTTTCACCCGGAGAAGCGGCGTCAAATCCACGCAATTGTTCACTGCCTGTGGCCTTGCTGATGAGCGGTTCGCCTCATCAATACAGCTCCTTCGCATGCTTGGGCAGCACTCGGATATGCTGCATATGCGCGCTGACCCTCGCATCATCGCGATCAGGGTACTGAAAGCCACAATGCTCCGCGACATGCAGGGCTGTTCTCCTGAATAGATCGCACATTGTGAACAGCGCTTCCCACGTCGTATCATAGCCGGCATCCGAATACGTTTTCTCGAGCATCTCCCAGAGCTCTGGCTCGAGATACTGCTTGAGGTGTTTTCCAAATTTGCCGGGACTATGCGAGAATTGCGTGCTGATCCCCACATACCAGGTGAGCATTGTCATGAGTTGGTCGCGCACGAAGTGGTCGAGTATGTGTTTGGCGTACAGTATCTCTTCTCGCCACAATCCTTTGGCAACGCCCGGGGACACCCACCAGAATTCGTTGCAGCAGTCCGAGAATGCTTGGGCCGTTGGCGGTCTCGGCAGATAGTCGTGGTCGCTCGGCGGCGCAAACGGTGGGAACAGCTTGTCCTTGTCCAGCAGTACCACACTCAGACTATCGCTTTCGAGTGCATTGAGCCTGGCGATCGGGAACAGCGTGAGGTCGATGCGGTTGCCATCGGTGAACTGCATAAGATAGGGAAAACTGCCATCATTTCGCGGCGGCGGGTCGTGCATCGCCTCGGGCATCTGCACCATCAACAACTCACCGAAGCGCTGTATCCAGGTGTGGTCAGCGGTGAACGGCTCGACCGCGGTGACAAGGTAGAGGATGTCAAAATCCTGAAAAATATCTCGCGGCGCGTTGGGGTTGGTGCGCGAGCCATTCATGATCACGGCGCGGATGCGGTCATCATGCTCTGCGGTGGTGAGGATGAGTTCAAGGATTTCTTGTTCGCTGCGCATATCTTTCCTGCGGGTGGTGACTATGGGCCTGCGCTTCAGCTGCCGTCGAGGCGCATCACGAATGGTGAACGGCAATCGCTCTTTGGGCCGCAACTGTGATCAGGAGTCTTGTTCTATAAGAGCATCCCTGCCCGTGTCCTAACACTGAGCCGCGCCATGTGGTCGGCTATGCAGTGCTGCCAATCTCCACCATGATCTTCTGGTCATCCATCGTATAGCTGGTGATCAGGGGCGGTACATGCAGGCGTGCCTCGCTTTCATAGAGCGAGCGCATCGCATCAAATGCCTCATTACTGCCGACGGTCACGGCTGCAGTCTGGTCGAGCAGTGCCAAATCTGCTTCGGTAAGCTCTTCATAGGGTATGCTGCTGAGCCCCCAGAAGTCCCACGGCGTCAATTCCATTTTGTTCAGGCAGGCCAGGTCGTACAGCACGTAATTGCGAATGACCCACATGCCGCTCATATTGGGTTCGTAGCCGAAGCGTGTGAGATCGAGCGCGCCACTGCGGCACGCCTGCCAGACCTGCCCGGCGATCAGAAACTGGTCCGACGGCACATCACATGGGTCGAACGTCAACTGGTTGTGCGCCCGTTTGACCGCATCCATCTCGGCATCGACGCCGACCCAGCGCTGCTTATCAGCATTCCAGTATTCCGCAATCCAGTGATCGAAGCAAAAGCCGGGATCGAAGTAGGTGGCGAACCCGCAGCGAACCCGCGCCGGCACGCCCTGTGAACGCAGGATGGCACAAAAGAGCGTGGCGAAGTCGCGGCAGCAGCCAATCAAGCGCTGCCGTGGTGGTCGGGGGACGGTGAGTGGCCGATCGTGGAGCTCGTAGATGCGTACGAGCATACGCGCGATGTGGCGGGTGCGCGCTTCCTCAAGGCGTTTGCGGGGAAGTTTGACTTTATAGAGCGCTCCAGAGCGATAGTGGATAATCAGTCCCTGCACAACCTCGCAGATGCGCGGGATGGCCTGCGGTAAGCTCATAAGCTGGTGTGCGGCTGCCCCTGGCTCGGTCATAACCCATGCTGGGCATAATGGGTGAGCGGTGTGGTCGTCTGCATTGCACCTCCCTCGCTGGCGGTCATTGACGATCTCTGGGCTGATTGGCGATCGTGCCAGGCCATGTGCCCGGCATCGTACCATATGCGGCGCGAAAATGGGTGCAAGCGCCCGTTACACGGCACTGGAAGAGATCACGACGAGAACAAGCTGTTCCAATAGCGCAAGATCGCATCAACATCTTCCCACTCGGCCGCTCCCTGCGCCAGCACGACTGCTGTTTCTCCCAAGCGCAGGATCGACCCAATCGGCTCAATCGTTTGCTGTACCAGGGCGCGATACGCGACCAGGCGCGCCTGCGCGTCGCCTGCTCCAAGGCACCTTTGAACCGTCTGGTAATAGCCGATATCATGCGCCATCCAATAGCGCAGCGCAGCTTTTTCACCATCCCACGGCAGCGCGCGAACATCGAAATAACTCCGCCACGTTCCCGCAAGACATGCGGCGAGGAGCATATCCACCGCCAAGCGATGCACCGGGTCGTTGGATTGTGCCATGCGCTCGATCTGAAGCAGCCCAAAGCTTTGCCAGAACCAGATGCTCGGCCATGCGCTCATTGCAGCCGAAGCTGCGGGCGGTGCGTCCCAGGTGGGACTCGTAACAAGCTGCTGTAGCCGGTGCAGACGACCGGAGCGATCATAGTGAATGCGGGCCGTCTGCATTTTACGGGCGAATAACGCCTCAAACAATGCGGTTGGGCGTTCGCCCGTAGCAAGCAGGCTATCGGCCGTTTCAGTTTCGACCAGGACAATATCGGCTAATCGCCCATCAATCGTTGTCAGCAATTGAAACACGCGCATCGGTAGAGATGTGAGCAGGATGAGCAAATCATAATCGCTTGCTGCGCTGACATCCTGTGATGCACGCGAGCCGAACTCGGCAATGCCATCAACGAGCGCTGACTGCGTAAGGTACTCAATGGTATCGTTGAGAGATAGCTGGTCCGAAAATGAAGGGGTTGAAAGCTTCATCATATCCTATTCGGGTGCCCGACCGATCAAGGCGAGCGCCTGCGCGCTTGCCGCGCGAACCTCGGCACGTGCCGCCTGTGTGTTGGCTCGCAGCATGCCGGCGATCGCATCGTCGGTGTACACCACCTGGGTCAATCGCTCAGCGGCGAACAGCCGCTCGTCATCTGTGCCCTGCAGCAGATCCAACAGATATGTCCGGTAGTGCTGGAAGTACTGATTCTCAAACGCCAGGGTGTGCTGGCACAACTCACGCAGCAGTTGCTGATCCGCCGGGTGGTCCGGAACGGCATACTGCCATTCACTCTTCCCTTTGCGATACAACGTTTCCAGATACTCGGTCCACTCATCCGCAATGTAATCGCGATACAAGCGAATACTGGCGCTCTTGGTCCCCACATACTGTTGGGCGCGCAGCGCCAGCAGAGCGGTCGCCGTGCGCGTGACGCCGGTGATCAATTCCTTGGTCCCTTGCTCAATGCCGGCAGGATACCAGGCCGCGATCCGCTTCTTGGTGTAGCCATAGAAGCGATCGCCGGCGTGGGGGTAGGTGAGCGGATAAGCGAGTACCAGCCGCTCACGGATGACCTGGCCAAGAAACCGGTAGGGGCTCCATGTGACATCGCGCTGATCTGCGGGTCGCTCGCCAGTGCAACGACCGCGCGCCCGACAAACAGCGGCGTCTCCATCCACTTTTCAAGCGCCTGGCGTTTGCGGCCGACCATCAGCATCTCGGTCGCGACAATATCCGGGCAGAGCGCCACCACTACAACCTGATAGGGCGCTAACGCATGCGCCATATCAGCGGCCATACGATTGACGGCGGCCTTACTGACCCCGTAGGCGACATTTGCAGTATAGCTTTCCCCGCGGTGGCCGTGAGATGCACAATTAAGCCGGACTGCTGTCGGGCCATCATGGCAGCTGCAGCGACGCCGGCGACATAGTGGGAGCGGACACCCACCGTGAACATGGTATCCCAAAACGTCGGTGGGAGTTTCCAGAACGGGGTGTGGAAGCCGCTCTTCTTACTCCGCTGCTTGGCTTGATACCCACTCCAGGCATTATTGACGAGCAGATCAAGCCGGCCCTGCTCACTACGAATGCGGTCAACTACGGCCTTTACCTGTGCGTCATCGCTATGATCGCAGTGCAGGGCAATTCCATGGCCTCCCGCCTGACTCACCAACGCGGCGGTCTCGTGAATCGTTCCGGGCGGCGGCACCGTCGTGTCGCCAGGATGCTCGCTCCGTCCGGTCAGGTACACGATCGCACCCGCCGCACCTAAGGCGTGTGCAACACCCTTCCCAATCCCACGACTCGCACCGGTCACGAGGGCAACGTTTCCCTCTAAGGGCAGCATTGGCTCCTCCTCCTTGCGCTGACGAGACTGAAGCGTCCGATCGCCTGTCCGTGGCTGCCTACCTCCCCATCCAAGGGTACGCTCCGCTGCTGCGTTATTCCCAATAAAGGCTATTCGATAAGAATACACCTATGCGCGATCGAGCAGTTCGAGGGTCGGCGCGAATGCCTCAATACTGGCGAGAGTCATCGGCTGAAAGACTATCTGTATGTGGGAGATGCCTTCCTGGGCGAAGGCACGCAGCGCTTCGGCAAGCATCTCTGGCGAGCCACTAAGTGTTCCCGTATCAGCACTGCCGCTCCGTTCTGTTGGGTTGACACTGACCGTCAGTGTACGCTCCAACGTCGCTGGAGCGCGTCCGACTTCCTCACAGGCTGCATCCATCATGCTGCGCAGTGGCGCAACTTCCTCGACCCGGCTCCGATCAGGAATCCATCCATTCCATTGATCGGCATGGCGGGCTGCAAGGCGCAGCATGCGCGGGCTATGTGAGCCAATCAGAAGTGGAGGGCCCGCAGCGCGTGGTCCAAGTGGACGGAGCTCACAGTCCCGCGCCTGGTAGTAGGTGCCGTCGAAGTCGATCTGCCCCTCGCGGAGCAGCGTGCGAATGATCGTCAGCGCTTCTTCGAAGCGGCTCACGCGATGGTCGAACGGGTACCCAAAGGCGTGATACTCCGCTTCCATCCAACCAGCCCCGAGTCCCAGGACCAACCTCCCACCTGATATCTCCTCGACCGTGGCAGCCTTTTTTGCGAGCAGCGCGGGATTATGGAAACTGGTACACGCCACCAGCGGACCAAGCTCGATCCGCTTGGTCACGGCTGCAAAGGCGGCAAGCAGCGACCAGCAATCCCACGCTCCCGAGGTGGTATGCCCATCGAGCCAATCCTGAGGTTCGGGAAACCGGGCGAGCAGGTGATCGCCAAGCCATACCGAGTCGAACCCAAGCGCCTCGGCACGCTGTGTCATGGTCACGAGATCGCTCCAACGTGGTGTCTGCCGGTCCATCATGTACTCGGCAAAGGGTAGGAAAACCCCAACTTTGAGTGGGCGCATCGCGGGTTGGTCCATAAGGAGTCTCCTTGGTCAGTCCGTATATGGCAGGGCGTCGATGAATTCCTTCAGCACGAGCATGGACGAGACGAACGGGCCGAACGGCTTGGCGCGTAGCTGCGCCGCACCGATGGAACGGGACGACGTTCGAGTGCTTCCATCAGCCAAAATCGGCGCGATCTTGGGGCCGCTAAGCGGCATCAGCCCCATGTGGTTGTTGGGCCGCTGTTCGACATACAGCCATTCTCCCTGCGGGACATACCCCAAATCAGTGAGCAGGGTCAAGCGCGTGGTATCGCGGTTGTTGACCAGCGTCGAGTGGCGTGGCCTGGCCGGCAAATGCTGTTCTGCCCACCCGAGTAGTTCAACTTCGAGCGCGGTGCCACGATCCTGGGGACGCAGGTGCGCCTCAAACCCACCGAAGGGCGGGAAAAGGAGCACGAAGCCAAGTATATCTCCATGCGTATCTTCCCAGATCTGGACCAGATCGGCGGGTGGGTAATCCGAGAGCATGTGAAACATCTGCCAGGTGAGATCGCCGACATGCACGTAGTGGGTGTGCTGGACATCAGTACGTACCTGGCTGAGAAATCTGACGAGTCGCGCGAAATCCTGTGGATGGCGATAGGCATGCGCGGTAATGGGCATAGACTGTGCTCCTGAGGCTCAGAAACCGCACTGGTAGTATACCACTGACCGACGTGTATTCTGCGAGAACGTTGAGGCTGGCGTCCCAATATGCTGTGCATTCGCCGCCCCTGCGAGGAAAGCATGCTTCAACATTCGAACGATCTTGAGTGCACCGGCACGGGCGGTCGGTTAGACGCGCATGGTGCGTGGCGGGCGCGTGAGGATCAGACGTCTTTTGGCGTCATATAACTATGCATCGCAGATCTTGTTTGCGGCCTGCGGTCGCTGAAAGGAGCCGACTATGCATCGGTTAGTTATGCTACTCCTGGGCCTGCTCGGCCTCCTCCTCCTCAACCCACCCGCAGTGCTCGCCTCACCCTTTGAGACGCCCGACCGCGCGACGATCAGCGGCCCGGGGATCGTTGGCGAGCGGGACATCACCGAGCCCAGCCTCCTGGCGACACTCCAGTTCCGCTCACTCGACGACCAGGCGGTGCGTGGGCGAGAGACCACAACCGCGCTGGTGAGCGGCGAGCCCTACCTGCTCACGCGCTATATGAAGAAATATGACGGAACGCTGTTTGTGGTTGACCGGTTTCGCTACTACCAAGGCCAGAATGGCCAGCCCGGCCGCTTCTTCTATGAGGCAGTCGGCTACACTGGCTCGCCCTACAGCGGCGAATGGCTGGTAGCGACGCCGAGCGAGGATTCTACGTTCGTCGCGCTACTGGCGAAGCTGGTTGCTGCACAACCAGCAGCGCTCCCTGCTACTAGAGGCACAGCCGGCATGGGCGATTGGGTGATCATGCTGGCGGCCCTGGCGGCGCTGCTGCTTGGGGTAACGCTACGGCTCAGGCAGACGTGAGGAGCCTCCTCAATCGCTGACGGTGCTAAGGATTTCGGACAAAAGCGAGCTACGGTTCCTTGGGCCGCTATTCGGCGTATGCTGCGCCGATTGATGCCACCAGACGCTCTGCATGCGACGTTCTGGTGCAGGAGAAAGCAGCCATGGCTCACGCACGCCACCCGGCCTACTGGCCAACCAACGGCTGGCGCCGATCGACGCCCCAGGAACAAGGCATTGATCCGGTGATGCTGGCACGCGCAGCGCACGAAGCGCGCGACAACCTGCCGACGCTATACAGCCTGCTCGTGATCCGCAATGGTCACATCGTCTTCGAAGAGCATTATCACGGCCACACACCAAGCGACCTATATAGCGTTCGCTCGGTCACGAAAAGCGTCATCTCCGCCCTCGTTGGCATCGCCTGTAAGGACCAGTATCTCGCTGGGCTTGATCAGAAGGTGGCGGAAGTATTGCCTGAATACCTGGCCGGCGATGCCGATCCCCACAAGCTCGAGATGACGGTCAAAGATCTGCTGACGATGCAAGCGGGACTGCGCTGGGACGAGCCATATGACGAGTGGAAGCTCTATGACAGTGAGAACTGGGCTGCATTTACCCTCAGTCTGCCGATGGCGAGCAGGCCAGGCACACGCTTCACCTACAATACTGGCCTCAGCCAGGTGCTGGCAGCAATCCTGACCAAAACGACGCATAGGCAGATGTCCCAGTTTGCGGAAGAAGGCCTGTTTATGCCGCTCGGCATTCAGCGTGCAGCGTGGGAGACCGATCCGCAGGGGTTGACCATCGGGGGCTTCGGTCTGTCGTTGACGGTCAAGGATCTCGCCAAGGTTGGCTATCTGTATCTGCACAACGGCCAATGGGATGGTCAGCAAATCGTGCCGACTGCGTATGTTCGGGCATCGACCACGGCGTGGAGTGCCGGCGGTTTCCCAGAGGAGACCAGCTATGGCTATCACTGGTGGGTGACGAATGAGGCCGGGTACGCTGCCTTTTTCGCGGCTGGCTATGGCGGCCAATATCTGTATGTCGTTCCCGAACTTGATACGATCGTAGTAACAACGGCCAAATACGACCTGCCGCCTGAAAAGACGCTGGACCGATACTTGATTACGAATTTCGTGCTCCCATCAGTCCAAGTCAGAAACATGAAACCCTGAGAGCAGAGCACGAAGCGAACGAAAGACTATCTCCCGGTGAAGCGGCGTGAGGTGTAACCGCACGTTCGGCGGCAGTCGCTTTCAATTCACTCTGAGCGATGCGCCACTTCCCTCTCCGGTCACCAGATGGTAACCAGCAGTATCCACTGTAGGGCTGAGATGGATTGCCGTCCCACGGCTTGGTGCTTCGCCGCGCCGCACCGATAGATCGGGACAACAATGAAGCTGCTGTCACCTTTCAAAATCGCCATCACAATTCGACCGCGGCGAGGCGTCCGCTGCAACGTTGGACGCGGTCGCTCTGTATTGCCACTCCGCGACAGCATGCCTTTGTGCGCAGCCACGCTTGCGTCATGCTGAACAATCATGTCATTGCCGCTCCGGAACATCGCGGCGTGAATCGCTGTTCTCGAATCAGCCGCTTCCCAGCCGTTTATTGAGCTCATATGGATACGACACGCTCGGTATGTATTTCAGAGCCTCGCTCGTGTCTGGAGCTATGCTATGGAGATCGTCATCACTATCTTGGCCGTCCTGCTCGTCAGCCGTGGGGTCGTCCAATTATTCGTGAAAGATTTGTGGTGGACAGTGGTGCGATTCCACTACACGATGGTCGGGCTCCATCCAGCCCGCACCGCAGCTTGGGAGCGATGGACGACACTCTCGGGCAGTATCTTGCTTGTGGTCGGCATTATTGTCTACGTCTTCGTGCCGCGGTAAGGCTCGATTGATGCACGCGCCCACATGGCGCGGCGGGGCGCTGATGTGATTGGGCCTGGCTGGTTACACGATGGCAGCTTAAGGCAGTCACCTGCGTTTCTGCCACTGCTCACGCGCAGAACAGAGCCGATCGATGGGGCCTTAGAATGCGATACCCTGCGCCTGACGCCCCCCGAATGCTTGCCTCATTAGAGGCTCTCCTCGACAACCAGGATACCGCAATCGGCTATGAGACGCCGCAGGTGCGCCACACCCGACGAGATGTGGAACTGAATCGCCTGTAACCCAGCCCGGCGCGCGGCAGCGACGTTCTCCGCCAAATCATCAATGAACAAGATGCGCTCTGGTTCAGTACGGAGCTGTTCGAGGACCGCCGAAAAGTACCGAGCGTCAGGCTTTTTGGCGCCAATATGACATGAATAGAATGCGGAGTCGAAGAGCTGGGCATACCCGAGGGTTTCAGCCATGTACGACGCCCGATGAACGTGCTGATTGCTTGCAAGATGACAGCGCACACCGCTGCGGCGAAGTGCGCGAACGAGTTGCAGGATTTCCGCGTCTGGATGAACCATTGTAGAGAGAGTGAGCACATCCTCAACGGTCCGTGTGCTTTTCCACCGCGACAGGACCGGCGCAAGACGCGGCGCTAGATCGTCGAGGCCCGAAAGGCAGGGCGCTTCAGCCGCATAGATGTCAGCGATAAACCGATCAACGTTCGCACCATGCTCAATGAGTGCGGCGAACATCGCTCGATGATCAGACTTCCAGGTCTGAATGACTTCATCCGCGTCGAAGAGGATGATGCGGGGCGTCGTGCGTATCATAGGCTCGATCCGACCTACCAATGGTATGCGACCGCGAGCAGCGGAGTATACTCTATGCAGCTATGGTTGACAATCGCGAATTCCGTCGATATGACGTGATCGCTCGCTCGCCTGATCTACCGTCGCGGGCAAGGGTTTGTTTGGCGCTTCATCGCAGTCGTATGGGAAAAGTCAGCTTATAGAGAAACCGCGGAACATGCCATCTTGATCGACAGCCTCGGCAAATTCCGCAAAGTCCATGTTCGCGAGCGAAAGGCGGGCCAACCGCGCTGGCGAACGCCGCCAGCGCGGCTGAGTCGTCTGGCCTCAGCAGGCGGGCCGGATGGCGCGTGTCCGGTTGAAACTGCTCAGCGTCGGCGTAGCCCACGTAGGCCGGTCCAATGGCGTGATGAGGAGTGGTCCCGAGCGCACGCTGCCACCACGCTGGGGTCAGGAGACTCGAACGGTCGTGTGGACTGATGGCTTGGTGCAGGTCATCATAGTAAGACGCCGGCACACGGACACACGTGAACGCCTGATGCTGGAACACAAAGCAGAAAGAGGCAGACGATTCGGGAAGCGGCACCACCGTCAGCGCCCGCGCATGCAGCAGATCAGGCGAGATGGCCAGTTGATCAGCCCAATACTGATCGATGCCCTGTCGTGCCTCAGCTGATAGCATCACCTCACCCCGTCACTGATCGTCTCTCGCGGTTCGTGAGCAGTATAGCATGCGGGCGGGGGGTGGAGGAGGGCGGAAAGATAAGGGCTGAGCTGTCAGGCTTCAGCCCTCCGACCTCCGACCTCAGCCCTCAGCCCTTATCCCTCCGTGCTCCGCCACAGACGCCGCTGCCAGGCGCCAAGCAGCATCAGTCCTGCACCGAGGAAGCGCACGCCTTCGACCGATACCGGCGAGGCTCGTCACGAGCAAACCTCCGGAAAACCCGGAGGTTTCAGCGGGTCGGGAGTGGGAATTGGAAATTGGGGAGTAGGACCTCCCAGTCTCCAGCCCCTACTCCCCAACTACTAACTGTCAACACTGTGCCGATCCGCTGCTTGTCTTACACCGCTCCTGGACATGCGCGGAGCCGTATGAGTAGCCCGCCGATCAGCGCTCGAAGCGCCAGCGGGTCGCGCCGTACGGCTCCGCCGTGGCGACGCCGAAGGCAATATGGAAGGTGAAGCGATAGAGCTGCCAGGGCGGCGGTCCGGCGCTCGGAGCGCTGAACGCAGCCGTGAACGCCTCGCCTTCCACCTCGGCAGGCCATCCACCCTCACGGTACAGGCGCGCCGCCTCCTCCAGCGTCGGCTTATCGGCTTATCGGTGACCCTGGTTGCTTCGCCCTCAAGAACGAGATCGATACCTTCCAGCCTGCACGATCTCGTGCAGGCGGGGTTGGTCGCCAGGTTGCGCGCCTTGCGGGTCTCTGGTCCGCTGGTGAAATACAGGTCGCCATCGAGCCAGAGCGCGCCGATTCCGGCGGCGTGCGGGCGACCGTCCGGTTGTACCGTTCCCAGAAAAAACGTGATGTCGGATGGGGCTGGACTGGCGGCAAGCATGTCGCGCGGCCTGCTCCATGGTAGGGCAGCGGAGCCATAGATATCGAGGTTCGTAACCTCGCTGGGTTCCTGGCTGGTCATTGTTTCACCTCCGGTTTCTGCTGATAGAGTCCGAAGGATTATACTATGTTCATGTAACTGTCGTATGGTTGTTGCTCCTGATGAGTAGAATCCCGGCTGCCTGATCGAATGTCAGTCTCAGTTGTCATAGCGATCAGTCTCGGTGCTTCCTCCGCTCGGGTTGAGCCAGGAGCTCGCCCTG
>WNFV01000495.1_pt1 | contig 52956 bp, 54 predicted proteins | sample 5400101 | NCBI WGS metagenome assembly WNFV01 (sample SAMN13153361, study PRJNA577476) | soil metagenome | isolation source: 115 cm soil or saprolite under grassland replicate 1 | place: USA:California | collected 2016-06-15
ACCTGGATGCTGCGGGCGATCCCGTACCTCCACACGATTATGACCACCTCGATGCGCGTCTCCAACGCCAAGGCCAGGCGCGAGCTGGGCTGGGCTCCGGCAGTGTCGACCTACCGCGAAGGCATCCCGCTGATGGCGAGGGCGAGCCGCTGAAGGGTCGCTGTCAGGGGGCGCCGGTAGGCTTTTCGCGTGCTGGAGTGCCTCGACGATGCCGCACTGCGCCGGTGGTGCGAGGCGGCCGTGCCGGCGGCTACCTGATGGCCGGCGGGCAGGCGGTGCTGCGCCCGGGCGACCGGATCCACTTCGACGGCGGCGAGCACCAGGCCAGGCACTGATCGATCGCCTGCATGCGGCCCGTGGTGGACGGCTGCAGCTATCGGAGCTCGCGCACGAACTCGGCGTGTCCGAGCGGACGGTCGCCCGTGACGTGGAGCGCCTGCGACTCGGTCACCGCAGCTATTCATCCGTGCGCGCGAGCCGAATAGGGTCGGGGCATGGTCCGTGCGCTGACCGTGCCGCTGGTCCCATTCGTCGACGCCCTCCCGGTGCCCCAGCGCCTGGTAGCGGCCGAGCACCAGGGCCGGCTGACCATATGCATGCGCTCCAGCGCGCACCGCTTCCACCGCGACCTGCCCGAGTCGCCGATCTGGGGCTATGACGCGACGGTTCCGGGCCCGACGATCGAGGTGGAGCGCGGGCAACCGGTCACGGTCGAGTGGCGCAACGAGCTCGCGGGCCGGCTACCGGTCGTCGTGACCCTCGCCCCGACGGCCACCGACGCTGAGGGCGTGCCGGTGCAGTGCGTGGAGGGCCTGAGCGGCGGCACGCCCGACCCGCACGCGGCCGCGCTGGCCGGTTACACGGTCGCGCACCTGCACGGCGGGCTCACCCCCGCGAGCTATGACGGCTGGACCGAGAACGTTTTCGCTCCCGGCCAGCCCGCCGTCTTCCACTACCCGATGGACCAGCGCGCGGCGCTGCTGTGGTACCACGACCACGTCATGGGCGTCACCAGGTTCAACGTGTACGCCGGGCTCGCCGGGTTGTGGATCGTCCGCGACGCGCGCGAGCGCGAACTCGGCCTGCCCGAGGGGCCACCGTTCGAGGTGCCGCTGCTGATCCAGGACCGCAACTTCGACCTCGACGGGCACGGACGGCTGACCGGCCGGCTAGTCCACAAGACCGACCCGGAGGTGATGGAGGCTTTCCCGCCGTTCACCGTCGTCAACGGGAAGATCTGGCCGGTCCTCGACGTCCAGCCGGCCACCTACCGCTTCCGCGTGATCAACGGCTCCAATGCCCGTACCTACCGGCTCGTGCTTCTCCGCGACGGCCAGCCAGAGCTCGACCGGATCACCCAGATCGGCACCGACCAAGGACTCCTCGGCGCTCCCGCCCGGGTACCGCCGGACGGCCTCGTGCTCGCCTCCGCCGAGCGCGCCGACCTGCTCATCGACTTCTCCGACCTGGTACCAGGCACGCAGCTCACCCTGCACAACACCGCCACGGCCCCGTTCGACGGCGCCCCATTCCCGGCCGCCGACGCCGCGCACGCCGCCGACCTCGCCGGGCTGCTGCCCTATCCGCAGGTCATGGCCATCCGCATCGTCCCGGGCCCCGGCACCCGCCGCACGATCCCCGCAGAGCTCGCCACCGACTACCGTCCACCGGCGCCCGAGGCGCTGGCCGGCGCGCCGCGCCGGGCGATCGCACTCGTCGAGCGCGAACTCGTCGGCGAACCGAACATGCTCACGATGCGCGAACTCGCCATCGTCGACGACGACACCGGCCCGCTCGTCACCGTCGTCGACGGCGACCGCACCACCCGGTACCGCGCCGTGGCCGCCCACTTCGAGCACACCACGACGTTCTTCCCGGTGCTCGACCAGTACGAGGTATGGCAACTCATCAACCTGACGGGCGACACGCACCCGATCCACGTCCACCTCGACCCGTTCCAGATCCTCTCCCGGCGCCCGATCCGCCACGAGATCCCCGATGGCGGCATCGAAGACCTCCACATCACCGCCACCGTTGCGCTCGAACGCAAGCCGGACGACGACCTCGACCACACCGTCGACGACAACGAACGCGGCCAGAAAGACACCGTCCGCGTCAACCCCAACGAGATCGTCGAGATCGCCGTCCGCTTCACCACCTACAGCGGCAGGTACATGTACCACTGCCACATCCTCGAACACGAAGACCGCGACATGATGCGCCCCTTCGTAACCATGCCCGCGGAGCTCATGCCCTTCATGAGCTGAGACACGAAGGCGACGTCCGGCGGCCGGTCGGAGTTGGTCGCCGCGGCCAGCTCCGCGGCTCGCCGGATCAGTGCCGGCTGAGCACCACCTTCAGCGCGCCGGTCGCACCTGCCCGGCCGAAGATGTCGTACCCCTCGATGAACTGGTCCAGGCCGAAGCGGTGCGTGACGAACCGTGCGGCTTCGATCTGCCGGGCGGCGACGAGCCGCAGCAGCGTCGGCGTCGAGTAGGTGTCCACGAGGCCGGTCCTGATCGTCACGTTCTTGATCCACAGCTCTTCGAGGTGCAGCGTGGCCGCTTGCCGTGGACGCCCACGGTGGCTGATGGCGAGACGGAAGCTCATCGCCGCCGGCGTCGTGCCACTCGACGACCAGCGGTACCTCGCCGGTGTGCAGCCCGGCGACCAGCCACCGCACGCCCGGCACGGCGGCGGCGCACAACCCGTTGCGCTGGCCCGCTGGGTCTCCACCGGGTTCGGGAGGTTGACCGTCGAGGAAGGCCAGATGAATCCGTAGCGCATCCAGACGTCTCCCCGCGAACATCACCTTCACCGGTCATGATGGCCGACGCCGCCCTGCCCACGAGTGCCGCACATAATGACAGTTATGTGCGGCGACCTAGGAATGCCAGTTATCGAATTGCCGGTAACAGTAATCCGATAAGCATGGTTGTCCTGTCCACGCGGCGCTGCTCTCGTCCGGCTGGAGTTGAGTAGCTTCGGTCTTCCGTCCGGTTGAATCTGCTCCCCCGGCTCGGGCTGGCCCGCCGCTACGGCGACGAGGCGGTCAACACCGCCTGCGGAAAAGCCTTTTGGAGGTCGACGTCGTCTGGGTGACGAAGATCGCCTCGATCCTGGGCCGCGCCACCGAGAACAACCCGGCCCCACCACCCCGCCCAGCAGCCGCCTCGGGCGCCCGGTTTGCCCGCGACCCGGGCGAGTACGCCAGCGCAGCCGCACGGCTGCGCCTGGTCGGCGACACCACCGCCAACGGCGCCGAGGAGGTGCGGTGATGGCTACGGCCCGCAAGACCACCGCCGCGCCGACGCTGACCGACCCGGTCAGCCCGGACCTCAAGCGGTTCCTACGCGCGCTCGCCGACGAACGGGAGGCAGATCCAACCGGACAGGCAGGCAAAAAAATGGCGCGCGAAGCAGACCCAGCCGGACACCGCGGGTATCCGCATGTCCGGCTCAATCTGCTCTGCCCAGGTCAGCCGCTATGCCGAGCAAGCAGCTTCACGTGGACGGGACAATGGTGCGTGGGGACGACCGTGACCGAGGCCGTGTCCAGATCTTGCAGGGAGGCATCCATCGCCACGTACCGGGAAGGGGTGACCGCGGCCAGCGCGGGCACCTGGACGCTGGGTGACCTGACGGTCAACCGGATGGGCTTCGGCGCGATGCGCCTGACCGCCAACCCCGACGGCACCCCGAGCGACCGCGACCGGGCGATCACCGTGCTGCGCCGCGCCGTCGAGCTGGGCGTCAACCACATCGACACCGCCGCGTTCTACTTCTCCGCGCTGCGCTCGGCCAACGAGCTGATCAACCGGACCCTGTCCCCTACCCGACGACCTGGTCATCGTCACCAAGGTCGGCCCCGGCCGGGATCCCTCCGGCACCTGGCTGCCGCTGGCCCGGCCGGACCAGCTCCGCGGCCAGGTCGAGGAGAACCTGCGCCAGCTCGGCCGCGACCACCTCGACGTGGTCAACCTGCGCCAGCACGGGCTCGACTCGATTGCGGAACACTTTGGCGCGCTGGCCGAGCTGCGCGCCGCCGGGTTGATCCGGCACCTGGGCATCTCCAACGTCCGCGCGCCGCACCTCGCCCAGGCGCAGCAGCTGGCGCCGGTGGTGTGCGTGCAGAACCCGTACGGCCTCGACCACCGGCGCGAGACCGATGACTTCCTGCGCCTGTGCGGCGAGCAGGGGGTGGCGTTCGTCCCGTTCTTCGCGATCGCCGGTGCCCGGCGGGAGGCCGGCGGCGTCGCCGGTGGGGATACCGACGCCGTGCTCACCGTCGCCCGCCGGCACGGCGCGACCCCCGCCCAGGTCCGGCTCGCCTGGACGCTGCACCGGGGGCCGCACGTGCTGGCCATCCCCGGTACCGGCGACCCGGACCACCTGGTCGACAACGTGGCCGCCGGCGCGCTGCGGCTGTCGGCGGCCGACCTGGCGCTGCTCGATCCGGTCCACCCCACCTGACCCCGCCGATCTTGGACTTCTGGTGCCCGGTAGGGTGCACCTCGCCCGGCCTTGTCGACGACCCAACTCCAAGATCGCGCGGAGGGGGCGGCGCGCCTCCCACGCGCACGCCGCCGGCCGCCCTACGCTTGACCGCCGTGAGCGCCCCCGCCGCCGAGGTCCGCGCCTGCGTCCACTGTGGACGGCCGGTACCGCAGCGCGACGGCGCCGGCCGGCCCTTCCGGTACTGCCGCGACAACGACGGGGCCTGCCGCCGGGCCGCCCGCAACAGCCGGATGCGCGAGCGCAACTCCCCCGGCCTGGGCGGCCAGGTGGCCCGCACCTGGGAGCTGGTCGAGCGGCTGGAGTTGACCGCCGCGACGCTGGCCGACGCGCTGCACGCCGAGCTCAGCCCGGCCGGGGTGGAACGGCAGGTCGCCGCCGTGCGGGCGGAGGCCGCGGCGCAGACGGCAGCGGCCCACGCCGAACGCGACGAGGAACGGCAGGAGGCCCAGGCCGCCCGCGCCGAGGCCGCGGCCCTGCGCGACCGGCTCACCGCCGCGACGTGGGACCGCGACGAGGCGCGCGCTGCGGCCGCCGCCGAGGTCACCCTGCGCGAGCAGGCCCAGGCCGCCCGGGATCGGCTGGCCGAAGAGCTTCAGGGGGTACGCGAGGAGCACGCGACGGTCCTCGGCGAGCGCGACGACGCCCGGGCCACGGTGGCGGCGATCACCGCCGACCGCGACGCCCAGGTCGTCCGGCTGGCCGACGCCACCCGCGAGCGCGACGACCTGCGCACCCGCCTGGCCGAGCTGACCGAGCAACGCGGCGAGCTGATCCGCGAACGCGCCACGCTGACCCGCGAACGCGGCGAACTGTCCGACCAGCTCGCCGACGCCCGGCGGGCCGCCGACACGGCGCGTCGGGAAGCCGACCAACTGCGCTGGGAACGCGACGCCGCCGGTACCGAGCTGGACCGGGTCCGGGCGCAGGCGCAGCGGCTCGGCACCGAACGCGACGACCTCGCCGAACGGAGCGCCACGCTGCGCGCCGACCTCGCCGGGACCCGGGCGGAACTGGCCGGGGTCCGCGCCGAGTTGGCCACCGCCACGAGCCAGGTGCAGGCGCTGGCCGCGCAGGTGGCCGTCCTCACCGCCGCGGTGGCGCGACTCACCCGGGCGCCCGAGCAGGACGCCCGGGAAGCTCAGTTGCATCACGCAAGCTAGTACCCGTCCCCGTGGCTTTCCACCGGGGGCGGTCGCTTCGCGAAACCCCGGCTACCCTCGAAACAGGCAACGAGGCGGACCGACCGAACCACAGCGGGGAATCGTCAGGCCGATCACCTCGTTACACCCAAGAACCAACCACGCACCCGGAGGGGAAAGCCGATCATGGGCGAGCGCATGCTGCGCGGAAGCCGCCTCGGAGCCGTCAGCTACGAGTCCGACCGCAACACCGAGCTGGCTCCGCGACAGACCCGCGAGTACCTCTGCGCCAGGGGCCACCAGTTCGAGGTCCCCTTCGCCGTCGACGCCGAGGTCCCGATGACCTGGGAGTGCAAGTTCGACGGCACGGTCGCGCGGCTGGTCGACGGCAGCGAGCCCGAGCAGAAGAAGGCCAAGCCTCCGCGCACCCACTGGGACATGCTTCTGGAGCGGCGCTCCATCGCCGAGCTGGAGGACATCCTCGCCGAGCGGTTGGAGGAGGTACGCGCCCGCCGGGGCCGCGCCTGACCGCTGCCCCCCGACAGACCCGAGGCCGCCGGCCGGACATCGATCCGGCCGGCGGCCTGCTGTGTCCACGCCGGTCAGTCCCCGCCGAGGGCCACGTGCAGGAGCACGTTGCTGCTGTTGTTCGGCACGCTGTCCTTGTCGCCGCCGTTGCTCGTGGCCAGCCACAGATCCCCGTCCGGGCTGGCCTCGACGGTACGCAGCCGCCCGTACGTGCCGGTGAAGTACGCCACCGGCGCGGTCGTGGTGGCGCAGGTGATCTTCATGGTCCACAGCCGGGTACCGCGCAACGCCGCCATGTACAGCGTGTCGTCGACGATCGCCAGGCCGCTGGGTGACGCGTCGGCCACCGACCACGTCTGGACCGGGGCCACGAAGGTGGGTTCGGCGCAGCTGCCCGCGGTGCCTTCACAAGCCGGCCAGCCGTGGTTGGCGCCCTTGCGGACCAGGTTCAGCTCGTCCATGATCGAGTTGCCCAGCTCGGCCTCCCAGAGCCGGCCGGCCGAGTCGAACGCCAGGCCTTCGATGTTGCGGTGCCCGTAGCTCCACACGTACTTGCCGGGGAACGGGTTGTCCCGGGGCACGCTGCCGTCGGGGTTCAGGCGCAGGATCTTTCCGTTGAGCGAGTTCAGGTTCTGCGCGTTGGCACCGTTCTGCGCGTCGCCGGTACCGGCGTAGAGCTTGCCGTCCGGCCCGAAGCGCAACCGCCCGCCGTTGTGGAACTTGTTGCGCGCGATCCCGGACAGCAGCACCTGCTCGGTAGCCAGGTCGAGGACGCCGCCGGCGTAGCGGATCCGCACGATGCGGTTGTCGGTGGCGGTGGTGTGGAACAGGTACACCCACGGGTCGTTCGCGAAGTCCCGGGCGAGCGCCAGCCCGAGCAGCCCACCCTCGCCGTCGGTACCGGAGACGCCCGGCACGGTACCCACGACGGTCTTCTGGCCGGTCGGGCTGACCCGCACCACGTCGTGGGTGTCCCGTTCGGCCAGCAGCGCCGAGCCGTCGGGCAGGAACGCCAGCCCCCACGGCACGTCGGTGTCCGGGGCGATCGGGCTGACCTGCCCGATCGGGTCGTGGCCGGACCGCGTCGTCGCGGTGACCGGGCCGCCCGGGGGCGACACGTGGCGGGCGGCATCGGAGGCGACGACGGTGAACGTGTACGGCGTCTCGGGCGCCAGGCCGGCCACGGTGGCGGTGGTGGTCGTCGCGGTCGCCACCACGGTGGTACCGCTGAGGACGGTGTAGCCCACGACCGCCACGTCGTCGGTGGACGCGTCCCAGGCCAGCGCGATGCTGTTGGCGGTCACCGCGGTGACCCGGACGCTGGCCGGCGCGGTCGGCGCTCCGGCGTCGACCACCGGCGCCGCCGTCGTCGCGGTCGCCGTGTTGCTCGCCTGCGACACGTTCCCGGCGGCGTCGCGCGCGTTGACGTAGAAGGCGTACGTGGTCAGCGGGGACAGCCGGGTCACGTTCGTGGTCAGGGTGTTCGCGTCCACCGACTTGACCAGCTGGCCCTGCTGGTAGACGTCGTACGCGGTCACGCCGACCGCATCGGTGGCGGGGCTCCAGGCCAGCGTGGCGCTGGTCGCGGTGACCGCCGTGACGCGCAGGTCCACCGGCGGCGTCGGCGGTACCGGGTCGACCACGCCGCTGACGCCGAAGACCTCGAACTCGGCCAGGGCGTAGCGTCGCGCGTGGGCGCACGGCGCCGTGGCGTACACCCGGACGAACCGGCCGAAGCCGGTGACCGCGAGATCCTCCCGACCGCCGCGCCCGGCGGTCGTGGCGAACACCGTCGTCCACCACACCCCCTCGGGCGAGGTCTGCACCTGGTACGCGCGGGCGCAGCCGCCCAGCCAGCGCAGGCTCACCCGGTTGACGGTGGACGACGCACCGAGGTCGACGGAGATCCACTGGATCGGGCCGCCCCGGCTGCGCCACGCGGTGCCCGGGTTGCCGTCGACCGCCGCGCCCGCCACCTGGGCCGGTCCGGCCTCGCTGGAGGCGGTCGCCGGGTGTCCCCGCGACAGCAGCACGTCCGGGTCGGCATGCGCGGCCGGTGCGGCGCCGACGGCGGCCGCCGTGACGGCAACGGTCACCAGGAGCCCACGCAAGACGGGTGTCACTTCTTGCCTCCCTAGAGCACGCGGCAGAGCCTCACGAGATCGTAAGGCTTCGATATCTGCGTGTTCCAGGCGTCTTCCGTGGGGTGGTCAGGAGTCCACGATCTCGCCTTCGATCGGCTCGCCGGTGTCGGCCGGCGCGCTCCGGCGCACCTTCACCCGGACCTGCCGCGGACCGAACAGGTCACCGGCCACCGCGGAGGACACCCGCCGCTCGGTCAGCCGCCGTACCCCCGCCCGGGCGCCCCGGCGCAGCGGCGGCGCCAGCAGGGCCAGCCCGAGCGCGTCGGTCAGGAATCCGGGTACCCCCAGCAGCAGCGCGCTGAGCAGCCCGACCAGGCCGTCGCTCACCTCGGCGCCGACCGGGCGACCCGCCGCCGACGCTTCCCGCAGCGCCCGCCAGGCCCGGCTGCCCTCCCGGCGCAGCCGCCACCCGCCCAGCACGCTGGTGGCGAGCACGAGCAGCACGGTCAGCGGCACCCCGATCTGGCGCGCGATCAGGACCAGCAGCGCGATCTCCAGGACGGCGGTCACCAGCACGCCGATCCCGATCAGGCCCATTCGCCGTGGCATGGCCGCCTCCCGTGTGGACGCCTCAGCGGCGCTTGCCGCCGAATACGTGACCCAACGCCTCCAGCCGCGCCCGCGTTCCCCACACGCCGACCCGCCACAGCGCTTCCCGCACGATCCTGGAACTCATCTTGCTGGCGCCGCGTTCCCGGTCGGCGAAGGTGATCGGCACCTCGACCACCCGGAACCCGCACTTGTGCGCCCGCCAGGTCAGGTCGATCTGGAAGCAGTAGCCCTGCGAGGAGACCGAGTCGATCTCGATCTTCTCCAGTACCGGCATCCGGTAGGCGCGGTACCCGGCGGTGTTGTCCCGGTACGGCACCCCGAGGCAGAGCCGGGTGTACAGGCTCGCCCCCTGGGACAGCCACAGCCGGCGCCTGGGCCAGTTGACCACCTCGCCGCCGCGCACGTAGCGGGAACCGATCACCGCGTCGGCGTCGCGCAACGCGTCCAGCAGCCGGGGCAGCTGCTCCGGGGCGTGCGAGCCGTCGGCGTCCATCTCCACGACCGCCTCGTACCCGTGCTCGCGCGCCCAGGCGAACCCGGCCACGTAGGCCGCGCCCAGGCCCTGCTTGCCCGGCCGGTGCAGCACGTGCACCTGCCCGTCGGCGGCGGCCAGCCGGTCGGCGATCTCGCCGGTGCCGTCCGGGCTGTTGTCGTCGGCGACCAGGATGTCCACCTGGGGTACCGCGGCGCGGACCCGCTCCACGATCAGCCCCACGTTGTCGGCCTCGTTGTACGTCGGGATCACCACGAGGACCCGCCCGACCCCCGGATAGCCCTCCCCGTGCGCGGGTGCCGTGGTGTCCTCGGTCACATTCCCTCCTGAGGTGCGTCTGATGTCCGTCGAATACGCAGCAGCGCGGCGCCGGCAAGCGCCAGCACCCCGAGGCCGACGAGCATATACTCCGCGGCCGGTCCGATCTCACTGGCCAGGGTACGGGTTGTGCCGGGATGCAGCGCGCGCATCGCCACCGCCCGGGTGTTGAACCGGGTCGCGTCGAAGACCCGCCCGCGCGAATCGACGAACGCCGAGATGCCCACGGTGGACACCATCATGGCGTCGCGGCCGTGTTCGACGGCGCGCAGCCGCACCATGGCCAGCTGCTGGCCGGCCTCGGCGGGGGTGAAGTCGGCGTTGTTGGTCTGCACCGCGAACAGCTGCGCCCCGCCGGTGACCGTGTCGCGCACCAGGTCGTCGTAGGCGACCTCGAAGCAGATCGCGATCCCGACGTCGACCGGCCCGACCCGCAGCACCCCGGGCCGGTCGCCGGGCACGAAGTCCGACCGGACCAGGTCGACCCGTTCGCTGACCAGCCGGGCCAGCGAGCGCCACGGCATGTACTCGGCGAACGGCACCGGATGCCGCTTGACGTACCGGTCGCCCGGGCCGGTGCCGGGCTGCCACACCAGCGCCACGTTGCGCACGTGGTCACCCGGCCCGACGAGCAGGGTACCGAGCACGATCGGTACCCCGACCGCGTCGGCGGCCTGCGAGATGCGGGCCCGCGCGTCGGCGTTCTCGGCGATCAACGGGTCGATGTCGCTCGCGTTCTCCGGCCAGACGACCAGGTCCGGGCGGGGCGCCTGACCGGCGCGCACCTTCGCCGCCAGGTCCAGCGTCGCGTCGACGTGGTTGTCCAGCACCGCCCGCCGCTGGGCGTTGAACTCCAGCCCCAGGCGTGGCACGTTGCCCTGCACGATCGCCACGGTCACCGCCGGCCCGCGCGGCACGGCGACCGGTACCGCCAGGCCGGACAGCACCACCAGCGCCGCACCGCCGACCAGCGCGGCCGCGCGCCGCGGCGCCCCGCGCACCGACCACAACGCGGCGGCGAGCAGCCCGCCGGACACCGCCACCAGGAAGGTCACCAGCGGTGCTCCACCCAGCCCGGCCCACCCGAGCAGCGGCGAGTCAGCCTGGCTGAAGGCCAGCCGGCCCCACGGGAAGCCGCCGAACGGGTACCGGTCCCGCACTGCCTCCTGGGCCGTCCACACCACCCCGGTCAGGATCGGCCAGGTCCACCGGTACCGGTCCACCAGCGGGCTGCACCACGCCGCCACCCCTGCCGCCACCGCCAGGTACCCGGCCTCGAAGGCGGACAGGATCAGCCACGGCGCCAGACCGCCGACGATCTGCGTCCAGGACAGCAGCGGCACCAGGAACGCCAACCCGGCCAGCAGGCCCAGGCCGGTGCCGGCCCAGAACCCCCGCCCGCGCACCGCCACGGCCAGCGCCGCCACCCCGACCGGGGCGCACCACCACAGCCCGAACCCGGGGAACGCCAGCAGCAGCACGCCACCGGCGGCCGGCGCCAGGGCCAGCGCCGCCCAGCGCGGCAGCGGCGCGAAGGCGGCCGGAACCGGCGGCGGGGCAGGCGCCTGCTCCTGCGCGGCCACCTCGGCGGTCGTCATCGGGTTCGGTCGCCTCTCGACGGGGGACGGATCGGCCGGTCCATTGTCGTCGCCCGGGGGGACCCGCGGCCACCCGTCGTCGCCTCGGGCGATCCGCGGCCACCGCGGACACCAGCCGGCCACGGCCCGGCGCAAAGGCGGGCACGGGACCGGGCCCGGAGACGGAAATCGGGGCGCGACCCGTAGGTCGCGCCCCGCGCTCCCAGGCCCTTTCCCGGACCGGCGGCAGACTGCGATCCCCCGCGACCTTCGGACCGACCGGACGCGAGCTGGCTGCCCGCTGCCGCCCGTTGTCTACTGGCCGCGCGTACCCCCTGCCCTAGCCACCGACGCGGTTACGGTCCGCGCGTCCCGCCGACCCCCACCCACTGGACCTGGCCGAGCGCGGCGACCGGTTGGCCACCGCCGGCCAGCGGATGGAGGGACGTCACGGACGACCCACCGCTCCCCGAAGTAGGACCCCATGACGGTACGCGCCGCACCCGGGGGGCGGCAATGGGCCTTCCGGATCCTGCCGGCCGGGCTCGGCGTGTCGCCCTGGCGTGTCTCTGCCGCCGGCACTAACGCGAGATCGACGGCACCGTCGGTAGCCGCGAACCCAGCAGCGCCAGCGCTGCCGCCGGGTACTCGACGGCGAGCAGGCCGGCCGCGGCGCTCACGGGACCACGACGGTACCCGTGGCGGTCACCGCGACGATCGGCGGATCGAGGACCTCCGCCGCCGAGGCGCTCTCGTCCGGGCGGCCCCGGCACACCACCCGGCACTCGAACTCCAGCGTCCGGCTGCGGTTGCCCATCCGCACCACCCGGGCGGTCACCTCGACCACATCACCAGCCCGGACCGGGGCTCGGAACTGCACGTCCGAGTAGGACGCGAACAGGCCCTCGTCGCCGTCGGTACGGATGCACACCTCGGTGGCCACGTCGCCGAACAGGCCCAGCACGTACGCCCCGTCGACCAGGTGCCCGCCGTAGTGCGCATGGGCATATGGCACGTACCGCCGGTGCGTCACCGCCAGCCCGACGCTCATGCCGCGCTCCGCTCGACCGACGCCGGTACCAGCGCATGCACCAGGTAGCTGGCCACCTCGCGGGGGGTGGTGCCCCGGCCGAAGATCCGGTCCACGTCCAGCTCGGCCGCCGCCCGCTCGTCGAACCGCGGCCCGCCGACCACCAGCAGCGGCCGCCTCGCCGCCGGCAGCGCCTCGCGGAACGCCGCCGACATCTCCCGGGTGTTGTGCAGGTGCGCGTCGCGCTGGGTCACCACCTGCGAGACCAGCACCGCGTCGGCCTTCTCCACGCGGGCCCGCTCCACCAGGTCGGGTACCGGCACCTGCGCGCCGAGGTTGACCACCCGCAGTTCGCGGTAGTACTCCAGGCCCTTCTCCCCCGCGATGCCTTTGACGTTGAGGATCGCGTCGATGCCCACGGTGTGCGCGTCGGTGCCGATGCACGCGCCGACCACCACCAGCTTGCGCCGCAGCCGCTGCTTGATCCGCGCGTTGATCTCCTTGGCGCTCAGCAGCGGGAACTCCCGCTCGACCACCTCGACCTGGGCGAGGTCCACCAGGTGGTGCACCCGCCCGTACACCACGAAGAACGTGTGCCGCTCGCCGATCGCCTTGTGGTGCACCACCATCGCCGGGTCCAGGCCCATCTTGCCGGCCAGCTGCAGCGCGGCGCCCTCGGCGCGCTTGTCGTGCGGTACCGGCAGGGTGAACGACAGCTGCACCATCCCGTCGCCGGTGGTGTCCCCGTACGGGCGGACGATCATGCGGCCTCCAGGATCTCGGTCGCCGGGTTGTAATAGCCGGGCTCGTGGCGGGCCACGCCGGACAGGCCCTTGCCGCCGTCGGCGGGCCGTTTCATGATCCCGAAGGTACCGTCGCCGATCGCGTTCAACAGCCCGTCGTCGACGATGCGTTCCAGCAGCTCGATCGACTCCTCCAGGACCTGGTGCGCGCGGCGCTGGATGAACCCGCCCGGCGCGGGGACGAAGTCGTCGTGCAGCCCGCCGCACGCGCCCAGCACGTACCGCACGTTCTGCAGCGCGATGTCCCGGTCGGACAGCCACGGCGTGACCACCGCCTCGGTCATCATCCCGACCAGCAGGATGCCCTGCCCGGTCAGCGTGCCGGCCAGGTTGAAGAACCCGTCGAGCAGGTTGCCGCGGAACACGTCGCCGGTCATGTGCCGGGTCGGTGGCATCCACTTCAGCGGCGCGTCGGGGAACAGCTCCCGGGCCAGCAGCGCGTGCGCCAGCTCCAGCCGGAACGACTCGGGCAGGTCCGGGTTGATCTCGAAGGCGTGGCCGAGGCCGAGCTGCCAGTCGGCGAGGCCCGCCTCGTGCGCGAAGTACTCGTTGAGCAGTTGGCTGACGGTCACCGTGTGGGCGGCCTCGACCGCGTCGGCGGTGGTGAGGTAGTTGTCCTCGCCGGTGTTGATGATGATCCCGGCCCGGGCGTGTATCTGCCGGGAGAAGCGCTGGTCGACGAAGGTACGGATGGGGTTGATATCGCGGAACAGGATGCCGTACATGGAGTCGTTGAGCATCATGTCCAGCCGTTCCAGGCCGGCGAGCGTGGCGATCTCGGGCATGCACAGCCCGCTGGCATAGTTGGTCAACCGCACGTACCGGCCCAGCTGCCGGGACGACTCGTCCAGCGCGGCCCGCATCAGCCGGAAGTTCTCCTGGGTGGCGTAGGTGCCGGCGAACCCGTCCCGGGTGGGGCCTTCGGGCACGTAGTCCAGCAGCGACTGGCCGGTCGAGCGGATCACCGCGATCACGTCGGCGCCGGCGCGCGCGGCGGCCTGCGCCTGCGGGATGTCCTCGTAGATGTCGCCGGTCGCCACGATCAGGTAGATCCAGGGGCGTTGCCGCGGATCCCCGTACCGCTTGACCAGCCGCTCCCGCTCGGCCCGGCGCCGGTCGATCCGCTTGATCCCGGCGGCGACGGACCGGCCGGCCGAGCGGCGCGCGGCCGCCGCGGGGCGGCCGGAGGGCAGCGTGAACCGCACGGACCCGGCGGCGGCCTTCTGCGCCAACCGGGTTAGGTCGCTCTCGCCGGTCGTGGCGAGCGCGTGGAACACCGGCAGCGCCACCCCGTGGCCCAGCCCGACATCGGCCGCCACCGCGTCGACCAGCCGGTTGACCCAGGGAATGCCGTCCGGGTCGGCACCGGTGATCCCGGCCAGCCGCAGCACCGCCCGCTCCACGGCCACCGTGGTGTGGCCGCGCGCGAGGTCGACCACCGGCCGGCCGGCTCGCCTGGCGAGCTGGCGCGCCCGGCGGACCCGCGCCGGGTCCAGATTCAGCTTCCCCCTCATGTCCCGCCCTCGTCGTAGATCACCTGGCCGCGCAGCACCGTCCGCCGGCACCGGGGCAGCAGCGGCTCGGGCTCGTCCGGCAGCGTGGCCACCAGCGCCGGCAGCCCGGCGCTGTCCCAGACGGCGAAGGTGGCCGGCGCGTCCGGCACCAGTACCCCCTCGTCGTCGCGGCGGGCCGCGCGCCAGCCGCCGCGGGTGTGCGCGGCCAGCGCGGCGCGGAACCCGACCCGGTGCGCCGGGTTGTGGTGGGTCATCGCCGCCCGGATCGTGCCCCATGGGTCCAGCGGGGTCACCGGCGAGTCCGAGCCGAACGCCAGCGGTACCCCGACCCCGGCCAGCGCCGCCAACGGGTTGGACGCCAGCGCGCGGGTGACCCCGAGGCGCTGGGCGTACATGCCGTCCGCGCCGCCCCACAGCCGGTCGAAGGCCGGCTGCACGCTGGCCGTGACGCCGAAGCTCACCAGCCCGGCGATGAGCTGCTTGTCGAGGATCTCCAGGTGCTCCACCCGGTGCCGCGCGGCCCGTACCCGCTCCACGCCCAGCCTCGCCGCCGCCATCGCGAACCCGGCCAGCACCGTCGCGATCGCCCGGTCGCCGATCGCGTGGAACCCGCCCTGCATGCCCAGCTCGGTGCACTCCACCAGATGCGCCGCGACCTGGTCGGCCGACAGGTACCCGTGGCCGGTGCCGTTGCCGTCGGTGTACGGGGTGCGCAGCTGCGCGGTGTGCGACCCCAGCGCCCCGTCAGCGAACAGGTCCCCGGCGGCGCCGACCGCCCCGAGCTCGCGGGCCTTCGCGGCGGCGCCCAACTCGCCCCAGTAGCCGTACACCTCCGGCAGCCCCCGGCCGCTGAGCGCCAGCAGGCTGGTGAAGTCGTCCTCACTGGAGATGTCCTGCCCGCCGCACTCGTGCACCGCCGCGATGCCCAGGGACGCGGCCCGGCGCAACGCCGCCCGCTGCGCGGCGTCCCGCTGCCCCGACGAGATCGACTCCAGCGCCACCCGCCGGACCGCGTGGTGCGCGCCCATCCGCAGCCACCCGGCCGGGTCCCGGCCCGGCTGGTCCGGCGGCACGTCACGCAGCAACGCCGGCGACACGATCGCCGAGTGCTTGTCCACCCGGGACAGGTACACCGGACGGCCACCGGCGGCGCGGCCGAGCTCCTCGGCGTTGGGCGGTTCCCGCACCGGCCAGCCCGACTCGTCCCAGCCGTGCCCGATCACCACCCGGTCGCCCGGGTGCGCCGCCGCGTGCCGGCCCAGCCGCTCCAGCACCTCCCCGGCGGAGCGGGTACCGGTCAGGTCCAGCCCGAGCAGGGCGATGCCGGTACTCGTGGTGTGCACGTGGGCGTCCACGAACGCCGGGGTGACCAGGCAGCCCGCCAGGTCCACGGTCTCGCCGGCGCCGGGCGCGTCGGCGTCCGGCCCCAGCCACGCGATCGCGCCGTCGCGGACAAGCACGGCGGTGGCCTGGGGGTCGGCCGGACTGTGCACCCGGCCGTTGCGGTACAGGGTGGTGGAGGTCATGCCGCTCAGTCTGCCGTGAGCCGGGCCTCGAACAGAGCGCGCACACCCGGCTCACCGCGGAATAGGTCCAACGCGTACCCGGCGTGGCCCGGCACGTAGCCGTTGCCGATCAGCATCGTCACGTCGGCGGCCAGGCCCTCGGCACCCAGCGCTGCCGCGGCGAACGAGGTGGCCATGCTGAAGAACACGACGGTACCCCCGTCCGCCGTGCACAGGATCGCCCCGTGCTCGCCGCCGGGCACGTCGACGCAGACCACCGTGACGTCGGCCCGCCCCACCCGCTCGGCCAGCGCCACCGGGTCGCGCGCGTCGGCGACCGCGACCACGTCGGCCAGGCCGGCCGCGGTGAGCCGGTCCGCCTCGGCCTGGTGCGGCACCACGCCGATGGTGCGGGCCGCGCCGGTCCGGCGGGCGGCGGCCAGCGCCAGCGACCCGCTCTTCCCGGCAGCGCCGAGCACCGCCACCGTCGGCGCGCCGTAGCGCCGCACGACCCGCGCGGTCAACGCCGGCGCACCGCACACGTCGAGCACCGCCAGGGCCAGCTCCGGGTCGACGTCATCCGGGAGTACCGCGGCGATCGAGCGGCCGAACAGGATCGCGTACCCGTCGCACGGCACCTGCTCCCCGCGCCCGTCCCAACGGCCCAGCCCGTCGGTGACCGCGAGCGGCGTCAGGGTCAGCGACACCAGCGTGGCGACCCGGTCCCCCGGCTTGAGCCCGAGCGGCGAGGCCGGCCCGACCTCGTCGACCGTGCCGATCAGCATCCCGCCCGATCCGGTCACCGGGTTGTGCATCTTGCCCCGGCGCTCGATGATCTCCAGCACCTCGGCCCGGACCGCCGCGCCGTCCCCGCCGTGCTTCGTGGCGAGCTGCCGGAAGCTGGCCGCGTCGAGGTTGAGCCGCTCCACGCGCACGCGTACCTCGTCGTCGCCGATCTCCGGGGAGGTGTCCAGCCGGTCCGCGGCCTGGGGCAGCACCCCTCGCGGTTCGCGCACGCGATGCAGGCCGACCGGGGACGTCATCGACACCCCTCTCGCGAGAGATTACGGGAAGACTTCCGGTATTCTAGGGTGGTCGCGGGATATTTTCCAGTATTCTCCACTGAACGACGAAGGATGTACGGGGAGGAGCAGTGGCCGAGGGACCCATCGCCGGGCAGCCGTACGAGTACCGCCGGCGACCGCTCGTCGAGCCGGACTGGACCCGGTTCCCCGGCTGGCGGGGCATCACCCGCGAGCAGTGGAAGTCGGCCCAGTGGCAGCGCGCGCACTGTGTCAAGAACGCCCGCCAGCTCCGGGACGTGCTCGGCGACCTGGTCGGCGAGGAGTTCTACACCGACCTCGACACCGACCAGCGCCGGCTGGCCACGATGTCGATGCTGGTACCGCCACAGATGCTCAACACGATGGTCCCCGACCGGATCCCCGATACCGCGGCGTTCTACGCCGACCCGGTCCGGCGGTACATGATCCCCGTGGCGTCGGACCGGCACCCGAGCTGGCCGTCCCACCCGTACGCCTCCCGCGACTCGTTGCACGAGCACGACATGTGGGTCGCCGAGGGGCTGACCCACCGGTACCCCACCAAGGTGCTCGCCGAGCTGCTGTCCACCTGCCCGCAGTACTGCGGCCACTGCACCCGCATGGACCTCGTCGGCAACTCCACGCCCACGGTCGACAAGCTCAAGCTCACCCTCAAGCCGGTCGACCGGTACGACGCGATGATCTCCTACCTGCGCGCCCACCCCGGGGTCCGCGACGTCGTGGTCTCCGGCGGCGACGTGGCCAACGTGCCGTGGCGGCACCTCGAGTCGTTCCTCATGCGGCTGCTCGACATCCAGACCATCCGCGACATCCGGCTGGCCACCAAGGCCCTCGTCGGGCTCCCCCAGCACTGGCTGCAACCCGAGGTCGTCGAAGGGCTGGAACGGGTCGCCCGCACCGCCGCCCGGCGCGGGGTCAACCTCGCCATCCACACCCACGTCAACCACGCCAACTCGCTGACTCCGCTGGTCGCGCGCGCCACCCAGACCGCGCTGGCGGTCGGCGTGCGCGACGTGCGCAACCAGGGCGTGCTCATGCGCGGGGTCAACGCCACCAGCGCCGACCTGCTCGACCTGTGCTTCGCGCTGCAGGGCGAGGCCGGCATCCTGCCGTACTACTTCTACATGTGCGACATGATCCCCAACGCCGAGCACTGGCGGGTCGCCGTCTGGCAGGCCCAGGACCTGCAGCACGACATCATGGGGTACCTGCCCGGGTACGCCACCCCGCGGATCGTGTGCGACGTGCCGTTCGTGGGCAAGCGGTGGGTGCACATGGTCACCGAGTACGACCGCGAGCACGGCATCTCGTACTGGACCAAGAACTACCGCACCTCCATCGAGCGGCACGAGGCCGACGCGCTGGCCAAGCGGTTCCCGTACTACGACCCGATCGACACCCTGTCCGAGTCGGGCGTGCGCTGGTGGCGCAAGCAGATCGAGAGCTGACCAGGCGCCCAGACGGGCCCCCGAGCAACGTTGCTCGGGGGCCCGTCTGGCAGTGGTTCCAGTGGTGCGGTCAGCGGAATTCGTCCGTAACGTCCTTGGCGGCGTCCTTCACGTGCTCGCCGGCCTGCTTGGCGTTGGCCTTGGCCTGGTCGGCCATGCCCTCGGCCTGAAGGTCCTCGTTGTCGGTCTTGTCGCCGACCCACTCCTTCGTCCGGCCCTTGAGTTCCTCGGCCTCGTTGCGGGCCTTGTCGGTCAAGCCCACCGCTCTCCCCTTCCGTGGTTCGGGCGAGTTGCTTTCCCCCATCGGGTTCCCGCCGCTTTCGTGGCCTAATCCTGGGCGGCATAGGTCACATCCTGTATGGCATCCTAGGAAGCTAGGTATGTTTGCCGAACCGCGACGACCACGGCGTCGGACAGCAGCCGGAAACTCTCCGCCAGATCCTCTGGCAGGCCGAACCCGCCGCCGACCTGGAGCACGGCGAACCCGTGCACGGCCGAGCGCAGCCCGCGGGCGGCATGGATCGCCGCGGCCCCGGACAGCCCGAACCCGGCCAGCACGGCGAGGACCACGTCGAGCAGCTCCGCGGCCGGCTCCGAGGCGGCCGGGTTGACCAGCAGCCCGGCCCGGTGCGGGTACCGGACCAGGTAGTCGCGGTACTCGCGCAGCACCGCCCGGACCGCGTCCTCCCCCGCCACCCCCACGACGGCGTCCCGGACCCGTTCGGTGAGCTCGGCCACCACCCGTACCGACACCCGGTCGCGCAAGTCGACGAGCCCGCCGACGTGCTTGTACAGCGACGGCGTGGCGACGCCGGCGGTACCGGCCACCCGGGCCAGGCTCAACGCGTCCAGCCCCTCCCGGTCGACCAGCTCCAGCGCCAGCGTGGTGACCCGCTCCGCCGACAGCCCCGCCCGAGGTGACATCGCTCCCCCTTGACGTCATTGGCTAATGGCATTAGCTTATCAGCTATGGCTACCACACAATACCTGGATCTCCCCGAGGGTCGGCTCGCGTACGACGACACCGGCGACGGACCGCTCGTCGTATGCGTGCCCGCCATGGCCGACCTGCGCAGCGAGTACCGCTTCCTCACCCCGCGGCTGGTCGCGGCCGGCTACCGGGTGGTCACTCCGGACCTGCGCGGCATGGGCCAGTCCTCGGTGCCCTGGCCGGCCTACGGCAGCGAGCCCACCGGCCGCGACCTGGTCGCCCTGCTGCGGCACCTCGACGCCGGGCCGGCTCTGATCTTCGGGTGCTCGATCGGCGCGGCGGCCGCCGTCCACATCGCCGCCGGCGCACCGGAGCTCGTCCGGGGCATCGTGCTGGCCGGCCCGTTCGTGCGCGACGCGCCGACCACCCTCGTCACCCGGCTGGGCGCCGCGGTGCTGCTGCTGCCCGGGCTGACCCGGCCGCTGGCCCTCGCCTACTGGTCCAAGTGGGAGCCGAACCCGCCGGCCGACCTCAAGGAACACCTGGCCGCGTTGAAGGCCAACCTGCGCGAGCCTGGCCGCACCGGGGCGCTGCGCGGGTACTTCCGCTCCTCGCACCGGGCCGCCGAGGCCCGGCTCGGTGACGTGCGCACGCCGGTGCTGACCATCATGGGCACCGCCGACGTGGACTTCCCGGACCCGGCCGCCGAGGCCCGCTGGATCCAGGGCCGGCTCGGCGGTGAGCTGCTGCTCGTCGAGGGCGCCGGGCACCACCCGCACGTGGAGTTCCCGGACCGGATCGCCGAGGCCGTGGTCACCTTCGACAGCGCCCGGCGGGCGGCCCCGGGACAATAGGCCGGTGGCGGAGATCATCCTACTCAGGCACGGCCAGACCGAGTGGAGCGCCACCGGCCGGCACACCTCCTACACCGACGTACCGCTGACCCCGGAGGGGGAACGGCAGGCCCGGCGGCTCGGCCAGACCCTGGCCGGCCGGCGCCTGGCCGCGGTGCTGTCCAGCCCCCGGCAGCGCGCGGTCCGCACCGCGGAGCTGGCCGGCCTACCCACGACGGCGCTCGATGAGGACCTCGTGGAGTGGAACTACGGCGACTACGAGGGCATCACCACGCCGCAGATCCGCCAGACCCGGCCCGGCTGGGACCTGTGGCGCGACGGCTGCCCCGAGGGCGAGACGCCGGAGCAGGTCGGCACCCGGCTCGACCGGGTCCTGGCGCGGATCCGTCCGCTGCTCGCCGGCGGTGACGTGGCGCTGGTCGGGCACGGACACGCGCTGCGCGTCCTGGCGGCCCGGTGGATCGGGCTGCCCCCGGCGGCCGGCGGCCGGCTCGCGCTGGACACCGCGACGCTGTCCGTCCTCGGGTACGAGCACGAGCGGCAGGTCGTCCGCCGATGGAACCAGCCGGTCAGCTGACCTGCGGCGCCCGCGCCTCGTAAGGCGTGGACAGCACGACCGTGGTCCGGGTGGTCACGTTGGCGGCGGTGCGGATCTCCTGCAGCAGCCGTTCCAGGTCGCCCGGGCTCTTCACCCGGACCAGCAGCAGGTAGAAGTCCTCCCCGGCGACCGAGTAGCAGGAGTCGATCTCGGGCAGCCCGGACAGCCGCTCCGGGGCGTCGTCGGGGGCCGCCGGGTCGATCGGCCGGATCGCCACGAACGCGGTCAACGGCAGGCCGACCGCCTCGTAGTCCACGCGGGCCGCGTACCCCTTGATGACCCCGCGCTGCTCCAGCCGGCGGACCCGCTGGTGCACCGCGGACACCGACAGCCCCACCTTCTCGGCCAGGTCGGTGTACGAGAGCCGGCCGTCGGCGCTGAGTGCGGACACGATCGCCCGGTCGATCTCCTCCACGCGAGAAAAATACTCTGGCGGATGTCGAGTACGGCGCCGGCCCGTTCGTCATGCCGGTGAGTGGCCGCAACGGCGGCCACGACCAGGGAGACGGCCACGACGAGGGTCCACCTCCGCCGGCACGTCCACCACGCCTGCCGAGTCTGGCGCATTCACCGGCCGGTGGCCGCGTTCCTCGGCCCGGCGGGGAGGTCTGGCCCCGCCGGGGTAAGACCTCCCCGAAAGGAGCAGGGGCGGACCGGGTCGATCCGGTCCGCCCCTGCTATAGCCGGCGACGGGGGTCAAGCGCCGGCCGGATCCACGCCTTTCTCTTCCTCTGCGTTCTCGTCCTTGGCCGCGGGTTCGGTTGCCGCGGGTTCGGTCGTCTCGGGCGTCCCGGTCTCCTCGTCCTCGGGCGTCTCGGTCTCCTCTTCCGCGGGTGTCCCGTCGGCCCGCCGGCGGCGCATCGCCAGCAGGGCGCCACCGGTGCCGACGGCGGCCGCGCCGGTCAGCACGATGCCGCCGATGGCGGTACCGGTCAGCGGCAGCCCACCGGTCGGGACCGGGACCGGGTCGCTGGTGGTGGCCGACGGCGAGGGGGACGGCGTGCCGCCACCGCCGCCACCGCCGCCACCGGTGGACTCACTGGTGCTCGGTGACGGGCTGGAGCTCGGCGACTTCGACTCGCTCGACGAGACGCTCGGGCTCGGCGACGGCGAACCGGACGGGCCAATGCAGGTGTGGGTGAGGTTGAAGAACTGCGCCTCGGTCGGGCCGCTCAGCTCGGCCGAACCGTCCAGCAGGATCCACCCGGCGGGCAGGACCACCCAGGCCTTGCTGGTGCCGTTGGTGGTGGTGATGCCGTCGGGGTACGGGTCGCTGGCGTCCGGGATGGTGACGGTCACGATGGTGCCGTCGGTGGTCTTGAACTGCAGGGTCAGCTTGACGAAGGTGGCGTCGTTGTGCGGCAGGACGAAGACCCAGCCTTCCTGTCCGACCAGCGACAGGTTGGTGGGGATCTGGTCGCAGCTGTGGTCGCCGAACTCGGCGGCCGTCGTGTTGCGGTGGCCCGGGTTCAGGCTCAGGGTCGGGCCCGCGGCGGCGGTACCCGCTAAGAGCAGGACAGCCGCACCGGCGGCGCCCGCGACGGTGAGCACACGGGTGAGCCAGGAGCGTGGTGACAAAAGAATCCTCCGTACGCGAGGGAGCTCTCAGGGTGTGACTGCGGGGACCTGAGAGGCGTACGAGGCGGCTGTGGTGTTACACCTGCCCCCGGGGTGGCCGGTTCGTCCGGGTCCACCCCCGGATGGGCGGTTACTCGCGGACGTTACGCGGGTGCTGGCGGCAGGGTTCACGCGCCACGCCTCCGAGCGGTTCACCCCCGGGCCAGGTGCCGGGCGATGACCAGGCGCTGGATCTGGTTGGTGCCCTCGACGATCTGCAGCACCTTGGCCTCGCGCATGTACCGCTCCACCGGATGGTCGGCCACGTAGCCGTACCCGCCGAGCACCTGCACCGCGTCGGTGGTCACCCGCATGGCCATGTCGGTGGCGAACAGCTTGGCCTTGGCCGCCTCCTGGCTGTAGGGCCGGCCGGCGTCCTTCAGGCGGGCCGCCCACAACGTCTGCGCCCGCGCCGCGGACACGGCGGTGGCCATGTCAGCCAGCAGGAACCCCAGCCCCTGGAACTCGATGATCGGTTGGCCGAACTGTTCGCGCTCGCGGGCGTAGCGCACCGCGTAGTCCAGGGCGGCCTGGGCCAGCCCGACCGCGCACGCGGCGATGCCCAGGCGCCCCGCGTCCAGCGCCTGCATGGCGATGCGGAACCCGGCGCCCTCCTCGCCGATCAGCCGGTCGGCCGGGACCCGGGCGTCGTCGAACGCGATCTGCGCCACCGGCGAGGCGCGCAGGGCCATGGTGCGCTCCGGCGGCTGCGGCACGATTCCCGGGGTACGGGCGTCGGCGAGCAGGCAAGAGATGCCCTTCGGGCCCGGGCCGCCGGTGCGGCAGAACACGTTGAAGAAGTCCGCGTGGTGCGCGTGGGTGATCCACGCTTTGGTGCCGGTGACCACGTACTCGTCACCGGCGCGGACCCCCCGGGTGGTCATCGCACCGGCGTCGGAGCCGCCGGCGGGTTCGGACAGGCAGTAGGCGCCGAGCAGCTCGCCGCCCAGCATGTCGGGCAGGTGGCGCTTGCGCTGCGCGTCGGTGCCGTGTGCGGCGACCGGGTAGCACGACAGCGTGTGCACGCTGATCGCCTCCGCGGCGGCCAGCCAGCGCGCGGCCACCTCCTCCAGCACCTGCAGGTACACCTCGTACGGCTGGCCGCCGCCGCCGTACTCCTCGTCGTAGGGCAGCCCGAACAGGCCGGCGCGGCCCAGGATGCGCAGGATCTCGCGGGGGAACTCGCCGCGCGCCTCGAAGTCGGCGGCCCGTGGCGCGAGCTCGCGGTCGGCGATCTCGCGGGTCAGAGCCAGCAGGTCGTACGCCTCGGGGGTGGGGAGGATACGGTCCACATTCACCCCCCAAGCTTAACGGTCGTTTGGGTGGCTCGTGGCACGCTGTGTCGGTGGACCGACCTTTGCTTCTCATCGACGCGCCGAGCCTGTACTTCCGCGCCTACTTCGGGATCCCGGAGTCCGCCGCAAAGGCCCCGGACGGTACGGCGGTCAACGCGGTGCGCGGGTTCCTGGACATGCTCGCCACGCTGGTACGCACCCGCCGGCCGGACCGGGTGATCTGCGCCCTGGACGCGGACTGGCGGCCGGCGTGGCGGGTGGCGCTGCTGCCCTCGTACAAGGCGCACCGGCTGGCCCCGGGCGGCGGCACCGAGGAGGTGGTACCGGACGGGCTGGTGCCGCAGATCCCGGTGCTGCTCGACATGCTGGCGGCGCTGGGCATCCCGGCGCTGGGCGCGGCCGGGTACGAGGCCGACGACGTGCTCGGTACCCTCGCCACTCGGCACCCCGGCCCGATCGAGGTGGCCTCCGGCGACCGCGACCTGTTCCAGCTCGTCGACGACGCCAAGCCGGTGCGGCTGCTGTACTGCGGGCGGGGCGTGGCCAAGCTCGAAGTGTTCGACGACGCCGCGGTGCGGGCCAAGTACGGGGTGCCGGCCGGCGGGTACGCCGACTTCGCGGCGCTGCGCGGCGACCCGAGCGACGGGCTGCCCGGCGTGGCCGGCATCGGCGAGAAGACCGCCGCCCGCCTGGTCGACCGGTACGGCAGCCTCGACGGCATCCTCGCCGCCACCACGGATCCGCAGGCCGGCTTCGCCCCGGGACTGCGGGCCAAGCTGGTCGCCGCCGCCGACTACCTCGCGGTCGCGCCGACGGTCGTGCGGGTGGCCCGCGACATCGTGCTGCCGCAGCTGACCGGCGCGCTGCCCCCGGAGCCGGTCGACGCCGACCGGCTGCTGGACCTCGCGGCGAAATGGAACCTCGCCGGGCCCACCCGGCGCCTGGTCGACGCGGTCTGCGCTAGCTGAGGTCGAGGTACACGTCCAGCCGGGTCACCGCACCGGTCCGGGCGAACAGCGCCGCACTGGTGGTCGGGTCCAGGTCGAGCCCGTCGTGGATGGTGACCATACCGTCGGCGCGGGTCACCGCGGTCCGGCACGGCCCGGCCGCGTGCACCACCACCGGCACCTGCCACGCGGTGTACCCGAGCGTGCCCGCCGACAGCGGGATCACCCGTTCGGCGCCGGACAGGTCCCGGTACCGCATCGGCTGCGGCCGGGCCAGCAGCTCCTCGGCCCGGAACAGGTCCCGCCGGAAGCGCACCCGCCCGCCCCGCACGGTCAGCCCCAGCTCGCCCAGCCGGCTGATGATGTCCTCCTTGACCTGTCCGGTCATGCCGGGCTGCTGGGCGCCGGCGAACCCGGGCGTGTGCGAGTACGGATCGGTCGGGATGGCCCCGTGCGCCTGCGGTGAGGCGTGCACCCCCAGCCCGGCCCGGATCGCCTCGTACCGCGCGGTCAGCCGCGCCGCCGTCGCCGCGTCCAGGTCCTCGGCACCCTCCCGCAGTTCCTGCACCGCCAGGCGCAGCTTGGACACCATGTGCCAGTACACGCAGCCCAGGCCCTCGTACTTGTAGAAAGCGCCGGAGCGGCCGGTGAACGACTGGTGGTCGAAGACCTCCTCGTAGAGGTCGAGCAGCAGCGGGGTCTCCGCGGCGGCCAGCTCGCCCAGGTCCTCGCCGGCCAGCCCGGCCAGGGCCGCACGCAGCCTCCCGGCGTTGCGGAACCCGGCGTTGAAGTGCAGGCCGCCCTCCACGTCCCGGACCACGATCCGCCGGTCCCCGCGGCGGACCAGCTCGGCGAGCAGGGCCGAGCGCTCCAGCGCGGCCGGCGGTACCACGTTCTTGTCCAGGAACCGGGGCAGCCGCCGGTCCGGATAGAGCAGGTAGCTGTCCAGGTCGGGCCGGTACAGGGCGCTGGCCCGCAACGCGTCCAGCAGCGCGACCGCCGCGGCGGCCGACAGCGCACCGGAGCTGAGCACGGCGACCTGGCCCTCGAGCATCTCGTACAGGCGCCGCACGGCGATGCCGTCCCCGTCGAACCGGATGAGGTTGTACGCGTGGTAGAGCCCGTCGGGGCGGCGGTTGGCCCGGATCGAGTGGTCCAGGTGCCGCAGCGCCACCGCGCAGAACTCGCCCAGCTCTGCCCGGGACAGCTCGACCCGGTCGCCGGACAGCCCGCCCGCATACAGGTCGGCCCGGTAGTGGCTGGCAGCGCCGCCGAGGGCGTCGAGGACCCGGCGCCGGTCCCGGTCGCCGACCGGGCCGGTGAGCAGGTACCGGCTCGCCGACAGCACCTGCCGCATCCGGTGGAACCACGTGGCCACCTCGGTGGAGACCGCCACGTCACCGGCCTCGGCGCCGAAGAGCCGCGCGCAGTGGGCCAGGTACCGGCGCAGGTAGTACAGGGTGACCATGGACGCGCCGGAGCCGACCATCGCGTTGTTGGCGTCGTTCCACTCCGGGCGCTGCGTGTTGAGCCACAGGCCGGCCCCGGGCACGTAGGTCGCCAGCCGGGCCAGCGCGACCAGCAGCAGCTTCTCCGCCAGCGTCACCCGCACCGGCGCCCCGTCGGCGTCGAGCAGCAGCGCGCCGTCGGCGCCCCGCTCGGCGACCCGGCGGCGCAGCTGCCGGTCGAGCGTGTCGTCGAACTCGATGGTGTGGCGCGGATCGGCCACCAGCGCCTCGTACGGGCGGATCCGGTACGGCACGTCGGCGTAGGTGAACATCGGCCGGTCCAGCAGCGCGCCGATCGCGCCGGGCTGGAACCGGTCCGCCACCTCCAGCAGCTTGAGCAGGTAGACGACCTGGTGGTCGCCCCAGTACCCGACGTGGGACCACGGGTCGCGCGGGTCCAGCACCTCCCAGTCGAAACCCTCCCGGGTCAGCCGGTACGGGTTGTGCCCGTCGGCGGTGGAGGCGTTGAGGAACCGCGCCACCATCCCGTCCACGTAGCCGGGGAAGGAGTACGCCAGCGCCTCCCAGTTCTGGAAGATGTCCCGCCAGTTGCCCTGGTACCCGAGGATCCGCCGACCCTGCGCGTCCTTGACCGCGATGGTGAAGTCGTTCCACGGCCGGCTGGGGTCGCCGTGCCGGCGGCTGAACGTCAGCGGCAGGTACTCCCGGGCGAGGCGGTCCAGCTCCGGATCCGCGCGCTCCGCGGCCGCGGCGAGCAGCTCGGCGCGGGGCAGCCGCGCGGGCAGCCCGGCGAGGAACGCGCCGTGCCGGGCGGCCACCCCCGTGGCGGCCGCCATGACGTACCCGGCGAAGTCGTCGCGGCGCACCCGGTACCCGTCCTCGGGGACACCACCGCGCATCACGTTGAACAGCGTGTTGGCGAAGTGCCGGACCCCGCTGAGCGCGTCGGCGCTGACCTGTACCCCGTCGGCGGCGGCCACGATCCCGGTCAGCGTGTCGGTCCCCCGCCGCACGTCGCGGTCCACCTCGGCGGCCGGCTCGGCGTCGGGCCGGCACAGCAGGTGCCGCAGCGCCACCACGTCGGCGGCGTCCTGGTCGACCTCGGCGACGATCATCCAGTGCCGCGTCTCGTCGGCCTCCAGGGTGAGCCGGGTGGCCAGGAGGTACGCGCCGCGCCGGCCGCGCACCCGCCGCTCCGGCTCGACCGCCCCGCCGGTGCGGAACCGGTCGAGCTGGGCCGCGCAGAGCAGCCGGATGGCCGGCTCCAGGCCGTGGGACCACACCGTCGTGGTGGACAGCGCCTCGCTCGGTTCGGCCGAGTCCGCCGGTACCGAGGCCAGCCGCAGCAGCGCCATCCCGGTCACCGGATCCAGCTCGTTGTCCTTGTACCCGTCCACGAGGGTGCTGTAGCGCTCCTGGAAGAGCCGGCTGACCCCGGGCGCCAGCAGGTTCTGCACGCCGTCGAGCAGGTCCACGGTCACCGGGCGCCCGGCGTGGTTGGCCAGGCCCGCCCGCCGCACGAAGCCGAACCGCTCGCTGGTGTGCCACGAGTACCGGAAGGTCAGCCCGAGGTCGTGGTTGACCTCCTCGAACCGGACCTGGTTGCCCACGGTGCTCTTGTAGAGGTTGCGGGAGACCCGGTACATCCCGGCGTACCGGCCGGAGAACGGCTCCCACAGCAGGCTGCCGCCGGGGTCGGCGACCCGCACGACGGTCCGGCTGCCGGTGTCGTGCCCGCCGTCGTGGATGCGGTCGTCGGTGTAGTACGGGAAAAGCGCGTGGTCGGGGCTGCGCCGGCCGGCGGTCAGCCCGCCAACGCTGGACACGAACAGCCAGTGGTCGGAGTCGCTGACCAGGCTCATCAGGAACGGCGCCAGCGCGTCGTAATGCGCCACCTGGTAGAACGTCTCGCCGTCCAGCTCGACCAGGCCGCCGTTGACCGGGTGCGCCCCGTTGGCGAGCACGACCCGGGCGACCCGTACCCGATCGGCGGGGCCGTGCACCGTACGTTCCACCTGACGTGCCCCTTGTGAGAGAGCGCTCTCTGCATTGGGCACGAGTGTGCGGGAAACCGTCGTCAGGTGTCAAGGAAGCGCTCTACGAGTCGTCCGATGAGTGCGCGCCCTACCCGTATGCGGGAGCCACCTCGGCGTACCGGGTGCCCCAGTCGGGGATCGGCCCCCGGTCGAGGCTGGCCCGCAGCCGGTCGAGGAACGCGTGCGTCCCTGGGATGAAGCCCTGCGCGTTGCGGACGGACAGGCCCTCGTGGATGAGGGTGAGCACGGTGTGGTCACCGTCCTCGGCCAGCTCGTACCGGACGGTGCCGTCGTCGACGATGCGCTGCTGCCACTCGTGCGCGAAGACGGCCGACCGCGGACGGGTGTCATCCCACCGAACCACGCCCGGCGGCGGGCCGGGTCGGTGAGCGCCGCCCAGACCGCCTCGATCGGGTGTGGCAGCCGGCGGCGGAACCTCATCGTGGCCCGGTCGCCCTCGACGGTGAGGGCGCCGAGCCGGTCGTCATCAGTCATGGTCGGGTCCTTCCTGGGCGGGCCCGGGGCGGGCCTCGGTGTCGGTGAGGTGGGCTGCCACGGCGTCGAGGTGACCGGCCCAGAACCGGCGGTAGCGGGCCAGCCAGGCGTCGACCTCGGCCAGGCGCTCCGCCCGCAGCGTGTAGATGCGGCGCTGGGCGTGGGCCCGCACGTCGACCAGGCCGACCTCGCGCAGCACCCGCAGGTGCCGGGAGACGGCCGACTGGGTCAGGTCGGGGAAGGCGTCCACCAGTTCCCCGGCCGGCCGCTCCCGGTCGGCCAGCAGGTCGAGCATGGTCCGGCGGGTGGGCTCGGCAACCGCGACGAAGACATCCACCCGCCAAGTATGAATCTAAGCTCATATGAGCGCAAGCTCATACAGCCCCTGGGATCAGGCGACCGCGTTGTACGCCAGCACACCCCGGTTGATCGCGTCCATGGCCGCCCGGGCGGTCTCCCGTACCGGCCCGGCCACCCCGGCCGCCTCGGCGAGCTGGCCGAGCAGGTCGACCACCTGCCGTGCCCACCGGACGAAGTCACCGGCCGGCAGGTCGCCGTCGAGCCCCTGGGCGCTGGCGAGCACCTTGGACAGCGGCTCACCCCGGGTCCAGCGGTAGATCGGCCAGACGAACCCGGTGTCCGGCTCGCGGGTCAGCTCCAGCCCCCGCGCGGCCTCGTCGGCTTCCAGCGCTGCCCAGGTGGCGTCGATCCGCGTGACCGCCGCACTGACCGCGCCGCGCGGCAGCGCGCTCCGCTCGTCCCCCTCCCGGCGCGCCTCGTAGAGCACCACCGACAGCACCGCGGCCAGCTCCGGCGGGGTCAGGCCGTCGAACACCCCGGTACGCAGGCACTCGGCCACGAGCAGGTCCGCCTCGGTCCAGATCCGGCCGAGCATGCGGCCGGCCTCGGTCACCGCCAGCGCCCCCTCGGCCTCCCGCGCGAGGTAGCCCCGGTGGCGCAGCAGGTCGCAGACATGGTCGAAGGTCCGGGCCAGGGACCCCGTGCGCCCCTCGACCTTGCCGCGCAGCACCTCGGTGTCGCGCTCCAGGCGGTGCCGGCGCTCGGCCCACCGCGCGTGCTCCTCCCGCTCCGGGCAGGCGTGGCACGGGTGCACCCGCAGCAGGTGGCGCAACCGGGCGATCTCGGTGTCCTCCCCACCGCCCCGGCGCCCGCCGCGCCGGCCGGTCCGCCCGTCCACGCCGGCCGCCCGCAGAGCGGCGGCCAGGTCGCGGCGCTCGGCCGGGGAGCGGTGGTTGAAATGCCGGGGTACCCGGACCCGCGCCAGCGGCTCGACCGGCCCGGCGAACTCGCCGGCCGCGATCCGCCCGGCCCACCGGTCCTCGGTGAGCACCAACGGCCGGGGCTCGCCGAACCCGGTGCTGCCCGGGTCGAGGATGACCGCGAGGCCGGCCCGGCGCCCGTGCGGTACCCGGATCACGTCGCCCACCCTGAGCCGCTCGATCGAGGAGACCGCGGCGGCCTTGCGCGTGGCGGCGTTGCGCCGGGCCTGCGCGCGTTCCCGGTCGGCGACGGCCAGCCGGAGGTCGAAGTACTCGGCGAAGTCGCCGAGGTGGCACGCCATCTCGGTCTCGTACGCGCGCATCGTCTCCACGTTGCGCTGCACCTGCCGGGCCAGCCCCACCACCGAGCGGTCGGCCTGGAACTGGGCGAACGAGGACTCCAGCAGCTCCCGGGCGGCCGCCCCGCCGACCGTCCCGACCAGGTTGACGGCCATGTTGTACGAAGGCCGGAAGCTGGACCGCAGCGGGTAGGTCCGGGTGGAGGCCAGCCCGGCGACGTGGCGCGGGTCCACCTCCGGGGTCCACACCACGACGGCGTGCCCCTCCACGTCGATGCCGCGCCGCCCGGCCCGCCCGGTCAGCTGGGTGTACTCCCCCGGCGTCAGGTCGACGTGCTGCTCCCCGTTGAACTTGACCAGCCGTTCCAGCACCACGCACCGGGCCGGCATGTTGATGCCGAGCGCGAGGGTCTCGGTCGCGAACACCGCCTTGACCAGTCCCCGCACGAACAGCTCCTCGACGACCTCCTTGAACGCCGGCAGCATCCCGGCGTGGTGCGCCGCGAGGCCGCGCTCCAGGCCGTCCAGCCACTCCCAGTAGCCGAGCACGTTGAGGTCCTCGGTGGGCATGTCGGCGGTGCGTGCCTCGGCGATCGCCCGGATCTCCAGCCGCTCGTCGGGCGTGGTCAGCCGCAGCCCGGCGTGCAGGCACTGCTGGACCGCCGCGTCGCAGCCGGCCCGGCTGAAGATGAACAGGATCGCCGGCAGCAGGCCCTCCCGGTCCAGCCGGTCGACGACGTCGGAGCGGTAGGCCACCGGACCGCGGCGGGGCCGGCCCCGCCCGTACCGGCCGTCGGGGCCGTCCAGCCGGCGGGCCAGCTCGCGCGTGTAGCGCAGCAGCTCCGGGTGCACGTCGTGCTTCTGCGCCGCCTCGGCGTCGTGGAACAGGTCGAACATCCGCTTGCCGACGAGCATGTGCTGCCACAGCGGTACCGGCCGGTGCTCGCTGACCACCACCTCGGTGTGCCCGCGCACGGTGACCAGCCAGTCGGCGAACTCCTCGGCGTTGGACACGGTGGCCGACAGGGAGACCAGGGTGACCGACGCCGGCAGGTGGATGATCACCTCTTCCCACACCGCGCCGCGGAACCGGTCGGCCAGGTAGTGCACCTCGTCCATCACCACGTAGGAGAGCCCGGCCAGCGTGGTCGACCCGGCGTAGAGCATGTTGCGCAGCACCTCGGTGGTCATCACCACCACCGCGGCGTCGCCGTTGATCGCGTTGTCGCCGGTGAGCAGCCCGACCCGGGCCGGCCCGTAGCGCTGCACCAGGTCGTGGAACTTCTGGTTGGACAGCGCCTTGATCGGGGTGGTGTAGAAGCACTTGCGACCCTGCGCCAGCGCCAGGTGCACGGCGAACTCGCCGACCACGGTCTTGCCGGCGCCGGTGGGCGCGCACACCAGTACCCCGCTGCCGCGCTCCAGCGCCGCGCAGGCGTCGCGCTGGAACGGGTCCAGCTCGAAGCCCAGATCGGCCGCGAACTCGTTGAGCGCCGGCGTACCGGCGGCCCGCCGGCGGGCCGTGGCGTACCGCTCGGCGGGGCTGCTCATAGCACAAAGGCTAGGCCATGACCGCACCGCGCACGCGTCGGAGTGGCCGCGACGACCTCCGCCGGTCGCGGCAGCGGTGGTCGGTATCGTGCCAGGCGTGGGAGCAGACGGACCGCCGGGTACGCCACCGCCCTCGGCGGTCCTGTTCGACTTCCACGGCACGCTGGTGCAGGTGGAGGACCCGGTCGCGTGGGTCCTGGCGGCGGCCACGGCGTGCGGCCGGGAGCTGGACCGCCCCACCGCCACCGCACTGGCCGACCGGCTGGTCACCGCCGGGCGGCCCGGCGGACCCCCGCCGTACCGGGTCCCGCCGCACCTTGCCGAGGTGTACGCCGAACGCGACCTGTACCAGCACGCGCACCGCGCCACCTACGTGGGCCTGGCCGAGACGGTACCGACCGACGTGGCCGGGCTGCCCGAGGCGCTCTACGAGCGGCTGCTGTGCCCCGACGGCTGGCAGGCCTACCGGGACACCCGGGTGACCCTCGCCGAGCTGCACGCCCGCGGGGTACCGGTCGCCGTGGTGAGCAACATCGGCTTCGACATCCGGCCGCTGGTCGAGGCGCTCGGCTTCGCCCCGTACGTCGACGCGTACGTGCTCTCCTACGAGATCGGGCGCTGCAAGCCCGACCCGGCGATCTTCGTGGCGGCCTGCGCGGCGCTGGGCGTGGAGCCGGAGCACACGCTCATGGTCGGCGACACGCCCGCCGACGCGGCGGCGGTGGTCGCCGGCTGCCGGGCGTACGTGCTGCCGGCGGCGCCGCCCGGCACCGAGAACGGCCTGGCCTCGGTCCTCTCGCTGCTACGCGGCTGACCGGTCGTGCTAGCACTCGCATAGGGAGAGTGCTAATCTGGGCCTCGTCGGCGCTCGCCCGACCGCGAGTGCCGGAAACCGGAACTTGACGGAGGTGACGTCACGATGCCACTCATGCGATGGGACCCCTTCACGGCGCTGGCGCGCCTGGACGACGAGTTTGACGACCTGGTCCGCCGCAGCTTCGGCAGCGCCCAGTACCAGTACGTCCCGGCGGTGGAGATGGCCACCGAGGGGCCGGACGTGGTGATCACGCTCGAGCTGCCCGGGGTCGACATCGGGGACATCGACATCGAGGTCGCCGAGGGCCGCCTGACGATCAGCGGCGAGCGCCGCGACACCCGCGAGGAGACCAAGGGCAAGGTCCTGGTCCGCGAGCTGCGCTACGGCGCGTTCCGGCGCACGTTCCAGCTCCCCGAGGGGGTCACCGCCGACCAGGTCGAGGCCGAGGCGGACAAGGGCCTGCTGCGGGTACGCGTGAAGAACGTGACCAAGCCGGTGCAGCCGCCGAGGAAGATCGACATCAGGTCGGGCGGCGGCCCGAAGACCATCGAGTCCAAGCCCGCCGAGACCACCTGAACCCGCCGACCCGGGGAGCCGCGGCGCGGCTCCCCGGGTCGTATTCAGTCCAGCAGGGTGAGCGCGCCGGGCACGCAGGTGGCCGTCAGCGGCAGCGGGCCGACCCGCTCCCCGTCGGCGTAGGCGGTGATGCCCACGGCGGCCAGCGTCACCTGCTTGGCCCGGTGGGCGGCCACGAGGTGGTGCCCGAGATGGGTACCGCGCCGCACCCGGGGCAGGATCCGCACCAGTCCCGTGCGGGTGAACCGGCCGCCCACCACGACGTCGAGCAGCCCGTCGGTGGGGTCGGCGTCCGGGCAGATCCGGAACCCGCCGCCGTAGCAGGCGGTGTTGGCGATCGCGACCAGCACGGCGTCGGCCTGGCTGGCCGCGCCGTCCAGCCCCAGCAGGTACGGGCGGGGGCGCAGCCGGAGCAGCTCGGCCATGATCGCCATGTCGTACCGGCGCGGGCCGCGCGGGAAGCGCATCCCGTTGGCCCGCTCGTTGACGATCGCGTCGAACCCGGCGCCCAGTACCCCGGCGAACCACCGCACCTGCCCGTCGGCCAGCTCCACCCGCCCGAGGTCCACCCGCCGGGTCCGGTCGTCGCGCAGGGCGCCGGCCACGGCCTCGGCGGCGGCCAGTGGCGTGACCGGCCGGCCGAGGTTGGCCGCGATGTCGTTACCGGTGCCGGCCGGCACGATCCCGAACGGCACCTCGGTGCCGGCCACGGCCTGCAGGCCGAGGTGCACGGTGCCGTCGCCGCCGGCCACGACCAGCGCGGTCGCCCCGCCGTCCAGGGCGGCCCGGCACGCCGCGAGCGCCTGCGCGCCGGACTGCGCCGCGACCACCTCCACCGGCCGCCCGGCCGCGCCCAGCGCGCGCAGGACGGCCGGCAGGGTGCCGCGGTGCCGGCCGCGCCCGGCGGTCGGGTTGACGAGGACGGCCACCGGCCCGGTCGCCATCGGCTACGTCGTGTCGTCGTAACGGCGCTCGAGCGAGCGCGCCGGGGCCACCGGCTCGATCCGGTCGACGGGCGGCCCGGGCTCGACCGGCGCCACGTCGTACTCGAGTGGCGAGACCTCGTCGTCGCCGATATCGCCGAACTCCTCGCGGTGCTTGCGCGCCCGGCGCTTGTCGTTGACGTAGGCGAAGAGCACGGCACCGAAGTACAGCGCGCTCAGGCACAGCCCCATCGCGGTCATGCCGAACGGGTCGGCGGTCGGCACGGTGATCGCGGAGAACAGGAAGAAGACGAACACCGCCACCCGCCACCAGCCCAACAGCCGCTTGGCGCTGGCGATGCCGGCGAGGTTGAACAGCACGACGATCAGCGGGAACTCGAAGGCCAGCCCGAAGAGCAGCATGAAGTTGGTGATGAACTTGACGTACCCGCTGACCTCCAGCGCCGTGGTCACGTTGCTGGGGGTGAACTGGAGCAGGAACGCCAGGCCCTTGGCAACCACCACGTAGGCGAGCACCGCGCCGGTCGCGAACAGCGGCGCGGCGATGCCGGTGAACCAGTACGCCCAGCGCCGCTCGTGCCGGTGCAGGCCGGGCGCGACGAAGGCCCAGAGCTGGTAGAGCCAGACCGGGCCGGCGAAGATCAGCCCGATCCACAGGGCCAGTTGCAGCTTGAGCGTGAAGACGTCGGTCAGGCCGGTCTGCAACAGGTTGCACTGGCCGGGCTCGCCGAGGACGGGCTTGCCGCGCTTGGCCATCAGGTCGCAGTACGGCTGGGTGATGAAGTTGAGCACCGGACCGGAGAGGAACCAGCCGATGATCATGCCGGCCGCCACGCCGAGGGAGGCCTTGAACAACCGGCTACGCAGCTCCTGCAGGTGCTCCAGCAGGGTCATCGAGCCGTCGGCGGCCCGTGTGAACTGCGACGGCCCCCGCCGACGAGGCAGCATCTTCATCGGCGGCGGTCGCTCAGTTGTCGCGGACGCGCTCGACCGGGTCCTTGACCGGCGGCGGCGTGACCTGGCCCTCCAGCGACTGCCGGCCGTTCTGGGCCTCCGCCTTGCCGGCCACGTCGTCCTCGGCCAGGCCCTTGGTCTCCGCCTTCAGGATGCGCATCGAGCGCCCGAGCGAGCGGGCGGCGTCGGGTAGGCGCTTCGCGCCGAACAGCAGGATCAGCACCACCACCAGGACGGCGATGTGCCACGGCCGGACAAAACCCATCGGGGCCACCTCACTGTCTCGTTTGCGACGAGACCATCCTACGTTCTCCGCACGGCGGCGGACCCCGCCGGACCGCGCCGCGCAAGTGTTGCCCGGCCGCGCCGGCCGCGTCAACCTCCGGCCCGTACGCCTTTCCGTGCGTCGACATGCTCCTGGATGCCGGCGGCCTGCTCGGCCAGGCTGGTCAGGCGTTCCTGCAGGTGGGCCGCTGCGGCCTGGACCGCCTGCGCGTCCTTGACCTGCGCCTGGGTACGGGCGGCCGCCCGCGCCAGCCGGGCGAGCCGGGACAGCACCGACAGGGCGACGACGACCAGCAGCACCAGCGGGACCAGCGCGACCCCGAGGGCGACCCACCACCACATGCGCAAGACCCTAACCTCTCTCGCGGTGCTCGCCTCCGTCACACCCCGACTCCGGCTGCGCCCCGCGGCCAACGCCTCTCGCGGTGCTCGCCTCCGTCACACCCCGACTCCGGCTGCGCCCCGCGGCTAGTCCAGATCCACACCGTACGCCGCGAGCGCCACGTGGGCCTGGTCGCGCACCGCCTCGGCCAGCTCCGGCGGGGACACGACGGTCACTTCGGCGCCGAGGCCGAGCACCAGCCGCCGGGCCCAGCCCAGGTCGGACGCGCGCATCGAGACCAGCCAGTGCCCGGCGGACTCCTCGACGACCTTCTCACACGGGTAGTACTCGGTGATCCACCGGCCGCCCCGCCCGACCCGCAGGATGATCAAGGGCTGGTCCGGCGTGGGCAGGAAGATCCCGTCGCTCAGGTCGGCCGGGTGGGCCTGCGGCGGCGGCGCGGCGGGCTCGTCCAGCTCGGTCATCCCGTCGATCCGGTCGACCCGGAACAGCCGGACCGCCTGGGCCCGCCGGCACCACGCCTCCAGGTAGGCGTGCCCCTCGGCGACCAGGACCCGCATCGGGTCCACCACCCGCTCGGTGGTCTCGTCCCGGGTGGCCGCGTAGTAGGTGATGTGCAACGCCTTGCGCCGCTCCACCGCACCCCGGATGGTGGCCAGCCGGTCGGCGTTGCCGGGCAGCCGTACCACCGGCGCGGCCGGCAACCCGCCCGCCGCAGACTCGATCTTGGTGAGGGCGCGCTGGATGGCGTCCCGGTCGGCCATGCCCGGCGTCTCGGCGAGCATCCGCAGCGCCACGACCAGCGACAGGGCCTCGTCGGGGGTCAGCCGTAGCGGCCGGTCGATGCCGGCGTCGTAGGTGACCGTCACCCGGTCGCCGTCGAACGCCATGTCGATCAGGTCACCCGGCCCGTACCCGGGCAGTCCGCACACCCACAGCAGCTCCAGGTCCTCGCGCAGTTGCCGCTCGGTGACCCCGAGGTCGCCGGCCGCCTCGGCGACCCGGATGCCCGGCCGGGCGAGCAGGTACGGCACCAGGTTGAGCAGCCGGCCCAGCCGGTCGGCCGAGGCAGGGGGCGGCATCAGCTCACCCCGGCGGGCGCCGCGGACCCGGCGGCCGGCGCGGCCGACTGGGGGCCGGCCGGGGCCGGCGCGGTCCGGTAGACGTCGGCGATCTCGCGCAGCCGGGCGACCACCGCGTCGCGCACCTCCGGCGGGTCCAGCACCACAATGTCGGCGCCGTAGCCGACCAGCCAGGCGGCGAACCACTCCGGCTCGGCGAACCGCAGCGTCAACCGGTCCCCGTCAGGACCGGGGGTGATCTCCTCGGCCCACCGGCGCACCCCGGCGGCCCGGCCGTGCGGGACGAGTACCGTCGCCCGGCCGGTGCGCTCGACCGGCTGCCCGGACCAGTGCGCCACGTAGCTGATCAGGTCGACCTCCGGCGGGGTGTACGCGTCGCGGCGGCCGGTGCGGCGCACGTCGCCGACGATGCGCGACAGGCGGAAGCACCGCTCGGCCCGCCGGTCCAGGTCGTACCCCACCACGTACCAGCGGCCCCGCCAGCACACCACGCCCCAGGGCTGCAGCCGCCGGGTGGTGGCCGCGTCGTCCTCGGGCGTGCGGTAGTCGAAGGTCACCGCGCGGCGGTCGCGGACCGCCGCGGTCATCGGTTCGAAGGCCGGGTCGACGGTCACCACCGGCTCGACCCCGAGCGTGGCGTGCGGGTCGACGTCGATGCCGGCGGCGCGCAGCTTGGTCAGGCCGGAGGAGGCGGCGGCGGCCAGCCCGGCGTGACGCCACAGCCGGGCCGCGATGCCCACGACGGCCGCCTCGTCGGGGGCCAGCGGGATGTCCGGCAGGGCGTAGTCGCGCCGGGCGATGCGGTAGCCGGGCTCGGCGTCGAGGATGCTGGAGGTACCGGTCTCCAGCGGTACCCCGAGCTCGCGCAACTCGGCCTTGTCCCGTTCGAACTTGCGCTGGAACGCCTCGTGGTCCTTGGGATCGGCCGCGTCGTGCTCGTAGCCGGGGACGGTCGCGGCGATCTGCGACGCGGTGAGGAAGCGGCGCGTCGACAGCAGGCAGATGACGAGATTGACCAGGCGCTCGGTGCGGGTCCGGGACACGTTCACCGACGCTATCACCGCTGGCCGGTCCCGGTCGCGCGGCGCGGGTAGCGTGGCGCCGTGGTGCGTTGGCGGGAGGGTACGGTCACCGGGCTGCGGCGGCGGTGGCGGGGCGCGGTCGAACTGAACGTGACCGTGGGACAGCAGACGGTACTGGCGTTGGCGTATCCGGCCCTGGTCGGCGAGCCCGAGCCGGGTGACCGGGTCCTGCTCAACGTCGGGGCCCTGGCGCTCGGGCTGGGTACCGGCGGCTACGCGCTGGTCGTCGCGCTGCCCGACCGGCTGCCGGCCGACCTGCCCGGGTCGCCCAGCCGCACCGACGGGCACGCGGTCAAGGCCCGGTACACGCCGCTGCAGGTCATCGCAATGAGCGTGGACGAGCCGGCCTCGCCCCACCACGCGCTGCTGTCCACAGTGGACGATCTGGGCGGCATGCCGGCGGTGACCGCCGACCTGCACTCCGCGCTGCCGGCGATCCTCGCGGGGATCCGGGCGGACCGGCCCGACGCGGTCGTCGCCTACGTGATGACCGACGGCGGCGCGCTGCCGGCCTGGTTCTCCCGCACCCTCGACGCACTGACCGGGCATCTGGCCGGCGTGGTAACGGTGGGGCAGGCGTTCGGCGGCGACCTGGAGGCCGCCACCGTCCACAGTGGACTGCTGGCCGCCCGGCACGTGCTGCGCGCCGACGTGACCGTGGTCGCGCAGGGGCCCGGCAACCTGGGTACCGGTACCCCCTGGGGCTTCTCCGGGGTCGCGGCCGGTGAGGCGGTCAACGCCGCGGCCACCCTCGGTGGCCGGCCGGTGGGCTCGCTGCGCATCTCCGCAGCCGACCCGCGGCCGCGCCACCGCGGCGTCTCGCACCACAGCCTGACCGCCTACGGCCGGGTCGCGCTGGCCCCGGCCGACCTGGTCGTGCCCGCCGGGTTGCCGGCCGACCTGGCGGCGGCGGTCGACGCGGCGCTCGGGCCGCTGGCCGCGCGGCACCGCCTGGTCCACGTGCCCACCGGCGGGCTGGACGAGGCGCTGCGGGCGCTGCCGGTCAAGCTGGCCACGATGGGGCGGGATCTGGACGCCGACCACCCCTACTTCCTCGCGGCGGCGGCGGCCGGCCGGCACGCCGCGGCGCTGGCTAGGTGAGCAAGACCAGCGCGGCCCAGCCCGCCAGGAACGCCACCAGGATCAGCGCGAGGACCCAGGTCGGCACGGTGTAGTCGCCGCGCCGGTTGCGCTCGATCTCCTCCCGGATCTTGCGTCGGCGCCGGACCAGCCACGCCTCGCGGACCTGGCGGCGGGTGTAGGCGCTGGCGTCACGCTCGTCCGGGGCGGAGTCATCGGCCATGGTCCCGCCAGCCTACGCCAAGCGCCGCCGGCGGCCCGGCGCCGCGGGAGGCAGTGGCTACTGGGCGTGCACCAGCCAGCGTTCGATGGCCGCGCCGATGACGGTACCGGCGGCGCACAGCCACTCCCGGTCGGCAGGGTGGGGTACCGAGTCGGCCACCAGACCGGCGAGCCAGACGGCACCGTCGGCGCGGCCCGGATGCCCGAGCGGCACGACCAGCGCCGGCTCCGGTCCGGCGACGAACGGGACCACCTCGCCCCGGTCCAGCGCCGCCCACATGTCAGCCGGGACGTCAGCCCGGTCCGCACCGGGGGGCAACGCCGCGGGCCACCGGTATCCGGGTACCGTCACCCACGCGCCGCGCGGACGGGCACACACCTCGGCCCAGCGGGCCCCGGTCAACTCGGCCAGGGTGGCCAGCGCGGACTCCACCGCCCGGTCGGTCGGGGCCGCCGCGCCGAGCAACCGGCCGGCCAGCGCGGCCAGGGCCCGGACCCCGTGCGGACCGGTGATGGGCCGGGTCCATACCTGCTGCACATACTGCACGCTGCACCTTATCGGCAGCGGCGCCCGCTGGTGAACCGAAACGCCGACAATCAGACATGCCACATTGGCGCGTCGGCGCGACCCGCCGACGCGAGACCGAAAATTGGCCGACACGCGGCGCGGGCCGCCGGTCACCCGGCCGCCGAGCAGGATCAGCGCGGGCCGGTCACCCGGCCGCCGGCGTCGCTCACATGCTCGCGATGAGCCGGTCGACCCGCTCGTCGTAGGCGCGGAACGGGTCCTTGCACAGGACGGTGCGCTGGGCCTGGTCGTTGAGCTTGAGGTGGACCCAGTCCACGGTGAAGTCGCGCCGCTTCTCCTGGGCGTGCCGGATGAACTCCCCGCGCAGCCGGGCCCGGGTGGTCTGCGGCGGCGTCTCCTTCGCCTCGAAGATCTCCACGTCGTTGGCCACCCGGTCGACCTGGCCGCGCCGCTCCAGCAGCGCGTACAGGCCCCGGTTGCGGCGCAGGTCGTGGTAGGCCAGGTCCATCTGGGCGATCCGGGGATGGGCCAGCGGCAGGTCGTTCTTGCGCTGGTACGCCTCGATGACGCGCAGCTTGGTGATCCAGTCGATCTCCCGGTCGACCGGGCGCAGGTCGCCGGTCTCCACCGCGTTCAGCACCCGGCCCCACAGCTCGACCACGCGCTTGGCGGTGGCGTCCCCGCCCCGGCGGTCGACGAAGTCGGCGGCCTTGGAGAAGTACTCCTGCTGGATCTCCAGAGCGCTGGCCTCCTTGCCGTTGGCCAGCCGTACCTTGCGCCGCCCGGTGACGTCGTGGGACACCTCCCGGATGGCCCGGATCGGGTTCTCCAGGGTCAGGTCGCGCATCACCACGCCGGCCTCGATCATGCGCAGCACGATGTCCCCGCTGCCCACCTTGAGCAGCGTGGTGACCTCGTTCATGTTGGAGTCGCCGACGATCACGTGCAGGCGCCGGTACCGCTCGGCGTCGGCGTGCGGCTCGTCGCGGGTGTTGATGATCGGGCGGGACCGGGTGGTCGCGCTGGACACGCCCTCCCAGATGTGCTCGGCGCGCTGGGACAGGCAGAACACCGCCCCGCGCGGGGTCTGCAACACCTTGCCCGCCCCGCAGATCAGCTGCCGGGTGACCAGGAACGGGATCAGCACGTCGGCCAGCCGGCCGAACTCGCCGTGCCGGGAGACCAGGTAGTTCTCATGGCAGCCGTACGAGTTGCCGGCCGAGTCGGTGTTGTTCTTGAACAGGTAGATCTCGCCGGCGATGCCCTCGTCGTGCAGCCGCTTCTCCGCGTCGACCAGCAGCCCTTCCAGGATCCGCTCCCCCGCGCGGTCGTGGACCACCAGGTCGGTGACCGAGTCACACTCCGGCGTGGCGTACTCCGGGTGGGAACCGACGTCGAGGTAGAGCCGGGCGCCGTTGCGCAGGAACACGTTGCTGGAACGCCCCCACGACACCACCCGCCGGAACAGGTAACGGGCCACCTCGTCCGGGGACAGCCGGCGTTGGCCGCGATAGGTGCAGGTGACTCCGTACTCGGTCTCTAGGCCGAAGATGCGCCGGTCCATGCATCGACCCTAGCCGTACTGAGGCGGTCCGGGCAGATCACTCGCGGGTGCGGCGTCGACGAGTTTGTCACCCATCGCGATCCGCCGGCGCGGCGCTGTCGACCCGGCTAGGCCTCGGGTGTCTCCGGCTCGGCATCCGGCGGGGCCGCGGCGTCCGGCGGGGCCGCGGTGTCCGGCTCCGGCGCCTCCGGCGCGGGCTGCGCCGGAGCGGGCTCGGTGACCACCGCGTCCTGATCGGGCGGCAGCTCGACGGTCTCGGTCGCCGGGGTCTCCAGCAACGCCGTCAACGCCGCGCCGACGATGCGTCGGAAGGTCCGCCCCGAGCGCCGCCGGTCCAGGATCGCGACCTCCAGCTGGCTGGCGGTGAGCGTGCGCGGCTGGCCGCCCTCGCCCCCGACGCTGGCCAGGGAATCCACGGCCAGGTGCAGGCTCTCGGTCAACGACGCCTCGGCCCGGTGCTTGCTGCGCAGCCCGCCGGCCAGGGCCTCGGCCTGCCCGCCCATCACCACCACCCCGGGCTCGTCCTGGATCGAGCCGTCGTAGGTGATGCGGTACAGCTCGTCCTGCTCGGCGGTGAAGCCGACCTGCGCCACGCAGATCTCCACCTCGAACGGCTTGGGCTGCTCGGTGAAGATCGCACCCAGGGTCTGCGCGTAGGCGTTGGCCAGCGCCCGGCCGGTGACGTCGCGCCGGTCGTAGGAGTACCCCCGCACGTCGGCCAGGCGGATCCCGGCCGCCCGCAGGTTTTCGAACTCGTTGTACCGGCCGACCGCGGCGAAGCCGATCCGGTCGTAGATCTCGCTCACCTTGTGCAGCGCGGTCATGTTCTCGGCGACGAACAGCACGCCGTGCTCGAAGGTGAGCACGATCGAGCTGCGGCCCCGGGCGATGCCCTTGCGGGCGAACTCGGAGCGGTCCCGCATCATCTGCTCGGGCGGGGCGTAGAACTGCATGGCCACGGGCGCTGGGCTCCTCGATGTCAGCGGGCGGGACTGCGGTCGGGTGGGTCAGCCGCCCGGGTTCTCCTGGCGGCGGGTGACCACGGCCTCGGTAACCTCCGCCGACTCCTCGTCGGTCAGCCGCCGGTTGCCCTCGGCGGTCGCGGTCATCACCACGGGATAGATCTTGCGGATCAGGTCGGGCCCACCGGTGGCGGTGTCGTCGTCGGCGGCGTCGTAGAGCGCCTCGATGCCCAGCGTCGCCGCCTCGTCGAGGGTGAGCCCCGGCCGGTACCGCTTCTTCAGCGAGGACTTGGCGAACAGCGAACCGGACCCGATCGCGTCGTACCCGTGCTCCTCGTAGACCCCGCCGGCCACGTCGAAGCTGAAGATCCGGCCGGCCTTGGTCGGGTCGGTGGCGTCGAGGTCGAAGCCGGCGAACAGCGGGATCACCGCGAGGCCCTGCAGCGCCGCGGGGAGGTTGGTGCGGATCATTGAGGCCAGCCGGTTGGCCTTGCCGTCGATCGAGAGCATGGTGCCCTCGATCTTCTCGTAGTGCTCCAGCTCCACCTGGTAGAGGCGCATCAGCTCCAGGCCGACGCCGGCCGTGCCGGCGATGCCGATCAGCGAGTACTCATCGGCGGGGTGCACCTTCTCGATGTCCCGGTTGGCGATGAGGTTGCCCATCGTCGCCCGGCGGTCGCCGGCCATCACCACGCCCTCGGCGCAAGTGAGCGCGACGATGGTGGTGGCGTGCGGGGCGACGTCGGCGCGAATCCCGGGCGGCAGCGGCCGGCGGCCGGGCAGCAGCTCCGGCGCGACGCGGCCGAGGAACTCGGTGAACGAGGAGAGGCCCGGCGTGGTGTACGCCGCCGGAAGACGCCCGGATGGATCAAGAGCCGCCGACACGAGCTCCCCTTCAGGTGTGCTGCCCAACTGGAACAGTGCGGGAAAAGACTATCCCGCGCACGCGCACGGGGCGATCATCGGGGCCGACCTCACGGACGGGCTCACTGCCCGCCCTTCTGGACGTACCCCCTTACGAACTCCTCGGCGTTCTCTTCCAGGACGGAATCGATCTCGTCAAGCAGGTCGTCGACGTCTTCGCTGATCTTCTCGTGTCGCTCGGCGACCTCCGGGTTCGCCTCGGGGGCCGGGCCGGCGTCGACGTCCTCGTCGCGGCGGGACTTGCCGGACTGCGACTGGCCGCCAGTGTCGCGGGTAGCCATCCGTTGCCTCCTGTCAACCGTGGTGAGAAAAACCTACCTCGCCGGGCCGACAATCAGTTGGACGTAATCGCTTCCAGCAGGTCCTTGGCGCTCGGGCAGCGCTCGAACAGCGCTCCCACGTGCGCCTTGGTCCCGCGCAGCGGTTCCATCATCGGTACCCGGACCAGCGACTCCCGGCCGACGTCGAAGATCACCGAGTCCCAGCTCGCCGCGACCACCTCGGAGGCGTACTGGGCCAGGCAACGGCCCCGGAAGTAGGCGCGGGTGTCCTCCGGCGGCTCCACCATCGCCCGGCGTATCTCCTCGGCCGGGAACAGCGTCTGCATCGCCCCGCGCGCGACCAGACGGTGGTACAGGCCCTTCTCGGGGCGTACGTCGGAGTACTGCAGGTCGACCAGTTGCAGCTTCGGCGAGGCCCAGCCGAGGTTCTCCCGTTCCCGGTAGCCCTCCAGCAGCCGCAGCTTGGCCACCCAGTCCAGCTCCCCCGCGCACTCCATCGGGTCGCGGCCAAGCTTGTCCAGCACCGACTCCCACCGGCCCAGGACGTCCTCGGTCTGCTCGTCGGTACCCCGCCGGTCGGTGAAGGCCCGGGCCCGCTCGAAGAACGCCCACTGCATGTCCAGCGCGGTCAACCGGCGCCCGTCGCGCAGCTTGACCCGGTGCTTGAGGGTCGGGTCGTGGCTGACGTGCTTGAGCTCGCCCACCGGGTCGGCGATGCCCAGGTCGGCGGTGAGCGCCTTCTCCTCGATCATCTCCAGGATCAGCGCGGTGGCGCCGACCTTGAGGTAGGTGGAGATCTCCGACAGGTTGGCGTCGCCGATGATGACGTGCAGGCGCCGGTACTTGTCGGCGTCGGCGTGCGGCTCGTCCCGGGTGTTGATGATCGGGCGCTTGAGCGTGGTCTCCAGCCCGACCTCGACCTCGAAGAAGTCCGCCCGCTGGGAGATCTGGAAGCCGGGCTGGCTGCCGTCCTGTCCCATGCCGACCCGCCCGGAGCCGCACACGATCTGCCGGGTGACGAAGAACGGGGTGAGGAACTGCACGATGTCGGCGAACGGGGTCTGCCGCCTCATCAGGTAGTTCTCGTGGGCGCCGTAGCTGACGCCTTTGTTGTCGGTGTTGTGCTTGTACAGGTGGATCGGCGCGCTGCCCGGGATCGTGGCCGCGCGGCGGGCCGCCTCGGCCATCACCCGCTCCCCGGCCTTGTCCCACAGCACCAGGTCGCGCGGGTTGGTGACCTCCGGGGTGGAGTACTCCGGGTGGGCGTGGTCGACGTAGAGCCGGGCGCCGTTGGTGAGGATCACGTTGGCCAGGCCGAGATCCTCGTCGGCCAGCGCCTCGGACGGGTCGTAGAGCGCGCCGGAGTAGGTGAAGCCGCGCGCGTCGCGCAGCGGCGACTCCTCCTCGTAGTCCCACCGGGCCCGGCCACCCCGGTTGAGCTCCGGGCGGGCACCGTAGGCGTTGACGATCTGCGACGAGGTGACCATCGGGTTGGCGCCGGGCTGCCCCGGTACCGAGATGCCGTACTCGACCTCGGTACCCATCACCCGTCGAACGCTCATCTCCGTACCCTATCCCGCTCCGCGGCCGGTGGCCGCTCCACCGTGCCGACATGGCAGCGGTGGGTGACGCCGGTCGCGTCACCCACCGCTGACCACAGATTCCTACAGGTACTGACCGGTGTTGGTCGCCGTCTCGATCGACCGGCCCGACTCGGTACCCTTGCCGCCGGAGACGAGCGTGCGGATGTAGACGATCCGCTCGCCCTTCTTGCCCGAGATCCGTGCCCAGTCGTCGGGGTTGGTGGTGTTGGGCAGGTCCTCGTTCTCCCGGAACTCGTCGACGCACGCGTCGAGCAGGTGCTGCAGCCGCACACCCTTACGCCCGGAGGACAGGAACTCCTTGATGGCCATCTTCTTCGCCCGGTCGACGATGTTCTGGATCATCGCACCGGAGTTGAAGTCCTTGAAGTACAGGACCTCCTTGTCCCCGTTGGCGTAGGTGACCTCCAGGAACCGGTTCTCCTCGGTCTCCGAGTACATCCGCAGCACCACGGCCTCGATCATCGCGGCCACGGTGGCCTTGAGGTCGCCGCCGTGCTCGGTCACGTCGTCGGTCGACAGCGGCAGCCCGGTCAGGATGTACTTGCTGAAGATGTCCCTGGCCGCCTCGGCGTCCGGCCGTTCGATCTTGATCTTCACGTCGAGCCGGCCGGGGCGCAGGATCGCCGGGTCGATCATGTCCTCGCGGTTGGAGGCGCCGATCACGATGACGTTTTCCAGGCCCTCCACACCGTCGATCTCGGACAGCAGCTGCGGGACGATCGTGTTCTCCACGTCCGAGGACACGCCCGAGCCCCGGGTGCGGAACACCGAGTCCATCTCGTCGAAGAACACGATGACCGGGGTACCCTCGCCGGCCTTCTCGCGGGCCCGCTGGAAGATCAGCCGGATGTGCCGCTCGGTCTCGCCGACGTACTTGTTGAGCAGCTCCGGGCCCTTGATGTTGAGGAAGTAGCTGGTGTGCTTCTCCTCGCCGCGGCGCTCGGCCATCTGCTTGGCCAGCGAGTTGGCGACGGCCTTGGCGATCAGCGTCTTGCCGCAGCCGGGCGGGCCGTAGAGCAGGATGCCCTTGGGCGGGCGCAGTTGGTGTTCCCGGAACAGGTCGGCGTGCAGGAACGGCAGCTCCACCGCGTCGCGGATCTGCTCGATCTGCCGGTCGAGGCCGCCGATGTCGGCGTAGCCGACGTCGGGCACCTCCTCCAGGACCAGCTCCTCCACCTCGCTCTTGGGGATCCGCTCGTAGGCGTAGGCGCTACGCGGCTCGATGAGCAGCGAGTCACCCGCGCGCAGCGGCACGTCGCCCAGCGTGTCGGCCAGGTGGACGATGCGCTCCTCGTCGGCGTGCGAGATGACCAGCGCGCGGTCACCGCCTTCGAGGACCTCTTTGAGCATGACCACTTCGCCGGCCCGCTCGAACCCGAACGCGTCGACGATGTTGAGGGCGTCGTTGAGCAGGACCTCCTGCCCCCGACGGAGGGCGTCGACATCGAGCGCCGGGGACACCGCGACGCGCAGCTTGCGTCCACCGGTGAACACGTCGACGGTGCCGTCTTCGTGGCGGGCGAGGAAGATACCGTACCCGCTGGGTGGCTGGGCCAGCCGGTCGATCTCCTCCTTGAGCGTGACGATCTGCGCACGCGCTTCCTTGAGCGTGGCGACCAGCCGTTCGTTGTTCTCGGTCAGTCGGGCCAGCTGGGCCTGCGTGGCGGCGAGCCGCTCCTCCAGCTGGCGTACGTGTCGCGGGCTCTCGGTCAACTTGCGCCGTACCAGTGCGAGTTCCTCTTGGAGGAACGCGACCTGAGTGGAGAGATCGTTGGCCTCCTTCTCCCACCGTGCGGCGCGCGTCTCCGCGTCGTCGCTACGTGCCACGTCCCACCTCCCCGGGGGCTAAACGTCGTGCTCTAACACTAGCTGGTGAAGGCCAGGAAGTGCGTGTGCTGACACGGCTTTCAGTTCCCCGCCCCCGGCGGCGCATCCCACCCACTCCGGTACCGTCGACTCATGGCGGCCGAAGCTGACGGACTGCGGGTGTGGGTGGATCAGGACCTGTGTACCGGAGACGGGCTCTGCGTCCAGTACGCTCCCGAGGTTTTCGAGTTCGACGTCGATGGCCTGGCCTACGTCAAGGACGGTGCCGGTGACCTGCAGCTCGACCCCGGCAACCGGGTCGACGTCCCGGCCCACCTGCGGCTGGACGTGATCGACGCGGCCAGGGAGTGCCCGGGCGAGTGCATCCACGTGCTGCGCGCCGCCGACGAGGTGGAGATCGCCGGGCCGGACGCGGCACCCGAGCAGGACGCGGCGGCGTAACGCAGGTCACACCGGACGGCGGGATCAGAGGGGACGGCCGACCACCGAGGCCACCAGCCGGGCGAACTCGTCAAGCCGGTCGATCTGTCCGGAACCGCCGTCGTCGAGCGTCTTGCCGAACCGCAGCGCGTCGTGCCGGACCCCCGGGCCACCCTCGTCGCCGGCCGCCGGGGCGCCCTCGTCCAGCGAGCTGAGCAGCAGGTACACGTCGATGCTGTCGACCCGGAGCTGGCCGGTCGAGGAGCGGGTCAGCCGGCGGCGGCAACCCACCTCGGTCACCGCGGACAGCGGTACCACCCGCAGCGACGAGGTCATCGCGCCGGGCGGACCCTCGGCCGGCGGCACGTCCTCGCCGTGCCACAGGATCAGCCGGGTGCCGTCGCAGACCACGACCTCCTGCCACACCCCGTTGACGTCGTTGACGAAGCGTTCCAGCGCGAACCCGAGCACCATGGACCCGCGCAGCACCCCGTTGAGCGCCTCCATCGCCACCTCGGGGTCGCGCAGGTAGGCCCGGGCCGCCGACTCCAGGTCGGGGTACGGCGACCAGTCCGGGAACACGGCCGGCAGCTCGCCGAAACGGCGGGGTCCGGGTCATCGATCCCCCCGCTCGCTGCGCTCGCTCATCGATCCCCCCGCTCGCTGCGCTCGCTCATCGATCCCCCCGCTCGCTGCGCTCGCTCATCGATCCCCCCGCTCGCTGCGCTCGGCCGCCCTGAGGCGACGCCTTCCCTCAACGCCACACCCCGACTTCGTCGGTGTGTCGCCTCGGTCAGGCGCCGCCGCGGCCTCGCTGCGCTCGCTCATCTGCTCACCTCCGCGGGCTCCACCCTCGGTGCCGGTTCGGCGCCCGGCGCCGAACCGGCGCGGCGGCGGGCGGCGTAGGCCTCGGCCCCCTTGCTGGGCTTGCGCCGCCGGGGCGGGGCGACCACGCCGGGCGCGAGCCGGCGCGCGCTGACCAGGAACGCGGTGTGCGCGATCATCCGGTGGTCGGGACGGACCGCCAGCCCGTCGGCGTGCCAGTCGCGCACCAGCGACTCCCAGGCCCGGGGCTCGGTGAACCCGCCCCGCTCGCGCAGCGCCTCGACCAGTTCGGAGAGCTGGGGCGTGGTCGCCACATACCCGACGAAGACCCCGCCGGGTACCAGCGCCCGCGCCAGGAGGTCGAGCACGTCCCAGGGCGTGAGCATGTCCAGAATGATCCGGTCAAATGCGCTGTCTTCGCATTCCGTGACATCGCAGACCCGAAGCGCCCAGTTGGGCGGCGGGCCGCCGAAGAACGCCTCGACGTTGCGCCGGGCGATGTCGGCGAAGTCCGGCCGCAGCTCGTAGGAGGTGACCTGGCCGCCGGTGCCCACCGCACGCAGCAGCCAGCAGGTCAGCCCGCCGGAACCGGCCCCGGCCTCGAGCACCCGGGCGCCGGGGAACACGTCGCCCATCGCCACGATCTGCGCCGCGTCCTTCGGGTAGATCACCTGCGCGCCCCGGGGCATGGACAGCACGTAGTCCGAAAGCAGGGGGCGCAGCGCGAGGTAGGCGGTACCCCCGCTGGAATTCACCACCGACCCTTCCGGCAGGCCGATCAGGTCGTCGTGGTCGAGCTGGCCGCGGTGGGTGTGGAAGGCCTTGCCCGGGGTCAGCACCACGGTGTGCATGCGGCCCTTGGGATCGGTCAGCTGGACCCGGTCGCCCGGCTGGAACGGTCCGCGCCGGACGATGGGAGGCGGTGCGGTCACCGGGCTGGCCCCCTGGATTCGAGTACGTGGACGACGTCGGCGACCCGCAGGACGCCCAGGACATCCTCGCCCACGGTTACCACGTACTCGCTGCCCGGGTTGGCCCGGACCGCCTCGACCAGCGCCTGCCCGCTCAGTTCGGCCGGCAGCACGCGGCCGGGATCCAGGCTGCGGGCCACCGTGTCGACGGTGATCCACGGCCGGCGCTCGGCGGGTACCTGCGCCGCGGCAATCTCGTCGACCAGGCCGACGAGCTGCCCGGCGGAGTTGACCACCGCGACGACCGGCTCATGGGTGTCGGCCGGGTCGACCGCCTCCCCGTAGCGGCGCTGCGCCTCGGCCAGCGGGGTGCCGGACGGAACTGGAAACAGTGGCCGCGCCAGCTGCCGGGCGTTGAGCAGCGGTACCCGCGGTCCCAGCCGGCCGGCCCGGATGGCCTGACCGGCGCCGGTCCACAGGGTGAGCGCGACCATGACGGTCAGGATCGCCCCGAACAGCGTGATCACGTGTCCGGCGAGCAGGACCGCGACGAGCGCGACACTGGCCACCGCGACGATCCGGCCGACCCAGCCGGCCACCCGGTCGCCCAGGTGCCGGTCGTGGCTGACCGCCCAGATGCCCGCGCGCAGCGCCCGCCCGCCGTCCAGCGGTAGCCCGGGCAGCGCGTTGAACACGGCGACCACGAGGTTGCTCAAGGCGAGCTGGAAGGCCAGCTCCTCGAACAGCGTGCGGTCGGGCAGGACGGCCGCGGCGAAGACGGCCAGCACGCCGAGGACGAGGGACACGGCCGGGCCGGCGAGCGAGACCACCAGCTCGACCTTGGGGCTGGGCGCGTCGCGGTCCAGTTCGGTGTAGCCGCCGAGCAGCTCCAGGGTGATCCCGCGCACGCCGATGCCGTACCGGCGGGCGGCCAGCGCGTGCCCGAGCTCGTGCAGCAGCACCGACAGCAGCAGGCACAGGACCAGCCCGGCGCCGACGAGGTAGGCCGTGGGGCCGGGCAGCTCCGGACGGCGCACGCCGAGGTAGCCCCGGTAGACGATCGTGATGAGCACGGCGAGGAACACCCACGAGGCGGTGAGGAACACCGGAACCCCGGCCACCCGGCCCAGCGGGATACCCATGCCCCGGCCCGGCCGCTGTGGCGGCCTGCGCTGCTCCTCCATCATGCCGATGCTACGGACTGCACGTGCGCCGGGAAATTCCCGTCGCACCCCTGCCCTAACCTGTCACCCATGAGCGAGCGCCGGTGCGACGTGGCGGGGCGGTTGGGGCGATGGTGACCGACGGCGTCGTGGTGGACCCGGTCCTGGCCGAGCCGGCACCGCCGGAGGAGGCCCAGGAGCCAGCGCGTTCGTCGCTGTCGCCCTCCCGCGCGGCGGACTTCAAGACCTGTCCCCTGCTCTACCGGTTCCGCACCATCGACCGGCTGCCCGAGCAGCCCAGCCCCGACCAGGTCCGCGGGACGCTGGTGCACGCGGTCCTGGAACGGCTGTTCGACCTGCCGGCGGAGCAGCGCACGGTCGAGCAGGCCGGCGCACTGGTCGAGCCCCAGTGGCAGCGGTTGCTGGAGGAGCAGGAGCACCTGGCCGACCTGTTCACCGACGGCGGGACGCCCGAGGAGTTCCTGACCTCGGCCCGCGGGCTGCTGGACGGCTACTTCGCGGTCGAGGACCCGCGCCGGCTGGACCCGGCCGAGCGGGAGTGCCTGGTGACCACGGAGGTCGACGAGGGCCGGCTGCTGCTGCGCGGCTACATCGACCGCCTGGACGTCTCGCCGGCCGGCGACCTGCGGGTGGTGGACTACAAGACCGGCGGGGCGCCGCGGGAGGCGTTCGAGGCGCGGGCCCTGTTCCAGCTCAAGTTCTACGCGCTGGTGCTGTGGCGCACCCGGGGGGTGGTCCCCCGCGTGCTGCGCCTGCTCTACCTGCGCGACGCCGAGATCTGCGACTACACCCCGGATGTGGAGGAGCTGGCCCGGTTCGAGCGCACGCTGGTGGCGCTCTGGGCCGCGATCGAGCGGGCCACGGAGGCCCGCGACTTCCGGCCCAAGCCGAGCCGGTTGTGCGCGTGGTGCGCGCACCAGGCGTTGTGCCCCGCCTTCGACGGCACCCCGCCGCCGTTCCCGGAGCGGGTACCCGCGGCGGAGCTCGCGGTCGCCGACGAATAGGCCGGGCTGGCGTCGGGTCAGCGGCCGTCGACCAGCCGGGCGAGGAAGGGCAGGTCCACCTCGGCGAGGCTGGCCACGAGCGTGACCCCGGCCAGCGTCGACAGGTCGACCTCGGCGGGTACCGCCAGCACCACGGCGCCCGCGGCGAGCGCGCTGGCCACCCCGGTGGGCGAGTCCTCGATCGCCACGCACCGGCGCACGTCCACCCCGAGCAGGGCGGCCGCCGTCAGGTACGGCAGCGGGTGCGGCTTGGTCTCGTCGACCTCGTCCCCCGCGACCACCGCGTCGAAGGAGGACCGGCCGATCGTCTCCAGCGCCACGTCGACCAGGTGCCGGCGGGTCGCGGTGACCAGCGCCATCGGTACCCCCGCCGCGCGCAGCCCGGCGAGCAGCTCCGCCGCGCCCGGCCGCCAGATCAGCCCCGCGCCGAACAGGTCCCGCATCCGCTCCTCGAGCCACGTGACGCTCGCCTGCGGATCGCGCCACGGTTGCCCGATGTCGTCGTGCAGGATGGTCATCGACTCGGTCATGCTCGTACCGACCATCCGGGTACGGGCCGCCGCCGACAGCGTGCCGCCGTACCGCTGGGCCAGCTCGACCAGCCCGACGTCCCACACCTTCTCGCTGTCGACCAGCGTGCCGTCCATGTCGAACAGCACCCCGGCCAGGCCTGGCGTCCCCAGTCGGCACCTCTCCCGCGTCACCCGCGCGCCCGGTACGCGCGGCGATCTCCACCGTACGGCCGGCCGCGGGATGCGCGCCGGCGGCCGGGGCCGTAGGGTCGCAGCACACGGCGAGGAGAGTCGATGCTCAGAGGCTTCAAGGACTTCATCATGCGCGGCAACGTGATCGACCTGGCGGTCGGTATCGTGATTGGCGTCGCCTTCACGGCGGTGGTGACCGCATTCACGGGCGCGTTCGTCAACCCGATCATCAAACGGATCAGTGGCGGCGGCGAGGTCGCCGGCAAGGCCAGCATCGGCGGCGGTCAGGCCCTGGACTGGGGCGCGTTCATCAACGCGGTCATCACCTTCCTGATCACCACAGCGGTGCTGTACTTCTTCTTCGTCCTGCCCATGAACAAGCTGGAGGAGCGGCGCCGCCGCGGCGAGGAGCCGCCGCCGAAGACGCCATCGGAGGAGGTCCAGCTCCTGCGGGAGATCCGCGACGCGCTGGTCCGTGACGGCGGTGCGGCCGGGCGGGCCGGTGAGGACGTCCCGGTCTACCCGTCCGACGCCCCGAAGAACCTCACCTCCCGAGGCTGAGCGCCGCCCACCGGGCCGCCGGGGCTCGACCACGAGATCTTGGACGCTGGCGCCTCCTCGAGGGGTGCCGGTGTCCAAGATTCTGCCCGGTCCGCGTGGGAAGCGCGTTACCTGGCACTGATCGGTTCCACTGAGCCTGTCCCAACCTCGTTCCCGCAGGTGGACCGGGGTTGACAGCGGGAGCGTTGGCACTTGGCTGCAGGTCAGCGAAAGTGATCAACTGCTGGCGACGAAACGGCCGCCGTCAACGGTGTTGGTCTCGATGTG
>WNFV01000497.1_pt1 | contig 52906 bp, 51 predicted proteins | sample 5400101 | NCBI WGS metagenome assembly WNFV01 (sample SAMN13153361, study PRJNA577476) | soil metagenome | isolation source: 115 cm soil or saprolite under grassland replicate 1 | place: USA:California | collected 2016-06-15
TGGTGACCACCCTGACACCCGGCGGCAGACTGGGCTCGAGCTCCTTGAGCTTGTTCTTGACGCGGTCGATGACGGTGAGCGCGTTCTCGCCCTGTCGCATGACGATGATGCCCGCCACGACGTCGCCGGTGCCGTTCAGGTCGGCGATCCCGCGGCGCAGGTCGGGGCCGAGCGTCACGTCGCCGACATCGCGGACGCGTACGGGGACGCCGTCGGCGTTGCGCGCGAGTACGATCTCCCCGATATCGGCGGTCGTCTTCGCGTAGCCCCGCCCGCGAACCATGTACTCGGCGCCAGTCATCTCGACGAGCCGTCCACCGACGTCGTTGTTGCCCGCCCGCACGGCCTCGAGCACCTTGCCGATCGGAATGTTGAACGTGCGCAGGCGATTCGGGTCGACCTGGACCTGGTACTGCCGCACGAAGCCGCCGAGCGGCGCCACCTCGGCGACACCGGGCACGGACTTCAAGTAGTACTGCAGGTACCAATCCTGGTAGCTGCGCAACTCGTCCAAAGCCTGCCGGCCGGTGGTGTCGACTAGCGCGTACTGAAACACCCAGCCCACACCGGTCGCGTCGGGCCCCAACTCCGTGCGCACACCTTGTGGCAGGCGGGGGAGGACACCTGACAGGTACTCGAGCGTGCGGGACCGCGCCCAATAAATATCCGTCCCTTCCTCGAACACGATGTAGACGTACGAGAAGCCGAAATCGGAGAAGCCGCGGACCGCCTTGACCTTCGGCGCCCCGAGCATCTTGGTCACGATGGGATACGTGACCTGGTCCTCGACGATGTCGGGGCTGCGATCCCAGCGCGAGTAGACGATGACCTGCGTGTCGCTGAGATCGGGGATGGCGTCGATCGGCACAGTCTTCATCGACCATACGCCCGCGACGACCGCGGCCGCGACGAGCAAGAAGACAACGAAGCGGTTCTTCGCCGACAGTTCGATGAGAGCGCTAATCATGGCGCCGGCCTCCCGGTGTCGGCGCCTTCGGCTCCGGCATAGGCACCTCCACCCCAACGCGGCTGCCGCGTTGGGGACCCCGGATTGACGGATCCATGGGCTTCGTTGCCGGCTCATTCGTGGCCGGCGCGCCGCCGTGCCGGTGCTGCGGGGCCCCCATGCCGCTCGCCGCGGCTTTCAGCTGACTCTCCGAATCGATCAGGAACGTGCCCGATGACACGACCCGCTCGCCGGCTGTCAAGCCGCGCGTGATGGCGACGCGGTCTCCGTAGCGTCCGCCCACGACCACCTGGCGAGGCTCGAGGTAGCCGTTGCCGAGGTCGACGAAGACGGTCTGCCGATCGCCCGTGTCGAGCACGGACTCGGCTGGCACGACGAGCTCCCTGGCGCCCGCGATGCCGAACTCGACGTTCACATACATGTCCGGCTTCATTCGCAGTCCCGGGTTCGGCGCGTCCAGCCGGACTTTGAGCGTGCGCGTCATCGGATCCACTTGCGGCTGGATGTAGGTGACCCTGGCGCCGAGCGGCGGCGTGTTGCCGTTCGGGAAGGAGACGTAGGTTGCGTCGCCGACTGTGATCGAGGTGATGTCCGACTCGAACACGTCGGCGACAATCCAGATTCGGCTCAGGTCGGTGATCGTGTACAGATCGCTGTCCGGCGTGACCTTCTGGTTCGGAAACGCTTTCCGCTCCGACACGAAGCCGCTGGCCGGGGCGTACAGCGTGATGCTGTGAATCGGCTGACCCGTTCGGAGCACCTGTTCGATTTGGTCGTCGTTGAGTTGCCACAGCTCCAGACGCCGCTTGGCCGCCTCAAAGAGGGAATTACCGTGCTCCGCTGCGGACGCCAGCGGGTTGTCCCGCATCAGGTCCCGCGCGCGCGCGGCGAGCAGCAGCTCCTGTTGTGAGGCCAGCATCTCGGGGCTGTAGATCGTCAGCATTGGCTGGTCCTGCTTGACGAAGTCGCCCGTGAAGTCGACGAACACTTTCTCGATCCACCCGTCGATTCGCGTGTGCACGTGTGCAACACGCGTCTCGTCGAAGGTCACCTTGCCGACCGACCGGATCGATCGCGCTTGCCCGCTCAGTTCGACGGTCGCGAATTTGACGCCGATCAGCTGTTGCCGTTCCGGGGAGATCTTGATCGCGCCGGGCGGGGCTGCTGGAGTCGCGTCGGCGTACACCGGTTCGAGACTATTCCCGGTTTCAGGGTTGAGGCCGGGCTTGTCCGCGTGATACTTCGGGTCTTGCGGGTCCTGGTAATAGAGAATTGCGTGACCCGCATGTTCGCTGGCACCGGTCGACGCCGCTTCGTCCGCGTAGACCGGTTCGAGCGTCATGCCGCAGTCAGGCGCCACGCCGGGCTTGTCCGAGTGGTAGGCCGGGTGCATGGGGTCGACGTAATACAGAATCTGGCGGCCCTTCGACGCACTGCCTGGAGACTTCGTCGCCCGCATGACGTAGCCGCCACCAAAGGCCAGCGCGATCAAGAAGAGGACTGCGAGCGCTTTGACAATCTTCATGACGGCCTCAGTGCACCAGTGCGGTGCCGATCATTTCTTCCAGGCGGCTGACCGCCGTGTGATACGAGGTGAGCTCATCGAAGTAGGTCATTTCGTACTCGAGCACCGTCCCGAAGTTCGTGAGCACCGACAGGAAGTCGACGGCGCCGGTTTGATAGCTGGCCATCGACGATTCGAGCGCGAGCCGCGCCTGTGGCAGCACCGATTCCCGATACAGTCGGGCCAGGCGCACCGACGTCGACGCCATTTGGTAGTCCTCCTGGACGCGACCCTGGAGGCTCAACCGCGTGCCGGCGTACGTGCTGCGCGCCTGCTCGACGGTGCTGAGTTGTTCGGCCAGCGCCGCGGCGCGGCGTGCGCGCTGAAGCGGTAGCTTCACAGCGAAACGGAACTCGTACATCGGCGGCATGGCGCCCATGTAGTAATAGCCCCCGGTGACGGCGAAGTCGGGTTTGTACTCCTTGCGTGCCGCGTCGACCGCGAGTTGCGAGCGGTCGATCATGATTCGATCGCGCCTCAGCATCGGCGCGTGTTCAATCGCGAGCGCGACGAGCGAGCCGAGGGACATGTCGAAGGGGGTCAGCTGGAGGTCGTCCGGTTGACCAACCGGTGTCGCCGTCGGGCGCGCGAGGAGCGCGTTCAGCTCGCCTTCGCGCGTCTTTCGTTCCTGGCGAACCCGTTCGAGCTGCAGCTCGAGGATGCTGAGCTGCGTCTGCGCTTTGATGACGTCCTGTTGCGCGGCCTGACCGACCGCGTACCGGTTCTCGCTGACTTTCAGAAGGGTGTCGAGCAGGTCGCGATTGCGCGCCAGTACGTCTCCCACTGCGTACGAGTACGCGAGACGGTAGTAGGCCTGCTTCACACGTGCCGCGACGCTCAGCCGTGCGGCGTCGATCTGTGGCTGCTCGGCATCGGCTTCACGCGACGCGATGGCGCTGCGCAGCGCAAGCTTCCCTGGATATGGAATTTCCTGGCTGACCATAACGCCGATGTTGGCGATCGGCTCGGTGCCGAGCCCGGCGCCGGGGAGCGGATTGCCGCTGGCGTTGTAACCAGCCGAAACCATCGGATCAGGAAGGCTCCTCTCTTGCGCCGGCCGCTGCCGGGCGGCGTTGTACCGCTGCTCGGCGGCGGCGACTTCCGGATTCGATCGGAGCGCCTCACTGACGACCTCAGCGAGCACCAGGCGCTCGGTTTGTTGGGCGCCTACCGGAGACGCAATCGTGAGCAGCGCAACGACAACGTACGGACGAACTCGCATAACCACCTCGACTTCGCGGATCTCGGGCGCGAACGACGCGCACCGATCCGCAGAACACGTCTGTGAGGCGTCGAGGAATGCGAGCTAGATCAGGAACGTGCCGAAGAGTGTGATGAGATCAGGAGGGAACGAACGTGTCGGCATTGTCAGCGCTGGCGCGTGACCAATCAAAGTGGGCGGTACGAGCGGCCTGCCGTTCAGGACCATCGTCCCGTCGTCGACGGATTGGGCGATTTGCGTTTTCCCCGCCGCGGGCGTCGCCTCGTCGGAGCGATCGCCCTGATCCAGACAGCAGCAGGCCTGCAGTCGAGGCGTCTTGCCGCAGTCGTGCTGTTTGGCGACGCAGATAGGGTGCATCGCTTGCGCAAACAGCGCCCCGCCGCTCATCGCCATCGTCGCCGCGAGCAGGCTGAGCGCGGCCAGTCTCCTGCACAGGGCAGTCACGAGTACCCACCGACTGCACCGGTCGTGCCACCAGCGAACGATCCGGAAAACCGCGGCTTCCCTGGCGGGCGCGACTGAGCTGTGCCGGGAATCCGGCAATTTCCCCGCGGCCGTGCGGGAATCTGCCCATGGCTGGGGGCATTCGCGGCAGCCGTGAACCGCACGTGCGGCGAGCGAACGCTCCAACGACCTGACGCGCGCATCATGACTCGTTGGCACCGTATCAACAGACTCGTCGACGAGTCCCCGCGGAAGTTTCACGGTACAAAGACGTAGTGCAGCGCCCACGTCTGCCGCGACGCGACTTCGATCGGCCCTTCCACGACGACCGCCATCGTCGCAATCGTGGCCGGCGTTCCACAGCGATCGGAGCGGTCGATCAGAATCTCGATCGTGGCAGCGACGCGAGCCTGCACCGCGAACGGCCCCGTCTCGCCCCACAGGCACGCCATCAGATTCGTCGCGTGCAGGTAGATCCGCGTGTAGAGTACCGGACCATCCAGCGGCGGATCGAATCGAAACGTCATCCACAGCTTTCCTGCACAGCCCTCAATCAAAGCGCCGCAGCCGGCGACGACGCTGCCCGGTGACACGTTCGCGCTGACGAAACTGATTCGAATGGGGCCGGTGGCGTCGAGAGGCGTCACCTGCTGCGCCGGGTCTGGCGGCGCTGAGGGCGCGATGACAGGCGGTCCGCACCCCGTGAGCATGAGCGCCGCGACCAAGGCACGGACCCTGTTACACCCGGTGGGCAGGTTTGCTCGGGGTATCCGCGAGGAGCCAGATGCCAAAGCTGTGGACCTCAGGAGCCACACGGCGCGCCAGTAGACCCGCTCACGTGACGGCTAATCTTCACGCAAGGCAGCGGCCGGATCGACCGCGATCCCCTGCCGCGCCGCCAGGACGCACGCCATCAGGCCGATGCCGCCGACCAGCGCGACGATGGCCGCGATGACCAGCGGATCGCGCGCGCGCACCTCGAACAGCAAGCTGGCGACGACGCCGCCCGCCGCGACCGCACCCGCGGCGCCGGCGAGCATACCCGCCAGGATCGGCGCGCCGCCCTCGCGCACGACGAGTCCCACGACCTGCGCGGTCTGCGCCCCGAGCGCGACGCGGATGTTCATCTCCCGGCGCCGCCTGGACACGCTGTACGCCGTCGTCGCATAGATGCCGATCACTGCGATCGCCAGCGAGACGACCCCGAACGCGACGAACAAACGGACCTGATAGCGGCGCGCGGCGAATGCGCGGTCCACCAGCTGTTCCATCGGACGCGACTGGCCGATCGCAATCTCCGGATCGATCTCGCGTACCACGCGGCGGATGCTGGACACGAGCGACGCCGGATCGACGGCCGTCCGGACGAGGAGCCACGTCGCCGTGCGACTGCGCCACCAGTACGGTGCATAGACCATCAATGGCGGCGCCGTTTCGAGTGATGTCGTCCGCGCGTTGCCGACGATGCCGACGACCTCGAAGCCCTGCTCGGTCGGCTCGCCGCGGCTGAAGCGCTTGCCGAGCGCATCCTCGCCTGGCCACAACTGCGAGGCCGTCCGTTCGGAGATCAACGCGGGCGCCGGACGGTTCGGATCGCGCTCGGCGTCGGTGAACGGCCGCCCGCGCAGCACGGGCATCCCGAGTGCACGGAAGAAGTCCGGCGCGATGAACCGGAAGTTGGCCGCGGGCCGCTCGGACCGCGGGCGCGTGTCGCCCTCGGGGGCGATGAAGTTGACCGTCCCCTCGCCGGTCAGCGGCAGAATCGACGTCGTCGAGACGCTGTCGACGCCAGGCAGCTCGTGCACCGCGGCGATCAGGCGATCGTAGGCCGCGAGCCGCGCTGGCGCGCTGGCGTACCGCGTCGCGGGCAGCGCGACGTTGACGGCGAGCACCTGTTCCGCGGTGAAGCCGCGATCGAGGTTCATCAGCCGCACGAAGCTGACGCTCAGGAGCGCGGTGACGACGAGCAGCATCACCGATAGGGCGACCTGCAGCGTGAGGAGCGCCGCGCGCGTGCGCGTGGCGCCACGGTCGCTGGTGGTGGTGAAGCTCGTGGCTCGCAGTGCCGGCTGCGCGGCCGCGCGCCCGGTGCGCCAGGCGGGGAGCATCGCGACGAGCAGGCCCGCCGCGATCGAGACGGCGGCCGCGAAGCCGAACACGCGGCCGTCGAGCGCCACCTCGTTCACGCGCGGCAGCCCGAACGGCGCCGTCCGGACGAACGCAGTCAGCGCGGCCCGCGCCACGAGCATCCCGAGCACGCCGCCGCCGACGGCGAGCAGCAGTTGTTCCACCACGACGCGCCGCATCAGGCGCGCCTGGCTCGCGCCGAGCGCCGCGCGAATCGCCGCGTCGCGCTGCCGACTCGCGGTCCGCGTCAGCGACAGATTGGCGAGGTTGGAGCACGCGATCAGCAGCACTGCCGCGATCGCCGCGAACAGCAGCAGCAATCCGCGGCGCGCCGTTCCGACCACGGCTTCGGTCAGCGGCGTGACCGCGCTGGTCAGGGTGACCCGCTCGTGCGCCGCCCCCGTCGCGATCGCGCTGACCTGCGCCTGCAGCATGTCCAGCTCCGTTCGTGCCTGGTCGACCGTGACGCCCGGCTTCAGCCGGCCGATCGCGGGATTGTTGTGATCGCCGACCCATCCGACGTGCTCCCGATCCATCCGGATCGGGACGACCGCATCGATCGTGTCTTCCAGCCGCCGCATCGCCGCGAGTTGAAACCCCGCGGGCAGCACGCCGACGATGGTGCGCGGCGTGCCGTCGATCACGATCGAACGTCCGACGACGGTGGGGTCGGCGTTGAATCGCTGCCGCCAGAGGCTGTCGCCCATTACGGCGACGTCGGCGCTGTCCGGCCGCTCGTCGGCCGGCATCAGCGCGCGGCCGATCGCCGTGTCGACGCGCAGCACCTCGAAGAGCGACCCGCTCGCGTGTGTGACCGTGATTTGCGTCGCGTGGCCGGCGCCGGTCAGGTTGGCCGGCAGCGAGATGAACTGCGCCATCGAGTCGAACGACCGCGCGTGCGCGCGCCAGTACTCGAAGTGCTGTTCGTTGACCTCGAACGCCGCGCCGCTCTTCGACACCTCCCGCCAGATCTCGCGGAGGCTTACGAGCCGCTGCGACTCGCGATACGCCAGTGGCTTCAGCAGGACGCCGTCGACGATGGAAAAGACCGCCGTCGTCGCGCCGATCGTGAGCGCGAGGGTGGCGACGACGGTGGCGGCGTACCCGAAGTCCCGCCGGAGCGCGCGCCACGCTTCACGAAGATCGAACGACAGATGATTCATCGTGCCTCCCGTGTTCGACGGTTGGACGGGCTGTGGCCGGCGCCGGTTGTCATACGGATGCTCCTCTCAAGTCTCGACCACCTCGGGTACGCCTGCGGCAGTTAAGGCAGTCGGCCGGTGACCTCACACCAGACGCGCGGAGCGAAGGCGAGGCCGCGCGCGAACGAAGCCGTCGTTCACGGTCTCCAGGTGACGTTCATCCGGACGGCGCGGCTCTCGACTGTGATGTTACTGCCGAGACCCTTGTTGAGATTTCTTACTCCAGCGTCGAACCGTGCCTCGACGCCGAAATGTCCGGCCGCGTACCCGATGCCGCCGATGACGCTCACGTCGACCCTCTTGACGCCATCTTTGATGTCGAAGGTCCGCCCGCCTTCTTGTTCCTTCGCGCGCGACAGGTAACTGAATCCCGGACCGCCAATCACGTACGGGCCGCTTGAATGGCTCGTGACGCCGACGCGCAGCAGAACCGGAACCTCGATCCAATCCCAGCGATCGGTCGCGTTGAAACTACGGGCCGAATCCTTCAGGGTGAAGCGCTTCTGGGAATATGCGACCTCAGGCTGAATGGCGACTTTCGGCGTCAGCGGGAACAGTCCAAATCCGCCGGCGACGACGCCCGCTTTGAAGCCCGGGTCGAAGCCTGCGGCGCCAGAACCGCCGAGACCGACGGCGCCAAAATTCGCACCGACGACAAGGCCAGCGGTCGGACCATCGGCTGCAAACACTCGGGTCACCGAGAGAACTAACACGCTGAGAGCAAAGAACAGCAAGCGCAGTATCGCCATAGGTAACCTCTCGGGTGAAGAGTGAGTATGCGATGCTAACCGGTTAATGCAAGTCCACCAGGACGACGCGCACCGGCGTGGCGCCCGCAGTCAGCAGGAGCAAGGGCAGACCTGAGGGCAACCCGAACGCATTGCCAGTCTGCTGGACAGTCTCGGCAGCGCCGTCCCTTACTACAAGGGGCCCTTCGACGACATATGCGAAGCCAGTATCGGAAGTGACGCTGCTCGGTGACCAGGCGCTGAGAGTCTGCTCCCTTATTCTGACCCTATAGCTCTGTCCTGCTGCCACCGGCAACAACGCAGCGGACTCGTACAGCCGTGTTCCCCGATGAAAGTCACCAAATGGACGCTCGGCAGGCCGGAAAACAAGAACCTGACTTTGCGATGCGAAGCGGTGGGTGTGGTCTTGTCCTGCCGGCACTATCGCGGCCTGCCCGGCCGAGAGCACTTGCCGTCCAGTGGCGCTGCCAATTTCGGTGGAGCCGTGAAGCACATAGAATACCCAGGCAAAACTATGCGTGTTCGTGTCGTCGGTTACTTCTTGCGCCTCCGTCGTGATCACGGCGACGCCCCACTTCCAGCCCGCTGCCGGCGCTTGTCCGTAGTTCGCGTCGAACCTAGTTACTTCAGTGAGCGGGGTGGTCGGCGTCGGCCCAGTCACCTGCTGACAACCAGTCAGGACAAGAAGGGCGAGAGGCGCCAGGCCGAGGCCGAGAACCTGCAGCTTCATAGAACCTCGCTTTCTTTGGCCTGGTCAACGAATCGGATGCTGCCAGGACGATAGGAAACATTAGAGTCGTCTCGCGGTTAGCATAACGCTCTGCGTTCTCAGCCCCTCCCCTCACACAGAAGCCGTAGCGGCAAGTGCGCTGAACCATCCGAACATCGTGACCGTGTACGACGTCGGTGTCGAAAGCCCCACACCGTATCTCGCCTCCGAACTCATCGAAGGGACATCGCTGCGCGTCGAGATGAACCGTGGCCACATGCCGCTCAAGCGCATCAGACGATAGGAAACATTTAGGAAACATTAGCGCGGATGCGTCAATACTCTGAACGTGTTCTTAGTTAGGCGGTGTCCGCTAGCGACAAATGAAGCTGCTGTCCGTGAATGACGCGGTCACAACGCCATTCGCGTTGACAGTTACGTGTGCGACAAGCGAGAGCTGGCCATTATTGCCTGCGCCTGCCGTTGCGACGACAGCAAGGATGACTGTTTCAAGTGTTTGACCGGCATAAACGGTGCCGGACGTCTTGCTCGTGTTCGAACCATAATACAAAGCGCGCTCGTCTCACCGACCCCGTGAATGTTCCCGAATGTCATTTGCAGGTTGAACGCCGTGCCCTCAGCGTTACTCACCAATGTCGCCACGACGACGAGGAGTGCAGTGACAAAGGAATACCGGTAGCGGGCGTGTTTGATGTCGGCTTGTCAAACGAGATGGGAGGTGAAGCCTCATAGTCGGCTCCGACAAACATCATTGAGTTTTCGCCGTGTATCGCGAGGCCGCCACAGGTGGCAGAGCGAGCGACGAGGATGGCAGACCGACTGGGCATCGGGGTCTCCTCATCGAGGAGTCGTATTAACGGAAGGGTACGAGCCGAGATGAGTACTACGTCTGAGCTATCGCTCTGTCAAGCAAATTCCTTATGCTCCCAAATTGTTCTTTAAGGACTCACAAAGTCTGCTTTGTGGCGGAGCCTCATGGTAGCCCCGGACCGCCTGCACACTCAGGGGGATGTCCCAGTAGCTGTTGAAATTTGAAAGCGGCGGCTCCTCACTGCTCGTGAGACACGAGTGGTGACCAAACCCGAGGCTGAGGCCTCACAGAAGGAGCCGCCATGAACACGAAGTCTCGCATAGCCCCATCCGTTCCCCAAGCCAAATCACCGCTGCGCCATCTGCCACTCGTCGATCTGCTCGTCGACACGAAGACGGAACTGTTGGAATTGGCGCTGCGATCGGGGCTGAAGGTATTCACGGCCATGCTGGAAGAGGACCGCACGGCCATCTGTGGGCCGCGGTACGCGCACGAGCCCGATCGCCACGCGAGCCGGGCCGGCACCACGCGGAGCGAAGTGGTCTTGGGCGGTCGGAAGGTCACCATCGAACGGCCGCGCGTGCGGACCGCCGCCGGCGAGGTCGCGCTGCCGACGTTTCAGACGATGGCGGCCACCGATCCCCTCGATCGCCGGGTCGTCGAGCAGATGCTCGTCGGCGTGGCCACACGTCAATACGCGCGGAGCTTGGAGCCGCTCGGCCCCGAGATGAAGAGCCGGGGCACGAGCAAGAGCGCCGTCAGTCGCCGCTTCGTCGCACGCACGACCGCGCAGCTCGCCGCCTGGCAGAGCGCCCCGCTTGATGCGCTCGACCTCGTCGCGTTGCTGATCGACGGGGTCCACGTCGGCGATCACTGCCTCCTCGTCGCGCTGGGCATCGCGGCGGACGGCCAGAAACACGCGCTCGGGCTCTGGGATGGCGCGACCGAGAATGCGACCGTGTGTCAGGGCCTCCTTGCGAATCTGCAGAGTCGGGGCCTGCGCACCGACCGCAGCCTCCTCGTCATCCTGGATGGCTCGGGCGCGTTGCGGAAAGCGGTGCGGGCGACCTTCGGCGATGCGGCGTTGATCCAGCGATGTCAAGTGCACAAGACCCGCAACATCCTCGACTATCTCAGCGATCGGGAACGGCCGTGGGCCCAAGCGATCCTGCGGCGCGCCTATCAGGCGAGCGACGCGAAGACGGCGCAGCGGTTGCAGCTCGATCTCGCACGGCGCTTGGAGGCCGAGTACCGCAGTGCGGCCGAGAGTGTGCGCGAAGGCCTCGACGAGACCTTGACCGTCCTGACGCTGAAGCTGTCCGCTCGCCTCCGGCGATCCTTCGCCACGACCAACGCCGCGGAGAGTCTGCTCAGTCGGACCCGACACGTGAAGCGAAACGTCAAACGGTGGCGTGGTGGCCACATGATGCTGCGGTGGGTCGCAGCCGGCGTCGAGGCCGTCAAGGGTTTTCGTCGACTGAAGGGGTATGCTGACATGCCGACGCTTGTTGCCGCGCTCCGTGCGCGTGATCGGCAGCTCGGGCTCATCGTCGATCAGGAGGAGCGACAGATCGCGTAGTCGTCAACTGAGCCGTCGCTGAATTTCAACAGCGGGAGGGACATCCCCGCTTCGACAAAAGCAAGCGTTGGGCCCGGCGGCTTGAGCGTCCTCGCGATGGATCGAGTCGGTCGGGGTCACGAATCGTCGTGCGGAGATCGGAGCCGCAAACGGTGCCGGGCCGCGGTCTTGCAATTCGGGTCAGCGGGCCTGACGGAAGGCTGGTAAACCGCCGCAGAGAATCGGCGGCTGCCGGATTGCCGGCATCCGACCCGATCGGTCGGCGGGTTCCTGACAGGCGCAACCGAGCTCTAGCGCGTCCGTCACGAAATGACGACGTGTCTCCAATCCGCGGACACGGCGGGCGTCGGCGTCGACCTCGTCGTGGACGGTGGACACGCTGCCGCCCAGATTCTGAGGTCGTGGCGACGCGCGACCTGTCCCGTGTTCACGCTGAGGCGGTGACCGATGCGTATGCACCTGGTTGGAACGTTCGTGCTGCTGCTGGCCGCGGGTGCGGCGTTCAGCGCCCTCGCTCAGACGACGGGTCCCCAGAACCCGCCCCTGGTGCTTCGCTCGCTCGCGGGACGGGATGTGTTCGAGTTCTACTGCGCACCTGCCATGGCCGCGACGGGAAAGGGAACGGTCCGGTCGCCTCGGCGCTCAAGGTCGCGCCGGCGGACCTGACGCGCCTAGCGCGCCGAAACGGAGGCGCGTTCCCACGTCAACGGGTGGAAGCGTTCATCACGAACGGTGGCGACGTGCTCACGCCGGCGCACGGGAACTCCGACATGCCCGTCTGGGGCCCGATATTCCGGGCGCTCGAACCATCCGGCACGCTGGTGAAAGTTCGCATTGCCAACGTGGCGGCGTACATCGAGTCGATGCAGGCGAAATGAGGCGACTGCGGACGATGGTCGTCGCGCCCGTTGCGGTGGCATGGCTTCTGGGCCTCGCCGCGCTCGCGCACGAGCAGACGTCCGCCACGCTGATGGGGACGGTCGCGGATGCCTCCGGCGGCATCCTCCCGGGCGCTCGAATCGCGGTGCAGCACATCGACACCGGGCTGACGCGAAGCGCCGTCACCGGCACGGAGGGACGTTACGTCTTCGCCGGCATGCCGGCCGGTCAGTACGACATTCGCGTGGAGGCCCCGGGGTTCCGGCCGCTGCTGCGCCGGGGTGTGACGCTTGCGGTGGCCGAGACCCTGTCGCTCACGCTCGTCATGGAGATCGGCGGCGTCGAGCAGGCGCTCACCGTGTTCGGCGCGGACTCGCGCGTGAACACGCAAACGCCTGAAGTGAGCTTTCTCGTCGGCGCGCAGGCGATCGAGTCGCTGCCGCTCAACGGCCGCAACTACACGGACCTCGCGCTGCTGCAGCCCGGCGTCCTGCCGTACCCGTCGCGCGACGGGGGATCGGTGGTGGCGCACGGCCTCGGCACGAGCGTCAACGGACAGGACTATCGGTCCAACGTGTACCTGCTGGACGGCACGCTTCAGAATGACTTCACGAACGGCCCGGCGGGCAGCGCGGCCGGTACGGCGCTCGGCATGGAGTCGATCCGCGAGTTCCGCGTGGAGTCGAACGCGTACAGCGCGGAGTTCGGCCGCAACGCGGGCGGACAGATCAACGTGTTGACCAAATCGGGCACCAATACTCCACACGGCAGCGCGTACGAGTTTCTCCGCCACGATGCCCTCGACGCAGCGAATTACTTCGACGTATCCGGCAAGCCGAGCTTCTCGCGCAACCAGTACGGCGGGTCGGCCGGCGGCCCGCTTCGCCGCAATCGCCTGTTCTATTTCGCCGGCTACGAAGGGCTGGTCGAGCACCTCGGGAAGACGATCTCGAGCTTCGTGCCGGACGACGCCGCGCGCCGGGGGCAACTTCCGGACGGCCCGGTGAACGTCGCCGCGGCCGTAGTGCCGTATCTCGACGCGATTCCGCGCGCCAACGGGCCCGCGATTGGCGGCGGCCTGGCGACGCGCACGTTTGCGTTCGATCAGACGCTCGACGAGAACTTCGTGCAGGGACGCGTCGACTATCAGTCGCGCGCCGCCGCGCACCAGTTCTTCGCGCGCTACACGTTCGACGATGCGCTGCAGCGGCTGCCGACCGATTACTCGGCATTTCCCCGGTCGTTCCTCTCGAGGAACCAGTTCTTCACCGCCGAGTACCGCCACGTGCGTTCGGACCGCACGCTCCACACCGTCCGGTTTGGCAGCAGCCGCACGCGGATCGGCCAGAACGTCGAGGCGCATCTCGACGTGCCGCTGCCGCCGTTCGTTGCCGGCCGCGCCGCCGTCGGCGACATCGACATCGGCGGGATGCAGCGCTTCGGACCGCAGAGCTCGGCCAACCTCCGCCTCGCGCAGAACGTGCACAGCGCGCAATACGACGTCATTCACACGCGAGGGCGTCACGTGACCAAAGCCGGCCTCCTCGCGGAGCACTATCGGGACTTCATGACCAACCCGACGTTCAGCCTTGGGATCTACACGTTCGCGAACGTCCGGGCGTTCCTCGAGAACCGCGCCACTCGGTTCGTCGGCCTGGGTCCCGAGGGCGACGTCAATCGCGACTGGCTCTGGACGCTGTACGCCACGTACATCCAGGACGCCTGGCAGGTAACGCCCCGCGTCAGCCTCAGCGGCGGCGTCCGCTACGAAGCGACGACGATGCCCGTCGACGAAGGCGGTCGCGATTCCGCGCTGATCACGCCGTTCGATGCGGCGCCGGCGGTGGGACAGCTCTATCGACACGCGCCGCACGCGAACGTGTCTCCACGCACGGGGCTCGCGTGGGACGTGTTCGGCGACGGCGCGACGTCGGTGCGGAGCGGGTACGGCCTGTACTTCAACACCAACAACCAGCAGAACCTGATCGTCACCGTCTCCAACCCGCCGGCCACGCCACGGTTCGTCATCGCGAATCCGGCGTTTCCGGCCCCTCCGTTCGAGCGCGGCATCGGCAACACGATCAGGCCCGTGCAGTGGGATCTCGAGAGCCCGCGCGTGCACGTCTGGAACGCCAGCGTGCAGCGCGCGCTGCCGGCCGGGGTCGTCGCGACCGTCGGCTACCTCGGTTCGTACGGCACGCACCTGTTCCGCAACACCGACGTCAACATTCCGGCTCCAGTGCCGGGACCGGATGGCCGGCTGTTCTTTGCCGCGGGCCTCCCGCGGCCGAACCGCAGCTTCGGCACCATCGAGCTGAAGGCGAGCGACGGCCGCTCGTGGTATCGGGCGCTCGTCGTCGAGGCGCGGCGGGCCTGGCGCGGCGGCTTCGCGTTCCAGTCGTCCTATACGTGGTCGCGCACCGAGGACACGACACAGGCTTCCACGTTCTTCTCGGACGCGACCAACGGCACCACGGTCGCGTTCCCGGAATTCGATCCGGACTACAACAAGGGGCCGGCGGACTGGGACACCCCGCACAACTGGGTGATGAACCTGGTGTGGGATGTGCCCGTCGCGCGCCTGTCGGGGGTGGCGAAAGCGCTCTTCGGAGGGTGGCAGATCACCGGCATCAGCACGGCGCGCAGCGGCCAGCCGCTCACGGTGTTCGTGCAGAACAACTGGTCGCGCTCACTGTGGTCCCCGTCGATCGCGCCGACGTCGGGCCTCGATCGCCCCGACCTCGCGCCCGGCCGCACGCCCGCGGACGCCGTCGTCGGCCGGCCGGACCAATGGTTCGATCCGGCCGCCTTCGTGCTGCAGCCGCAGGGGACGATGGGCCACAGTGCGCGCGGCGCGTTCCGGGGCCCGAACCTGCGCACGGTCGACATCTCCGCGGTCAGACGGATTCCCCTGCGCCGCGGCGCCCGCCTCGACGTGCGGATGGAGGTGTTCAACCTGTTCAACCGCGCGAATTTCAGCGTCCCGACGCTGATCGCGTTTGCGGGCGTCGCGCCGAACGAAGCGCCGCTCGCGACGTTCGGTCGCGTTCGATCGACGGTTACGTCGGCGCGCCAGATGCAGATCGGCGTGCGGCTCGCCTTCTAGACCGGCGAGGCCTGGATGTACGGACAGTTCGATGATGAGTTGTGCCGCCGTTCAGCAGGCTGCCGGCACGCGGCGCTCACGCCGCGGCGATAGGCTTGGTGCGAGAGAGCCAGTTGAGCAGGAACAATCCACCGATGACGTAGAGCGGTCCCGCGACGGTGACGTAGGTCACCAGCGGAAAGCGCCCCCAGGCCTGCACGATATACAGCGTGCCGAGCACTCCGTACGCCACCGCGCCCACCCAGTCCTGCCGCCACGCGACGGCGAGCAGGACGAGCACCAGAGCGGTTGGAATCAGGTGAATCAGCAGGTGCGCGACGGTCTGCCACACGCCGAGGCCTTCCGTGAAGACATCGAGCGCGAATAGGCTGATGAAGACGGCGAACAACAGGGTCAAGAGCCGCGGCGCCCAGAACAGCGCAGTCCGCGTCGATGGCGTCATGGTCGTTCTCCTTCGGGATCCGTTTCAGCGCGAGGTGTCCGCCGGTGTACGGGCCCTGCTGATCCATGAAGCAATGGCCGCACCACGTTACAGGGGGGCCGGCCAAATTATCGGCCAGCGACGAGATGGAGCTGATCGACGCTGGAACCGGTGGGATCCGTCGAGGCGCGGCGCTGATTCCGCCAGGCGGCGGCGTGACGAATGGACAGGCCCGCGACTTGGGGTATATCGTCCGCCTGTGCGCAAGCGGGAGCAGCCGCCGGAGCCCGCCGCCGCCGAGTACGCCGTGAAGACCGTGAGGTGACGTGACGACGACGCGCCTCCGAATCGTCTGCCTCGTGTGCAGCCTCGGCGCTGCGCTGCTGGCCGCGGCGTCCCAGGAGGCTCCAGCGTTGACCGGCGCTGCGCCGCTCGTGTACGTGGCCGAAGTCGACAGCATCATTCATCCGGTTTCGGCCGAGTACATGATCGGCACGATGGATCTTGCCGACCGCAACGGCGCGACGCTCATCGTGTTCATGCTCCGCACACCCGGCGGTCTCGTGGATTCCACGCGTGCCATCGTGTCTCACATGATCGCGGCCAGGACGCCGGTCGCCGTCTTCGTCGCCCCGCCCGGCGCCCGCGCGGCGTCGGCGGGTTTCCTCCTGACGATCGCCGCCGACATCGGGGCGATGGCGCCCGGCACGCATGTCGGGGCGGCGCACCCGGTGGCAGGCGGCGGCGAGAAGATGGATGAAACGATGGCGAAAAAGACGGCCGAAGATGTGGCCGCCTATGCGCGGACGCTGGCGAGCCGCCGCCATCGCAATGCGACACTCGCGGCGCTGGCCGTGACCGAGAGCCGCGCGTTCACCGAAGAGGAAGCGCTCAGCGCGTCGCCGCCCTTGATCGATCTCGTGGCTGCCGACATTCCCGAGCTGCTGACGAAGCTGCATGGCCGCACGGTCACGCGGTTCGACGGCTCGACCATCACGCTGCGTACCACCGGCGCCCGTGTCGTGCCCGTGACGATGAGCCCCCGGCAGCGTGTGCTCAGCGCGATCGCGCACCCGACCGTCGCATTCCTGCTATTGAGCCTGGGGACGCTGGGCCTCACGATCGAGTTGTGGAGCCCCGGGGCCGTCCTTCCTGGCGTCGCGGGCGGGCTCTGCCTGCTGCTGGCGTTCTTTGCCCTGCAGGTGCTGCCAGTGAATTTCGCCGGACTCCTGCTGATGTTATTCGGCCTGCTGCTCCTCGCGCTCGAACTCAAGGTCACGAGCTACGGCCTGCTGACGGTCAGCGGGCTGACCAGTCTCGTGTTCGGGTCGATGATTCTGATGGATTCGTCGGTTCCCGAGCTGCAGTTGAGCCTGCGAGTCGTGCTCCCGGTGGTGCTGGGGTGTGCCGGCATCGCCATGTTCCTCGCCAGGCTCGCCGTCACGTCCCAGCGACGGCCCGCGGTCACCGGCGCGGCTGCGATGATCGGCGAGGCGGGTCGAGCGATGACCGCCATCGGCCCAGACACACCCGGACGCGTCGCGACCCACGGCGAAGTCTGGCAGGCGACGTCGGATGAATCGATTCCCGAGGGCGCGCGCGTTCGTGTCACACGCGTGGACGGGCTGCTGTTGTGCGTTCGCAAAGATTGAGGTCCATCATGGTGATGTCACCCGTCCTGATTGCGTTGGTCATCGTCGTTCTCTACGTCATCAGCTCGATCAAAATCCTGTCCGAGTACGAGCGGGGCGTGATCTTCCGGCTGGGGAAGCTGCTGCCCAGCCCGAAGGGTCCCGGCATCATCCTCGTGTTCGCGCCCATCGACCGCATGGTCCGGGTGGGACTGCGCACGGTGGTCTTCGACGTGCCGGCGCAGGATGTGATCACGCGAGACAACGTCTCTGTGAAGGTGAGCGCGGTCGTGTACTTCCGTGTGATCGATCCCCGCAAGGCGATCGTCGAAGTGGAGAATTACAACTACGCGACGTCGCAGTTGTCGCAGACGACGCTCCGGAGCGTGCTGGGACAGGTGGAGCTGGACGATTTGTTGTCGCAGCGCGAACGCCTCAATGTGCACCTCCAGCAGATCCTCGATCAGCGCACCGACCCCTGGGGCATCAAGGTGTCGGCGGTCGAAGTCAAGAATGTCGATTTGCCGGCCGACATGCAGCGCGCGATCGCACGGCAGGCTGAGGCCGAACGGGAGAAGCGGGCGAAAATCATCCACGCGGCGGGAGAGCTCGAAGCCTCGGAGAAGCTGTCGCAAGCGGCGAAGGTGATTGCCACCGAACCGGTCGCGATCACCCTCCGCTACTTGCACACGCTGACCGAGATCGCCGCGGAGAAGAACTCGACCATCATCTTCCCGTTGCCGATCGATCTGCTGCAGTTGCTGCGGCAGGTTACGGGCGCCGAGTCGAAGAGTCCGGGTGCGGCGTAATCAGTGACGAGCAACCGGCGCTCGGAAGTCCTGCGGCTTGGCAAGCTGCCGCTCGACGACCTGCGATCGCTGCTCGCGTCCGCCCAGCAGCACGATCGCCGGCTCGTCGTCGGTCCGCGGGTCGGAGAGGACGCCGCCGTCATCGACGCGGGCGATCAGTATCTGGTCGTCTCGACCGATCCGATTACGTGTGCGAGCGATCACATCGGGTGGTACGCCGTCCACGTCAACGCCAACGACGTGGCGGTGATGGGAGCTCGCCCGTTGTGGTTCTTTGCGGTACTGCTCCTTCCCGAAGGTGCCGCCACACTCGATCTCGCACACGCGATCATGGACGATGTGCGGAGGGCCTGCGCCGGGCTGCACGTCAGTGTCGGCGGCGGCCACACCGAGGTCACCCAGGGTCTCGAGCGCCCGATCGTCGTCGGTCAGATGATTGGCGAGGTCCCCCGCGCGGATCTCGTGAGGAAGGACCGCATCGCGATCGGGGATCAGATCGTGCTGACGCGCGGGGTGGCCATCGAAGGGACCGCCATCCTGGCGCGTGAGAAGGCCGAGCGGCTGCAAGGGAAGGTCGATGCCGATCTCCTGACACGCGCCGCAGGATTCCTCGTCGATCCCGGCATCAGTGTGGTCGGCGCGGCGCTCACCGCGGCGGCGTTGGGCGACGTCGTGCACGCGATGCACGATCCCACCGAGGGAGGGCTGGCCAGCGGACTCGTCGAGCTCGTGGCACCGTTCGGGCTCGGGCTGCAAGTCATTCGGGAGCAGATTCGGGTCTTTCCGGAGACCGAGGCGATTTGCGGGGTGCTCGACCTTGATCCCTTGAAGCTGATCGCATCGGGCGCGCTGCTCGTCGCCGTCGCGCCTGCCGGCGCGGAGTCAGTGACAAAAGCCCTGCAGGACAACGGCGTCAGCGTCTCGATCATCGGTGAGGTGCGACCGGCCATCGACGGCATCACGATCGTGGTGGATGGCGCCGTGGAACGGCTGGCGCCACCGTATCGCGATGAAATCGCGCGAGTCTTGGACGCCGGTGAGGGCCCGTCGTGAGTGCCATTTTCGGATGCGTGTCTTACTGTCCCACTCTGGGATGGGCGAAAGCCCTCACCTTTAGGTGACGCCTTCAGGAGGCTTGCGATACGTTGTTGAGTCATGGAAGGGTATCGCCGAGCCGCCCATACCGTTCATCAACCGCACTACCATTTCGTCTTCAGCACGAAGTATCGCAAGCCGGCCCTCCGCGGTGACCTCGCGATCGAGGTGCGCGATTTGATCCGCGAGATTTGCCGCGCGAACGATATCGAGATCCTGCGAGGCCACGTCCGGCCTGACCATGTCCACCCATTGCTCGACGTGCCCCCGCACCTGGCTCCGAGCCGCGTGATGCAGGCGATCAAGGGCAAGACCTCCCACCACCTCCTGCCGGATCGACGAGAGCTGCGCGAGGCGTTCTGGGGTCGGCACCTATGGGCGCGTGGCTACTTCGTCGCGACCAGCGGCAATGTGACGGACGAGGTCGTCGCCGAATATATTCGGCTCCAGGGTGCCGACCCCAAGACGAGGAGCGCTTTCGAATTACCGAATAGTTGAGCCTGCATCATGCGGCGCAGGACCTTCAGTCGACTTTAGTCGACGCTAAGCCCTCGCCTTCAGGCGAGGGACTTCTATCACTTTGCTTTTCTAATTTTCGCGGTCCTCACGTATCTGGCTTTGGTCGAAGTCGTGAAACGACGCGTCGCCCACCGCCTGGGCATCTGACGCGCCGATCCAGGCTGCCGAATTTCCCGCAGTGACCCCGAAGAAGTTCCCTGTAGCCTCCAGGGTTCCCGCCTCCAGGTCCCCGTCAAAAGGCCTTCGATCCGCTGGGAGCGGATGGGCATGTCGATTGCTCAGGTATCGGCGTCCTCGTCTAACACAGGAGAGGAACGGACGATGACCGCCGAGCAGAGCACAATCCACGATTGGCTTCGCCTGATTCAGGCCGAGTACCTCGAAATGCCTGGCCTGCACCTCACCAAGGCTCAGATCCAGCGCCTTTGGACACTCGAACCGCACATGTGCGACTCCCTTGTCGACGCATTGATGGCAACCGAGTTCCTCAAGAAGACCCGCCAAGAGGCGTACGTGCTCGCCGGCGGCGTCAGTCGATAAGAATCAGCCGTTTCTTTCAAAGCGTTGCAGGAGCCCGTGATGCGAGTGCTTGAAGTAATGACGCAAGGCGTCCAGACCGTGCCGCCGACGATGTCAGCGAGCCAGGCTTGGGAGATCATGCGCCAGCAAGGCATTCGTCACCTCGTCGTAACCCGCGGCCGCGACGTGGTTGGTGTGCTCTCCCAGCGCGATGCGGGTGGGCGTTCGGGCGCGTCGGTCAGGATCGGAAAGACGGTGGCCGACCTCATGACCGGTCATGTCGCCACCGTAGCTCCGAGCGACACAGTGCGGTCCATCGCCAACGTCATGCGGGGACGAACGATCGGATGCGTTCCCGTGGTCGACCGCGGCCATTTGGTGGGGATCGTCACGCTGTCTGACCTACTGGAGCTCCTTGGCCGCGGCGTTGACCGGCCCGCGAAACCTGTTCGCCGACTGGCGACCCATCGCGTGCCGCATCGCAAAGGTGGCCGGACGCACGCCGCGTGGTAGGAAGACGTTCAGGACTGGTCGGTCCAGCTTTGCAGCGTCCGTATGTAGTTGGCTCGCTCCAAGAGGCTCGCGTCGGCGGTTCGCCCGTCCACGCGGCCGCGCACGTCGTCGATCGACGACAGCTGCTTCGACTCCATCCAGCGCACCAGCCCATCGCGCATCGCCGTGAAGTACGCCGGTCCGTGCCTGAGAATCGCGGATACCATCTGTACGGCATGTGCGCCGGCGAGGATCGCCTTGATGCCATCGGTCGGCGTGGCGACGCCTCCCGTGACCGCCAGTGAACACCGCAGCCTCGAGTGCAGAATCGCCACCCACCGGAGCCGGAGCAGGAGTTCGGCGCTGGTCGACAACTCGAGATGGGGCACGGCCGTCATCGTGGTCACGTCGATGTCCGGCTGATAGAACCGGTTAAACAGAATGAGGCCGTCAGCGCCCGCCTGATCGAGTTGATGCGCCACGTCACCGAAGGCGGTGAAAAACGGCGACAATTTGACCGCGATTGGAATCTTGATATGCCGCTTGAGCTCGACTACCACACTCCGGATCTGTCGCTCGATGACCATCCCCGATTGCCTCGGCTCCGTGACGACCTCGTACATGTTCAATTCCAAAGCGTCCGCACCCGCTTGCTGGATGCTCGTCGCGAACTTCAGCCACGTTTCCGCGGTCATGCCATTCAAGGAGGCAATTACGGGAATCTGGACCGTTGACTTTACGCGGCGCAGGTGTTCGAGGTATTCCTCGGGTGAAAGTGCGTACCGCTCTGGTAACGGAAAGCCGGACAGCGCATCGGCAAACTGCTTCTCGAACGGATCCATCTGGTGGATCCGTCCGGAGTCCGCCAGCGAAATCTGTTCTTCAAACAGCGAGTGCAGGACGATCGCTGCTGATCCGCCATCCTCGAGCCGTTTCACCGTGTCGAGATGATCGACCAGCGGAGAGGCGCCCACCATAAATGGGTGGGCCAGCGTGAATCCCAAGTAGCTCGTTGAGAGATTCATGTTCGGCGTTCGATGATTGCCCAACGGCAGCAATCGTCCAACTTCATCGAGTTCGCGGTCATACGTACCAGTCCGCTCTCGTCAGCGGCAGTTCCGTCGTACCCCCGGCCGGTTTCACGAGGAGGATCTGGTACAAGTTGTACTGTCCGATTCTGAATCGATACGCGGCACCTGCCATGAACAACCGCCACAGCTCGTAAGCGGCTGCACCGGCCGCACGAACGGCGGTCGCGCGGTTGCGTTCAAGCCGTTCTCGCCAGCAGCGAAGCGTGAGCAAATAGTGTTCGCGCAAGTTTTCGACATCACGAATCTCGAACCCGGAACGTTCGGCTCCGCGAAGCAATTCGCCAATCTCCGGTAGCTCGGAATCCGGAAACACATAACGGTCCGCGAACGACGGACCAGCCGAAGCCTTCGACTGCGGCGTTTCAGTGATCCCGTGCAGCAGAAAGACGCCGCCGGGCCGCAGCAACTGCCAGACAATCTCGAAATATCGCGGCAAATTCGCAACGCCTACATGCTCCACCATGCCGATGCTGGCGATCTTGTCGAACTCATCGCGACGTGGGAAGTCGCGATAATCGAGAATGTCTATTCGACAGGATCGGCTGATGTCCGCACCTCTTGCCTTCGCACGAGCGAGGAGTGCCTGCGGCTCGCTGAGCGTGATGCCGACCGCATTGGCGCCGAAGGCCTTGGCCGCATGGATCACGAGGCCGCCCCATCCGCACCCGATATCCAAGAGCCGCTCGCTCGGTTGCAGTCTCAACTTCCTGCAGATGTAATCGAGCTTCCGGCGCTGGGCGAGCTCGAGCCGTTCTCGTTCGTCTTCGAAATAGGCGCAGGAGTACACCATGGCGGGATCGAGCCACGTCGCGAAGAACACATTCGAGGTGTCGTAGTGATAAGTGACTGCACGCCTATCTCGTAATCGCGAATGCCGAGCGCCTTCGACATCTGCCGCTGCCCATCCGATGTCGACGAACGGCTTGGAGGGTAGCTTGAGCAGGTCTCGTGCGGTCCAGAGTTGATCGCGAATGGACATCGACCGCCGGGTGAGATGATCGGCGAGGCGGAAGCTCGATTCCAGATCACCTTCAATCGAGAAGTCGCCTGCAATGTAGGCCTCGCCGAGCGTCACAGCCGTCCGATGCCAGAACATTCTGCGCAATGCTCCTGGATGGTGCAGCACCACCGTGAAGCACGGAGAGTCGATCGCTGCGGGGCTCCATGCCGACCCATCCCAGAAGCGGAACGACCAATCGATTGGTGTGTATCCCGCAGTCAGGCGGCGCAGAATGTCGACGCTGATTCGGACGGCCGTGTCGTCCGAAGACTTCGCCAACGGCGCCATCCGTGAGACCGCAGCTGTCACGGCCATCGAGCAACTCCGTCAACAGTTTCAGGAAGCGGCGTCGTCTTGAATCGCAGAATCGCCTTTGTGCCATCTGCCGATTCAACTTCCAGGGCAACGTCTGCGCCCGCGTCTGTGCGTTCAATCCAGGCATGGCGGCGACATTCAATTCTCCGATACCGGTCGGTCATTTCACCTTCCTAACGCAAACGTGATACCGGCAAAGAGGGTTGTCCCTGCTGCCAAACCGCTGGCGCCGAGGCCGGCCGATTGCACCAATCAGCGTTTGGCGGACGCATTGACGGATTTCCGGCATTCTGGTCCGCCGGTTCTCTTCCCTGACGCGAGGCCTGCCATGGCGCACAAACACCTGCTCGTTCAATCCGCTGCGCGAGAGAAGGTTCCTCACGGCGCTGCCGCGTCGGCTGATGCTGTTTGGATCGACAACCAACCAAATCGCGCGGCGCGCCACGTGTCCGGTTCTCACGCTCCGACGGATGAACTGAGACAAAGCAATCAGGTGTGTGCCATCCTGGTGAGTCGCATCTGGCCCGCCGCCCAATCAAGACCGCAACGATATGGCAAACCGCGCGCGAAGCAGCAGGAAGAGGACGAGTGCGACGTTCACGAAGAGACCGATCCGAGCCTCAGGCCATTCGATGAGGCAGAGAGCGGCTGACAGGAAGATGGCGACCATCGTTGCGTAGAACGCGGAGTCCAAGGCTGTTGCCCACGCGACTGCCGAACCCAGCATGCCGACCGCTGCAACGAGCCACAGTAGACCAACGATGCGTATGCCGCCATCCCCGACATCGAGTCGGCCCGCGAGGATGGTGGTCCTATAGGGCAGCTCCGCGACCGACATCAATCTCCACGGCACGACGAACCCGACGAGGTGCGCTATCCCGTGCGCGCCAAGAATCGCGGCGAATGTGAATCGCATATTCGGAAGCGAGGCAAATCGCGTACCGGTCGCAATGGCCGGATTTCTCATTGGAAGCGTCGTTCACTCGCTGAGCGCTGCCGGAATTGCGCACGCTTGGCGATGCAGCAGATTGAGCACCGGCTGCCACGATTCGTGCTGTCTCGAGCGCTCGACTGGGGCCTCGGAGTCGTATGTCACCGTCAGATTTCGTTCGTCCGATGAGAGGGCCTCTGCAGTCGCGAGTTGATGTTCCAGTACCTGGACGTCCGCCTCGGATGCGTCGAGTCCGGTCTCATGTCGTTCTCGAACTCTCGCGCGCAGCGTGTCCACAGGTGCGACGAAGTCAACGGTCACGAACGGCACGTGCAGAACGGCAGCCAGTGCACGAAACTCCTCACGTTGGCGACGCTGCAGAAACGCGCCATCGACGACAACGGGATACCCGGCACTCGCAACTGTACGTGTAAGACGAGCGACGTGTGAATATGTCCGCGCGGTTTCCGCTGCCGAGTACAAACCCGCGTTCAACGCCGATCCGCTCCTGGACTGCGGCGCCAGCCCGTGGAGTCGCTTGCGCTCGACGTCCGTCCGAATGCGGATAGCGCCGCCGAGCTCGACGAGCGCCTGCGACCTTGTAGTCTTGCCGGACCCGGTTGGACCTCGAGTGATGACAATGCCTCTCGCTGTCGATTCAGAGCAGCGCTTCGCGAGGTTCAGATACTCACGGTACTCGGCAATCTTTGCGTTGTGAGCATGGGGTTGGCTCGTCTGCCCCGCTCGCATGCACGCGACCTTCGCGCGGACCATCGCGCGGTAGACGACATAGAACCGCAGGATCAGAACGCCATCGTAGTCGCCGGTCAGCTCCAGGTAGCTGTTCAGAAACCGTGACGCGAAGTCCGATCGTCCGCGGTCCTGGAGATCCATCACCAGGAACGCCACGTCGGCCATCACGTCGCTCCATCGCATGTCGTCGTTGAACTCGATGCAGTCGAAGATCGTCACGCTCCCGTCGACAAGCGCAATATTCCCGAGATGGAGGTCGCCATGACATTCGCGGACGAATCCGCGCTGTTGTCGCTCGGTGAACCGCGCGGCGCGCACGGTATGCTCTCGCTCGGTCCATCGGCGCAAGTCGGCGACCACGCGCCGGTCTGCGTCGCGTTCGAGCAGGGGTTCGATCTCCGCGAAGTTCTCGACGGCCAGCTCGAGGATCTTGCGTGCCGATCCGAAATGCGAGTCCATTCGCGAGGTGGGGGACGACGTGTGGAACGCCGCCACTGTTGCGGCCAGCGCGTCGATGTGGGCAGGCGTCAGCTCTTCTCGATCGAGTACGCGCGTGAGAAGCGCGTCCTGTGGGAACTCGCGCATCTTGACGGCGTACTCGATCGCCGGCCCATCGCCGCCGATGCGCGGCACCTCGGGTGTGCCCGTGATGGCGACGACTTGCAGATAGATCGCGGGCGCCAGACGGCGGTTCAGCTCGTGCTCCCGTTCGCAGTAGTAGTGGCGCGCGGGCAGCGTCGTGAAGTCGAGGAACCCGAGATTGACGGCTTTCTTGATCTTGTATGCGTGGCACCCAGTTAGCAGGACGTACGAAATGTGAGTCTCGATGACCCGAACTTCCGCACACGACGCTCCGTGCAGGCGGGGGTTGGTCAGCGAACGGATGAGGCGCGCTTGTTCGTGGGCGCCGGCAGCGGCGAGATCGGTCACGACACGACTCCATTGGGATCGAAGCAATTGGCGAGCCCGAACAGGATGCTTCGTATCAGCAAGGCCCTTGCAGGGATCGTGATCGATCGTCCCAGATCTGCCGAAAAAGCGGCGTTTGGGGACCATTCGATGACAGGCCATTGGCGGGTGACGTCGTGGAGCACGGCCGCTCTCATCGCGCGGCTCGAGTTCCGGGCCACGACGCCGCGGAAATCCGGCCGCCGTCGACCGTAGGCCTGCGGTTCGCTCAGGCCTCGGATTTGCACATCATTGGTGTTGGGCGGAAGCCGCCCGCATCTCCGAGGTCTATATGAACGACAAGGAATCGAATCCGCCTCGGTTGCAGGACCCGGCGGCGCAGCTCGAGCGAGCCCTGATCGACGAGTTCCTCCGGACGCGAGGTTACGACTCACACTCGGTGGAGACTCTTCCCGACGACGACCGGAAGCGGCTTCTGCAGGAAGCGTCGACCTACGCGGCCGCCAAGCTCACTGAGGTCGAGGCGCGTGCGCACTTTGTTCACGAACTGCACGGCGACAGGTGATCGAGTCGTCTGAAAGGCATTGGAGAAGCTCATGAAAGCTGCACGGCTGCATGCGTACGGCGAGAGTCTGGTCATCGATGAAGTGCCGACGCCGATCCCCGACCGGGGCCAAGTCCTGATCAAGATCGAAGGTGCGGGCTTCTGCCATAGCGATATTCACGTGATCGACGGAGAGATTCGCGTGTTGCCCCGCTTGCCGCTCACGCTGGGGCATGAGAATGCCGGGCGCGTGGCCGCCGTGGGTGGGGGAGTTCAAACGGTCAAGGAAGGCGATCCAGTGGCGGTGTACGGTGGCTGGGGCTGCGGCGTCTGCAACCTGTGTGTGACCGGGCACGAACAGCTATGCGAAAAGCCGCAGTGGGTTGGCCTATCCGAGCATGATGGCGGCTATGCCGAGTACTTGTTGGTTCCCCATGAGCGGTACCTCGTCAAGCTTCACCGGTTGAAACCAGCAGAGGCCGCGCCATTGACCGATGCCGCGTTGACCCCTTACCGCGCGATTCGGAAGGCATTGCCGTTTCTCGAAGCGGATCATCACGCGCTGCTGATCGGAGTCGGCGGCTTAGGTCAGTACGGATTGAAGTTCCTTCGACTGCTCAGCGGATGTCCGATCATCGCTGTCGACGTGTCCGACGACAAACTCGCGCGGGCTCGAGAATTGGGTGCCGACGTTGTCTTGAATGCGCGCGCTGAGAATCTTGCTGCGCAGATTAGGGAGTTGACCCAGGGACATGGCGTGTCCGCGGCGTTCGACTTCGTCGGGTCGGATGCGACGCTCTCCCTGGCGATTGCATCGACACGCTCGCTCGGAAAGGTCACGCAAATCGGCCTCGCCGGTGGTGCCGCTCGACTGAAGGTTCTGGAGAACTGCGCGTTCGAGGTGCAGTTCGAAGCAACGCTCTGGGGCACGATCAAAGAACTGCGCGAGGTCCTCGCCCTGGCCGAATCCGGCCGACTCTCGCCGATCCCGTTGGAATTCGAATCGCTCGATCGCATCAATGAGGTGTACGCACGCATGAAGAAGGGACAGATCGCCGGACGCGCCGTGATCCGGCCGTAAGGCGACAGTCCGCGCGAACGGTCGAGGAGATGCCAAGCCGTTCTTGATATCGCAAGAACCTGGAAGACAGGGACATCGTGACGAAGGGCGCGCACGCCCAAAGCCGCCGCGAAGCTGCTCGATCTGCTGAACCGGTACTCGGCCACGGAACGCAGGGACTAGGCGCACGTCACATAAAAGCGCACGGGGTGGTATGAGCAACCTCGTCAGGGCTGCCGCGGTTGCACGGATGGTCGCGTCGGGACTGGCCGCGCCGAGACCGGCGGCAGCCTCCGCCGTCCTGGCGCATGAGGCGAACGCTATGCGTTGTGGGACAGCACGATCGCGCCCATGCTGCTGGCACGCTCTCCGGAGACGAGCAGCGAGCAGATTCTGCGCCGCGGCCAGAACGGCGTCCTGAACCTGCACGCGAAGGGCCGCATCGAAGCGTTCAACCCCGCGGCCGAACAGCTGTTTGGTTATGGCGAGCGGGACGTGGTGGGCCAAAACGTCAACATGCTGATGCCGTCGCCCTACCACGAGGAACACGACGGCTACCTCACACGATATCTTGCCACCGGCGTGCAGAAGATCATTGGAATCGGACGCGAGGTGACGGGCCTCCATTTGTCGGTCGGTGAAATGACGGTCGGGGGTGAACGAAAGTTCACGAGCATTCTCCACGACCTGAGCAGCCGGGTCCGGATGGAACAACAGCTGCGTGAACAGACCGCGCTGGCGAGACTCGGCGAAATGGCTACCGTCATCGCCCATGAGGTCAAGAACCCGCTGGCGGGCGTTCGCGGAGCGATTCAGGTGATCGGCGGCCGCCTGCCGGCGGGGAGCAAGGACGCCGCGGTGACCAAGGAAATCATCGCGCGCATCGATGGCCTGAACGATCTGATGAAGGATCTGCTCCTCTTTGCGCGGCCGCCGCAGCTACGGCCCGCGCCCGTGGATGTGGCCACATTAGTCGCGACCACGGCCGACCTGCTCAGAGGCGATCAGTCCGTCGCCGGCATTCAGGTGAACATCGAGGGTTCGGCGCCACCGATCATGGCCGACCCGGAGCTCTTGAAGATCGTGTTCGTCAATCTCCTGGTGAACGGTGCGCACGCCATGCACGGACGAGGCGTGATCCGCGTGTCCGTGGGGCCCGTGGATCACTCGTGTTAGGTCACGGTTCACGACAGCGGTCCGGGCATTCCGCCGGAGATCCGCGCGAAGATCTTTGTGCCGTTCTTCACGACGAAGTCGCGTGGCTCAGGGCTGGGCCTTCCGACGGCGAAGCGGCTCATCGAGGCGCACGCCGGAAGCATCAGCGTCGACTGTCCAGCGAGCGGCGGTACAACGGTGACGGTCACGCTTCTCGGAGATGACGGCGTTCGAGGGCTCTAAGCTGGCGGCTCGAGCGTCATCGCCGTGTGCCGGCGTTCCGCCTGTTGTAGACGACTCAACGTGCGCGCGATCTGCTCGCATGCCTGATCGGCCACCGCTGCCAACGACGGAGCCGTTCGCCGCCATTCCGGATCTGATCCGAGACCCCCGAATGGCTCAGCGACCACGAGTGCGGTCTCACCATCCGCGAGCTCGAAGACGGCAACCGTCGTTGGCAACGCTGCGCCGATATCAAGATCCTGTCGCAGCGCCGCGAGCGTCACGGACGGCGACACGACCTCTAACAACACGTAGCGTCGGAAATCGTGGTGGACGGTCCGAGCAAGGAACTCTCGTACATCCATGCGGCCCGCAAGGTCCAAACCCTCATCGCGAAGCGCGCGAACCGTTTCCGCCAATGCAACCTCGAACGTGAGGTCCACGACGAGGCGTCGTCCATAGCGTTCCACATGACCTCCTAATGCGGCAGCGAGCCGAATGTCAGCCCGAGATAGTACGGCCACAAGACGATCGCGAGCACGCCCTTCCAGAATGTCAAGTGCAGAAACCCGATGGTGAAGAGCCATGCGCCGAACCAGAGGCTTCCCGAGAAACTGTGCTGCTCGATTCGGATCTTTTCTATGTCACGAGCTCCCTGTTGACGCCGTCGTCGCGTGTTCGACGGCCGTCTCGTACCTGGCACGGATCGACTGTGCGATATCCGCCGCAATGTCCTTGGCATCCTCCGTCGCCACCCGCCCTTCGAGATCGCGCACGTGCACGGCCAGTGGGTGATCCCGGAACACGTCCGCGAGCCAGCGCGAGAAATCGTGTCGGAGCAGGTGGGCGTGGATGCGCTCTGGCTGCAGCGCCGCGAGCAGTCGCACGAACTCTTTCAGCCTGTGGGCGCGAGGCCCGTGCCGGCCGCTGTCCGTAAACACGAAGGCCTGGGCATCGAGCACCGGCATGTCGAGGTACTTGGCCTGGTGTCGAACGTGTGCGGTGAAGCGCGGAGCGAGCTGGAACCGTCGTACTCTTCCGTGCGATTCTTCCGCACCGGGCAGCAGGGCGGCTTCGTCCGTCGCGAGGTCACGAAAGATGCTCCGACTGATGTTTGCTGGCCTCGGCCGACACATGCCCAGGAGCGTGTCCGCTTCATGCGGGTCGGTTTCGCGGGTGACGATGACGACGGCATCGCGGGTCGCCTGGATGGATTGTGCGAGGCCGGAGATTCGGTAGGTGACCAGGATATAACCGGCGAGCTCGGGATCGATCAGGCGGCCGCTGTCTGGTCCTCCCAGGTAGTAGTGAGCTTCATCGAGCAGAATCTTGTGAGGCAGGCCGGTTCGACGGCGAAGCGTAATGAGGAGCGGCAGCAGCGTGTCGAGGTACTCGGTTTTCTTGCGATGGGGAAGTTTCGAAAGGTCGACAATGACGCTGACATCAGGGTGACGGAAGGCCTTGACGAGTTCGCGCGGGCTTGGCGGCGGATCGTCGCCGCCTAAAGTGATCACGCCCGGTAACGTTTCGAGCGAACGGTAGTCGCCCTCGGGATCGATGATGCAGACGCAAGATCCCTGCAGAATCAGTTGCTCGCACAGCAGACCAGCCAGCCAGGATTTTCCGGTGCCAGGCTCGCCGGCGATCAGCACCGTCCGGCCACGTACGGCCAGACTGATCGGCTCGCCGTCGTGCTGATGGCCGAGGAACAGGCGACGACGACCCATCTGCGCCGCCGATAGTCGGGGCTGTTGCGAGATTCGACGGATGTAGTCCGCGACGGCTGCCGGACCCGATCCCTCGATGACTTCGTCCGCAACGGCGCGCAGGGCAGGACTGCCCCACGCCACAGCAGCGCCGACCTCGCAAGCGTCGAGTAGATCGTGATCGTTTTCGGCGTCTCCTATCCCGACGGTGTTGTGAATCGAGACCCGCAGCGCGAGCAGTGCATGCCGGAGCCCCGTGGACTTCGCGACAGCCTGCGGCAGCAGCATCAATCGGCCGCGGTTGAACGCGAGAATGAGCGGTTGCTCGAGCTCTCTGAGGACCTCGAGCGCCGTGCACGCGGAGGCGGCGTCGGTTTCGACGACCGTTTCACCAACTACCACATCCACACGACGGCGCCGCAACTCGTCGATGAAGGCTGGGTTCGGCCGATGGCTGAGAAGCACGTGGCGGCCACTCGCGGGGAATTCCAACACGGCGCCGTTTTCCGCGACGACGACGTCGAAACATGTGAGATCGCCGGCGACTCGACGCAGATCCGAAAGACGTCGTCCGGTGACGAGGGTGACGACGAGGCCCTGTTGGCGCGCGGCGGCGATCGCGTCGCGGACGTGGGGATCGAGAGTCCCATCGACGGCGATCGTCCCATCGTAATCAAGCGCCAGAGCGGCCAGTTTCATCGACGATCGGCCCCGTTGCTTACTGCATGCATCTGGATTGCCTGTCGATCGCCACGGCTTTCGAACGACCACAGCCGGAAATCCGGCAGTGGCTCACATCATCGGATCTCCGATCATATCAACGCGTCCGGTTCACGCCGAACTCCCGTCGGCCGATCACCGTGTCCCTTTCTCATAGTTCGCTTCACGATTTCCATCCAGATCCAGGCGCCGATCTCGGCTACAACGATCACGGCGGTGTCGTCGGCATGCGGTCGAGACATACGGAACAAATCGCGAACGAACGGCACGTACAAAATGGTGGCCAGCATGCCAAGGGCGCCTGCCCCCAGCCATCGCAAGGCTGGATTCGGAGCCGACCAGTCAGCCCATGCCGAGCGCGTCAGCGACCGGTTCGTGATGATCAGCGTGAGGTTCGTGACGATGAGCGTCGAGAACGTGAGCATCCGCACATCCGATTCGGCCAATCCCGCCCGCAGGCTGACAACGAGGACAAGCAGCGCGGCCCCGAGGGCACCGAGGCCCTGCAACACGCTGCGCACCATCATCCGCGGAGTGAATAGCGTTCGTCGCGGATCCCCGGGCGGACGCTGCATGACGTCGCTCTCTTCGGGCTCCATTTCGAACGCGATCGAGCACGCCGGGTCGATGATAAGTTCCATGAAGATGACGTGCACAGGCATGAGCACGAGGGGCCACCCAAAGAGCACGGGAATTAACGAGATGCCGGCAATCGGCACATGAATGGCAAGCACGTAGGCGGCTGCCTTCTCGATGTTGTCGTAGATCCGGCGTCCCAAACGCACAGCCCGTACGATTGATGAAAAATCATCGTCCAGCAACACGAGCCCCGCGGCCTCGCGTGCGACGTCGGTTCCGCGACCACCCATCGCAACACCGATGTCTGCGGCTTTGAGCGCTGGGCCGTCGTTGACACCGTCACCGGTCATTGCCACGATCTCACCGTTGGCTTTCAATGCCATCACCAGCCTGAGCTTCTGTTCCGGCACGATTCGCGCGAACACATCGACATCGCGCACGCGGCGCTGCAAGCCGACTTGATCCATGCGAGCGATGTCGGATCCGGTGAGGCATGATGCCGGTCGCGCGAGTCCAATCTGTCGGGCGATGTTCATGGCGGTTGCGGGATAGTCGCCGGTGATCATTACGACCCTGATGCGCGCCGACTGGCACTCCTCGATGGCGGCATGGACACCCGGGCGTACCGGATCGGCCAGACCGACAAGGCCGAGATACCGAAGCGCGAACGCTCTTGGCGATTCTGGCAACGTGGGAAACTGCCACTCGGCTCGAGCGACCCCCAGGACGCGCAGTCCCTGATTCGCCATGCGCTCAACCTGCTGCTGGACACGACGCCGCAGTGGTTCATCCAGACCGCACAGATCGATGATCGCCTCTGGCGCACCTTTGGCGGCGACCAGATGGGGCGATTCGTCATTGTGGCCCCGCCAGATTTGAACGACCGCCAACAGCGTGTCAGACAATGGATACTCCCGAGTCAGCGAGAGGCCGTCAGAATTGGCCTCGATGCCGAGATCCTTTCCGAGGTCTTTGAAAGCGCGTTCCATCGAATCGAACGCGTCTGGCTTGCTGGCCAGGATCGCCGTCGAGATGATGTGCGCGGATGCCGTCGTGAGGGACTGAGTCGCGCCGACCACCTCTTCGGAACCATGTGCGGCTGCAACGGTTGCCACAGACATTCGATTCATGGTCAGCGTTCCCGTTTTATCGACGCAGAGAACGGTGGCGGAGCCGAGTGTCTCGACCGCGGGGATACGTCTGGTCAGCACGTTGCTCCGTGAGATTCGCCAGGCGCCCAACGTCAGGAAGACGCTCAGGATCACCGGGAATTCTTCGGGAACCATTGAAATCGCCAGCGTGAGACCGGCAAGTGCGCCATCGAGCCACTGGTGCCGCACGACACCGTACGCGATGCCTACAAGAACGCAGGCCGCGATCCCCATCGCTGCCAGCAGCCGTACCATCCGGCTCACTTCGTTCTGGAGGGCCGTTCTCCCAACCTCCACACGGATCAGGGCAGTTCCGATCTTTCCAAGTTCGGTTCGGCCGCCCGTCGCCACGACCCGGGCAACACCGTCACCACGTACGATGAGCGTTCCTGAGTAGACAAATGGCCGATCGTCGCCACCAGGGGGGCGGGAGGCGCATTTATTGTGGTTGGGACCTTTCGCACCGGCACCGACTCGCCTGTCATCAGCGATTCGTCGACAAAGAGATTGCGACATGATTCGACGCAGGCGTCCGCCGGAACACGGTCTCCTTCGCGCAGCACGATGAGGTCGCCTTGGACCACGTCGCGGCCGGCGATTCGCTTCGTGACGCCACCTCGGACGACCAGCGCCCGCGGGCTCGAGAGCTCTCGCAAGGCCTGCAAGGCTCGCTCGGTCTTCTGTTCCTGATAGAGCGTGATTCCGATGACGAGAAAGACCGCCGCGAGGAGTGCAACGGCTTCCGCCGGATCGCCGAGGAGCAGATAGATCGCGCCGCTGGCAATCAGCAGGATGAACATTGGCTCACGAACGACTTCCAGCGCGATCGCGACAACTGAGCGTGGCTGGGCAGACGGCAGCTCGTTGTAACCGTCACGTTGCAGTCGGGCCGCTGCGGCTGTTTCCGAAAGACCGGGTTTGGACGGCGCATCCAGTGAGGCGGACATCGTCGGCCCCGAGTGACGGTCTACCGAGGCCGCCACTGTGGAGGATAGGCAAGTACGGGAGTGACTGCGTGCGACAGGACGTGATACGAGATCGAGCCTCGCTTCGCGCCGAACCAACGCCGCCTGTCGTGCAAGGTTGTGAGGAGCAGCTCCGTACGTTCGCTCGCAGCGAGCGCAGTGATCTCGTCAGCAATATTTCCGCAGGCCACATGCACATCAGTCTTTACGTATCGTTGCGCGACAGCGGCAAGGTGGTCCATCTGCCGTTGTGCCTGAGCGATGCGAATGCGCTTGTGGGCGGTCAGATCTGCCGACAGCCATCTGGGCGCGGCAACTTCGGTCAAAACATGCGCCAGCAAAAGAGAAGAGCCGAACCATCGCGCGATCCGAGCGGCGCTCTCGACTTGGCAGGCGAGGCCGCCATCCAATTCGATGGCCGCCAGGATCCGTGCTCCCGGCCACGACGGCGATACAGGAGCGGCTGGATTCTCACGGCCATGCGGGATCGCAAGTACAGGCACTGTCGTACGCTCCAGAACACTGAGCGTCGTCGAACCCATGAACAACCGGTCGGCGCCCGTGAGGCCATGCGTCCCGAGGACGATGAGGTCTGTTGCGCTGCCGTTGGCGGCCTTGAGGATCTGGTCAGATGGATTGCCGATCGAGACGCGTGCCGTCAAGTGCAGCTGCTTTCTTGAATTCGCTGCGACTGTCGCGTCGACAAACTTCCGCAGCTCATGTGCGCTTCGCTTGGCCAGTTGCCGATCGTTCAGCGCCGCGGCGGCTGCTGCAATCAGGAGCGGGTCGTTGACGTACACGACCTTCAACACGGCCTTTCCGCGCAGTGCAATGACCACTGCATACTGGAGCGCGCGTTGGGAGTGCTCTGAAAAATCAATTGGGCAGAGCACCGACCGAAAACCCGCCCATTTCTTTGGACGGATCATCGTGAAGTCTTCGTCGTCGCCTCGTTTGATTCTCGCGGCTGAGTGTCGGCTTCGACGTTGCCGTATCGGCCTAATGGCCGATGACAACGCGCCCACAGCGCGCATCTCGAGCCGGTCTCGTTGCCAAAGCGGCTCAGTGATCGCCCCGATGATTCGAGCGGTCAGTTTGTGAGACATAGCGGCTCAGCCGCCTCACCATTGCTCCACGCGTTCGGCAAACCGTCCGACCGTCGGTTTGGCGATCGTCGCGAAATCCTCGTAACGCATTGCCACCGCATCGCCATGCGTGCCGGCATTGAAGACAATCCGCTCTTCGGCGGCAAGCGACTCGTCCACAAATACGGCTTGACGGTACAGCGGTCCGAGCGGTGGCATCGCTCCGCGCTCGCACTCGGGAAAGAGCCAATCGAGCTCGTCCTCCCGCGCCAACCGGATCGACGCGGCCTTCGCCAGGACCGCCAACCGATCCAGATTCACGACGAGATCAGCCGGAACGACGGCCTGGATCGGCTGACCGTCGGCGAAGCAGACGACGGCCTTTGCCCAGTCGCGGCCGGGCACGTGCGTCATGGCTGCCTCTTCCTGCGCTGTGTACGCCGGCGCATGCGGGAAGACGCTGTAGGCGACGTTCGCGCGACGAAGGAATTCCTGGACGGCGGGTGTGACTGGCATGACGATCTCCTTCGCATGGACATCCGCGAGGGTTGGAGCCTGCAATCAGACGACCACCTCATGTTCGACGGCAACGCTGCGGATGGCGGCCTCCTCCGATTCGAACGGCTTGAACACCGACAGAAGACCGGTAATCTCGAAGACGCGACGGCATCGTCTGCTGAGGCCGACGAGCTTCAGATCGCCGCCGCGCCTGCGCAGACCCAGGTACTTCGCCACGACGATGCCGACGCCGGAGCTGTCGATGCAGCTGACGTGGCGAAGGTTGAGGACCAGGTCGACGCGGCCCTCCTGAATCAGAGTGTTGATGTGCTCGCGCAGAGGAATGTCGCCTTCCCCGAGCACCAGCCGCCCGGTGAGGGTGAGGACGGTCACGTCGCCAACCCGCTGTTCACTGATCTTCAAGCGAGGCATTTGGTTCACCTTCCGGTCGGAGCCGCTGCAAGATCCTTGCTTCAGGCGCATCTGGAATGGCGTGGCATGTGGCGTGCGTTCGGTGACAGTTCCGGCGGGTTTCTGGCGAATCGCCGGCTTTTCGCCAGTGGAGGATGCGATTAAGCTGTGACATGGAGAACGCTCATGACAACGATGATACCGATGAAACCGCCGTTCCGCCTCAACGCGACTGTCTGGATTCTCATCGTCGCCGTGCTGCTGGTGATCCTCGCGGCGATGGCGGTGTACCTCGGATAGCGTCGGGTCGCCTGTTCCCGCTCGCTTTCTCATGGAGCACAGACGTAATGCAGCGACCACGTTGAGCGCGGCGCAGGCAATCCCAATCATCGGCGCCAACGTATTCGAGCCGCACCCAGTCATTCAACCGTCGTTTATCGCCTCTGGTTCGCAGTCACCTCCGCCACGTCGATGATCAGCCAGGCACGAAGGCAGCGGACCCCGAGGAGCCAAACGGTGCGCCAATAGAGTCGGCGCAAGCATTCGTGTGCGGCGGTACGAGATCGCGCGCGACCAGGGTCGTGGCCGCTATGTGATTTCAATGACCTCCTGAAACACGGATAGGCTGTGTTCGCGCAGGCGTTTCGGTTCGCACCTGATCGGCTTGTAGGAGGGGAACCACATGGCCCGCCTTACGGTCTCTTCGAGGTTTCTCAGTATGCGAGCCCCGGCATGTCCTTCGGTGACGGCGCGACGAATTACGGCACAGGCGACGGTGTGCGAGCACGCCCGAATGCGCGGCAGCTCGGGATAGACCGCGCCATCTGCGAGATCGCCGGCGGTGACCTGGCTCGCGAGAGCCCTGGCAGCGTCGAGAAACATGGCGTCTGTAACCCGCCGAACTCTTCCAGCCCATAGGCCCAGACCGACGCCCGGGAAAATAAACGCGTTGTTTCCTTGACTGATGCGATGCCGCGCTCCGTTGTGGGTGACGGGAGCGAACGGGCTTCCCGTTGCCACAATCGCCCGGCCGTCCGACCAGTGCACCGCTTCGGTCGCCGTGCATTCGCTCTTGCTCGTCGGATTGGACAGGGGAAACACGATGGGCCGCTCGTTGATGGCGGCCATCGCGGCGACGATTGCCTGCGTGAAGAGCCCCGGCGTGCCCGAGGTGCCGATGAGGATCGTCGGCTTGAAGTTGCGAACGGTTTCCTCGAGCGTGATGCGGGAGGCGTCATTGCACGCGTAGGCCGCGATCTCCGCAACCGGGCGGGCATACGTCGCCTTGAAGTCCTCCAGGTTCGGCCGGTCTTGTGTGACGAGGCCCCTGCTGTCCACCGTACAGATTCGTTGCCGCGCTTCGTCGCGCGACAGGCCCGCGTCGCGCAACGCCAGGGCCAACAGATCGGCGATCCCCTGCGCCGATGCGCCGGCTCCGGCCAGCACCACACGCTGATCGCGGATCGATTGCCGCGTAATCTTCAGAGCCGCGTAAATTCCGGCGACCACGATCGCAGCGGTGCCTTGAATGTCGTCGTTGAACGTGCACAATCGGCCCCGAAAGCGCCCGAGCTGCGCGATGGCGTTGGCTTTGAGGAAATCCTCCCACTGCAGCACGGCGTCGGGATAGACGTGCATCACCCCCTCTACGAAGCGATCGATGAACGCCTGATACTCGCCGCCGCGGATTCGTCTGTGCCTCGCGCCCACATACAGCGGATCGCTCAGCCGCTCTTCGTTGTCTGTGCCGACGTCGAGCATGATCGGCAGCGTCCGGTCCGGAGGGATTCCGGCGCAGGCGGTGTACAAGGCCAGCTTGCCGATCGGGATGCCCATGCCGCCCGCGCCCTGGTCCCCGAGACCGAGGATCCGCTCGCCGTCGGTCACCACGACCACGGCAGGAGTACCTGGATGGTTTTCGAGGATCCGTTCGATCCGGTCGCGCTGTTCGTACGCGATGTAGAGGCCTCGCGGCCGCCGGTAAATGTGCGAGAACTTCTGGCAGGCTTCGCCCACGACAGGCGTATAGATAATCGGCATCATCTCGTCGATGTGGTCGTGGACGAGGCGGAAGAACAGCGTCTCGTTCCGGTCCTGCAGGCTCACCAAGTGGATATAGCGCTCCAGGTCGGTTTGTTTCGCGCGGAAGTTCTCGTACACGCGATCCACCTGCTGCTCCATCGTACAGACGGCAGGCGGCAGCAGCCCGTCGAGACGGAGACGCTCGCGCTCGTCTGGAGGAAACGCGGTGCCTTTGTTCGTCAACGGGTCGAGCAGCAACGCGTAGCCGTCGCCGTCCACGGCGACGTATTCCTGGCCCGTCGAGCTGTCGCACTTAGTCATCGACTCTCCTGTTTACCCCGGGTCTGAACCGATCCTCGCGCGGCGAACACTTCCGCAGGAATACCGGCGGCGCGCACGTGCTCGGCAATCTCCCGCAACCGACGGCGTGTCACCGGCTGCAGCGACGCCAGCGCCGGCGGACGATCGAGCGTGTAGATGTGCACCGCCACCGCGTGCACCGATTCGATCGCGCTCAGCCATTCCGTCACGGGACCTTCGGTTGAATTGTCTACCTGGTGCGTCGCATCGGCCACGAACATTGACTGGATGATGACCGGCGGCAGGCCTTGCAGGCCATCGATGATCTTCGTCACCGACGATCCGGTCCCGTTGATGCGTGCGTACGTGATTGGGTCGCCGGCATCGAGCTTCATGTAGCGCTCGTCATACAGCGCGAGGCCGCGTCGCACATCCGGCCAGTCGGCGGTGGTCGAGTTGGAAAGAATCGCAAGCGGGATGCGCGGCGCGAGGCGATCGCGAACGTCGCGCAGCCGCGTGCTGACGTCTTCGAAGTCGGGATGCAGCGTCGGCTCCCCGTGACCAGCCACGGTGATTCGGTCGATCAGTTCGTCGGTTTCTGCCGCGCGCATCAGCCGTTCATGGACCGCCGCCGCCACGGCTTGCGCGGTGGGCCAGCCAGTGCCCTGCCCGCGATATCTCGCCGCTCCGCGCGTCCATCCGTACTGGCAGTACGCGCAGTTCATGTTGCATACCTTCATGCCGGCCGGCAGCAGGTTGATGCCCAGCGATCGACCAAGACGGCGCGACCGCACGGGGCCGTAGATGATTCGTTCCACCGGAGGCATCGACATATAGCAGCGGCTTTGCAAGTTTGCGTCCCGGCACGTCTGTTGCGCTATCCACTGACAATTCGACGATGGTGCCGGATTCCCGGCAGTTCGAGGTATCACGGCGCGCTGGATTCACCGAGCGCATGTTGAAGAGGAGACCCGCCATGGCGACTCAGTTTGTCGGCTTACTCGACGACTTGATGACGCTTGCAGCCGAAGGCCGGTTATCGAAGGAGGGCCTGGCGAGCACGCTCGCTCCCGAATTCAGGCGACCGTTTTTCGAGGCCTGCGCGGACATCGAGAAGCGATACACAGCGGAGTGCGCGGCGCAAAACGATCCGTGCCTTGAATCGGGGTGTTCCGTCGTGGGCGTCGAAGGCGAGGCGTGCCTCCAGCCGCTATTGAGGGCGGGCGCCGAGTACCAGAAGGCGTGCGCGGCGGAGTGGCTCAAGATCTTCAAGAACCCGGATGCGAGACTCGACATCTGGAAGAACTAGCCGCCGCGGCATAGTGATTGCGTTGTGGTGAGCACAACCTGACGTCTCGCCGGATTCCCGGCAACAGTGGGCGGGCGTCATTAGGAGGGTCTCATGCGGTCAAGAATCATCGTCGGCGTGTTCCTGCTGATCGCGTTGGTCGGAGCTGGCACCCTCGGAGCCCGAGGCACCAGCGGTGTCCGGTCGGACAAACAATGGTCGGTCGTCAACCTCCCTGATCCGGTGCTCGTCCAGGGTCGATTCCTCATGGGGCCGGTGCTCATCGTCCACGACAGCGAGAAGATGGCGCGCGGCGAGGCGTGCACGACGTTCTATCGCTTCGATCCAGGCCGTGGTCCGAAGGAAGAGCTCGTGTCGTTCCACTGCAGGCCGCGGCAAGCGAATGCGGTTGACACGACGCAGCTCGCCATGGTGACGACGGAGCCCGGATGCAAGCGGCTGGTTGAGTATCAGATCGCCGGCGACGCCGAAGCGCACGGGATTCCTCTCAAGTAAGTGCGAAGCCGGAAGTACGACGTCCGTTCACGATGACGATCGAGCGACGCGATGATTACCATCGCCGAACCGATTGACGCCGACGCGCTGCGGATCCGGCACGAGTTCCTCACTCTGCCGAGTCTGCACGCGTCGGTCGAGTTGTGTGCCCTCCTGCTCGATGTGCCGCAACGGCACGCCCTTCTGATGCTCGAATCGCTCGTCCGCGACGGCTTTCTCGAACGGACCGTCGACGGTCAGTACGCGCGAGCGGCATCCAAGTTGCGCTGAAACCAACCAGGCGGGTTCGAGTGACGAACTCCCGGCGGGCGGGATGCGCCCCGGACGCCGTCGTCAAGGTCATCGACGAAGCCGGAGGAGGTTCCCGTGCCATACCATTCGATCCTGTTTGCTGCCGCGGCGGTCGGCATCGGGTTGGCGGGATCCGCGACGGCGCAGGACGCGAAAGCCGCAAAAGGGATGCAGGTGTACGTCGACCAGAAATGCGCGCTGTGTCACTCGATCGGCGACAAGGGCAACAAGAAGGGCCCGCTCGACGATGTCGGCTCGCGACTCTCGGGCGACGAGCTGCGGTCGTGGGTCGTCGACGCGAAGGGCATGACCGTGAAGACGAAGGCGGCGCGGAAGCCTGAAATGAAGAACTACACGCTGGCGAAAGATGATCTTGACGCGCTTGTCGCGTACATGGCGACACTCACGAAGAAATAGTGGCAGTCGTTTTGCTCGATTCAGGTCAGCAGGAGGGTTTGACATGCGTTTGAGTATGGTGACGGTGGCGTTGTGTCTCGGCCTCGCGGCAACCGCCGCCGCGCAGGATGCGAAGGTCGCGAAGGGCCAGCAGCTGTTCGCGGATCAGAAGTGCACGCTGTGCCACGCGGTGGCCGGCAAGGGTAACGCGAAGGGGCCACTCGACGGCGTTGCGAACAAGCTGTCGGCCGACGAGATTCGCAGCTGGATTACCGACGCGAAAGGGATGACCGCCAAAACGAAGGCAACGCGGAAGCCGGAAATGAAGGCGTACACGTTGCCGAAAGACGACGTTGATGCGCTCGTGGCGTACTTGCAAACGCTGAAGAAGTAGCCCACGGGCGCGGGAGCGCGCCATGTGGATCCGTACCGGTACGTTTCTGGCGGTGGCCTGTCTGGTGGCGACAGCGGCCGCCGCTCAACCCGCGCCGAAACCTCCTGCGAACGACGACTGTCTCGCATGCCACGGCGACACGACCGCAAAACGCGACGACGGCCGCAGCATCGCCGTCGATGCGAAAACGTTCGAGATCTCGACGCACGGCCCGATGGCGTGTGTCGACTGCCATGCCGATCTTGCCGCGCTCGAGGAATTTCCACACGCCGAAAAACTTGCGAAGGTCACGTGCGGCCGCTGTCACGATGACGTCGCGGCGAAGTATCACGACAGCATCCACGCCTGGGCGAAGGAGAAGGCCGGCCTGATCGTCGCGCCCTCGTGCGCCGACTGCCACGGCAAGCACGACGTCAAGCCGCACACCGACACCACGAGCCGCGTGTACCGCACGCGAATTCCTGAGACCTGCGGGTCGTGTCACGCAGGGATCAAAGAGCGCTACGACGTCGGTATTCACGCCGCGACGCTCAAGAAGGGCGACTCCCGCGCGCCGTCGTGCGTCGACTGCCACACGACGCACACGATTCAACGGGCCGACACCGACAAGTGGCGGCTGAGCGTCACCGCCGAGTGCGGGACCTGTCACGCCGAGGTGGTCGATTCGTTCCGGCGGACGTTTCACGGCAAGGTGACCGAGCTCGGGTATACGCGCGTCGCCGCGTGCGCCGACTGTCACGGCGCCCACGACATCCTGCCGGCGTCGAACGCCGCCTCCACGGTGTCCAAGGCGCGGCTCGTGGAGACCTGCGGCACATGCCATCCCGGCGCGAACGACCGGTTCGTCCAGTACGACCCGCACCCGAACCCGCGCGACTACACGCGCAGCGCGGTGCTCTGGTGGGCGAATCGGTTCTACTGGCTGTTGATCCCTGGCTGCTTCGGCTTCTTCGGCCTCCACAGCCTCCTGTGGTTCTGGCGATCGAGGAGATCATCATGACGCCCGCGCTGGTTGAGGAAACGGTGCTGGAGGGACGGGGACCCCGGGGAGGGACGGAGGTTCCGGGGAGGGACGGAGGTCCCTGGGAGGGACGGGGGTCCCTGGGAGGGACGGAGGTGGCTGGCACGCATTTCGCGCGGTTCGATCGCGCCACCCGTGTCCTCCACGTCGTCATCATGACGACGTTTCTCGGCCTGGCCGCCACCGGAATGCCATTGCTGTTCAGCGACGCGCCGTGGGCCCGCGTCCTCGCGATGGTGTTCGGCGGATTCCGCGGCGCGGGCTTCGTTCATCGCGTCTTCGGCGCGGCGCTGCTGCTGGCGGTGGTGTGGCATGTCGCCAACGTCGGCTGGCGCGCGTTCGTTCGCGGCGAGAAGGGCCTGTTCTGGGGGCCGACCTCGATGGTGCCGCACCCGAAGGACTTCGCCGATTTCTACGGTCAGATGAAATGGTTCTTCGGCCTCGGTCCCCAGCCTCGGTTCGACCACTTCACGTACTGGGAGAAGTTCGATTACTGGGCCGTCCTGTGGGGCACGGCCATCATGGGCGCGGCGGGGCTGATTCTGTGGTTCCCCGTCGCGGCGTCACATATCCTTCCGGGCTGGATGTTCAACGTCGCCCTGTTCGTGCACGGCGCCGAAGCCACGCTCGCCATCGGGTTCATTTTCATCGTGCATTTCTTCAACGGCCATCTGCGGCCGGGTAAATTCCCGATGGATCTCGTGATTTTCACCGGCTCGGTGCCCGATCATGAGCTGCGGCAGGAGCGTCCGGCGGAGTACGATCGCCTCCGCGCCAGCGGGATGCTCCAGACCGCCATCGTTCCGGCGCCCTCGACGACCCTCTTAAGCAGAGGACGCGTCGTCGGCACACTGGGGTTGGCGCTGGGTCTGGGGTTGTTCGCGCTGATCGTCTACGCCGTCGCCCGGTAATTCCACTTGCGTCTGGTGCGGAGGGACTCGATCGTGTGGCTGAACGTGCGTCTCGTGCGAAACACGGTGTCGCTCATCGGTGTGGCGGTGGCCACGATCGGCGCCGTCCTGTTTCTCGTCGTGTTTCTCGCGGATCTGTTCGGCCTCCACACCAATCCGTACATCGGCATCATCTTTTTCCTGTTGTTGCCAGCGGTCTTCGTGGTCGGACTCCTGCTCATCCCGCTCGGCGCGTGGCTCGATCGGAGACAGCGGAGCAGCGCACGCACGGCAGCCGCGACACACTGGCCGCGGCTCGATTTGAACGATCCCGTTCAGCGGCGCGGCACGTTCATCTTCCTCATGCTGACGCTGGCCAATATCGTCATCGTGTCGCTCGCCGCCTACCGCGGGATCGAGTACATGGATTCGCCGCAGTTCTGCGGCCAGGTGTGTCACACGGTGATGAAGCCGGAGTTCACCGCGTATCAGGACGGCCCTCATTCGCGCGTCACGTGCGTGCAGTGCCATATCGGCGCCGGCGCGTCATGGTTTGCGAAATCGAAGCTGTCAGGCGCGCGTCAGGTCTTTGCTGTCTCGTTCCACACGTACTCGCGGCCGATTCCGTCTCCAGTCGGAAACCTGCGTCCGGCGCGCGACACGTGCGAGCAGTGCCACTGGCCGGAGAAGTTCCACGGCGACAAGATTCGTCGCGTGTACGAATACAGTGAGGACGACAAGAACACCGAGTCGGTCACGACGCTCCAGGTGCATGTGGGCGGCGGCAGCGAGCGGCTGGGGATCGCGCAGGGCATTCACTGGCACATGAACGTCGCCAACGAAGTCGAGTACATCGCCACCGACGGCAAGCGGCAGGTGATTCCGTGGGTGCGGGTGAAAGACCGGTTCGGCAACGTGCGCGAGTATGTCGCCGAGGGGACCAATCCCGAGGATCTCGCGAAGGGCGAGCGGCGCCGCATGGACTGCATGGACTGTCACAACCGCCCGAGCCATCCCATGGCAGCCACGCCCGAACGGGCCGTTAACGAGCTGATCGCGCGCGGCGACATCCCAAAGGCGCTGCCGTTCGTCCGGCGTGAGACGGTGAAAGCGCTGAAAGCGGGTTATCCCACGCAGGATGCCGCCGACCAGGGAATATCCCGCACGCTGCGGGATTTTTACCGCGTCCAGAGCCCAGACATCTACATGTCGCGGCGACAAGAGGTTGAGAAGGCGGTCCAGGCGGCCACGGGCGTCTATCGCCGCAATGTCTTCCCGGAGATGAACGTGCAGTTCGGCACCTATCCGAACAACATCGGCCACATGGACTTTCCCGGCTGTTTCCGCTGTCATGACGACAACCACAAGTCGAACGACGGCAAGAAGATCAGTCAGGATTGCGACTCCTGTCACAAGATCGAGTAACGTCGACCCCTTCCTGCTTCGTACTCCTATCTCGTCCTTCCTGGCCCCCCCTTTGCTCCACCCGTTAGCAAGCCTGGCACTTCTGCCGGGAATTCGGCGGCACTCACTCAGGAGCAGCAAATCATGCGGAAATGGAGTGACGGTTCTCCGGCACGACGGCTGGTAACCGCGCTCGTCGTTCTCTGGACCCTTGCGATCGGACTGGCCGCAGCGAGCGGCGCACCGTCGGCGGCCGCGGGGAGCAACAGAAAAGCGGCCAGCCCACCGCCGGCCTTCGCGTCGACGGCCCCGGCCGCACAAGCCAGCGGCTTCGTCGGCGACGAGGCGTGCGTCACCTGCCACGAGTCTGAGGCCACCGCCCTGCACAAGACGCTGCACGGCAAAGCGCAGAACGTCCGGACGCCAGCGGGAAAAACGAATCAGTCCTGCGAAACCTGCCACGGTCCCGGCCAGGCGCACGTCGACACCGGCGACAAGACGAAGATCAAGCGCTTCACCGCGATGTCCGCGAAAGATGTCAACGGCACGTGCCTGAGCTGCCACACCAAGGGTGGCCACGTGAACTTCGAGGGCGGCATGCACGACGCGCGGAATGTGTCGTGCGCGACGTGCCACAGCGTGCACAGCCCAAAGTCCGAGCGCGCGCAGCTGAAAACGGTGACCGCGGTGCAGACCTGCGAAACCTGCCACAAACAGGAGGCGATGAAGGTCAAGAAGTCGGGCCACATGCCGGTGCGTGAAGGCAAGATGGACTGCACCACCTGCCACAACCCGCATGGTTCGACGAACGTGCGCATGCTCAAGGTCGGCAACACGATCAACGAGACGTGCGCGAGCTGCCACGCGGAGAAGCGCGGGCCGTTCCTGTGGGATCACGCGGCGGGACGCGAAAACTGCGCGAGCTGCCACGATCCGCACGGCTCCAACAACGACCGCATGCTCGTGGCCAAAGACCCGATGCTCTGTCAGCGCTGCCACGTGGCCAGCCGGCATCCGGCGACGATCTACGACGGAACCCAGATCGCCGCGGCCAGCAACCGCGCGGTGGGACGCAGCTGCGTGAACTGCCATTCGCAGATTCACGGCTCGAACCATCCGGCGGGCGACCGGTTCCTTCGCTAACCAGACAGGAGGATGTGATGCGCACCAAGTCTCTCGCGCTGGTGGCCGCGCTCCTGCTGTCGGCAGGAGCTGCAGCCCAGGAAGCGCAGTCGATCGACGCGGCGGCACAGGATGTTCTGAAAGCCGCCACAACGACCAATCCGGACATTGCGCCGGTCAACCAGATCGATTTCGGCATTCGCGGCACGGTGTTCGGCGCCGGTTCCGACCAGGCTAGATTCCAGCGGTATCGCGACACTCGCGACGGCGGCACGCTCGACCGTTTGCGAATCTGGAAGGATACCGACGCGTACCGGTACAACCTGCAGGCTGACCACGTCGGTTATCGGGACCAGCGCTTCTCGGCGTCCTACTCGAACTACGGCAAGGTCAAAGCGTCGTTCGAGTGGAACCAGGTTCCGCTCTTCTACAGTCAGGAGACGCGGACGCTGTACAGCGCGTCGACGCCTGGCCTGCTCTCGCTGGACGATGCCGTCCAGTCGGGCATCCAGAACAAGACGCTGACGCTCGGCAGCGCGCTCGGCGCAGCGTCCGTCTTCGATCTGCGGACGCGGCGCGACTGGGCGAACGTCAACCTGGTCTACAACGCGACGCCGAACGTCGACCTGAACGTGACGTTCCGCAACACGCAGAAGCAAGGGAGCTATCCCTGGGGCGGCAGCTTCGGGATCAGCAACGCGATCGCCACCGAATTGCCGGTTCCTGTCGATCACCGGACGACGGATGTCGGCACCAGCCTCGAGTACTCGAACAACCGCGCCTACGCGCGTCTGGGTTACGAGGGATCGTTCTTCCACAACAACGTGGCGACGCTCACCTGGGACAACCCGTCACGGATCGCGGACTCACCGACGGCAGGCCCGGCGCAGGGACGCATGGCGCTCTGGCCGAACACGCAGATGAACGCCATCAACGCCTCCGGCGGGGTCAAGCTGCCGGGGCGCAGCCGTGCGTCGGGCTACGTATCACTGGGCAACATGTCGAACGACAATCCGCTGCTGCCGTTCACGATCAACAGCGCGCTGGCATCGCCGGCGCTCGACCGGGCGACGTCCGACGTCAGGGCGCGGGTGACGGCGATGAACTACAACTTCACGTCGCGTCCCGCCAGCACGGTCTGGTTCAGCGTCCGGTACCGGCAGTACGAGTTCGACAACCGCACCGAGCCGTTTTTTGTGACCAGTGGTGTCAACTACGACACGTCGATCGTGGCGGCCAACAAGGAAACCGAGCCGTTCAGCCAGACGCGGCACACCTTCGACGCCGACGGGACCTTCTCGCCGATCCGCTACGTCGGCTTCCGCGCGGGGTACACCCGCGAAGACGTGGATCGCACGCATCGGATCGTCGAGAAGACGACCGAGGATACCGCGCGCGCCTCGGTCGATCTCACCGGGGTGCCCTGGGTGACGCTCCGCGGCGTGTTCGAGCATGCGAAGCGGCGTGGCTCGCACGTCGACACGCTCGAGCTGCTGGCGATCGGCGAGCAACCGACCCTGCGGCAGTTCGACATCTCGGATCGGGACCAGGATCGGTTCTCCACAATTCTGATGGTGACGCCGGTTTCGCAGTTCTCGGTCAACCTGTCGACCTCGATCGGCCGGCAGGAGTACCCCGGCACGAACTTCGGGCTGCGCAATAACGACAACAACGTGTACTCAATCGGGTTCGACTTCGTTCCGTCCGACAGCGTATCGCTCGGCGCCAGCTACGGGTATGAAAAGTACACCGCCCTGCAGGCGTCGCGCACGGCGAATCCGCTGCCGGCTGGCGCGTCGATCGACGACATCACGCAGCAGTTCAACGACCCGCGGCGCGACTGGACCGACGACAGCGCCGATCGCGTGCACACCTTCACGGCGTCGATGGACTTGCTCAAGGTGCTGCCGAAGACCGAGATCAAGATGGCGTACGACTACAGCCACGCCGAGTCGGTGTACACGTACGGGCTCGCCCCGAATACCGTCATCGCCACGCCGGTGCCGCTCGCGCCCGTGATGAACGAGCTGCAGCGCGGGACCGTCGATGGACGCTATTTCGTCTCGAGGCACCTGGCGCTCGGTCTGGTCTACTGGTACGACAAGTACAGAGTGGACGACTTCGCTCTGGGACCGGTCACGAGCCTGGCGCAGCCGGCGACGGCGACACCGACGCTCATGATGCTCGGCTACTTCTACCGCCCGTACACGGCGAACAGCCTGATGGGGAGGCTCACGTACCTCTGGTGATTGGATTCGGGGTTCCGAGTTCGGGGTTCGGAGTTCTGGTTCTGGGTTCGGCCGAACGCCGAACCCGATGAGGCCTGGCGAGCGGTACTCCCTCCGCACCGCTCGCCGGGCTTTTTTCGGTCCGCGAAAGGCTGTAGGTTGGAGGCTGGGGAAAAACACTCAGTCTCCGCGAATTTCCCGCGCACCATCCGCCGGCAATCCGTCGCATCCCGCAAGAAACATTCGTAAAACGCGACGAATCGACTCGGCATCGTGCTTGCCCATACATCAGTCGTCAGTCACCCGCGTCAGTCCTCAGTCCGCGGTCACGTCGGGACGATCCCGACGAAGGATTGCGGACTGGCGACTGACGACCGGTGATTGGCGACTGAATCATGTCCTGTCACATCGTCCATGAACGCGAGGCCGGAGCGCCGGCCGTCCTCACGCTTCGCGCGCATCCGCTGCGCGTTGTCCTGGTTGGCCAGCCCAATGTCGGCAAGAGCGTGGTGTTCGGACGCCTCACGGGGCGGTACGTCACAGTTTCGAATTACCCCGGCACGACGGTGGCGATTACCAAGGGGCGGGCGCTCGTCGGCGCCGAGGTGTGCGACGTCATCGACACGCCGGGAGTGAACGCGCTCGACGGGACGATGAGCGAGGACGAACGCATCACCCGCGACGTCGTCGCAGGCGACGGGGCCGATGTGGTCATTCAGGTCGCCGACGCTCGCAACCTGCGCCGCGCGCTGATGCTCACGAGCCAGATCGCCGTGTTCGACAAACCGATGATTCTCGCGCTGAACATGGTGGACGAGGCGTTCGCGCGCGGGATCGTGGTCGACGCCGCCGCGCTTCGGGCGGCGCTCGGCGTTCCCGTCATCGAAATGGTCGCGGTCGAAGGCCGCGGTTTCTCCGAACTGCGCGACGCGCTCGCGTGCGCGGCCCGGCCAGATGTGCCGGCGCACCCGCACGCGAGCGATCGCGCGGCCTGGGCTCATCACTTGACCGAGCGCGTGCGCCACGCCAGCACGCTGTCCCTGGCTTACGTCCAGGAAGCACTGGCGCGAGCCACGCGCCGGCCCGTGACGGGCCTGCCGATTCTTGCGGCCGTCTTGTACTCGCTGTACCTGTTCGTCGGCGTGTTCGGCGCGCAGACGCTCGTCAAGCTGTTCGAGGATGATCTGTTCGGGAAAGGCATCAACCCGGGGGCCACGTGGCTGGCCGACCACTTCATACCGATGCCGTTCATTCGCGACTTTCTGGTCGGCCAGTACGGTCTCATCACGATGGGCGTCACCTATTCGATTGCGATCGTGCTCCCCGTCGTGGCGACGTTTTTCCTGATGTTCGGCTTCCTCGAGGACAGCGGCTACATCCCGCGGCTGGCGATTTTCTGCGACCGTATCTTCCGGGCGATGGGACTGAACGGCAAAGCGGTGCTGCCGATGGTCCTCGGCCTGGGATGCGACACGATGGCGACGATGACGACGAGGATTCTCGGCACGCCGAAGGAGCGGCTGATTGCGATCCTGCTGCTGGCGCTCGGCATTCCGTGCTCGGCTCAGCTCGCCACGATCATGGGCATCCTCGGCGGCATCTCCTTCGCGGCGGTCGCGACGCTCTTCGCCGTCGTCCTCGGGCAGATGTTCGTCGTCGGCTGGCTGGCGGCGCGCGTCCTGAAAGGGGAGCGGTCCGAATTCATCTTGGAGCTGCCGCCCATGCGCTGGCCGCGGCTCGGCAATCTGTTGACGAAGACCCGCCTGCGTGTGTGGTGGTATCTGGGCGAAGCGGTGCCGTTGTTTCTTGCCGGCACCGTGCTGCTGTTCGCGCTCGATCGCGCGGGACTGCTGCGTTTCGTCACTGCGGCCGGGCGGCCGATCGTCACGACCCTGCTCGGGCTCCCGGAATCCACCGCGCAGATTTTCGTGATGGGATTTCTGCGTCGCGACTACGGCGCCGCCGGATTGTTTCAACTGGCGCACGACGGTCAATTGACCGGCGTGCAGTCCGTCGTGGCGCTGACGGTGATGACGCTCTTCGTGCCGTGCGTCGCAAACTTCCTGATGATGGTTCGTGAGCGGGGGTTGAAAACCGGGTTCGCCCTTCTCGGCCTCATCACGCCGGTGGCGATCTTCACCGGAGCAGGACTGAATTATGTCCTCCATACACTTGGCATTCAGTTCTAACCAGGTGGCGGCCGACCGGATCCGGCCCAGCCGCGCGGAGCGGCTCCACTCGTACCTGCCGGCGCGATCGCTGGCGTCGCTCGAGGAAGGCACCCGCGGTGTCATTGTCGAGGTGCGCTCAGAGGCGGAAGGGCGCGCGGACCGCCTGCTGGCGCTCGGTGTCACGCCTGGTGCGACCGTGACAGTGCTGCAGACGTTCCCCGGCGTCGTCTTTCTGTGCGATCAGACCGAGCTCGCCATCGAGCACCGGGTCGCCGACGTCATTCTGGTCCGCGTTCAGGAGACCCGATCGTGACCAATTCACTGCGCCTCGTCTTTTGGGAAACCACGAAGGCGTGCAATCTGACATGTCGGCATTGCCGCGCGGTTCCACAGCGCAAGATCGGCCCGACGGAGCTGACAACGACTCGTGCGTTCGATCTGATCGACGCAATCGCCGAGGTCGCCAGGCCGGTGATGGTGCTGTCGGGCGGTGAGCCGCTGTTTCGTCCCGATCTATACGATATCGCCGAGTACGGCGTGCAGTCCGGGTTTCGAATGGCTCTGGCAACCAACGGCACCCTGGTCACCGGACGCGTGGCGGCGAAGATCGCCGATGTCGGGTTTTCGCGCGTCGCCGTGAGCCTTGACAGCGCGAACCCCGCCACCCACGACCGGTTCCGGGGTCTGCCGGGCGCGCACGCGGAAGCCGTCCGCGGAATCTTCCATCTCCGCGAAGAGGGCGTGTCGGTACAAATCAACTCGACGATCGCGAAGCACAACGTCGGTGAGGTCCAGGAAATCCTCGACATGGCCCTCGGCATGGGCGCCGACGCGCTGCATTTGTTCATGCTCGTTCCGGTTGGCTGCGGGCTCGAGATTGCTCCGGCCGAGATGCTGCCGGCGGACGAATACGAACGCGTGCTCCACTGGTTCGATGAACAGTCGAAGAGCTGCCCGATTGATCTCAAGGCGACGTGTGCGCCTCATTACTATCGCATTCGCGCGCAGCGCCTGGAAGAGGAGCGCCGCCGCGGCGATTTCAGCGGCACGTTCATCGCGGCTGGGACGAAGGCCAAGGCTGCGCCGTCACTGATGGCATCCGGCGTTGGACGGGGTGGTCCCGGCCACTCGCAGGGGCAGCATCTCTCCGCGATGACGCGAGGCTGCCTGGCGGGAACGAGCGTGTGCTTCATCTCGAACGAAGGCGCCGTGTATCCGTGCGGCTACCTGCCCGTCAGCGCGGGCGATACGCGCGTCCAGCGTTTCGCGGACATCTGGAACGCGTCGGAGGTATTCCAGCTGTTGCGCAATCCGGCGGCGTACGAAGGCAAGTGCGGCGAGTGCCGCTACGAAGCGATCTGCGGCGGCTGCCGCGCTCGCGCCTACGCGGCGACCGGCTCTTTCCTCGCTGAAGAACCGTTCTGTTCATACCAACCCGCGACGGATACGCGGCCTGTCAAATTCATGCAGGATACGCGGCCTGTCAAATTCATGCAGATCGAGGGACGATCATGACTCACACACTCGTTGCGCGCGGCTTCATCCTCACCCTCTGGCTCGGCGCGTCCACAACCATGCTCGCGCAGAGCAGCTCCGCCACGGCCTACGAGCGTGCAGCTGAAATAACCATCACCGGCACGATCATGCACCTGTTCAGCCCGGCGGCGCCAGACGGCAGCGTCGGCGTCCATCTCGACCTGAAGACGGCGGGCGGCTTGGTCAACGTCCACGTCGCGCCGGCGATGTTCATCGGTCAGAGCAACTTCTGGTTCTATGCCGACGATCAGATCGAGGTCACCGGCACGCGGGTCTCGCTCGACGGCAACACCGCCTTCTGGGCGAAGGCCATTCGAAAGGGGTCGACGGCCCTCATCCTCCGCAACGACGATGGGACGCCGAAGTGGGCTCCGGCGAGTGACGGCACCGATGGCTGCGGCGTGAATCACGCGGCGCTGCCGCGCGGAACCGAGCGCTGAGGTGTGCCATGCAGAACTTTCCACATCACTACACGGTGACCGCGTCGGGCGATGCCGACCGTGGCGTGACGCTCGAAAGTGTCCGGCTGCCGGCGCTGCCCACGGCGCCGCCGGCTGAATTTGGAGGGCCAGGGGATCGGTGGTCACCGGAAACCTTGCTCGTCGCAGCCGTGGCGGACTGCTTCGTCCTCACGTTCTCCGTCGTGGCGCGGGCATTCAAGGTGAACTGGACGGGTGTGACGTGCGAAGTCCGAGGCACTCTGGACCGTGTCGACCACGTAACGCAGTTTACGGAGTTCGCCATCCAAGCGCGGCTGGCGGTGGCAGCAGGGACCGATGAGGGCCTCGCGCATCGGGCGCTCGAGAAGGCGGAGCGCGCATGTCTGATCACCAATTCACTGAAGGCAGAGATCCGGTTCCAGGCCGAAGTGTCCGCGCCGGAGCTCGTTGGCGCTCCCGCGTAACAGGTACGCTGGTTGCGTTTCACGTTCGAGAAGCCGCTCGACATGCCGGATTCGCGGCAGCCGGCCGATTCAGGGAAGGAGTTCCGATGCGCGCAGCCGCATCATCGTTCGTAGATTCCGACGCCTCGCGGCTGCGGCACGAATTTGCATCCACACCGGCGCTCATTCTGACGGTGCCACAAGTTGCACGGCTCCTCGCCGTCGATGTGGAAGAAGCGAGGGAGCTTCTGGCGCCGCTCGAAGCCGAGGGATGGCTGATTCGCTGCTCGGGGGAGAAGTATCGACGGTCGGAACCGATGCTGACCTGAGTCGGCCGGTCACGGAAAACCGGCAGGTGCGCGACTATCGCCGTCGTTTTCACTGGCACAACGGTTGCTCACGAGACACACGTCGCTCCCACTTCATAGGAGATCTCGATGAAACGCATCCTCATTGCAGCGTGTGGCGTACTGGCATTCGTCG
>WNFV01000901.1_pt1 | contig 52820 bp, 50 predicted proteins | sample 5400101 | NCBI WGS metagenome assembly WNFV01 (sample SAMN13153361, study PRJNA577476) | soil metagenome | isolation source: 115 cm soil or saprolite under grassland replicate 1 | place: USA:California | collected 2016-06-15
GATCCGGTCGCAGCGGCTCTCAGCAAGACGCTCGGAGCGGCTACTCTGGCTGACGGTGCGTCGGTCGCGGTTAAGGCTGATCCATCAAGAACTTTGGACGACGCTGCGGAGAGCGCATCCGACCTAACTATGGGCAGGCTAAAATGAAACGTCGCGCCGCCCTCGGCATTATTCGTGACCCAGATTTCCCCTCGGTGCGCGTTGACGATGGTGCGGCAGATGGAAAGGCCAAGCCCCATTCCCTCCTTTTTCGTGGTGAAGAAACGCTCGAAGACTTGTTCTATTTTTTTCTCCGGAATGCCGCCGCCACGATCGGTGACGGATACCTGCACCGCGCTCTTCTCCAATTTAGAAGCGATGAGTAGTTGGCGTTCCGAAGAACCGCAATCGGCCATCGCTTCGCAGGCATTCAGCACCAGGTTAAGCAGGACCTGTTGAAGCTCGACCCGGTCACCGGTGACTGCTGGCAAATTTTGTGCGAGATCAGTATCCACGGTTACGTTTTGATTGATGAGATCGTTGCGCATTAGTTTCAGGACGTCTCGCACCACTTCGTTCAGATCGACATCATCGCAGTGCTTTGGCGGTTCCCCTTTTTTTAGTAGCAGACGCAGGCGGTGGATTACTTCGCCAGCGCGTTGGTCTTCGGTTGCAATGTCATTGAGGATCTCGCGTATCTCATCAAGATCGACATCGTCACGGGCTAGGAATCGCTGGGCAGCCTGAGCGTTACTGAGAATGGCGGTAAGCGGGTGGGTTAGCTCGTGCGCGAGCGAGCTGGAAAGTTCTCCTAGCGCCGTTACGCGCGAAAGGTGCACCAGTTCATTGCGCTGGCGGGCTGCCTCCAGCTCTGCCTGTTTTCGAGCAGTAATGTCAATGCTGACTCCCAGAAGACGTATCGGCTTCCCGTGTTTGTCTGCGTACACACGTCCACGCGCTGCGACCCAGCGCACACTGCCATCCGCAAGGACCCTCCGAAACTCTGCCTCGTAATCTTTGCCGTTTTCGATGGCATCCCGAACTGCCTGTCGGACTTTATCGCGATCATCTCCATGCCATCGGGAAATGAGGTCTTCGAATGTGATCTTTCCGGAAACAGGGAAGCCCAACTGAGCACGCCGCGTCGGCGTGACCCAGATCTCATCCTTGCTCAAATCCCACTCCCACAGCCCGAGATCCGCTGAGTCCGCGGCTAAGTTGAGCCTTTTATCGCTTAGTTCCAATTCGCGCGCGAGGCGCGCTCCTCTAGCCATATCGCTACTCAGCTCATAGCCCATCGCCGCCACGATCGCCGTATACGTGAAGCCGAGGAAAAAGGGGACATCGATGACGCCCCAAATCACCAGGGGAACATGCCACGCCAGGATCGCGCCGAAAATCATGCTACCGCCTACGAGCAAAGCGCGTCGCCGATCACCGCGGCGCCAGACGGTAATCGTGGCATCCACGGAAAAGATTAGCAGCAAGAGCAGACTAACCTGGCTAATCAAACCCCATGGATTGGGGAGGCCGACGGGCACTGAGACGATCTCGCCGCCCCATGAAAAGTGATGGATGTCTGTAATTGTCCGGAAATTGATACTCACCGGAGAAATAAAATTGAGGACCAATACTAGAGTCCGGAGGCCATAGATGCTCCACGCCAGCCGAGCTCGTCCGGCATGGAGATAGAGTCGCACGAAAGCCACGAATGACACTGTGAGCACCCACGTGGGTACGTGTATCCAGCGCACCAAAGTCTGGTATTGCTCGACTGTCTGGGCATTCATCATCCCCAACTCGAATGCAGAGATTGCCGCAGCCGCGACCGCGCTACAGGAAAACAACAAATGCGCCCAAGTCTGGCGCTGTTGGCACCAGACGACGCAATAGAACGCCGCAAGCGTCAAACACGCACCCAAATTTATCGACCAGAAGAAGGGGATCCAACTCATCGGATAATGGCGACAAACTCTAAGTTGAGAGTTCGGCCTTCATTATCTTTCTCCGGCATTTGGGGAGCGAAGTTCGTCCTGATTAAGTGGCTGATTTTTGGCCTAGGGAAATGGTGCACTCCTTCCCTAGGGGAATAGTTCAGTTATAACAGACACGCTTGGGGGCGCGGCCACACTACAGCACTTGTCACTTAACTCCCGTTAGTTCTTTCAACGGCCGTTTTGGGACGAGGAAACAACCCAGGGTTCAGACGACGTCAGATTTTCAGCAGCCCATTGCCGCGCAAACCGCTTGAGCTCGGCTGCAGAAAAGAGGCTTAGCTTATGCTTAATCTTTTCGCGGTGGGTCTCGATTGTCTTGCGGCTAAGGTGAAATTGCTCTGCTATCTCGCGCGGGCTGTATGCAGCACCCAAAAGCTGAAACACCTGCATCTCGCGATCGGAGAGGCGCTCGACGCCGGCACGCAAGCCGTTCGGTTTTTCGCGTAAGGTCCGCTGCACGATGGCTGTGGCGACGCGTTCGCTAAAATATAATTCGCCAGCGAGGACCTTGCGCACCGCTCGCAGCACCTCATCCGTGATATTTTCTTTCATGATGTAACCGGAGGCACCGGCACGGAGCGAGCGCTCAGCGAAAATTAGCTCATCGTATTGCGACAGAACGAGCACCTTTACTTGAGGATATTCGGCCCTCAACGTTTTGATAAAATCGAGGGCGTCGCCGGCCTTCAATCGCAAATCGAGAATCATCAGATCTGGTTTGCATTCTTCAACGAGCCGTTTGGCGCCCGGAATGTCGTCCGCGACCCCGACACAGGCGAGGTCCGGCTGGTTGCTGATTAGGTACTTAAGCCCGTCGCGCAGCACTGGATGGTCGTCCACCACGACGACGGGCGATTTTTTCTCGGTTGGTGTTATTGTATTCATGAGATCGTAGAAAGAGAAGGCTCCGCTTCCAAGGGGACACGGCGGTAAACGGTGGTCCCTTTGCTGGGGACGGCGTGCACTTCGCACGAGCCGCCGATGCACTGCGCTCGATAGCACCAGACCGCGCCATAGAACGCCGCGAGCGTCAGACACGCTCCCGCATTCATCGACCAGATAACGGTGATCCAACTCATAGTACAGATGCGCGGCTGTTGGCGCTCACCATCTAGTTCGGATTTCTTAGGTCGAAGTTTCGAAAAACTTTACATTTAACGCTCAATCGCTCCGGACGTAGCGGGGTCCTGGATCTGCCCTAAGCTTGCCTGATTGCTCGCGAAATGAGATGTTGCACGGCGGTGAAAATGAAACCCCCCCTCAATGGCGTCGGCCAAGCGCGATTCATGACGACACGCTGGAGCATCGTTTTATCCTGCTCGGACTCTGCAACTGATGAACAGAAGGCACAGGCTGCGCTTGCCGAACTCTGCAAGATCTACTGGCGACCAGTCTTCGCTTTCATCTGTCGGCAGGGCCACTCCGTTCCTGACGCCCAGGATCTAACTCAGGAGTTTTTTGCGAAAGTGATCAAAGGGCGTCTTCTTCAATCGGCTGACCGAAACAGAGGGAGATTCCGATCACTTCTGCGTACGGCGTTGCAGCGTTTCTTGTACGACGAAGGGGATAAACGTCATGCGCACAAGCGCGGTGGCGACGTACGTTTTGTTTCCTGGGATGATTGGATGACGGAGGCGCCATCCCACTTGTCGATTCCAGAGCGCGAATCTGACAACTGGTCGCCCGAAAGAATTTTCGATGTGCGCTGGGCGGCGACCGTCGTCGAGCGCGCGCTGCGACGATTAGGCGATGAGTGTGAAAAGCACGGCCGACGGCGTGTCTTTGATGTCCTGAGCAGTTGCCTCACTGCGGACCGGCAAGACGTGTCGTATGCAACATTTGCCAGGATTCTCGGCCTTCAGGAAACGGCAGTAAAAAACCTCGTGCACCGGTTGCGCGAGCGTTATCGTACCCTGCTTCGCGAAGAAGTTGCCGAAACCGTGGGCGGAGAAAACGAGATCGACGACGAGTTGCGCTATCTCTGTGCGGCGTTAAGCGCTGGTGAATAGTTCGGCCCCAAATTTCTCGACGCTTCGCGCTCTTAGTCACGGAGTCTCAGCGCCGGGCTGAATTTGTTTCACCGACTCAGATTTCACCAACTTGTGAATAACTTTTTTGAATAATCTGTCCATTTGCGTTGGCAACGGTTGAACCTCGATTTATGCTTGCAACCGCTCATGAGCTTGCTCGGCGGTCCCGTTTCTCTGCATGTCCAGAATGAGTCGGGCGTCTGCGCAAAATGTGGGTCCATATTGCGAGTAGGTCGCGGTCTTTGTGTGAAGTGTCTTCTTTCCACGGGGATTAATGGCAACGGCGAGCACCCGGCGAGCGAACCGACGCTGGATGACCTGCTCCGCGACATCCGGGGTCAGGACGCGGATTGGCTTCTCGGGAATTATCAAATTCTCGAAGAAATCGGACGCGGTGGGATGGGCGTAATTTACCGCGCGCGGCAACGGCATTCGCGCCGGATCGTGGCGCTCAAGCGCATTTTGTCTTATCACGCTGATTCGCAGGACACGCTAATGCGGTTTCGGCGCGAAGCTCAGGCTGCCGCCAACCTCGATCATCCCAACATTCTTCCAATCTATGAAGTAGGCGAGACCCACGAGGGGTTGCCCTTCTTCAGCATGAAGTTCGCCGGCGGCGGAAGTTTACTCGAAGCGGCCACAGCCCTACGCAGCGAATCGCGTCGCGCTGTTGCGCTAATGGCTAAAGTGGCGCGGGCGGTGCAATACGCACATGATCAGGGAATCCTGCATCGCGATTTGAAACCGGGAAACATTTTGTTGGACGGCAGCGGCGAACCTCTTGTCAGCGATTTCGGATTGGCAAAATGGCTTGATCCGACCGGCCACCTCACGCGCACACCCACGGTTTTTGGGACACCGGGCTACATCTCCCCCGAACAGGTGAACACATCAACGGGAACCCTTACACCTGCGGCCGATGTGTACAGTCTGGGTGCCGTCTTGTTCTATTTGTTAACCGGCCAGACGCCGTTCACAGGTGAGAACGCGCTGAAGACCATTCAACAGGCAACCGAAAAACCGGCTCCCAAATTGCGCACTCTGACGCCAGCGCTGGATCGCGACTTGGAAACAATCTGCGCGAAGTGCTTGGAACGCGATCCAAACGTCCGTTATCGCTCGGCTGGTGAACTGGCCGACGACCTTGAGCGATGGCTGCACGGCCGTTCGATTGTAGCGCGACCGGTGTCGCCGCCAGTGCATGTGTGGAGATGGGCACGGCGCAATCCGATCGTTGCCGGAATGTCCGCGCTTTTACTCGCGCTGGCGATAGCTGTCGGCGTGCTGATTTGGAAGAACGAAATTGCGCCGAGGGACGCTGGACCTCCAGCTGGCATTGCAATTGTGCCGTTTGAAAGTCTGAGTCCAGACAAAGAAAACGCGTTTTTCGCCGACGGTGTGTACGACGGTATCTCCACTAAACTGGCGAAGGTTGCTAACTTGAAAATTATCAGCCACAACAGCGTTGCAAAATATCGCGGCGCGCACAACACGCAGGAGATCGGGCGTGCATTAAATGTAGCCCATATTCTCATGGGCAGCGTCCGAAGGGACGCGGGCAGAATTCATCTGAACGTTCAGTTGATTGATACGCGCGACGATTCTCGCCTTTGGTCGGAGGAATACGATCGAGATCTCAATGATGTGTTCGCGCTCCAAACTCAAATCGCGCAAAAAGTCGCAGATCGCCTCGGCGCCAAGGTTTCGTCCAGCGAAAGAGCCGCCATCGATGCGCCACCCACTACAGATCTAGTCGCCTACGACGCATACCTTCGGGCAAAAGACCTCATCAACGACCTCTCCCTTAGTACGCGCCAGAAAGAAGATCTATCGGAAGCGGTGCAGTTGCTCGATCAAGCTGTTGCGCGCGATCGCTTGTTCTTTGATGCCTATGCTCAGCTCGCCGGAGCGCATGACCGCATTTATTTCCTTGGTTTCGATCACACTGCTGCCCGTTTAAAATTGTCTGACGCGGCGATCCAATCGGTTCGCCACCTGCGCCCGGCCTTTGGGGAGACTCACCTCGCCGTCGCACAGCATCTGTATTGGGCCTATCAGAACTACGACCGTGCCAGCGAGGAACTGGCTGCCGCCCGGCGCACGTTGCCTAACGAAGCGCGAATTCCTCTTTTAGCCGGCTACATCGATCGACGGCAGGGACGTTGGGAGGAATCCCTCGATCAAATGAAACGGGCGCTGGAATTGGATCCGCGCAATCTTTCGATACTCCAGCAAACCTCCCTTACTTACCAAGCCTTGCGGCGCTACAAAGAAACCGTCGCCACTCTTGATAAGGTGGCGGCTATAGCGCCAAAAGATATTGCGATCAAAGTGTGGCGCGCCTGGGTTGATCTTCAATGGCGTTCTGATCCAAGCCCGCTACACACGACAATTGAGACGGCCCTCACCCAAGACCCAAAGACGGCGCCTTTTATCGTTTTGCATTGGCTCGATCTTGCCTTTAGCGAGCGCGACCCGGCTGCTGCCGAGCGCGCGCTGTCAGCTATGCCGACAGGCGGGTGCTACGACGAAAACATCCCGTTCCCTGACAGTTGGTGCCGCGGCCTTGTCGCCCGGCTTCGCGGAGACGAACCGGCAGCTCGCGCAGCGTTCGCCAGCGCTCGAAGAGAACTTGAGCAGATCGCGCGCGGCCAACCCGACTACGCAGCGGCTCTTTGCGCGATCGGTGTCGTTGATGCTGCTCTGGGAAACAAAGAGGATGCCATCCGCGAAGGCAAACGCGCGGTCGAGCTGACACCGGTTAGCAAAAATGCCATCGAAGGCGCGAGGTTGATTCAATACCTCGCGGTCATTTATGCGTGGACGGGCAACAAGGATGGCGCAATTGAGCGATTGAGTGAGGCAGTAAAGCTACCAGGGAGCCATATTACATACGGCGATCTGCGTCTTAATCCGTTCTGGGACCCATTGCGGGGCGACGCGCGCTTTGAAGCAATCATCGCTTCCCTCGCGCCGAAATAAGATTCGGCACTGCAACACAAGCGGATCTACAAGGCTTCGAAAAGGACTCGCACGAGGTGGTTCTCCGTCCCGGGACGCTCCTGCCGGGACCGCGCCGGGGTAATATTCAGCATACCACCATAACCGCTGAGTTGACCGCACACCGGGTGAAATCCGGCACCGCAATTTTGGTTTGTGCTTGACAGTTATTCAAGCCGCTGATAGCGCGGTTTTATGAAAACCATCGAAGTTAAGCCCAATATACGTATCGTCGCAGCAATGCTGGTAACAGCAGCGGTTGTCGGGGTTAGCGCTCTGGCAATGCAAGCATCCAGTCAGAACCAAAACGCCCTGGCTCCTTCCTTGAAGAGTATTCAAACTGATAAAGCCACATCGTTTTACGCAGGCCGCGCGCCGAGTCGAACTTGGTTCGTCGAGGCTGTTCTGCCCGGAACCGGCGAAAGCAAGGCGGCGACTGAAAACTTGAAAGTAATCACAACGACACTTTAGGCCTGCTGAATAACCACAAGGGTGCCGGCGCTAGTCCCAAGCTCTTCGGGACTAGCTTTATGACGACTGCGCTGTTCTATTTGATGTTATCTCCACTCCCAAGCCGACCTACTTTGATCATTGGGTAACAAAACCAAAACCAAATAAACCCACAGGCGTTGGGTTTTTGGCGGCGAATGTTGCAGGTGCATCTGTGCCTTGCTTACTTCATCGGCGGCCAGGCAAAATTTCTGGGCAACGGCTAGTGGGACGGCTCTAATCTTTGGCGCTCGCTGATTCGCCCGCCATTTAATCTAGTCCCGCTGGCTCTTTTGGTTCAATTCAAATACGCTCCGCCTTTGTTCGACATTTCGATTTATCTGCTCGAGGTGAGTTACCCAGTTCTCATTTGGTTGAAAAGGACGCGCCGGATTTGGCTCGGTTGTATTTTGGCGATGCATGCTGCCATAGGATTGATGATGGGGCCTGTACCCTTTCGCGCTCGTCATGATGGGATGAATCTGGCGGCGTTTGGCGTTCCCATTACGGCAGGAGAGCACAGGCGACTTCAGCAACTTCCGGGCAATAAATATTCACACCAAAGCTACCGGATTCGGACCCGATGAAGCCGCGCTCTTCAAGTCTTGACACGTGGACGCGAATAGGCGCAAGATCGGCGACTCAAAGGACCGCCATATGAATTCGACGCTTGTGTCTCGAAATGTTTTCCTCTATGCCGCCGCAATCTTCATTGCCAGTTGCGGCACTGCGACGTTCACGAAAACCGGGAGCGATGTTACCATCGAAAGCCTCCGCAGTTTTCACCTCGCGTTCATCGACGAGTTTGCCGTACCCGGGAAGAAATTTAACGCCACCGCATTCAACGCCAAGGTGAACGAAGGCAACGCGAAATTTCAGCAGGCCATCGCCGATGAGAAGTTCACGGCGCGTCGCCCAGTCCTCGTCGATCTCAAAGCCCAGTTCGACGCTGATGCTGCGCATTTAAAAAGCAAAGCCAGCCGTGGTAAAATCACTCCAGCGCTGGCCAGCGAGATGAAAAAGGATGTCAACAAAATCTACGACCATGCCCTCGGGCGGTAAGAAAAAGCGCAAAAAGCCTTCGCATAAAAAATCCGAGCTCGATTCCGCGCTCGATCAAGTCGGCGACGAATCGGCCGCGGCGGCGATGAAAGAATTCCAAGATTTGCTCGGAGAAGCAAAGGGCGACACCAGGGAGTTGGTCCGGCAAAATGCAGAGGAACTTGAACGGCGTCTGGTGCTTCTAAAAAAACGACAGATCGACAAGGAAGATTTCGATCACTTCGTTGAAAATCAAAAACGCATTCTGCGCGTCTTTGTCGATGGCCAGCCGGCGCAAGCACAGGAACGTGCCGAAAAACTAACGCTACGTGTTCTGGAGATAGCCGCGAGGGTGGCAATCGCATTGATTTAGCCGTCACGGCTGATGCGCTGAGGACAGCGCGCACTACAGCATTTCGGTTGTAGCGACGAGCCTGCGGCGCGTCCGTGTTCGATTTCAAATAGGGGACCGCCCACAGGGCGGTGGCTACAGCGGCGAGCCGGGATTTTGCGCTCAGTGGGAGCGCTTCATGAGCTCGCGCAAGCGATCGTGCGGCAGCGCTTCGACATAGTGATTATCGCGGCCGGTCATTGCTTGGTTGTCCACCAGCGCGTTGACGACCGCTTCCTCGGTAGCCTGCACTACGCCCGTGAAAAGCGGATCCATCAAATCATTCGGAATCGTTTGAACGGTGTGCGTCACTTGGTCCGGATTTGCGACGTTTGGATTCGCTGTTGAAAACGCGATGAACAAATCGCCAGAGCCGTTTCCGGAAACTGTTCCCGTTCGCGCCAGCCCAAGCGACACGCGCCGGGCTAGCCTTTTTAATTGGTTAGGTAACAGCGGTGCATCGGTTGCCACGACAGCGATGCACGAGCCGCTCTCTTGTCCGCCAAAGGACGGATCCGCCGAGGTGGACTTGTAAACTTCACCGGGAATTTTTTTGCCCACCGGCATCCCTGCGATGACGAGCTGCGATCGCCTGCCAAAGTTCGCCTGTAGAAACACGCCCACCACAAAGGTTCGCGGTGGAGCGTCTTTCGAAGTGCGAATGTTAATCTGGCGCGAGGCCGTCCCGTTTCCGCCTTTAAACTCGTAGCAAATCATCCCCGTTCCGCCGCCGACGCTCCCCTCTTCAATTACGCCGTCATGCGCAGTGTCGAGCGCATGAAACACGTGTTCCGGTTTCACGTGAAAACCATTGATGTCATTGAGCCAGCCGTCCCAAGTTTCGGCGACGACCGGCAAACTCCACCAGTAGCCGGTGGTGTCCACCGCGCCGTGCTTAATTCGCCAGGCAATGACAGCATCACGCGCGACACCGACGCTATGCGTGTTCGTAATCACGATTGGTCCTTCCAAAAACCCGCTTTCGTCTAGCCACGCGGTACCCGTCATTTCGCCGTTGCCATTCAAGCTGAAATAGCCCGCGTAAACCGGGTCGTTGAGAGAATCGTGTCCACGCGGAATAATTGCAGTAACGCCGGTGCGCACTGGGCCCTTGCCAACTTCCAGTTTTCCTCCCCCACCGATCAAGGTCGTGTAACCGACCTCCACACCGGGGACGTCCGTGATCGAGTTCAGTTTCCCCGGCGTGCCATCAAACGGCACGCCGAGATCGCGCGCGCGAACAACTTTGATGTCGGCGAGCTGCTTTACTGGCGGTGGTGATTTGATCGGTTCGCGGCCCGAAAGCTCGAGTCCAAACAAAACGGCCAGAGTCAGAAGAGCGAATGTACGTTTTTGCATCAGTGAAGGTTCATCTAAACCAATCCATTGAAATGGAAAGGCACGCTTTGATTTCAATCAGACCCCACTTAAGCTGAAACGTCGTGCGCAGAGCCGGGGTGAGTGCCTTGTTGATTGTCTGTCTCGTTACTTTTCCCTGCCCCGAGGTGGCGAAACCGAACGTGGTCACGGTGACGAAAGCGCCCGATTGCTGCTCCAAAATGTCGGGGTGCAAAATCACGCATGAGCCGACGTCGCATCATGATCGATGCGGGCACGAATCGCAGCCCAGCAGTTGTTGCACCGTTTCGTGCTCGACGCTGATTCTTTTTTGTCCGACCTCAGAAAGATTGTCTACTCCGGGTTGTGGCAGCCACACGTTTGCTATCGCCGACGCAACCGCGTCGGCACGAATCGAACGGCCGCCGACTCCGCCGCCGCGGATTTGATTCTCTCCCACAGCGTTCGGCTCGGCGCAAAAGACGCGCGCACTGCGCGCGAGTTCCTGCACCCGAGGATCCACGAAATCTCAACAGGAGAAATCATGAAATATTTACTCTTGATTGCAGCAATTATGACCCTGACGAGCGCGACGACGATCTCGTCCAGTGACGCAGGCTGCTGCGATGGCGGCGCCTGCTGCCCCGGCGCTTGCTGCATGACAATGACCCGATAATTCGGGCAGTTTGACAAAAGGCCCCGCTGGGAAACTGGCGGGGCCTCTTTATCTCAACCAATCGCCGTCATTCCGAGCGAAGCGCAGCGAAGTCGAGGAATCCCGTGGCGTTATCGATCGTTTCACAACGGGATGTCTCGACTTCGCTCGACATGACAATTAGACTTAAGCGCGTGAATTACGAGGTTTTCGCCAGAAAGTATCGGCCGCAAACGTTTGACGATTTGGTCGGCCAGACCCACGTCTCGCGCACTTTGAAAAATGCGGTGGCGCAGAACCGACTCGCGCACGCGTATCTTTTTGTTGGCCCGCGCGGCGTTGGCAAAACTTCGACGGCACGCATTTTGGCAAAGTCACTCAATTGCATCAAAGGCCCGACGATTACGCCATGCGGCGTGTGCGATAATTGCCGCGAGATCGCCGGCGGCAACAGTCTCGACGTCATCGAAATCGACGGCGCAAGCAACAACAGCGTCGAGGACGTGCGCCAGTTGCGGGAGAACGTTCGGTATGCGCCTGCCAAAGGGCGTTACAAAATCTATCTCATCGACGAGGTGCACATGCTTTCGTCAGCCGCGTTCAACGCCCTTTTGAAGACATTGGAAGAGCCGCCAGAGCACGTGAAATTTATTTTTGCTACGACCGAGCCGCAGAAAGTTCTGCCCACCATCCTCAGCCGTTGCCAGCGATTCGATCTGCATCGCATCCCGGCAAATCTGATCGCGCAGCACCTGCAATTCATCGCGAAGAAAGAGAAGATCACGCTGCAACCTGCGGCCGCACACGCGATCGCGCGCGGCGCAGAGGGCGGTCTGCGCGACGCAGAGTCGATGCTTGATCAGCTCGTTGCCTTCTGCGGAGAAAAAATTGCCGAGAACGATGTGCTCAATGTTTTCGGATTCACAAGCGAACAAACAGTAAGCGATTTAACAGGGCGGATTTTGCGCGGTGAAACACCGGAAGCAATCGATCTGCTGCACGAGCAATGCGAAGCCGGCAAAGATATGATGCGGCTTATGGCTGATCTGATCGCTTATCTGCGCGATCTGCTCGTATTCAAAGCCAAACCCGATGCGCTGAACGAAGACGTTGATCCTGACGTTCAAAAAACGCTGACCGCGCATGCGGAACTGATTTCTACCGATCGTTTGCTTGAGCTGATCGATCAATTCGCCGCCGCAGAAGGGCGAATGAAATGGGCGCCTAACAAGAAGCTCCATTTCGAAGTCGCGATCATCAAGGCGATCCAGAGCCTTGGACAAGCGACCCTCGATGAAGTGATCGAAAAATTAGGCGAGCTTCGCGACGGTAGGGCGCGACCGCCGGGCGCGCCGCCCACGCGACCTATAGCTGCGGCCCCGTCCGCTGTAGCTTCAGCGAAGGCGGATGACGGCGGTGAGACCAAACCAATGGCACAAACCGCCGGGGTCACCGCCCCCGGCTACAGCAAGGCACGCGTCGAAGAAAAGAGCGACACAATCGAGCCTCAAAAACTTTGGGAGCGCGTCCTGGCGACGATTCCAGCACAGAAAGGCTTTGTGCGAAACTCAGCCTCAGCAGCCCATGTTCTTGGAGTCGAAGGGCGCAATTTTAAACTTGGTTTCGCGCCTGACGACAAGCCTATGATGGACATCTTGGGCACACCAGTGAATCGCAAGTTCGTTGAGACGCTGCTGCATGAAATCAGCGGGAAAGATTGGACTTTGAAGCTGACCGTGAGTGAAGAACTCGCTTCCAGGAGCGCAGTAGGTCAAAAAGATTCGCCTTCTCATGATTTCAAAGACGAACCATTGATCCAGGAAGCTATCGAACTATTCAACGCGCGGGTCAGTCAATAAAGGTAGGGGCGACCGCCGGGCGGGCCGCAACAGCAAGCTTATGAATCTAAACAAACTGATGAAGCAGGCGCAGAAGATGCAGGAGCAAATGGCGAGGACTCAGGCCGAGCTCGAGCAGAAAACCGTCGAAGTGAGCGCGGGCGGCGGGAAAGTGAAAGTGACGGCAAACGGCGCGGGCGACATCATCGCGATCAAGATCGACAAGGAAGTTGTCGATCCGAACGACGTCGAATTTCTCGAGGAAATAGTGCTAAGCGCGGTGAAACAAGCGATCGAGCAGGGCAAAGCGCTGGCGCAATCCGAGATGACGAAAATCACCGGCGGACTCGACGGCATGGGAATACCGGGGCTGCAATAAACGACAATAATATTTACATCGAATTGTAGGGCGTCTGTGTCAGACGCCGATTCCTTACGCCGGCTTTTCACAGAATGGAGCCGCGGGGACGTGAGCGACATAAGACGGGCAGGCCTCTGGGCCCAAACGAGCGGAAGCGAGTTCGTCAAACGCCCTACAACAATTGTATTGATTAGTTGATCTTCTCCGCGCCGAAGTAAGGCTGTAACTTTTCCGGAATGCGTATCGAGCCATCCGGCTGCTGATAACTCTCAATCAACGCAGCAAATAATCTCGGCAACGCCAGACCCGAACCATTCAACGTGTGGCACAGACGGTTTTTCCCGTCGCGATCTTTGAACCGCAGCTGCATCCGGCGGGCTTGGAAATCTTCAAAATTCGAACAGCTCGAGACCTCGAGAAACGTCCCGCCGTCGCGGGACCCGGGCGACCAGACTTCGATGTCGTAGGTTTTGGCCGAGCCGAACCCTAAATCAGCCGTACACAGCTCAACCACGCGGTAATGCAACCCGAGCAGTTGCAACACGCGTTCTGCATCCGCAGTGAGCGATTCAAGTTCTTCGTGCGATTTTTCCGGCGCAACGACTTTCACCAATTCGACTTTGTCGAACTGATGCACGCGAATGATGCCACGCGTGTCGCGCCCAGCGGCGCCCGCTTCGCGCCGGAAACAGGGCGTATAAGCGGTGAATTTTTTCGGAAGATCGCCAACGCTCAGGATCTCTTCGCGATGGAGATTTGTTAATTGCACTTCCGCTGTTGGCGCGAGGAAAAGCTGATTCTCCTCCAAGCCGTACATGTCGGCCTCAAACTTCGGAAGCTGTGACGTGCCGATCATGCAATCGCGCCGAACTAGAAACGGCGGGCTAACTTGAAAATACCCATGCTCGCGCGTGTGCAGATCGAGCATGAAATTGATCAACGCGCGCTCGAGCTTCGCGCCTGCACCAGTAAAACAAATGAAACCGCTCCCGCTCAGTTTCCCCGCCCATTCGAGATTGAAGAGATTCAGTCTCGTGCCGAGCGCGACGTGATCGGCAGCATTGGTTAGTTGCGGCTTCTCGCCGCAACTGCGGACGACCCGATTTGCGCTGGGATCCTTCCCAATTGGAACGCTCGCATGCGGCAGGTTTGGAATATCCAGGAGCAAGTTGCGCTGTTCTTCGTCGAGCGCGTTCGCGCGCTGTGTTAAACCGGCGATTTGCTCCCCTATCTTTCGCACTTCGCCTTCAAGTTCTTCGCTCGGTTCCTTACGCGAGCGTCGCGCGCCGATCTCCTTGCTCAGACGATTGCGCTCCGACTGCAGCCGTTGTAGCTCAGTCTCGCTCTTGCGCCGCTCGGCGTCGATTCGCAGTACCTCGTCGATCCTTGCCTCATCTCCGCCGCCGCGCGTCGCCAGGCGCTCAGTGACGAAATCCGGTTTCTCGCGAATCAGACGGATGTCGAGCATGGCGCCAGTATGAATGACGAACTCCGAATGTCTAATGACGAAGGAATGACGAAATCTTTGTAGCGTCCGCTGTCCTCAGCGGATAAACGAGCCGCGAAATGTTGACCACATGCAGCAAAATGCGCTGAGGACAGCGCACTCTACAGCATTCGGGCTTCGTTATTCCTTCGTCATTTGTAATTCGTGCTTCGTCATTGGCACCTTAGCCAAGGTCGCGCGTGACTTTGATTGGTTCGCACCCGATGTTTGTGCATGGACAGACTCGACCTGCTCAGCGTCGCGCTCGGTCTCGCCGCGCTAGCGGGCGTTAATCTTTACCTGACCGTTTTTGCCACTGGGCTTGCAATCCATTTTCACTGGATCACTCTCGCGCCGCAGTATCAGTCGCTCGAAATCCTCGGGAACCCGTGGATCATCAGCATCGCCGGTGTTCTCTATTTGCTCGAATTTTTCGCCGATAAAATTCCATGGGTGGATTCAATCTGGGACGCCGTCCACACCGTGATTCGCCCGATCGGCGGCGCGTTGCTTGCGATTCAAGTGCTGGGTCATCCCAGTCCCGCGTTAACGGTCATCATCGCGCTGTTGGCGGGAGGCACGAGCCTCATTGCGCACACGGCGAAAGCAGCGACGCGGCTCGCCAGCAATACATCGCCGGAACCGCTTTCAAACATCGGGCTAAGTCTTGGCGAAGACGCGGCGGTGCTGGGTGGCCTGACTCTTGTGAATTTCAGTCCCCTGCTCGCGTTGATCATCTTTCTAATCGCCATCGGCATTTTCTTCTATTTTGCGCGAAGAATTTTGCGCTCGATTAAAGGCAAGATCGGGGGCGCGCGGAAGAAATTGCACGAACCGGCAGATCATAACGTGTCGGTGCAATAACCGATAAGGTTCTAATCAGATATCACCTGGTTGGCAGACGTAGGCTGCCATAACGGAGTTGCAAGAGCGGCTGCTCTCGGGTTAGAACTGACTATGCCTTGGCTTCTCAGGTTTGCGATCGGCTCGCTTTTCGTATTTGTCATCGGCGCGGTGATGATTGCGTGGGCATGCATGTCCACAGGCTGGGAAACGCTCAGCCGGTTCGCGTGGGGTTGCGTCACGGCCGGGGCCGGACTGATTGGGAGCGCTCTCTTCTCTATGCTGAGCGCTGTGATTCACCAAGGGTGGCGCAGATTTTCTCTCGCGCTCATGAGTGTGTCGGTTGTCCTGTTTCTCGTACTCCTGATTTTTGCCAAGTTCGCGTGATGAACCTTTCGCTCCCCAACTGTTCGAAATGGCGCTGTCAGTAATCATCGTTCTATATGTGTGCGTTGGAATTTTGGCAGCAGCAGGATCCATTTTCATTTCGCAGAAATTATTCTCGGCAAAAGCAGAGCAGATCTTTTTTGCCGTGTTTCTCGTCGCAATCGCGGCATTTTACCTGGAGTTCACCGCGTATTTCGGAGATCAAGGCGCCTGGCGACTTGAAACCGCAGCAGTGATTGTGTTCGCGCTGTTCGGTATTCTCGGTCTCAGGTTGTCAGTTGTGCTGGTCATTGGCTACTGCCTACACGGCATTTGGGACGTCGTTCATGAGGTTCATGCTTATTGCGGAGTAAGTTCATTCGGCGCTCACGAACTGACTGAACTCCCGTTGGCGTACGGCGCTTTTTGCGCAGCTTTCGACTGGTGCGTAGCCGGCTATTTTTACACTCGGCGGCGCGAGTGGAATGCTGCCTGGAAGGCGCATACCCGCGGGTGATGACCCACGTTACGCGCTGTCGAGTTATGACTCGATTGGCCGTCATACTTTTGTTGACCCTGCTCCTGACCCAATTGGCTTCTGCCAAGCGTATCGCACCAGTGAAGGTAGACCCTGTAATTTACGAAGGCATTCGCTATGTCGCGCCGAATGACGATGGCCGCCGCGGTTATATCGAGGCGTGGAATGTCGGGACTAACAAGAAGCTGTGGGAATTGACAATCTTTACTAACGGTATCGATCCAAATCTCGAGGAAGACATTCAGTGGGTGTTCATCAAGGCATTAAACATCCAGGATGGCAGGCTCATGGCTACATCCGAACGTGGAACGACTTATCAGGTCGACCTAAACACGAAAGCGATCACTCAACCTGATTCACCATCGTCGCCATCGCCAGGAGCGATTCGCGAGATACCCGACACAGTCAAAAGAGCCCTAACGAACGGGTCGGCCGGAAAAAAGTATGACCTCTCCTTTCGCATCAACCCATGCTATCTGGAGGGAGATTTTAATGGCGACGGCAAGATGGACGTAGCGGTTTTGGTAAAAGAACGCTCGACCGGGAAGCTTGGGATTGCGATCGTTCATGCCACGACTGGAAAGGTGACAATTCTCGGGGCTGGCATTGGCATCGGCAACGGCGGCGATGACTTCGAATGGATGGATTCCTGGCAGGTTTACGCTAAAACGCGTGCCGCCTACGCCTCAGGTGAAACAAGCGTCCCACGTCTCCGCGGCGACGCACTTCTGGTTGAGAAGATCGAAACCGCCAGCGCATTGATCTATTGGAATGGCAAACGGTATGTCTGGTCTCAGCAGGGTGACTAGCAGGCAGTCGCGTGCGAATCCGCACGAGGTTAACGGGTAATCAAAACATATTCCCTGCCCTGATGGTATTGCTCTCGCTCATTTGACTGCAATTGAGAAAGAGCAGCACCTTTAAGGTCGCGCATTAGAACCACCACTTTTTCTTTTGAAGCGACGAGCGCGTCCAAATTTCCGGTATTCCATTCTGCGATGGCATCAGCCGGTTTAACGAAATGCGTCTTTCGAAGATAGAGAAGCAGCCCTTCATCTTTAGCAGATACGACATCGTACCGCCAATGATGCACTTCCGCCTCGTGTCGAATATTCTTGCCAAAAACGGCGAGCGCGTCGCGATGATTGCGATAGTCAGTGATCACCTTCCAAGCTGTGTAGCCGCCGGTGAAAAGAATTGCCAAGGTCAACCCGATAGCGCTCCACCAATAGACGCGCGCCAGCGCACTTCCTGTAGCCACCGCCCTATGGGCGGTCTCGTCTGATTCAATACTTCTCGAAGAACGGCCCAAAGGGCCGTGGCTATAAGAATTCTGTTTTGCGACCTGCGCCGCCAGCAGCAAACAGAGCGGCGGAATCACAGGGAAAATTCTATCGACGCGCTTTGATGGGATGAGCGACATCACGATCAGTCCACCAATGCTCCAGCAAAGCAGCCAGAAAGTTTCCGGAGACATTTCGCGAAACACGGAGCGCAACCGCCAGTTTCGCGATCGCAGACCGACAGCCGCGATCCCAATCATCAACACGCTCCACGGCGCGAATTTGTGTAATAGATGCGGCAAATAAAAAAGGAGCGGCTGCGGGCGATGAATTGTTTCACCAAAGCGGCCGACGAATTCGCGCATCACAACTTCCTCGTAAAATCCTGGCTGAAAGCGAATGCCGCCGATTACCCACATGAGAAAGATTGCTAGTGACGCGACCCACGGCCACCAACCCGACCAGGCACTACCCGCTTTCGTTTTCGGTGCGTCCGGCGGGCGCGCTCTACCACGATGCAAAAGAAACACCGCAATGCCCGGCAGCAAAAAGGCATAAACGATCGGACCTTTGATCAACATCGCCATCGCGAGTAGAACGAAGACGTAAACTTGATCGCGCAGTTTCCATTCGTCTCCGCCGCGGATTTTCTGCCAAATCAGCAGGCCGATCAGAAAAATCACGAGCGCCAGCGGCATATCTGTGCGCACGAGCGTGGCCAGCCGCGGGCTCAGTAGATTCAGTCCAAATGCGCTGACTGAAATTACCGCGGCGACTTTTCCATACGCGTCTTTAGCAGCGCTGAATAAGACGACCGCAAGCGCAAGCGCAGCGACAAGCGACGGCAACCGCCATGCGATTTCCCACGATCGCGTTACCGCGAAAAGCGCGGCTGAAATCCAGCCGACCAATGGTGGCTTCGTCGCGACTCGTTCGTGCGGCGTGTGCTGATAGAGCCAATGGCCTTCCTTGACCATTTCGAATGAGGTGAACGCCTGCTTCGCCTGATCGTAATCGTCAAGTTGCCACGGCAAATCGGCGATCGCGAATAAAACGACGATCAATGCCGCGACAATCCAGAGCGTGCGGCGGTCTTCGAGCAGACTCATCTTGAGTTGTAGTTTGCGCTGTCCTCACCGCAGTTTGATATGACGTCGCATAGCGATCTCCGCTGAGGACAGCGGACTCTACAGCACATATCTGCTGCAGATTCAATCACGCCAAAGCACGGCGCGCACCGGCGCGCCATCGGCGCCCGCGATTTTCAGAGGCAGCGCCGCAAAATTGTAAATGCCGGGAGCGACGGCGCTGAGATCAAGTGATTCAATGATAGCGATTCCGGCACCGGCAAGCGCGTGGTGATTCTGCAAGGATTTCGAATCGATCTCGTCCATCGACGGCAGATCCACGCCCAGTAGTTTCACGCCGTTCTTTTGCAACCACGTCGGAACATCGGCCGCGATTACGGGGATTCGATTTGGAAAAATTGTCGAGTCGCTCCATCGGCCCGTCTTTACGAGAAGCCGTGAGGTCACGGCGATCTCTTCGGCGTGCGGACGGAGATCCTCGCGAGTGATCAGATGTTTCTCAGTCGATTCAAAAAAAGTTTCCGAGAGATCGACTACGGTTGCCCGGCCCAGATAAATCTCGAGCGGCACTTTCTCGATCGGCGCCCCATTCACCTCGAAATGAAATAGAGCATCGGCGTGCGTGCCATTGTGGACGCTCATCGCGATCGCGCCGAGATTTACGCTAGCGCCTTTTGCGATCTCGTTCGTAACACGATAACGAAACGGCGCGTCACCGGGCCATTCGGCGAAGTCATTCGATAGCGTTCGTGAGATGTCCCAGATCTTCATCATGCTGTAGAAGGAGCGCGGGTTTGCAGTTCTTCAAGAATTGCTTGCGCAGCTCTTTCGCTGGCGCCGGTGCCGCCGAGTTTGCTGGTAGTCGCATCAAAATCCGAAATCATTCGATCACGCGCGGGTGAATCTTCCATTAGCAACCGGATAGCCTTTGCTATGGCGTCCGGTTTTGCCTCGTGCTGGATAAACTCCGGAACGACTTCTTTGCCTGCAAGCAAATTAGGCATGCCGAGAAAATCTACATTCACGACGAGACGCGCTGCCACGTACGTCGGCCAGGCAACTTTGTAAATCAGCACGAACGGCATTCCAAAATAAGCGGCCTCAAGCGTGGCGCTTCCCGAGGCCACGATTCCAACGAAGGCGCGCTGCATGATGGCCGCGGTCTGGCCGGCTGCGATCTTAATCGTTTCGCGATCCGCTAATCGTTCAGCCCTCAACATTTCGTTCATCTCGCGTGCGAGTTCTTCGGATGCAGCCGCGACTTGGAAGCGCAAAGTTGGGTTGAGTTGCAACAGTCGGCGCGTGGCTTCGATCATCACCGGAAAGATTTTTCGGACTTCGCGCGAACGACTGCCCGGAAAAAGTCCGACCAGATTTTGATCACGGTGAGTGTCGATCTTCTGCATCTGAAGTCTTTCGATCATTGGATGACCGACAAACACTGCGCGGAGTCCCGATGCGGCGTAGAGATCAGCCTCAAACGGAAAAATGCAGAGCACAAGATCGATGAAATGCGCCATTTTTTTGATGCGTCCACGGTTCCAAGCCCAGACCTGCGGGCTAATGTAGTAGATTGTTTTCTGGCTATGCGATTGCCTTCGCAAAGCGCGCGCCAGTCGCAAATTGAAACCTGGATAATCGATCAAAATGACGGCGTCGGGTTTGCTTTCCTGAATTTCGCTGAGTGTCCGACGGAACTGTTCGCGAAAGTAACCGTACTTTCTCAGGACTTCCCATAAACCGAGGACCGCTGCATCACCAATCCAGTTCTTAAATTGCGCGCCGGCGACCTGCTGCATTTGCGGGCCGCCGCGCCCGATGAATTTCAGCTCAGGATCCAACACGCGTAGCGAGCGCATCAACGCTGCGCCGTGATTATCGGCACTCACTTCGCCGGCGACAAAATAGATGGTCATGGATTTCATCTCCGTTGTAGCCACGAGCCTGTAGCGCGTCCACCGTTGATGCTCACAAAAGACCGCCCACACGACGGTGGCTACAGCAACCTAAACGAGCCGTCTTATCCAATCGACGAGATTTGCTTCGTGATCTTAACAGCTAGCTCCAACGCCGCGGTCGCTTGAGAACCGGAAACACGCGGCTGGCGTCCGGTGCTTGCGCATTCAATGAAGGACGTGAGCTGAAGCTTGAGTGGTTCGCCGTGTTGGATCTCGGCCCTGTCACGCCAAATTTGTTTGCCGACGCGGCGATAAATCTCGCCGCTCTGATTTTGATAATCGAGCGAGAGATACGCGTCTTCCTGAAAGATTCGAATCTTGCGCATCCGCTCGGGGCTGATGCGGCTGGCGGTCACATTTGCCACGCAACCGTCTTCAAAGTGGATTCTCGCGTTTGCAATGTCTTCGCTCTGGCTGAGCACGGGAACGCCGACTGCGTCGATACTCCAAAGAGGCGAGCGGACGAAATGCAGGATGACTTCGAGATCGTGAATCATTAAATCGAGCACAACACCGATATCACTGCTGCGTTCCGTGTACGGGGCAAGCCGATGCGATTCGATGAAGCGCGGATGGGTCAGATGTTTTTCGAGCGCGCCCAGAACCGGGTTGAAGCGCTCCACGTGGCCCACTTGCAAGATGAGACCGTTAAGTGCAGCCAATTCCGCAAGCTCGGTAGCATGTGCAGTGTTGTCGGTGATCGGTTTCTCGATCAGGACATGCTTGCCTTTGGCGAGGAGAGCGCGTGCAACGTCGTAGTGAGTATTGGTGGGCGTTGCCACAGAAGCGGCGTCAACCATCGCGATGAAATCATCCAGCGATTTGGCAGATGCCGCGCCAAATTTGCTCGTAATCGTGCGGCTCCTGAACGGCTCCACATCGTATACCGCAGTGAACTCAGCAGACGGAATTTCCGCGTAGAGCCGTGCATGATTGCTTCCGATATGCCCAACACCAACAACGCCAACGCGCAGCTTTTTCATTGGTCCCCAGTGCAGTCAACTCCGAAAGCTTTCGCGGGTCAACGCTCGAAAGTCTTCGGCAAGGAATGATGGTTCCGTTAGGTCTTAAACCGCCGGAAAGATTCGCGATCAAACTGCAGATGAGTCCATGGTCGAATGAGTCGTATTACCCCTCTTACGACCAATCAGTATCACTACACGCAATTGGACCGGAACCATTCATACGTCCGAACAATCCCATCCCGCAGCGGGATCGCCGGCTTCCAGCCGAGAGCGCGAAGTTTGGTCACGTCTAAAAGCCTTCGCGGCGTGCCATCCGGCTTTGTCGTGTCCCAGGCGAGTTCACCGTTGAAGCCGACCACGTCACAGATCAATTCCGCCAGCTCGCGAATCGAAATGTCCTCGCCGCAGCCGACGTTGATGATCTCCGGCGAGTCATATTTCTCAAGAATTAAAACACACGCTGAGGCAAGATCGTCGACATGCAAAAATTCCCGGCGCGGCTTTCCAGTGCCCCATACGATCAGCTTTTGGTCCTTGCGTACTTTGGCTTCATGCGCCTTGCGCACGAGCGCGGGCAACACGTGTGATGTTTCCAAGTCGAAATTGTCGTCCGGGCCGTAAAGATTCGTCGGCATCGCCGATATGAAATTCGCGTCGTATTCGCGAGAGTACGCCTGGCAAAGCTTGATTCCCGCAATCTTGGCGATCGCGTAAGCCTCATTGGTCGGTTCCAGTGGTCCATCTAGCAGCGATGTTTCGGCGATGGGTTGGGGCGCAAACTTCGGGTAAATACAAGCGCTTCCAACAAAGAGTAGCTTGCGCACGCCGCTCTCGTAAGCTGAGCGAACGACGTTGTTCTGGATCCGCAAATTCTCGAGCAGAAATTCGACTGGAAAATCGTTGTTTGCCTTAATTCCGCCGACCTTTGCGGCTGCGACGATGACTATGGTTGGTCGTTCGTCTGCAAAAAATTTCACAACCGCATATTCATCGGTGAGGTCAAGTTGCGAACGATCGCGCCTTAGCAGGTTGGAAAATCCTTCCCCTTTCAGCCGTCGCACGATCGCGCTGCCCACCATACCACGGTGGCCGGCCACGAAGATCTTGTCGGATTTGTTCATCATTCAAAGTGTTCTCGGAAGTAATCTAAATCCGAGAGGTTCGGTTGCCGCATGCATCCGCTTGTCGGCACAAACTAATTCAGCGGCTGCAACGGAGCGAGCAGAAGCGAGGTGTATCCCGTCAGCCGAGCTAGTCACGCTGTCGCTAGTATGGTCAACGCAATCGTACATTCAAGTCGTCGCTTTACTCTTGTTTGATCGAATACGCGGTTTTTGAATCGTTATATGCGCTCGAGTCTGACGCTATTGATTGTTATCTTTCTTTCGAACCCACCGCCGCTGCAGTCGCCAGCGGCGGCAGCGATGGATCAATTGATTCCCTGGTTGTTGGATGAAGACCAACAACTGCGCGGCATCCCGTTCAGTAAACTAATTTTCGACACGACCGGTAGAAAGGTGCTGCCATTTGAGGCGAGCAACGCGGTCGATCAGCGCGTCGCGAAAGCGATCAGCACCGCGTGCGATGAGACGATGAAGCGATTGAACGCGCCGGATAGTGCGATCCAGAATGTCGGGCGCATCAACGAAGTCAGCAGCCATTTCGAAGACACTCTGCGTGAGTTGCTCAACGCGACTCCCGGTTTGCAGTGCGAATTTCCCCTCACGGTCGAGGGCAAAGTCCAGCGTTCAGGTTATCCGGATTTGCGCATCACCGATCTGGAGAGCAAACGCGTGTTCTATTTGGATCCGAAGCTTTACGCCGCCGGAAGTCGCGACAGCAGTTTTCGCACATTTTATTTCGAGCCGAAGAAGTCGACGAATAAAGTGCGCGATGACGCAGTGCATTTCGTCGTTGGATTTGAACATGCGCCACGCGAAACTGCATCGGGTTCTCCGAACTCGGCGTGGAAATTCACGCGATGGGATCTTGTCGATCTTACGCGGTTTACCGTCAAACTGAAGGCCGAATTCCAGGGGAGCAACCGCGATATGTATCGCCCGGAGGCAATTGTTGCTTCCAGCGCGAAGTGACGTGCTGGCTCGTCATGCTTCTCATGATCGAAAGTTATCGATCACGAGCAGGAGTTGCTCGCTCAACTGCCCGGACGTAATGGTATTGGTCAATGATCTCAAGGCCGAGAGAAACATTTCAGTTCGACGCGATTGACGATGTTCTTAGCGACATCGCAAAAGGGCGCATGGTAATCGTGACCGACGATGCGGATCGCGAGAACGAAGGCGATCTGGTCATGGCGGCGGAAAAAGTCACGCCTGAGGCGGTCAATTTCATGGCGACGCACGGCCGGGGTTTGATTTGCGTCCCCATTTCAAATGAGCGCGCCGACCAACTCGGCTTGCAACGCATGGTGGCGCAAAACCGAGAAAAGCATAAAACCGACTTCACCGTTTCAGTGGACGCGGCGCGAGGCGTGACGACTGGCATAAGCGCCTATGATCGTGCGACGACAATACTGGCCATCGCCAATCCGAAATCGGCGCCGGAAGATTTGAATCAACCGGGTCACATATTTCCACTGCGCGCAAAAGACGGCGGCGTGCTGCGGCGCGCCGGTCACACCGAGGCGGCTGTGGATCTGGCAAAATTGGCAGGCCTCCAAGCGGCGGGCGTGCTATGTGAGATTTTACACGACGATGGCACCATGGCGCGTCTTCCGGAGTTAATGGAGTTCCGCAACAAACACGGACTGCGCATTTGCACGATCCAGAGTTTGATCGCCTTTCGTCGCAAGAGCGAGAAACTGGTGGAGCTGGAGCAAATCGTAAAAATGCCCACCGACTACGGCGATTTCGATTTGCATTTGTATCACTCCAAGCTCGACGGGCAGCACCATCTCGCGCTCGTGAAAGGTCGGATCGACAAAAACAAACCCACCCTCGTGCGCGTGCACAGTCAGTGTCTCACAGGGGATGTTTTCGCGTCACGCCGGTGCGATTGCGGAAATCAATTGCACGCGGCGCTACGGCAAATCGAAGAGGAAGGCCAGGGCGTTCTGGTTTACATGCGACAGGAGGGCCGCGGTATCGGCTTGGCGGCAAAAATCCACGCTTACAAGTTACAGGAGGAAGGACTCGACACCGTAGAGGCCAACACGAAACTCGGGTACGCAACTGACCTGCGCGATTACGGGCTCGGCGCACAGATTCTTTTCGATCTGGGCGTGCGGCAGTTCCGGTTCCTCACAAATAATCCGAAGAAAGTTGTCGGCCTGGAGGGTTACGGTTTGGAAATGATCGAGCAGGTGCCGATCCGGGCCGAAGCCAATCCGCACAACAAGAAATATCTCGAAACAAAAAAGACGAAACTCGGGCACTTGCTGTGATTGCGGATTGCCGATTGCAGATCTGAACAACCGATGTCGAAATCGACACCGTCTCGGCCGTCAATCGCCAAAGCCAAGCGCACGTTCCACATCGTTGCGAGCCGATTTAATGCGCAATACGTGGATGGACTCATAGATCACGTGACAGAGGAGCTGCGCGCGCTCGCGCCGCACGGTACGATTTCGATTCATCGCGTCCCGGGTTCGTTCGAGATTCCCGTCGTCGCACGCGAAATTGCGATCCAAAACAAAGCCAACGCGATCATCGCGTGCGGAGTGATTCTGCAAGGCGAAACCAATCACGCACAAAACCTGAGTCGCTCCGTTACTGATGCCTTGCAGCGCATCGCCATAGAGCACGGCGTGCCAGTAATCAATGCAGTACTCAGTTTTGATAACGAAAAACAAGCTCGGGCGCGTTGTCTTGAAAATAAAATCAACCGCGGAACCGAAGCCGCGCGCGCAGCGGTGGAAATCGCGAACGTTTTGTCGGAAGTTCGTAGCAAACAAGGAGCGGCGATGTCCAAACCGCCGAGGGATAATGGGTAAACGACGGCGCGCTAGAGAAGCTGCGGTTCAATATCATTTCTGGCGTGATCTCCAGCACGGTGAAGGACCGGACAAGATCGATGAGTTTTGGGAGTTTTGCCCCGCACCGGAGCGGGTGCGCGAATTCGCACAGCCGTTAATCGAAGGCATGGTGGCGCATTTGCCGGACATCGATGACCGCATCCGCCGTTACTGCGAGAACTACGAATTTCGCCGGATTTCAGCGGTCGATCGCAACGTTCTTCGGCTCGCGATTTATGAAATGCTTTACCGCGACGACATCCCACCAGTCGTCTCCATCAACGAAGCGATTGAGTTGGCGAAGGCGTACGGTGGCGCTGATTCAGGTCGATTTGTGAACGGTATTCTCGATCGGATTCGGAAAGATTTGGACAGGCCGGCGCGCGAGGCGGTGAAAAAAGAATTGTAGCCGTCGCCCTGCGGGCGACGCTGTGCAGATGTGGTAACAGCTTCCATGCCCACGCTTCGCACAGCGAAGCGGCTACAGCCGACAAAATGAATTTTCTTGAATCACTCGCCAAGCAATTCGCCGGCAAACTGATTGATTGGGACGAGCTCGAAGAAACGCTCATCCGCGCCGACCTCGGTGTGCCGATGACAACGCGCATCATCAAGACGCTTCAGGAACGCGAGGCGTGGGCTTTGCTGGGAATCGGCGACGTAATCAAAGCGGTGCGCGAAGAGATCGCGCACATTTTGCCGCGCGATCCGACGCCAATTCGTCGAGCGACCGGCAAACCGACCGTGATTTTGATTGTCGGCGTGAACGGAACCGGCAAGACAACATCGACAGCAAAACTCGCTCATTACCTCATGAACGCCGAATACTGTAGGGCGTCTGTGTCAGACGCCTCGGCGTTTCACAGAAACGCCCTACAACAGCATCAACAGAGCGTGATGCTCGCCGCGGCAGACACGTTTCGCGCAGCGGCTATCGAGCAACTCGACATCTGGGCAAAAAGACTCGGCGTTGAAATCGTTCGCGGTCAGCACGGCACAGATCCCGCAGCGCTTTGTTACGAAGCGTATCAGGCAGCAGCCAAGCGGGAGATTCACTTTCTGCTTTGCGACACAGCTGGCCGGCAACACACGAAAGCAAATCTGATGGCCGAGCTACAGAAGATAAAACGCACGTTGGGCAAACTCGATTCGGACGCGCCGCAAGAGACGTTGGTGGTCGTCGATGCGAGCACAGGCAATAACGCGCTAAGTCAGGCACGCGAGTTCCACAACGCGCTTGGACTCACCGGCCTGGTCGTGACCAAACTCGATGGCAGCGGTAAAGGCGGCATTGTAGTGGCAATCCAGAATGAACTTGGAATTCCCACGCGCTTCGTCGGCACCGGCGAAAAGCTTGACGATTTCGCGCAGTTTGATCGGAAAACCTATCTCGAACATTTGTTGTGATCGTAGAGCCGTCGGTCATACTGAGCGAAGTCGAAGGATCCCGGTGAATTACCTACCAATTTTGCCACGGGATTGGAAAGCCTGGCCTCGCGGACTTCGTCCGCTACGTTGCAGCTCGACTGCGCTCGAAATGACGGAGTAGGCTGGCGTCATGTTCAAACGGCTCCTTTCGCCCCCAGAGCAAAGTCGTGCGGCGAAAACCGTTGAGATTTATGGTTGGATCATCTTTCTCGAAGGCGGGTTGCTTCTGCTTTTTCCCGACTTCATGGCGAGGCTTATGGACTTCGGTCCGCTGACTCTGCAAGCTTCTGGATTCTTGCGTTTGGTCGGCATGCTCGTTTCAGGATTCGGCATGCTCTATGTACTGAGTGGACGTCTCAATGCGGAGGGCTTTGTATTCGCCACATTGATCGATCGGCCATTCGTCGCACCGAGCATGGCCGTGCTGTGGTATTTTGGGGCGCTGCCCGGCCCGCTAGCGCTCTTGTTTGCCATCGAAGATTCCTCAAGCTGGCTCTGGACTTTACTAACGTGGCGCGCCGAGCGGCGATAAACATTGTTGTCACGGTGGAACCGCGCTGCAGCGTTGTCATCTTGAGTGGAACGACGTGAAATCGAAAGATCCTGTGGCGCGACCGTAAAGTCATACCACGGGATTGCTCGACTTCGCTCAGGATGACGGAATAGTTCAGCGCCGTGGGCCAAAAAACTAAAGAAGTAATCCCGCCCGAAGAAACTGTGCCTCCCGAAGCGGCCACAGGACTGCGCGGTTTCATAGCGAAGTTTACCGTGCTTAAGGGAGCGCAACGCGAGTTGTGGCTCACGTTTCTGATCAAGTTTCTGATTTACACCGCCTATTCGGTCACAAACAAAACAATGGTGCTGTGGCTGTCGAAGGACCTTGGGTTCAGCGACCAAGCAGCAGGAGCGCTGGTCGGCTGGGTGTGGGCGCCGGCAATGACGATCTTCACGTTGCTTGCGGGTTCCATCACAGACGCGATCGGGCTGCGACGGACGTTTTTCCTCGGCGTCGCCATCTGCACAGTTGCTCGCAGCGTCATGGTTGTTACGACAATCCCATCGCTGGCGCTGGCTTGTGGGGTTCTTCCGCTGGCAATCGGTGAAGCACTCGGCACGCCTGTGTTACTGGCAGCAACGCGGCGCTACTCCACAGTTGCGCAACGGTCGATCTCTTTCTCGATTATCTACATGATAATGAACGTCGGCTACGTCGCCGCGGGCTGGATTTTTGACTATGTCCGCCAATTCAACTTCCACGTCAGTCTCTTCGGATTTCAACCCAGCAGCTATCAGCAGTTGTTCATGGTCAGTCTTCTTTTCGAGATTGTGCTGTTTCCCGTCATTTATTTTCTGCGGCGTGGCGCGGAAGCAACAAACGGCGGTTCGGTGATTGATCAGGTATCCCGCGGTCGAGATGCTGCCGGGAGTTTCTTAAGCGGTATTTGGCAAACAGTGCGCCAAAGCGCGATCGCCGCCGCCCAGCTTTTTCGACGGTTGATTGGTCAATCAGGATTTTACCGATTGCTGCTGTTCTTTGTTTTCATCGGATTTCTCAAGGCGATCTTTTTGCAGATGGATTACGTCTTTCCAAAGTTTGGAATTCGCGAACTCGGCGCGAACGCTCCGGTCGGAAAACTTTCGGCGATCAACGCTATTGTGATCATCTTCCTCGTGCCGATCGTAGGCGCAATGACGCAAAAGTTTGCGGCTTATCGAATGGTAGTGATCGGCGGAGCCATTTGCGCTGCCGGAGTATTCGTCATGGCGCTGCCAACACAATGGTTTGTATCGGCTGCCAACGGTGTCTTCGGCCAATGGCTGGGGCACGCTTACCTTGGATTGCAGGGAAGTATTCACCCTTACTACGTCATGTCCGCTCTGTATCTGATCGTGTTCTCAATCGGCGAAGCTTTCTATTCACCACGGGTGTACGAGTATGCCGCTGCGATTGCCCCGCCAGGACAGGAAGCTTCGTACGGTTCTCTGGCGTACCTCCCCTTCCTCGTGGGCAAACTGCTTGTCGGCACTGGCGGATGGTTACTCGCCGCGTTTGTCCCGGAACAGGGACCGCGCGATGCGGGCATGATGTGGCTGATTTTCGCATTGGCGGCCTCGGTCGCACCGATCGGATTAATCCTCTTTCGCCGTTACATTCGCGTTCCGGAAGCCGGCCGGCAGGATTGAACGCGCCCAACCATTTTGTGTCTCACTTGCGAATTTAAGATGAAGGGGTTTCGTGCGGCATTCGCTTCAATAGACGCGATTGCGTGTGAACTTAAGCACTGCCAAGGGGACAATTCTCAGGCGAGAAAATAGGAATGAAAGCAACGCGATTAACATACAAACACAAACGCTCATACAAAACTCTGTGGTTTGGGCTGGCGGGCGCTTTCTTGGTGATTGTCGGTTCGATCTTGTTCGGGTATGCTCAAGCGCAGAAGGAAGAAGCCGAGAAAATGAATCCGACCAAACCCGTTCCGAGCGACGCCGAGTTGCAGCAGAAGTTAACCAAGGACCAGTATAAGGTGACGCGTCAATGCGGCACGGAAACCCCGTTTCACAACGCCTACTGGGACAATCACAAGCCGGGAATTTACGTGGACATCATTACGGGCGAGCCGCTCTTCAGTTCGCTCGACAAATTCGACAGTGGCACGGGTTGGCCCAGCTTCATCAAACCGATCAAGTCAGAGAGCGTAACGGAAAAGCGTGATACTTCTTACGGAATGGAGCGCACCGAGGTTCGTGCGAAATCGAGCGATTCGCACCTCGGCCATCTGTTTGACGATGGCCCAGCGCCGACCGGTCAACGTTTCTGCGTGAACTCGGCTGCGTTGCGCTTTGTTCCGGTGGAAAAATTAAAGGAAGAAGGCTACGGCGAATATCTCTCGCTGTTTCAGCCACAGCCGCAAACGGGTGGCGAACAACCGCAGGCGAAAAAGTAAGTAGCCGCGGCTTGTTTATCTCAGACGACACAATCTTCCGTCCGCGCCGCTTATTGCCTGTCGGTGTCCTTTGAAAAGAGCAACAGACACCGTAACTTGCATCCGTCATGACCCGCGACGATTTTGATTACGCGCTCGAAAATACACGCGTGATCGTTTCCCCGGAGCGTCAGATCGCGACGTTCGGCAGCACCAGTTTCAATTTCTATTTGATCTCGGAGTTGATGGACCGCGTGAATCAGGTGCGAATTCGCAACGGGAAAATCCAGGCGGAACGCCCGCAGATTCTGACGCCGGAGCATTATTGCCGGCTTCTATTGGAGGGCTTCGGCGACAAGGCGGAGCGATACGTCGATCAATTGCGTGAGCACGCGAGAAATATCGCGGTGCTCCGTTACGGTTTTCAATTTCGCAAAACTGATCTAAACGAACAGACACTTAGCGACTCAATCGACACGGTGATCAATCGCACCAGGCGTCAGGTCGAAAATAAAAACGAACCGCTCAGCGCGATCATCCTAGGCGTTGACGACGCGTGGGAAGTTTGTCTGCTCAAGTTCACCATCGACCTTGTGGAGCGTTCCTCCGGCGGTAATCTCGGCGATTTCAGGAAACGCGGTTTATTGTAATTAAGGAACGACGGCTTGGGCAGCCGTCGATCCAACATTTGACGGTGGGAAGCCGTCATTCCCTGGTCAAAGATGCGCCCGGATGAATGCGCCTGCGTTGGCAAGGGCGCGACGTCCGTCTTCCAGATGAGCATTCCACAAAGGCCATGCATGAATCATGTGTGGCCAGATCTCCAAAGTCACTGCGACATCGGCCATACCGGCCCGCGCTACGAGTCGAGTGGCGTCATCGAGCAAGGTCTCATTCGAACCAACCTGGATTAGCATCGGAGGAAAATTCCTGAAATCGGCGTAGAGCGGAGAGACGCGCGAATCTTTTCTGTCCATGCCAGCGGGAAGATAGGCATCTGCTAATTCGTTCAGATATTCATTGTGAATGAGCGGATCGACTGCGGCTTTGCTCGCAAGGGTCGAACCGGACATTGTCAGGTCCGTCCATGGCGAGATGAGCCATGCGCATGCGGGAAGCTCCTCGTGACCGTCGCGCAACCGGCCGATCAATCCGAGAGTGAGTCCGGCGCCGGCACTGTCGCCGCCGATGGCAATCTCCGCAGCAGCGATACCTTGATTTCGCAAAAATCGCCATGCGGTCAGCGCGTCATCGTACGCTGCGGGAAACGGATGCTCCGGCGCGAGCCGATATGCGACAGCAAGTGTGCGCATTCTCGCCGCCCTACCCGCTTCCGTCACCAAACGACGATGGCTCTGGATCGAACCGGAACAGTAGCCGCCACCGTGAAAGAACATCAGCACGCGAGAAGGATCGCTGCCGGGAACCGCGGAATATTCGCCCGGCATGCCGTTCACATCGACGGCAGTGAATTCCACGTCGTCTGCAACGGGCCAAACAGCACCAACCTCGTCGAGCCGGTTTCGCCTTGCGGGCCAACCGACCGGCCGTGGCTTGGAGCTCAGTAGCGCGCGGACAGCATCGATTTCGCTTTGGGCCATTCTCTTTCTACTGTGAAGCCGGCCAGGCCATTGTTGAGCAGCGCTGAAATTTCGGCTTTCGTCAGCGCGCGCAGCTTGGCATTCTGCGCACTCGGAGCAACTGAAAAATAATACGGCTTTGAGATGCACCTTCTAGATTCGCTTTGAAAAATTATCTCCAGCTCAATTTGAATTTGCTCTACTGGATTTTTGTCGCTCCGTTCACGGGCCAATTTTTCAAAATCGCGCCGATCTTCCGGCAAATGGTTTTCATAGGTGTGCGCGCCGCGCCGATGGTAGCGTTGACGGCTTTCAGCGTGGGCGTGACGCTTGCGATGCAGGCTGCGCATTCTCTCGAAAGTCTCGGCGCGCAAATGTACATTCCCGATCTGGTAATGCTCACGCTGCTGCGCGAAATGGGACCAGTCTTGATCGCCGTGATTGTCATCGGCCGCAGCGGTTCTGCAGTCGCCGCTGAGCTTGGCACGATGAAAGTGTCCGAGGAAATCGAGGCGCTCGAGGTCATGGCGATTGACCCGGTGCAATTTCTGGTGGTACCGCGTTTCCTTGCGATGATGGTCATGCTGCCGGCGCTCACCATCTTTGGAAATTATATCGGCATCCTCGGCGGCTGGGCGGTCTGCCGTTTCGCACTCGATTTTAACACTGCCGGCTACATCTTGGAGGCGCTGCAAAGCGCGGAAACCTGGGATTTGTATTCGGGAATGATCAAGAGCGTAGTCTTCGCCTGGATCGTCATCACGATCGCGTGCAATGCGGGGCTAACTGTCGAAGGTGGCGCCGAAGGCGTCGGGCAGGCTACCACGACATCAGTCGTTCAAGCTTTGCTCGCCATGTTAGTCATGAACGCGGTGCTCACGGGCATTTTCTTTTTTAGCGGATGACATGAATGACGAAGCACGAATGTCGAATGACGAAGGAATGACGAAATCCGAAACGGCGCGTGACGAGTTCGACGACGCGTTTTGGAATGACGCCACTGCGCCAATGATTTGTGAAGAGCCAGAGACAATACACGTTTATGATTTGGAAGAACGTACGGTACGATTCGGTGAAACAGTGATTGATTTTGCCAGGGCAATTCCCCAGAGCGCTGTAACAAACCGTATCATCAACCAACTCGTCGGCGCGAGAACTAGCGTCGGAGCGAATTACGTCGAAGCTGACGACGCGATTTCAAAAAAAGAATTCCTGAAGTCGATCGGGACATGCAAGAAAGAGACACGTGAAGTGAAACATTTTCTGCCCATGGCCGTTCGTGCGGTCCCTGAGTTAAAACGTGAAGCTCGGAAGCTCTGGCTGGAAGCGCGGGAACTGCACCTGATCTTCTCGAAGATTTGGAGGAGCGGTAAGAATGGATGACGGGATTGCGATCACAAGCAATCAGGGAATCACGTCCCTTATTCGAGCTTCGTCATTCATTCGTGATTCGTCATTCGTCATTCGTCATTCTGATCATGCCCACTGACTCTTCTCTCATTGAGGTTGATCGTCTCGTTCGAAAATTTGGCGATCGCGCGGTGCTCAACGACATCTCATTCAATGTCCATCGCGGCGATACGCTCGTTATCATGGGCGGCAGCGGCTGCGGTAAGAGCACGTTACTGCGGCACATGATTGGCTCCATGAAGCCGACTGCGGGAACGGTGAAACTGTTTGGAGAAGAGCTCACCGGGATGAAGGAGCGCGAACTCATCCACATCCGGTTGCGATTCGGAATGTTGTTTCAATCCGGGGCGTTGCTCGCCTCGCTGACGGTGGGCGAGAACGTAGCGCTGCCACTTTTGCAGCACACCGACAAATCCGATGATGAAATCGAAGAAATCGTGGAACAAAAGCTTCAGATGGTTGGTCTCACTGGTTTCGAAGATCTCAGGCCTGACGAAATCAGCGGAGGAATGAAGAAACGTGTCGGACTTGCGCGTGCGCTGGCGCTCGATCCGGAGTTACTCTTTAGCGACGAGCCGACTTCCGGACTCGATCCAATCATGACCGCGGTTATTGACGAGCTAACGCTGAAACTGACGCGGGGGAAAGGGATGACGGCAGTGGTGGTCAGTCACGATATGACCAGTGCATTTCGCATCGCTACGCGGATGATTATGCTTGGCCACGGCGGCATTGTGGCGCAGGGTACGCCGGATGAAATCCGCGCCAGTTCGAATCCCGAGGTGCAGCAATTTATTAATGGCGAACCCGATGGTCCGATTCCGCTAAACCTTTCACAGGAAGAACACGAGCACCATCAGCATGTGAAACCGCGACCCTTCGTCACAGCGCGCCACAGATTCCATCGCAAAACGCCATGACGTGAACGTCATGAATGACGAAGCACTAATGACGAATGACGAAAGAATGACGAAGGTTGAGAGGCCGCGCGACGATTTTGAAGACGCGTTTTGGAATCACGATGTCCTGGCGGTCATACGAGAGGAACCATGCGAGAAGCATGCTTACGATCTGGAAGAGCGAACGGCGCGATTCGGCGATGCAATCATCGATTTTGCAAAAACAATTCCGCAGACCGCTGTAACCCATCGAATCATCAGTCAGTTGGTCGGCGCGGGAACAAGCGTCGGCGCAAACTATGTTGAGGCCGACGACGCGGTTTCAAAAAAGGAGTTCTTAAAAAGCATCGGTACGTGCAAGAAAGAAACACGCGAAGTTAAGCATTTTCTTCGGATGGCTGTTCGAGCCAACCCCGAGTTGAAGTCGCAAGCTCGAAAGCTCTGGATCGAAGCCAAGGAACTGCACCTAATTTTGTCGAGGATTTGGAGGAGCAGAAAAAATGGATAACGAAATTCCGACGATGATTAGACCACGAATGCGATTCGTTATTCGAGCTTCATCATTAGTTCGTCATTCGTCATTCGTCATTTGTCATTTCGATATATGAAGCGCAATTTGTCCGATTATTTCGTCGCGCTGTTTGTGATCGCGTGCAGCGTTGTTCTTCTCGGCGCGCTAACATTTGCACTCTCCGGACGACAGCTGAAAAAACCGACGCGAACGTTGCAAATCAATTATGAAGATGTGACCGGCATAAAAGTGAATTCCGAGGTGCGCTACGCTGGTGCGCCGGCGGGACGCGTGATCGCGATGCATCACCTCACCGCGCAGGAGCGCGAAGCAAGCACAAACAAAAGGGATGCAGTACGCGTGACGGTCAGCCTGGACGAAAAGATTCCGCCGTTGCCGACAGATGTCACCGCCACGCTCAGCTCCGACACGATGTTGTCTCCGAAATTTGTAGCGCTTTCTGCAGGCACACCCGGCGGTCAAACGCTCGCAAACAACGCCGCGATCGAAGGTCATCCTGCTTACGGCCTCGAGCAAATCACGGCGGCGGCCGGCCCATTATTCGAGAATGCAAATAAGTTGCTCGATAATCTCAATGTCACGGTCACGGGACTGAAGAAAGATCTGAACGACTTCACTCCGAAGCTCGGCCCACTCGCTGATTCGCTTAAGCTGGACGCAGACAACTTACAGAACGTGATCACGAACCTAGAGGGCGTAGCTAAAGGTGCGGACACGCTGTTTGGCACAGCTGGTACTTTCATCAAAACGACGGACAAATCGCTTCAGGAACAATTGAAACAACTCCACGTCACGCTTTTGAACCTGAAAGTGGTCACCACGTACGCTAAGGAGCTCGTCGAAACGCTCGCCCAAAAACCAAACCGAGTCATCTTCAGCGGCAAACCGGCCACGCTCACTCCTGAATCGGAAATTCTTAAGAGCTCGAAGCCTCTGCCGGCAAGAAAACCGTAGTTGTGGCCGCGTCGCTGTGCGACGCGTTATCACAAGGCCATCCGATTGGCTGCGTAAACGGTAGAGTCGCGACGAAGCACCAAAGCTATGTCACTGGTTTCTCGTCTTAACCTTGATGACGTTTGAATTTGGACTCGTCCCGTTGCCGTTGTAGGCGCGTAAGCGGTAATAATAGAACGTATTGGCAGTCAAGCCGATAACGTCTTGACTAGTCGTATTGCCGACGTCCCGGTTTTGGTACCCCGGTACGTAATTGGTGAACGAACTGTTCGTGGCCACATCCAACTGGTAACCAGTAGCACCGCTAACGGTGCTCCACTTTGCGGTGAAGCTGGTGGCAGTCACATTGGTTGCCTTTAGCGCCTTTGGAGCTGTTGGCGTCGGCGCCGGCGTAGCTGTCGCAGTTGCAGTGGGAGTCGCCGTTGCCGTTGCCGTCGCCGTAGGTGTTGGGCTTGGCGTAGGGCTGACGGCCGGGAACTGGAACTTGCCGATGCGCGTAAACCAGTTAGCGCTGCTGGTGAGAGGATAATATTCGTTGGTGTGCCAGAAAGTAATATTATCGACAGGATCGATAGTGGTCATGCTGTAATCCCCCCAGCGTCCGCTGGAATGGGTCTGGTGACCGCCGCCTGCCGTCATGACAGCTTCGCCCTGACCGAGATTATTTAACGGATCGGAAGCCAGTCGTCCGGCATAACGAATGGAAGGTTCTTGCGTCGCGCTGGAGGTGGAATAGCCGATTGCCATGTTTCCGTTTTGATCCACTGCGATGCTGGGCATCCACCGCCACAAACCATCACTGCCATTCGTCCAGCTTTGCTGTTGTACCGGCGTAGCGGGAAAATTGCCGCCAGTAACATTCATTTGATACCAGCGAATCGCAGTCGGTCCGCTCGGGTAATTCAGAATAACAGTCTGCGACGCCCACAACGATTCCGTGCCGGACCTATTCTGATAAACAAGCGGCGTCATGATTTTGTCGCCCAAGGTGTCTAACTTTTGTGCTGTCCCGTTCTGGGGCACCAGGAGCGTGCTGGTATTGGTAAATGCATCAACGAACCCGGCTACGGTGATGTTGGCATTTGGGGTATGGTTGACGCCGATGCCGAGAGTCGAATTACCCGGTGTGCCAAAATCGACGTGAAATTTCCAGCCATGCACCTGAGTCAAAGTTACGCCGCCGGTGGCGGGGCTATCGACAGAGATGAGAAACTCATCTCTGCCCGCAGGGGGAGGCGTACCCGTGCGAAAACCAGCTGGAACCAGACTGTAGGAATCGCCCAGGCCGGCAGGGGTAATGTTAAAGGCAATGGTGTGAGCGGCGCCACCGCTGAGCATGGAGGCGCGGTCGAGAGCAAAGACCCGCACGCCTTGAAAGCCAAGAGTAACGCCATTGAACAAGTTGACCGTGAGATAATAGGCGTTTTGTGCAGGGCTCCCGCCGCTGTTCCACATCGCCAACTTCGGGTAATCACCGATCCAGGTGGGGTTGGCCGGGTCATGCTGGATCGCATAGAGGAACCAGCCCCCACTGACGGGGTCGCCTGTCTGAGAGACACCGATGCATTGGTAAAACGGTCCTGAGCCGGGCAGCGTGCCGGGAAAAGCAAAATCGCTCACCACCCAGCGATTAGCCTGATGATCATAAAAAACGAACCCATCGCCATTGTTGAAGCCCGAACAAGGCGTGCCTACCAGGGTCAGGAAGAAAGAGTTGTAGGTCGTTCCATTGGGGCCATTGAGCGGGTTACCGCTTTTATCAAAAATCTTGATCGAGCTGTTGACCGACTGGACATAGTGATTCGGGCCGACATCGCCATCGGTGTCAGGTGGCAAACAGAAACAACCACTCTGGCTTGAGTTCATGCCATCGAAAGTCAGCAGCGGCGCAGGCATCGTCGGCGTGGGCGGTGCGATTTGCTTCACTAACGTCTCGAATCGCGGATAAGCGGATTGATTGGTCGGGCTTGGAATTTCCGGGTGCGGATAACGCGTCAGACGCTTCTCTTCGATCTCCGCATTTGGAGCAACGTAAGGGAGACTGCGCAAATCGTTGTTTTGAATAACCGGTCCCATCAACCGAACGACATCGGGCGTCTGCGTACCGGGAGCGTCCTGTGCGCCCACGGAGCGATCGCTTTGTTGAGTCGGTCTTGCGCTCTTTGTTTGGGCGAACAGCGCCACGGCGAGAGCACCGAGGCAAAAGATCGCACCAATTAGAACGCGAAGGTTAAAGAAGGCTGACTGCGAAGTGGATTTCTTTTTCAAGGTGGAGGTTTTTTGGTGGAGTGTCTGATTCTTGCGTCAAAACATCTGAAGATTCAACGCTTTAAATTCGTCTGCTGCGGGTGAAAAGATCGTATCACAGACAACGAATTTCACAGACTTCTGGCCGGTGGCCCGTCGTAACCGTGATTGACTGGATCAATGAGGCGCATCGATTTCTGGCGGGTCTATTCTTCGATTACATGCGCGACGAGGTCGGGCGTGCGCGCGATCAGGCTAGCTGCCGACAGCCTTGTAGCGCCGCATCATTTTGAAAAAGCGCAGCGCATCGCGCACCGGATGGATCTTGCTGACCTGGTCCGTGTAAACAGTTGTGATTGGGACTGATTCAATCCTGTAGCCTTTACGGCTGGCGATGATTAGCGCTTCAGTGTCGTAATCAAATCGGTGGCCGCCGCCAAGCATATCTGGAATTAGCTCTCGATGTAGCATGCGATAACCGCACTGCGTGTCTGGAATCTTTTGTCCGCAAACGCGGCTGATTTGATTGCTCATGTAACGGTTCACGACGCACCGCACCAAGGGCATACGGCCAACGTCGTCCATGCGGTTACCAATAAAAAACGTGGGTCGTGTCACCGAGGCTGCCGCTTCCAAAAATCGGTCGATCTCTTCGGGTAGATGTTGACCGTCAGAATCGAGAAGAATCACCCACGTGATTTGTCGATCTTGTCCACTGCTCGGATTCGCAGCGCCAAGCCAGTGCGCGAGTCCAGTTTTAATTGCTTCGCCCTTGCCTTGGTTTTGAGTGTGAACAATAACTTCGGCGCCGGCTTCGCGTGCGCGTTGTTCCGTCTGATCGGTTGAGCCGTCATCAACAACGAGAACGTGATCCAGTCGCTCGCGGGTCCGACGCGCAATGTCGCCGATGTGTTTTTCGTCCTGGTACGCCGGGATAACCGCTGCGGTTTGCGATCTTATATTTTCTGTCATGTCGAGCGATCTCAAAAATCGAGTTTAGAGATTGCTCGACTTCGCTCGGAATGACAAGCATTGCAATCGCGATGGTGTAGCGTGCGCTGTCCTCAGCGCAGAACCTATCGTGTTCAGGGCATGGATCCGCTGAGGACAGCGGACTCTACAGCGGAAGAGTAGTTGGCTTCGCTGCGATCAGCGACGCACAACGGGATGAAAATCGGCCGCGTGATACGAGCTGCGGACCAACGGTCCTGAAGCGACGTAGAGAAACCCTTTCCTGCGTGCGATGTCGCCATAATAATTGAATTGCTCAGGCGTGATGTATTCAACCACGGGCAAATATTTTGGACTCGGGCGCAAGTATTGACCCATGGTCAAGACTTCGCAGCCGACCTCGCGCAAATCGTCCATGGTCTGAAAAAGTTCGGTCTTCTTTTCGCCAAGACCGAGCATTACCCCGCTCTTTGTCACAACGTCCGGAGCCAGTTCCTTTGCACGCCGCAAAACTTGCAAAGATGTCTGATACTTTGCGCGCGAACGCACCACGGGCGTGAGCCGTTCAACGGTTTCCATGTTGTGATTGTAAATGTCGGGGCTCGCGTTAAGCACCGTCTGGATGCACCACTCGTGTGCGTGAAAATCCGGAACGAGCACCTCGATGACGATTGAAGGATCCATCTCGCGAATAGCAGTGATCGTGCGCGCAAAATGATCAGCCCCGCCGTCCGTTAGATCGTCGCGAGCGACGGCAGTGATCACCACATGTTTCAAATTCATTCGGCGCACTGCCTCGGCAACCCGCTTTGGTTCGTCGTCTTCCAACGCGAATGGTTTCGCCGTCGTCACTGCGCAAAATCCGCACGCTCGCGTGCAACGGTCGCCGGCGATCATGAAAGTAGCGGTGCCCTGGCTCCAGCATTCCCACCGATTCGGGCATTGCGCGCTCTCGCAAACCGTGTGCAATCGCAAATCGGAAATGAGCGCTTTGGTCGAAAAGAAAACCGGATTCGACGGCAGTCGCACTTTGATCCAAGGCGGCTTCTGCGCCTGGTGCAGGGCTGGATCGATCTTCGCGCAGGACATTTCGAACAAAAGTTACAACGTTAAAAATGTTACAAAAGCTAAATCGCTGCGCATCGCCATTACTAATGCCGACGCCGCATCATCGTCGCGCACTTGGTCGAGCAATTTCGGTTTGCCCGCAGGCGTCATTCTCCCTACGATTTCTGGCGTGACAGCGATCCTGTCGCCTCAAGTTTCAAACTCCACCCGGATTAGACCCAAAAAATGGGTATTCTCTGGAAAGACCCAACTTTTGGGTCGAATTCTCGTTAGGTCTATGAAATAATCGTTATGTCCGAAGATGAAAAGAAGATCGCTATTGCGGTGCCGGGCGAGTGGGCATTGCAGAAAGCATTCGGACCTGCCTTAACCGAAATCGGCGAAGATTTGCGAAAGCTGTATGCTAAGGGACGAGATAAACTTATCTCTACCGCATACCGAAAGATTCACGACGTCAATGACGGAAAGCAGGCGAACTTGCGCGTCACGCGCGACGTCCTCTGGAATGGGGCTTTCACGGAAGACGAAGTGTGTGCGGAATACTTCGGTGGCATTTTTGCTGCGTCGCGAAGCGCGGACGGTAAAGATGATGACGCTATCCAGTTTGTGGATGTAATTAAGTCTCTTTCCGCAAAGCAGCTTCGTCTGCACTATGTCATCTATAATTCTTTGAACAAGCTTCTTCTAGCCGCAGGCAAGCCTGTCAATGTGGCCTTAGACCGGGAGATTCAACCGAAGCAAGTCTGGTTCGCGAGCATTGAACTGATCAAGACCTTGTCTCTAAAAATCGAGACAGATCTAAATATCCTCCATCGCCAAGGACTACTGCATGAGTATCGCACTGATACTCATACAGTCAGCGAAAAGCAGTTGTTACCGTATGCTTTCGCCCGTCCAACTACATTTGGAGTTCTCCTGTATGCTGTCGCTCACAATAAACTCGAAGAATGGCGCACGTTTGATAGACAGGACTTTGGCGATTTCCCCGACATCGCGTTGCCAATTAATTATGCAGCTACGTTGGATGATTTGCTTAAGAAGGCTGGTCTGCCGCCCAGCAAGACCTAACCAGGCGATGCAGCGAACCGCGGACCGCTCGTATGCCTAGATTTAAGAGCATACGCAGGTCGTTTCTCGCTCGCGCGGTCGCTGATCTTGAGTCTCGTTAGGCCGCTTCCCTATGCACCTTGTCATGTTCGACATCGACGGAACGCTTACCGAGACCATGAAGGTCGACGAGGAGTGCTTCGCTCGCTCATTCAACGACGTGTTTGGTTTCACCGACATTGACACCGATTGGTCACGTTATCTACGCACGACGGATTCCGGCATTTTTCATGATGTTTTCACGTCGCGCATTGGCGAGTCACCGACGGCACAGGAAGTTTCGCGATTTCGCCAGCATTTCGTCCAATTGCTCGCTGCCGCTTCGTTACAGTCTCCTTTTGCACCGGTTGCAGGAGCTGACAGGTTGTTGTCCCGGCTCACACAGGGTGCCTCGCATCGTGTGTCGCTTGCTACTGGAGGTTGGCGTGATTCCGCCCGCCTCAAGATGGCAAGTGCCGGAATGTGCTTTGACGACCATCCGGCGGCAACGGCGGATGATGCCTTGGACAAGGAGTCAATCATGACTCTTTCCATGCAGAGAGCAGCCGAACGATATGGTGAGTCATTTACCTGCACCGTCTATGTTGGGGACGGAGTTTGGGATGCTCGTGTCTGTCGCAGTATTGGCGTTCCGTTCATTGGTATAGGCACGGGGAGTCGAGCGACACGATTGTCCGCGGAGGGCGCTGTTCGTGTATTCCCTGATTTTTGTGACGCGGATATATTCCTGAGGAGTGTAGATGAGATTACGAACGCGGCCTAACCATGCGCTGCAGCGAACCGGCCGTGACGCTTCGGTTTTGACGCGTTGATTTATGATGACTCTGCTCAATTCTTGTTGGGCAACAGCCTAACAAGTAAGGACGGAAATGCCGGACGATGGAAAGCCGTGCGTTCGTTGTTGGCCTGATTGTGGGTATCCTTGCCACCGTTACCATGGACGTCGTGGCGATGATGGCTCTCCGGCTCGGCATCGCGGGCCGGGGGCCGCGCCGAACCGGTCCTGATTTGATCGGATGCTGGATCGGCTACCTTTTGCAGGGCAAGTTCCGGCACACGGACATCCTGCAGACGCCGCCCTTGCGAGGAGAACTACTCTTGGGATTAGTCGCGCACTATTCGATCGGAATCGTGCTGATCCTTGTGTACCTTGGCCTATTGGTTGTGGCGCAGGCGAAGCCGACGGCCCTCAACGCCATCCTCTACGGAACCGCCACCACGGTCTTCCCCTGGTTTCTCATGTTCCCATCACAGGGGATGGGCTGGCTGGGACGGGATGCGCCGGGTGATGCTCATCTGGTTCGCATAAGCCTGTGCAATCACATCGTGTTTGGCCTGGGTATAGCCCTGTGGATGGCAGTGATTAGGCCAATCTGAAATTCAGCTCGCGGATTCCCAATCTGCTCGATTCTCGTTAGATGCGATGCGATCTTCGCAACTCGAGATGACGGCGCGTTACAATTTCGTCCTCCCAGACAGCGCGGCCGATAGCGTCAGTTCATCGGCTGATTCGAGACCGCCGCCGGCTGGGATCCCGCGGGCGATGCGGGTGAGCACGACCGGTTTGCTCTTCAAGAGGTCGACGATGTAATTCGTGGTCGCTTCACCTTCGACATCTGCGGCCAACGCAAAAATAATTTCCGAAATTTTTTCCCGATCGATGCGATCCACCAATTCTTTGATGCGCAAATCTTCGGGAGCGACATGATCAAGGGGAGATGCGCCCGTTTTCTCCAGAGGGAGGATGTCAGTAGGCTGTTCTGTGACGCAGAGCAGATCAGTCGATCGCGATGTGTCGGCGCAGATTTCGCAGATTTCGTCGACAGCAAAGAATCCGCACAAATTACAGGCACGAATAGATTGACGCGTATCCGTGATGGCACGCACAATTTGCTCAGGTTGATCGCCCCGAGCGCGCACCATCCAGAGCGCAATCCGCTCCGCTGAGCGCGGACCGACGCCCGGCATTTGCCGCAGTTGCGTAATTAAGTCCCGGATCGTCGCCGGATATTCCGTCCTTCTCAACACGTGCTCAGATTTATTCCACCGGCCATTCCGTCAATTGAAGGAGTAGTGGCTCCAGTCGCCGCAAATAAAATTCCAGCGGTGGATCGTCCTCAGTTTCCGAGCCGCGCGCCTTCTGAAATTCGGCATATGCTTCCGCCCAGCGTTTCTCTCGGTACAGAACGACCCCGCTCCAGAACGAGTCGCGCTGCGCGACGCGTTCCGGTCCGGCTTCAGCTGCAAGCCAAAGCGGTTCGTAAACTTCAAGCCTGTCATGCGAATTCAGTCCGCTCACAAAATCAATTGGGCGCGCGACGACTGCTTCGCCCACTCGATCAAAAGTCACCGTGTCCATCAAGGCCCTGGATCCGTAGAAACGATTCAGGGCGCAGAATCTGCGCGCCAGGTCGATGGGCTCGCCGCTCGCCAGGAGTAACGAGCGCCTGCTTTCTTGCAATGCGCCGGCAATGATCGCGCCGGAGCTGATTCCGGCCCGGATGTCCCGGCTTAGAGCAGCCTCCTTATCTTCGCCCCGTTCGCGAGAATTCTTGATCATGTCGAGAACAACGCGCGCTGCTTTTTGGGCGTGTTCCGGGTCGGGCGCGGGAAATCCAAAAACGCCGACCACGCCTTCTCCGTCGGCGGCTTGCAAGTAAGCACCTTCTTCCACCAGACGCGCAGCAGTCTGCCGAATGAATTTTGCCGTGGCCCCGGTAAAAGCGGCAGGCTCGCCGCCTTCCGCGAATGTGAGTTTGTTGCCGATGTCGCATACCACGACGGTTACATCGTATGTCCTTGGCTCGGCACCGAACGAAATTCTCCCGTCGCTAAGACGGCGGAATTGCTCGTTGGAAACGCGATCTGCAAACACCGTGCGGATTAGATGTGAGCGGTTCCTGCGTAAGAAAGCCGACCACCCTTCTGCGGCGAGGACTGCAAACACGAGCGCCAGCACCGACGGCGCCGGCGGAAAAAATACGCGGTAAAGAGAGCAAACCCACGCGAGGCCAAACAGTTCCACCAGCAATAACCCGATTAATAACCAGCTGCGCCACCGTCCCGCACCCGCGGGATTGCTCAAGCTGAGCCAGGCGACGCCGAGGGCGATCAGCAACACGAAGACGTATTGCCATTTTTCGCCTACGACGCGTGTCGCGCCCGCATAATCGGTGACGAGTTGCGCGGCAACAGCCTCAAAGCCAGCGATGACTTTCGTCGCATGCAACGCTCCGACAATCAGCGTTACGGCGACTCCAATGATGAGCGTTGTGATCAACGAACGCTTCATGACAATCAGGCGTTTTGCGCCGATGCAGTCGGGTAGTACGATTGCACCACAAGGTCGCTTAGGAATTTGTCCGGAGCGTCGATCGCCACAGCATTAAGAACAAAGTGCGTTCGGGCCGTGTTCTTTTTGATGAGACTCATTCCGAATTGGTAATCTTTGAACAAATGCGCGCAGAGATCGCTCATGGTCATGCGCTCGGCTTGCGCTCGCTCGACAAGGCGACGGATCGCGCTCTCGTCGAAAACAATTTGTAATCCATGTTCCTTGCTGAATTTCTCTGCGAATTCGCGCGCGCCGGCTTCGAGCATTTGAGCCTCGAGCTTGTGTCCCTCGGCCATCAGTTGCTCGAGAACCCGTTGTGGCTCCCGCACGAGCGTCGCGCTCACGCGCAACTGGCTCAGTCCCGAGCCCGCCAGATGGAATTTGTAATCTCGAAACAGCTTCTCAAACACGGTCAGCAACCCGCGCGCGCCAGTTTTTTCCGTCGCCGCAGCTTGTGCCAGCAAACGCAGCGCTTCGTCCTCAAAGCTGATCTCTATTCCGTAGGCGCGAAAGGCACGCTCGTATTGCCGGAGCAAACTGCCCTCGGAAAACTTCATGATGTCGAATAGATCCTTCGCGTCGAGGTCCTCACAGACGACGCGTACCGGCAAACGCCCGATGAATTCCGGCTCGAACCCATACTCGATGAAGTCCTGCGTGGTGACGTGTTGGAACAATTCGTTGTCCATCACGTGAATGGGTTGCGCGCTGAACCCGATCTGACCGTGACGGACGCGCCGCGCCACTTGTTCTTTTAACTTCTCAAACGCGCCGCTGACGACGAACAGAATGTGCCGGGTGTTGATCGTGTCGCGTTTAGCTTTGCCACGCCGCTGAAATTCGAATGCTGCTTGCAATTGCGCCTGGAGATCGTTCATGCTGCGCACCGGCACTTCGGTTTCTTCCATTAGCTTCAGTAGCGTGGTCTGCACGCCGCGCCCGCTGACGTCGCGGCCTATCAAATTTCCAGCCGACGCGATCTTGTCGATCTCATCGATGTAAATGATGCCGAACTGCGCAAGGTTCACGTCGCCGTCGGCTTTGTGCACCAGTTCACGCACCAGATCCTCCACGTCGCCACCGACGTAGCCGGTCTCGCTGAACTTCGTCGCGTCCGCCTTTACAAACGGCACTTTGATCAAATCGGCGATGTGTTTGATCAGATACGTTTTGCCGACGCCGGTTGGTCCAACCAGAATCACGTTTTGCTTGATGTATTCAATTTCCTGAGCGCGGTTCGGATCCTCTTTCTCGAGCCGCCGAAGATAATTGGCGTGGTTGTAATGATCGCAAACCGCAATCGCCAGGACTTTCTTCGCTTCCTCCTGTTTGATGACAAACCGGTCGAGATGCGCTTTGATATCGCGTGGCAGCAGATGGAACTCGAATTCCTTGTGCTCGGTTTTCTCCGGACTTTCATCCTCCTCTGCGACCACTGGCTCTGGCTCGGTAATTGTCGCAACTGAGACGCCGTCGCCGAAGTTCTGTTTCATGAACTCCGTGATCTTGGACTTCAGCTCCTCGGGCGAAGGAAACGCTGGTGGTGTTGGCGGTGGGTTTTGTGCCATGTGAAGACAAACATCGAGTCAAACAAGCTTTGTGGCAACGCTTCGTCTAGAGTCTGACCCTCACGCGTAACGTTTGTTCACCCTCGGTTTTGCATTTGACGCTGGTAGGGCGGGCAGTCCCCTGCACGCCGCATGGCGTTTGCAACCGACGGCGCGCACGGAGTGCCGCGCCCTACCTGCGCTACATCGCCCGCGCGGGACTTGTTCAGGGTCTCAGCGCCGAAAAAAGCGAACGAAGGACCAGCGCGATGAATGTCGCCGAGCCTCCGCAATCTCGAGTGCTCGTCGCGCGGCATCAAGTTCCGCTAGAAGCTGGTCGTAAAAAGAAAAACGCTGCTTCGGATCAGCTGCGATCATTCGTTGCAAAAGGCGCGCCGTCGGCACTGATACCTCCGGTGCGATAGCCCGTAACTCTGACGGGTGCTGCTTCAATTCGCGCAACTCTGTCGCGGAGGTCGTGCTGCTGTCGATTGGCGGTTTCCCCGCGACGGCATGAAACAGCGTTGCGCCAAGGCTGTAAATGTCGCTGCGCAGGTCCTCCGGTTGGTTCCACAATCTCTCCGGCGCGACATAGGCCGGCGTTCCCCAGATCACGGTGTCGCTCTGTGGATCCTGCGTTGCGAACGCAGCCAGGCCGAAGTCGCCAATCTTCGCCGCCTGTTCGTCGACAAACAAAATGTTGGCCGGCTTCACGTCTCGATGAATCAAACCCTTCCGGTGAGCTGCGCGAAGTCCTCTCGCGATCTGGATGCCAATGTCGAGCATTTGGTGTTCCGGCACCCGGCCCTGCGACTCAATGAGATCATCGAGGCTTCCACGATCGATCAGTTCCATAACGACATAAAACTGGCCGTGGTCCATTCCCAACGAGAATATCTGCACGACGTTGGGATGATTCACAGAAGCAGCGATCCGCGCCTCTTGCTGCAATTGAAGATCATGATCCGCTTCGCTACCAAGATCCTTGTGCAACAATTTCAGCGCAACGAACCGCTCCAGTTGTGTGTCGCGCGCCTTATACACTGTGCCCATTCCACCCGCACCAAGCGTCTCCACAGGTACAAAATGATCGAAGGTTCGTTGCAGCAGATTTTTTTGACCGCAGTTCCGGCAGACCACCCGCACCAGAGGTTCATAACCGCCGGCATCGAGCGCGGCACCGCATATCCAGCACGTTGGCGTCATGAACAACTTCCTTCAATCGACATGGAAATCGACTGTAACATTGACGAGTTTGAGGGCAAAAGGAAGGCCGTGGCGGCGTTGAAAGCGACAAGCGAGACACCGACAACGTTCAAATTGGTCGTGCCAAAAGAGCATGCCCGGATGCGCCTTGATCTTTTTCTGGTCAAGTCGCTTCCGGAATTCTCGCGCTCTCGCATTCAGCAATTAATCCGCGCCGGCTTTGTTCGTGTCGGTGGCGCAACCACGCGACCGCATCAGTCTGTACGATCTGGAGACGAAATCGAAGTCACAGAACCGCCACCCGAAAAAATCCAAACCGAACCGGAAGCAATTCCCTTGGCGATTTTGTACGAAGACGACGATCTGATCGTCATCAACAAAGCAACCGGGATGACTGTGCATCCGGGCGCCGGCCAGCGTGAACACACTTTAGTCAATGCGTTGCTGCATCACTGCTCCACGTTATCGGGCATCGGCGGAAAAGAACGGCCTGGCATCGTTCATCGTCTCGATAAGGAAACGAGCGGCTGCCTAGTCGCAGCAAAAAACGACGTGGCGCATCGAGAATTATCAAAACAGTTCACCGCGCGCACAGTAGAAAAGATTTACCTCGCCCTGGTTGCCGGGAAATTGCGGAAAGAGACGGGCGTAATCGAAAACAAAATCGGACGACATCCGGTGCATCGACAAAGAATGAGCGTGAGTTCACCACGCGGTCGCGCGGCCAAAACCGAATATCGCGTTCTTCGTTCGAGCGAGCAGGCGAGTCTGGTTGAATGCAAGTTGCACAGTGGCCGCACACATCAAATTCGGGTGCATCTGCATCATCTTGGTAATCCGGTGTTGGGTGACAAAATCTACGCGCCGAGGTTCGCTAAAGATTTTCCCCGCCAGATGCTGCACGCATGGAAGCTCGGTTTTCGTCACCCGCGCACTGACGAATGGAAGCACTTTGAAGCGCCGTTGCCTGACGATTTTAACCGAGCGATCGCAGCGACCGGACTCCAAATGCCCTAATTACGAGACTACGGACAACTGACTTCCGGATTAGCGCATCAATGCAATCCCGATCAGAGGTCGCGTCGCAACCAACTTGCTCATCCTCCCCGCTTCCTGTCGTCTTTGTCCCGCTTCGGCACCATCGCACTGGCCTGCATCGTTTGCACGACTTCGCCACGCTGATTGGTCGTCACGTTGCGCAAGCGAAGAATCCCATGCCCAGGCCGGGATCGTGAGGGGCGCAATTCAAGAATCTCGGTATCCACCGTGAGCACATCCCCGGGCCGCACCGCATTCGGCCAGCGCAGTTCATCCACGCCAAGACCGATTGCGCCCTCGGCGAAGTTCAGCGTTTGCACGAACAGGCGCATGCTCATCGCCGCGGTATGCCAGCCACTGGCAATCAGGCCTTTGAAAATGCTTCTCTCCGCACGCCTCCGGCTAAGATGAAACATCTGCGGATCAAATTTGTGGGCGAACTCGACGAGCTCTTTTACCGTCACGCTCAACGGCTCGGATTTAAACCGATCACCTGTTTTCAGATCGTCGAAATAACGCTCCTTCATGATGAGAATGGCCGAAGCACATTGTTGCGTGATCGATCACAGTCGAGCAATACATAAGTGAAGGCGTCGGCACTACCTGCTCATCCTCGGGCGATCGTGCGAAATGAGTTTCCCGCACTTGAACGCTGCGCGAGAAGGCTCAAACTTCATATCATGGCCCAGGTTGCTCTGCGCAGTCCCTCAGAGAAAATAGGCGGCCTTTTTTATTTCGGTCGGATGCTCGACAAGATCCGGTTGCACGCCAGAGGCGAATTGCCTTCAGACTATCACGACAATCTGGGAAAGGGTTTTGATGAAAAATGCGTGAAGTTTCTCCGTGTCGACTACGCTAAGCTGGTCGAGCGCGTAAAACAGGGCGGCACTGATAAAGAAATGTTGGATTGGTGCTTCACAGTCGGCCGCAAACCAACCGCGGACGACATTTATGTTTGGAACGAATTCATGCGGAAGCGCGGCTGGAACGATGAAGTTTCGGAAATGGTGGTACGCCGAAAAGCCGAGGCAGGAATGACCGACCGTTCCGATATTCAGACCTCATTCCAATTCATCGACGCCGATGAAGGGCGCCTGCCGAAATCCGGGTAGAGTCGGCACGCCGCGCAGTCGGACGACGCAGCGTGCCGTCGCCACCCTTTCTATTCCTCCAAGGTATCGATTCGTTCGGCCAGATTAAAATCAAGCTCCGTCAAGCCGCCTTTGCTGTGGGTTGAAAGCACCAGACGGACCTTGTTGTAGCGGATATCTATGTCGGGGTGATGTTCTTCTTCCTCAGCCACCTCAGCGACCCTGTCGACAAAATCGATCGCATCGACAAAATCATCGAATTCGAAAGTGCGCTCGATTTGGTTTTTCTCCAATTCCCATTCCGGGATCTTTTTCATGCGATCCTTGAGCTCGCTTTGTTTGATCAAGTCAGCCATAACGGGACAACGAGTATCACCCGAAAATCGTTTTGCAACGGCAAATCGAGCGCCTAAAAAGCAAGTATTCGGCGAAGGTTTCGGATCGAGTCGAAGACTTCTACCGCGCACTGTCGCGCTTTCTTGGACAGCCGCGACCAATCGTGCAGCACGTCGCGAACAGCGGCCTCGGCCTCGGCGGCGGACCGGATAAAACAGAATCCGTTTTCGGCGGGGAGATAACGGTTTGCTGCGGTGTCTTCTGTAATCACCGGGCGACCCAACGCCAAAAAAGCCGCAGCGCGATCGCTGACCCAGCCTGTGCGCCACGCCACGTCGACGCCCTTAATCGCCGTGAACTCCGCAAGCGCACTGGCGAGGTAGCGTCGGTACGTGCCAGGCGTGCGGGCGACGCGGTGCGGATCGGCGATTTGCCAGCCGAGCCGACGCAGTCGTTCCCTTTCGGGATCCTCCGCAGCGAGGTTCATCGCAAGCTCAAACCGCGCTTCGGGCACGCGCGCTGGAAGACGTAGATAAGGTTCGAAGGCAAATCTTTTGGACAGATCCGGAAATTCGCCGGCGACCTCCACCGCGCCACCCCAATACCATTGCCCGACCGTCGTGAATTTTGGTGAGCGCGGCCGCGATTGTGGCCGGAACAATTTCGTGTCCACCAGCGGATAAAATGTTTTCCAAGCGAGCGCTGATTTCGGTAGCTGACAATCGTCGCGATGAACATTGAGGCCGATTGTCCAGAACTCGTGATGGTACGACTGCCCCATCTCCATCTGCGTCATCCAATAGAAGACTTCGCTTGGATCGAGATCGCAAAGAATACGTCGCTCAAATTTCAGGAGCAGCGGCGGATGAATCGAATATGCCAGATTGAGTAGAACATTCGGCCCATCGAGGCGCTCGAGTAGTTCGCGTTTAGAAATTCCGATGCACTGCAGCGAATCCTGATCGTGCGTGTCCGCTGCCGGCTTCTGGTAAAGCAAACAATACCGCCCCGCCAATCCATGCGCCCGCAATTGCCTCTGAAAATTCCTGATCTTGGACCGGTCCGCCAGGACATTGTCAGTTCCCGGCAAGAGCTCCAGCCAGATCGCATCCAGCTTTAGTCGCTGCAGCCCGAGCATCCATTGCAGCGGAACCGAAAAATTGCCGCCGCCTTCTCGATACTTCGCCGCAAAGCCGCAGCCCAAAAAGATCGTCACGCGAGCAGAATGGTCTTTCTGCTCGCGTGCTCAAGCTCCAAAGATTCTCTGGTTTTAGAAGATGCGGTTGTGCGTCGGCATCTTCGCTGTTCCAGGGAACACATGCCTCGGCTCTGCGCGCTGATCGCAGAGATGTGCGTTCGGCACCGGGGTCACTGAATCGAGGAACTGCGGCTTTCTCCGTATTTGCATCCGCTGCTCCAGATCGTAAGCGAAGCCAATCAATTTTGGTTCACGCAGGAAGGTGCTGTACATCAGCATTCCCGCGGGCTTGCCGCTCGGGGGACGGATCCCTACGGGAAGCGACAAGTTCGGATAACCCGCCACGGCAGGCCCGGTCGAATTCGTAAGGTGCGGTGCGACGATTGCATCCAGATTGCGGGTGGCGAGTGCATTGTCGATGCCACGGCGGGCTAAATACTGGGCGCGATTTCGCGCGTGAACATACATGGGATTGGTGGGATAACCCATCGTCTGTTCTGCGAGTTCAAAGACCTCCTGACCGTAGTAAACCAGTTCTCGCTTGCAATGTACTTCGTTGAACCTAATCAGGTCAGCCAACGTTCGCATATTTGTGTTCGTGAGCGTTGCGAGGTACTGCGCGATTTGCACTTTGAATTCATACAGCAGCGCGGTGAACTCGTCGTCGGTATACTCGAATACATCACCGGTGTCACAGTCGACGATGGTTGCACCCAGCTCTTGCATCACATCCAATGCGTGCTCTGCAAACCCTACCGTCGAGAAATCGCCCGGAATGCCGCTCCCGTAGTAACTGTAATCGAAATAGCGCACGTCGCGTCCGATCCGCGCGCCTTGCAATGCGCCGCGCCGCAGGAACCGCGTATAGTCGTCGGGCAAGGGCTGGCCAATTACGCGACCGAACGGCGACTGCAATGCGTTGAGAAGAATTGCAACATCGGTGACGCTGCGGCCCATTGGCCCAGCCGTATCCTGTTGATGGGCAATAGGAATAATTCCCTGTTGCGAAACAAGGCCAAGAGTCGGTTTCAAACCGACGATACACTCGACGGCGGACGGTCCAGTGATTGATCCATCTGTCTCAGTGCCGACTGCGACCGAGCACAAATTCGCGGCGACGCCATTTGCGGAACCGGAACTGGAACCCCATGACGTGTAGCTCAAGTTGTATGGATTGATTGTGTTTCCGCCACGTGCACTCCAGCCCACGGCCAGTGGATACACGTTGATAAAACCGCGGAAGTTTGCCCATTCTCCCAAGTTTGCTTTGCCAAGGATTACTGCGCCAGCACTGCGCAGCCGGCGAATGATGACTGCGTCGCCCGGCACAACGCTACCAATCAGCGCCAGCGACCCGGCAGTCGTTTGCATCATCTGCTCATTCCCGTTACAAACTTCACTTTCCGTCGCGATGTTGTCCTTGACCAAAACAGGAATTCCATGGAGCGGACCACGAACATGCCCGTTACGCCGCTCCTCATCGAGCTGCTGGGCGATGCAGACCGCAAGTGGATTTGTTTGGATTACCGAATGCAGCAACGGGTTGAGCGACTCGATACGATCCAGGTAACCCCTCACCAGGTGTGCGCTGGTCAACTGACCCGAAGCCATTGCGCTCTGAAGCTCGGGGATTGTCGCCTCAACAAATTGGAAGTCCCCCGCAGCTGAAACAGATCGCGAGACAAGTGAAGTTAATCCGCCGCCTAACAGCGCCGCGCTGCCGAGAGCAGCCCTCCCGATAAATTTGCGGCGTGTGATGCTGTCATCGAGGTCGCTACGATCAGAATCTTGCTTGTTCATGGTATTCTTCGGTTAACGCTGTTTCGCGAGTGAACAGACGTGAGGTTATGATTTGTTGGTGTGACTGAAAAAAGTCCGCTCCGCTTGGTTCGGATTTGAGCCTGGCTGCTGTTCGCGATGCAAACTCCATAGCCCTGCGTGAAGTAATCGATTCCAACACTTAAATCGGTTGGAAATTCCATCCGCCTTATTTGACCGCCGCGCCGTTCCTCCGCAAATTACCGCGCTTCACGGGCGCCCGTAGCTCAACTGGATAGAGCATCTGACTACGGATCAGAAGGTTAGTGGTTCGAATCCTCTCGGGCGCGCTTTTCGCGTCCCTGCTCCTGCTCTTAATTCAAACCGGTCACTGAAAATACGGCCGGATCTGCGCGTATTTCTTTCCGCCAATGCCGCTCACTCGCTTCAGATCATCAGCGCTTCGGAACGGTCGCGCGGCGATAATACGCGCCGCCATCACGTGCCCGATTCCCGGCACGGTTGTTAGCTCTTTTTCTGTCGCAGTGTTGATGTCGATGTTCCCGAGCGGAATCTTTTCCTTCGCGTGCGAC
>WNFV01000670.1_pt1 | contig 52818 bp, 44 predicted proteins | sample 5400101 | NCBI WGS metagenome assembly WNFV01 (sample SAMN13153361, study PRJNA577476) | soil metagenome | isolation source: 115 cm soil or saprolite under grassland replicate 1 | place: USA:California | collected 2016-06-15
AACCGGGTGGCGCTCAACGCCGAAATCAATGCGGCGCTCGCAGCGCGCACCACGGCGGAGTGGATCGAAATCCTCACCCGCGGCGAAGTTCCGTGCGGCCCGATCTATACCATCGACAAGATGTTCGAGGACGCGCAGGTGCAGCATATCGGCGCCGCGGCGAGCGTCAAGAGCGCGAAGCTCGGCGAGATCCGCATCGTCAACCAGGCGGTGACGCTTTCGCGCACGCCGGCGCGAATCGCGATCGCGCCGCCCGAGCTGGGCGAGCACACCGCCGAAGTCCTCTCCGAGCTGGGGTACGGCGAGGCGGACATCGAGGCGCTGTCGCGGAAGAAAGTCGTCTAGAGACTACTTGCCCCTGAACTGCGGTTTCTCCTTGGCGAGAAACGCCTTGACGCCGGTCTTGAAGTCCTCGGTGTCGAAGCAGGCGTAGGCCTCGTCGCGCTCGGTCCGGGTGAGGGGGCGCGCCTGGGCGAGGCGCCGCGCGAATTTCTTGTGCCAGCGCGCAACGAGCGGCGCGCCTTCGGCGATGCGCCGCGCAGCCGCCATCGATTCCTCCTCGACCTTGTCGTCGGGCACGACGCGGTTCACGAGGCCCTTGTCTTTCGCTTCCTCGGCGCCGAACACGCGGCCTTCGAGCAGGATCTCGAGCGCCACGGCGCGGCCGATGAGATCGATCAGCGCCTTCATCTCGCCGTAGCCCACGACCAGCCCCAGCTTGTTGATGGGAATGCCGAAGCGGCTCGACGTCCCGCAGATGCGCAGGTCGCACTGGGAGGCGACTTCCAGCCCCCCTCCGACGCACGCGCCGTGGATCATGGCCACGATCGGATGCCGGCAGGCGGAAAGCGCGCCCATCGTCGCCTCGAGCGCCTCGCCGTACTTCTTCGCAACTTTCGCATTCTTGCGCGTCGTTTCGAATTCGGCGATATCGGCGCCGGCGGCAAAGGCCTTTTCGCCCGCGCCCCGTATCACGATGCAGCGCAGCGTCTTGTCGGCGTCGAGCTCGCGCATGACTTCGCCCAGCCGCTTCCACGAATCCAGCCCGAGGGCGTTGAGCTTCTCCGGGTTGCTGAGGGTGACGGTCGCGATCGCGCCGTCGCGGGAGACGAGGACGGATTCGTTCATGGGGCTGAGGGGTAAAAGAGATTGACCAGGCCGAGCCCCGTGACCGGGACGTAGGTCACCAGCATCAGCACCGCGAACAGCACGCCGATGAACCAGATGTTCACCCGGGTCACTTCCCACACGCTCGCCTTGGAGATCGAGCAGGCGACCATGAGCACGCTCGCCACCGGCGGCGTCTGCTGGCCGATGCCGAGGTTGACGGTGACGATGAGCCCGAAGTGCACGGGATCGATGCCGACCGCGTTGACGAGCGGCATCACCACCGGCACGACCAGGATGATCGCCGCCGCCGAGTGCAGGAAGCAGCCGAGGAACAGGAACAAAACGTTCATCATCCCGAGCACGACCCATTTGTTGCTGGTGAACTCGGACACCGCCTGCGCGAGCTTCTGCGGGAGCTGCGCTTCGGTGAGATAGGCGCCGAGGAGCGCCGAGGTCGCCACCAGCAGCATCACCACCGCGGTCTGCACGCCGCCCTCGATGAGCGCGGCCTTCAGGTGAGCGAGGTCGAGCTCGCGGTAGACGACGATCCCGATGAAGAGCGCCGCGACGACGGCGAGCGCGGCGCCCTCGGTGGCCGTCACTACGCCGCCGAATATCGCGCCGAGGATGATGAGGGGCAGCGTGAGCGCCCAGGCCGCCTCGCGAAGCGTGGTCCATACCCGCGGCCAGCGGAACTTCTCGTCGATCGGGAGGTTGTAGCGGCGCGCAAACCAGTACGCCATTCCCATCAAGCCGAAACCTCCGAGTATGCCCGGAACGATGCCCGCGACGAACATTTTCACGATCGAGGTCTCGGCCATCACCGCGTAGATGATCATGGGGATCGAGGGCGGAATGATGATGGCAAGCGTCGCCGCCGAGGACATCACCGCGGCCGCGAGCGGCGCCGGATACCCTTGAGCCTTCATCGCGGGAATGAGGATGGAGCCGAGCGCCGAGATGCCGGCGACGGCCGAGCCCGAGATCTCGGCGAAGAACATCGAGGCGCCGATTCCCACCATCGCCAGGCCGCCGCGCACGAAGCCGAGCAACGCCGAGACGAAATTGATCAGCCGCCGCGAAATGCCCGACGCGTTCATGATCGCGCCTGCGAGGATGAAAAGCGGAATCGTGATCAGCGGGAAGTTGGTCGCGCCGTTGTAGAGCACGATCGGCAGGTTGGCGAGCGACCCCGGACCCTGGGTATAGAGCATGGCAGCCACCGCGACGATGCCGAGCGACACGGCGATCGGCACGTCGATCACCACCAGGATCAGGACGCAGACGAAGATGAGGAGCGTTGCCATCAGTGCGAGGCTCCGCCCGAAATCGATGGGGGTTGCGCGCTTTCGGAGGCAGCCTGCATGACTTCAGCGAGAGTCGTGGAACGCGCCGCCTTCGCCAGCACCGCCGGCAGCGTGATCAGCTCGGCCGCGACGACGAGCGCCGCGCTGATCGGCATCACCGACTGCACCCAGCTCACCGGCACCGAGGGCAGGCTCACCAGCGTGTCGCCCGAGAGGGCGCCGAGAACCTGGTACCCCATCCACCCGAGCAGCAGGAAGAAGCCGATGGTGAGTACCTCGGCCACGACGCGGAAGCCGAGCTTGGCCTTGGGCGGCAGGAACATCATGACCTCGGGACAGCCGATGTGCGCCCGCTTCACCGAAGCGAGCGCCGAGCCGTAGAAGGTGATCCACGCGAGGAGAATCGAGGCGATCTCGTCGTACCATACCAGCGAGGCGCCGAAGGTCCGGAATATCACGCCCACGGTGACTTCGACCGCCAGCACGCCCATGAGGGCAATCACCAGCCATTCCAGCAGGCGCTCGTAGCGCCTGCGGATGACGTCGAGGTTCATGCGACTTACTTGCCGAGCGCGATGGCGCGGTCGATGACCGCCTGGGCGCCGGGAACTTCCTTGGCGAATTCCTGGTACACGGGCTTCGACGCCGCGATGAAGGCGTCCTTGTTGGCGTTGTTCACCTGGATTCCCGCCGCTTTCATCTTGACGAGCAACTCCTCGTCGTCTTTCGCCGCTTTTTCATAGACCCAAGCCTGGGTGTCCTTCGCCGTCTCTTCCAGGATCCTACGCACGTCGGCCGGGAGCGTCGCCCATTTCTTGGTGCTCACGACGAGGTAGGACGGCGTGTAGACGTGCCCGGTGAGGGAGAGGTACTTCTGCACCTCGTAGAACTTGGCGCTTGCGATCTGCGCGAAGGGATTCTCCTGCCCGTCCATGACGCCCGTCTGCAGAGCGGTAAACACCTCGGAGAACTTCATCGGCGAGGGGTTCGCGCCGTAGGCCTGGAACATCTTCACCCGCCACTTGCCCTCGGGCACGCGCAGCTTGATGCCCTTCAGGTCGGCGGGCGTGTTGATCGGATGCTTGCTGTTGGTGATGTGGCGGAACCCGTTTTCCCAGACGGCGAGCACCTTGACGCCCTTCTTCTCCGCGGCAGGCTCGATCTGCGACCAGAAGAGGGCGTTCTCGATCTTCTTCATGTGCCCGCGGCTCTTCACGAGATACGGCATCTCGAACACGCCGAAGATGTCGGCTTCCGAGGACATGATGGTCGAGGGCTCGACCATGTCGATCGTGCCGAGCTTCAACTTCTGCATCATCTCCTTGTCGCCGCCGAGCTGGCTCGAGCCGTAGGTGACGACCTTCGCCTTGCCGCCCAGCTTGGTGTTGGCGCGCTTGGCGAACTCGTCTGCCGACGCCCCGATCAGCGAGCCGGGCTCGCCGACGTGGCCGAGCTTGAGCTCGGTCTGCGCGGCGGCGGTGCCGCACAGGGCAAGCGCGAATACGGCAAGACTTGCGACTTTCATCTCTCTCATGATTCCTCCTGGAAAAAATGCCCCGCGTATCTCCGCGGATGCGGGAAAACCCTCAGGCCGCCTTGCGCGGAGCGGCGCGTGCGCTCTCGGCGAGGTGATCGAGCGCCGCGAGCACGCCGCCCCTCTTGTGTGGAACGTTCGCGAGCGCGAGGCCCATCTCGATGCCCGCGAGGGTGCCCGCGAGCATCAGATCGTTGAAGTCGCCGAGGTGTCCGATCCGGAATACTTTCCCGGCGAGCTTCCCCAATCCGGTACCGAGCGACATGTCGTAGGCTTCGAGGATGATCTTGCGCAGCGCGTCGGCATCGTGGCCGGCGGGCATCATCACCGCGGTGAGCGAGTTCGAGTATTCCTCGGGCACCGCGCACAGGATCTCCAGGCCCCAGGCGCGCACCGCGCGCCGCGTGCTCTCCGCGTGGCGCGCGTGACGGGCGAATACGTTTTGCAGGCCTTCCTCCTCGAGCATCGCGAGCGATTCGCGCAGGCCGTAGAGCAGGTTGGTCGCCGGCGTGTAGGGGAAGTAGCCGCTCTTGTTGTTGGAAAGCATCTCGTCCCAGGCCCAGTACGAGCGCGGGAGTGCAGCCGTACGCGACGCCTTGCTAGCCTTCTCGCTCACGCAATTGAACGACAGGCCGGGCGGCAGCATCAGGCCTTTCTGCGAGCCGGCGACGGTGACGTCCACGCCCCACTCGTCGTGGCGGTAGTCGATCGAGGCGAGCGAGGAAATCGTGTCGACCATGTAGAGCGCCGGGTGTCTTGCCGCGTCGATCGACTTGCGTATCGCGCCGATGCGGCTCGCGACCCCGGTCGAAGTCTCGTTGTGCACCACGCAAACGGCCCTGATCCGGTGCTCGCGGTCTTCCTTGAGCTTGGCCTCGACCGCAGCCGGGTCGACGCCGCGGCGCCAGTCGGTGGGGACGAGATCGACCGAGAGGCCGAGCTTCGCCGCCATCTTGTGCCACAGCGATGCGAAATGGCCGGTTTCGAACATCAGGACGCGGTCCCCCGGCGAGAGCGTGTTGACGAGCGCCGCTTCCCAGGCGCCGGTGCCCGATGCGGGATAGATCACCACCGGCGCCCGGGTCTGGAACACCTTCTTCAGGCCTTCGAGGATCTCCAGCCCCATGGGGCCGAAATCGGGGCCGCGATGGTCCATCGTAGCGCGGTCGATCGCGCGCAGAACCCGGTCGGGCACGTTGGTCGGCCCGGGGATCTGCAGGAAATGGCGTCCGCTCCGGTGCGGCATGACTTGCTCGCTTATCGTGGAAGGACGGCTAGTTTATCGGAAAAGCTCCCGGCTTCCATGATTCGGCTCAAGGCTGCGGTATCATGGAGCACGCGCGGTTCGAAGGAAATCCCATGGCGCTCAGCATCGACATCATCTCCGACGTGGTCTGTCCCTGGTGCTTCATCGGCAAGAGGCGGCTGGAATCCGCGCTCGAGCTCTACCGGGAGCGCAGTCCCGGCGCCGCGGAGCCGAAAGTCACCTGGCATCCGTTCCAGCTCAATCCCGACATGCCCCCCAGGGGCGTCGACCGCGACGAGTACGTGAAGCGCAAGTTCGGCGCAGGCCGCGCCGGGCAGGTCTACGGCCGCGTCACTGCGGTCGGGAGAGAGGCCGGCATTGCGTTCGACTTCAACAAGGTGACGCGCCAGCCCAACACGCTCGCCGCGCACAGCCTGATCGCGCTCGCGATAGACTCAGGACGGCAGGACGCGGTGGTCGAGGCCTTGTTCCGCGCGTTCTTCCTGGAGGGCAGGGATCTGACTTCCGCAGATACGCTTGCCGAAGTCGCGGCCGGCGCGGGTCTGGACGCGACCGACGTGAAGGCGTTCCTCGCGAGCGAAAACGCGCGCGCGCATATCGAGGCCGAGGACAGACAGGCGCGCAAAATCGGCGTCGAAGGCGTGCCTTTCTTCATATTCAACAAACGGGTCACCGTCTCGGGCGCGCAAGAGCCCGAAGTGCTGCTCGACGCCATGCTCGAAGCGGAGAAAGAGCCCGCGCCTTCCGCGGCGCAGTGAAACCGCGATTCCGATGGATCGCCCGGCGGCCAAGGTCTTACCGGTTTCGTTCCATCCGCGCGCCGGCGATACCGCGCTCGCCCGGCGCCTTTCGCGCGAAATCGAAGGCGAAGTCCTCTTCGATCCGGCGAGCCGCGGCCGCTATTCGACCGACGCCTCGATCTATCAGATCGACCCGGTGGGCGTGGTCGTGCCGAAGACCGAGCAGGACGCGAAAGTCGCGCTGCAGATCGCCGTCGAGGAAGGCGTTCCTGTCCTGCCTCGCGGCGCGGGAAGCTCGCAATGCGGCCAGACGGTGGGCGCCGCGCTCGTCATCGACCACAGCAAGTTTCTCGACAACATCGTTTCCTTCGACAAGGAGGCTGCCACCGCCGTCGTGCAGCCGGGGGTCGTGCTCGACCGCCTGAACGCGCACCTGCGGCGGGACGGGCTGTGGTTCCCGGTGGACGTGTCCACGAGCGCGCAAGCGACGCTCGGCGGGATGGCCGGCAACAATTCCTGCGGTTCGCGCTCGATCCGTTACGGCAACATGGTGCACAACGTGCTCGGCATCGATGCACTGCTCGCCGACGGCAGCGAGCACCACTTCGGCGTGGTGCCGGCCGATATTTCGCGATTGTCCGGCGAGGCGCGCTACGTCGAGCTCGCGAAGAAGGTGCGCGCCATCGCGGAGCGTGAAGCCCGCGAAATCGAAGCGCGCTGGCCGAAGCTCGCGGCGAATGGAATTTTGCGCAGCTCCTGGTCGGCTCGGAAGGCACCCTCGCGTATTCGAAGCGCATCCACCTGAAGCTCTCGCCGCTGCCCCGGTTCAGGACTCTGGGCGTGTGCCATTTCCGGACCTTCCGGCAATCGATGGAGGCGCCGCAGCACATCGTCAAGCTGGGGCCCACCGCCGTGGAGCTCGTGGATCGAACCATGATCGGCCTGGCGCGCGGCAACCCGGCCTACCGCGCCGTCGTGGAGAAATTCGTCCGGGGCGACCCCGACGCGATCCTGCTGGTCGAGTTCGCCGGGGACGATCGCGACGCGCCCGCCGACAAGCTCGAGCGTCTCGCCGCGCTCATGGCCGACCTCGGCCATCCGGGCAGCGTGATCCGGATCATCGACGCCGCGCTCCAGCGGGACGTGTGGGACGTTCGGAAGGCCGGGCTGAACATCATGATGTCGATGAAAGGCGACGGCAAGCCTGTCTCCTTCATCGAGGATTGCGCGGTCCCCCTGGAAAACCTCGCCGAGTACACCGATTCGCTGACGCAGGTCTTCCGCAAGCACGGCACCGAAGGCACCTGGTACGCGCACGCCTCGGTGGGAACGCTGCACGTGCGGCCGATTCTCGACATGAGGAAGGACGGGGCGAAGAAGCTGCGGGCGATCGCGGAGGAGGCCTGCGCGCTGGTGAAAAAATACAAGGGCGCCGCCTACTCGGGGGAGCACGGCGACGGCCTGGTGCGCTCGGAGTGGATAGCGCCGATCATCGGTGAACGGCTTGTGCGCGCGCTCGAGGAGATCAAGAACCTCTTCGATCCGAAGGGCCTCTTGAACCCGGGAAAGATCGTGCGGCCTTCGAAGCAGGACGACCGGACGCTTTTCCGTTTCAAGCCAGGATACGCGGCCGAGCGCCTGGACACCGTGCTCGACTGGAGCGAGTGGAGCGTGCCGGGCGCGGCGAGCGAGGGTTTCGCGGCGGCGATCGAGATGTGCAACAACAACGGGCACTGCCGCAAGTTCGACGCCGGAACGATGTGCCCGTCTTTCCGCGCCACCGGCGACGAGCGCCACCTCACCCGGGGCCGCGCCAACTCGCTGCGCCTTGCGCTCTCCGGCCAGCTCGGGCCCGGCGCATTCACCTCGGACGAGATGTACGACACGCTGGCTCTGTGCGTGTCCTGCAAGGGCTGCAGGCGCGAATGCCCGACCGGCGTGGACATGGCGAAGATGAAGATCGAGTTCCTGCATCACTACCACGCCCGCCACGGCTACTCGCTGAAGGACAAGCTGATCGCCTACCTTCCGCGCTACGGCCCTCTGGCCTCGCGCTTCCCGCGGACGGCGAACGCGGTCCAGAGGATGGGCAAGCGCGCTTTCGGCTTCGCTGCCCAGCGCTCCCTGCCGAAGTGGCGCCGCTCGTTCCTCGCCTCGCTGCGCCGATCGAGCAGCGACGGGAAGGCCGGCGAGGTCGTGCTCTTCGTCGACACGTTCAACAACTACTTCGAGCCGGAAAACGCCCGCGCCGCTCTCGCCGTGCTCGACCGGGCGGGCTACGGCGTGCAGATCGCCGGGGCAGGCGACGCAGGCAAAGAAAATGCGCGGCCGCTGTGCTGCGGGCGCACTTTCCTCGCGGCGGGAATGGTCGAGCAGGCGAAGGCCGAGGCGCAACGGGTGCTGGCCGCGCTCGAGCCCTACGTGGGACGCGGAGTCGAGGTCGTCGGCCTCGAACCTTCCTGCCTTCTGACCCTGCGCGACGAATTCAAGTCGATGCTCCCGGGCGGCGAGACCGACGCACTCGCCGCGCAGGCGCTGCTCTTCGAGGAGTTCCTCGCGCTCGAGCACGAAGCCGGCCGCCTCGCGCTCAAGCTCAAGCCGCTCGCCGAAAAGCGCGTGCTCCTGCATGGCCACTGCCACCAGAAGGCCTTCGGCGCGATGCCCGCCGTGCAGCGGACGCTGTCGCTCGTTCCTGAGCTGAAGGTCGAGACGATCGAATCCTCCTGTTGCGGCATGGCGGGCAACTTCGGCTACGAAGCCGGGCACTACGATATCTCCATGAAGATGGCCGAGGCGGCACTCCTGCCGAAAGTGCGCTCCGCAGGCGCCGATACGATCGTCGTCGCCGACGGCACCAGTTGCCGCCATCAGATCGCCGACGGCGCGGCGCGGGAGGCCGTTCACGTCGCGCGGGTGCTGGCCCGCGCCCTTGCCTAGAAGGGCCCGCTGCGGATGATCCTCGAAGGCGCCGCGGCGGCGCTCGCCCTTGCGCCGATCGCTTTCGCCGGCGGGTTCATCCAGGGCCTCACCGGGTTCGGTTCGGCGCTGGTCACCATTCCGCTCGCGACGTTTTTCGTTCCCCTGCCCTTCGCGCTCGCCGTGTTCGCGATCGTGGATTTCGTGAACGGCCTGCGGCTGGGGCTGGAAAACCCGCGCAACGCGGTCTTGGGCGACATCGCACGCATGGTTCCGCTGATGATCGTGGGGATAGTCACCGGCACCACGCTGCTCGTCAACCTCCCGCGCAACGCGTCGCTCATCGCGCTCGGGGCCTTCGTCCTCTGCTACGCGATCTACAGCCTCTCACGGCGCGGGACCCCCGCCGCCGTCGGCCGGAACTGGGCGTTTCTCGCCGGATTCTGCGGCGGCCTCTCGGGAACGCTGTTCGGGGCGGGAGGGCCGCCTTACGCGATCTATCTCTCCCACCGTTCCCTCACCAAGGAGCAGTTTCGCGCGACCATGACCCTCACCACCATCTTCAGCATCGGACTGCGGCTGGTCGCGTTTGCGGTGACCGGCCTGCTGATGCAGGACGGGGTGTGGATCACCGCGGCCGCCGCGATCCCGGCCGGGCTCGCTGCGATCTACATCGCCTCGCGGGTTTTCCGCGTGATCTCGCGCGAGATGGTGATGCGCGCGGTGGGAATCCTGCTGCTCGCGAGCGGCGCGTCGCTGATCGCGCGCGGGCTCGGTTGAACCGTGGAACTCGTCAGGCGGGGATGTCGGGATCGAGCTGCCTCTCGATCCAGGAGATCTGGTCCTTGAGGAGGAGCTTGCGGCGCTTCATGCGGGTGAGGGCGAGCTGATCGTGGGAAGGGTCGTCGGCGATCCGGTGAATTGCGGTGTCCAGGTCCCGGTGCTCGAGCTGCAGCTCGTGCAACCGCTGCCTCATCTGCGCCTGCATCTGTTCGTCCCTCGTTTCGACCATGGCACGCTTTTATTCTAGACCTTTTGCGGCCTGCGCCAAGCCCAAACCAGCATGCCGATACCGATCAGGACCATGGGCGCCGACAGCCACTGGCCCATGGACAGCTTGAGCGCAAGAAGGCCAAGAAAATCATCGGGCTCGCGAAAGTACTCGACCCCGAAACGGAACACCCCGTAGCCGAGGAGGAACGCCCCCGTCACCGCTCCCCTGGGCCGCGGCTTCGCCGAATAGAGCCACAGGATCACGAAGAGAAGCACCCCTTCGAGGGCGAACTGGTAGAGCTGAGAGGGGTGGCGCGGGAGCGGCCCCGCGCCGCGGAACAGCATTCCCCAGGGCACATCGGTGACCCGGCCGGGAAGCTCGCCGTTGATGAAATTGCCGATCCGCCCCGCGGCAAGCGCGAGCGGGGCCAGGGGCGCAAAGAAATCCGTGAGCTCGAGCCAGCGCAGGCCGCGCTTTCGCGCGACCCACCCGATCGCGAGCAGCACGCCGAGGAACCCGCCGTGGAAGGACATGCCGCCTTGCCAGACAGCGAAGATCTCCAGCGGATGGGAGAAGTAATACGCCGGCTTGTAGAAGAGCACGTAGCCGAGCCTGCCGCCGAGCACCACGCCGAGCACGCACAAGAACAGCAGATCATCGAGAGTCGGGACGGTGACGCGCCCCGACGTTGCGCGCGCGATGCGCAGGCGCCCGAGCCAATAGGATATCGCGAAGCCGACCAGATACATGAGCCCGTACCACCGGATCGCGATCGGGCCGAGCGAGATCGCAACGGGATCGAAGTTCGGATGGACGAGCATGGCGGGCTGCGGCGCGCTTTCAAGTAAAATGCGGTCGAAGCGTAACTGATTTTCTGCATTCGGAGTTTTTCCCATGGCCGACAACTGGAGAAGCAGGACCATCACCCAGGGCGAAGCGCGTTCGCCCAACCGCGCCATGCTGCGCGCGGTGGGATTCGGCGACGGCGATTTCGACAAGGCGATCGTCGGCGTCGCCAACGGCTACTCGACCATGAATCCCTGCAACGCCGGCATCCAGCCGCTCGTCGACAGCGCCATTGCGGCGGTGAAGGCGGCGGGCGCCATGCCGCAGGTGTTCGGTTTCCCGACCGTCACCGACGGCATCGGCATGGGCACCGAGGGCATGAAGTATTCGCTCGTCTCGCGCGAGGTGATCGCCGACTCGATCGAGACCGCGGTGAACGGGCAGCTGATGGACGGGGTGATCTGCGTCGGCGGTTGCGACAAGAACATGCCCGGGGCGATGATGGCGATGGCGCGCATCAACGTGCCGGGCATCTTCGTCTATGCCGGAACGATCAAGCCGGGATTCTGGAAGGGGCAGAAGCTCACCATCGTCTCGCCTTTCGAGGCGGTGGGCGCGCTCGCCGCGGGGAAGATCTCGCAGGAGGATTTCGACGGCATCGAGAAGAACGCCTGTCCGTCGGTGGGCGCCTGCGGCGGCCAGTACACCGCCAACACGATGTCGTCGTCCTTCGAGGCGCTCGGCATGAGCCTGCTCGGCTCCTCGCAGATCGCGTCTCCCGACCCGGAGAAGGCGGATTCAGCCGCGGAATCGGCAAAGGTCCTGGTGGCCGCGATCCGGGCGAACATCCGTCCGCGCGACATCATCACCCGGAAATCGATCGAGAACGCGGTTGCGCTGGTGATGGCGACCGGCGGCTCGACCAACGCGGTGCTGCATTACCTCGCTATCGCGCATGCCGCGGGCGTCAGATGGACGATCGACGATTTCGAGCGCGTGCGGCGCAAGGTGCCGGTGCTGTGCAACCTGAAGCCCTCGGGCCCGTACGTCGCCACCGACTTTCACGCCGCGGGCGGCGTGCCGCAGCTGCTGAAGATGCTGCTCGCGCACGGCGTGCTTCACGGGGAGTGCATCACGATCACGGGCCGCACTCTCGCGGAGGAACTGGCGAAGGTGCCCGGGGAGCCCAGAGCCGACCAGGACGTCATTCGCCCCTGGGGAAAACCCCTGTACCCGCAGGGGCACCTCACGATTCTCAAGGGCAACCTCGCGACCGAGGGCTGCGTCGCCAAGATCACAGGTCTCAAGCAGACTTCCATCACCGGTCCCGCGCGCGTATTCGATTCGGAGCCGGCGGCGATGAAAGCGATCCTCGCAAAGAGGATCAAAGCGGGCGACGTGATCGTCATCCGCTACGAGGGCCCGAAGGGCGGCCCCGGCATGCAGGAGATGCTCGCGCCGACCTCAGCGCTCATCGGCCAAGGCCTGGGCGAATCGGTCGGCCTCATCACCGACGGCCGCTTCTCGGGCGGCACCTGGGGCATGGTCGTGGGCCACGTGGCGCCCGAGGCCTACGTCGGCGGCGCGATCGCGCTCGTGAAAGAAGGCGACTCGATCACGATCGACGCGAAGAAGCGCCTGGTGCAGCTGAACGTCTCTGCGAAGGAGCTTGCTTCGCGCAGAAAGAAGTGGAAACAGCCCAAGCCGCACTATACCCGCGGCCTCCTCGCGAAGTACATGAAGTTAGTGTCCACTGCCAGCAAGGGCGCGATCACCGACGGTACCGGATGACAACGCAAGTTAGGCGAACGGCCATAGTAGCGACGATTGCGGCCTCTAACAGTATAGGCATACAATCACCGGCTCCCCGCAATTTGACGTAATGCAGTAGGTCTCAAAATGGATAGTCCACTCAAGAAGGAATTCGAGTTCTATCTCGCACATCAGGGCGAGCTGCTGGAGAAGTACAACGGTAAGTTCATTGCCATCAAGGATGGCAACGTGCTCGGGTCTTATGACGACGAACTCGCTGCTATCAACGAGACGCAAAAGACTCACAAGCTCGGAACGTTCCTTGTACAAAAGGTCTCGCCCGGTACGTCTTCATACAACCAGACATTCCACTCCCGGGTCGTTTTCTCGTAGGGGATGCCTCCTCCCAACTGGACTGCCTTTACCACCCAGGGGCACGGGCTGCTCAATGTTCTCAAGAACCAGTGCGGTGTTTCCCAAGCATTCACGCCTGTCATAGCTCCAGGGCAACCCCCCGCGCTTCCTCTGGAAGTAAAGCAATTCGACGCAATCTGGGACACTGGAGCAACTAATTCGGTAATCACGCAAGCGGTCGTAGACGCCTGCGGACTAGTGTCTACCTCCATGACGATCGCCCACACCGTGGGTGGCTCTGGTCCGGCGGAGGTTTACCTCGTTAACATCTATCTGCCCAACAGGGTGATGTTCCAGAATGTTCACGTTACAAAAGGGCAGGTCGTGGGTGCCGAAATGCTCATTGGGATGGACGTTATCAATCAAGGTGACTTCGCCGTCACGAACAACGGTGGCATTACAAAATTCTCCTTTCGGGTGCCCTCGCAAAGCCATATAGATTTCGTGGAACAATATAACCGGCAACAATTCCAATACGGCGGCAAAGGAAAGACCCGGCCCAAACGCCACAAGACCTTTGGCAAGAACAAGAAGAAACTCTGAGAGCGTCCGACTCAGCTAATAGCGAATCGGGCTCTCCATGAAAGTCTGAGGCGGAGTCCTTCCCACCAGGGATTCGAGCAGGATCAGCTCGCTGTCGGTGTGGTTGGCGACGCTCGCCGGAACGATGGCCCGCTTTCGACCGTCGCTGTAGATGTAGCGCGGTGATTCGTGGTGACGCGTGCTGTAGGACTCGCGCGCTCCGCCCATCGTCGCGGCAACGTCGGCGGTACCGTAGCACAGGCAAAAGTAGGTGCGCCTTGGTTCGGCCTCGATGTAGGCGCCGGTGCCCCGGATGCCGATGGTCGCGGTCGCCGTCACCAGCCTTCGCTCGCCGCCGCTGCCGAAGACGCCGAGCAGCTTGCCTGTGACCAGTTGCAGGGCGCTCACGAGCACGCCGATCCCGATCAGCTCCGCGCGGCTGTTTCCCCGCATGAGAAACGCATCCTCCCCCACTACGAATGTGGCGAGGGCGCCGTCTCCGAGCACGATCGTATCGCCCGGGCGCACGAGCGTCCCCGGCTCGGCGGGCCTGCCGTTGATTTTGACTTCTCCTTGCGCGGTGCGCACGCCCTGCTTCGCGGACGATTGCGCAAGCGCCAGCCGAAGCGCCGCGGGCAAACTGATTCCGGCGGCCAAGGCGAGCAGTGCGCGGCGCCGCGTGCGATGGAGTTCCATGCGGGTTCTCCCGGTAGTCGGCCGCTAGTTTACGCTGCGGCCCGCGGGAACTACACTGGCGGACCGCTCCCGCGGTCCTCTGTCATGCCCAATCGCCTCGCACGGGAAACCAGCCCTTATCTCCAGCAGCACGCGGGGAATCCCGTCGACTGGCACGCCTGGGGAGAAGAAGCGCTCAAACGCGCGCGCGAAGAGGACAAGCCGATCCTGCTCTCGGTCGGATACTCCGCCTGCCACTGGTGCCACGTCATGGCGCACGAGTCTTTCGAGGACCCGGCGGTGGCCGAGGTGATGAATCGCCTGTTCGTGAACGTCAAGGTGGACCGGGAGGAACGTCCGGATCTCGATCAGATTTATCAGCTCGCGCACCAGATGCTCGCCCAGCGGCCGGGCGGCTGGCCGCTCACCATGTTCCTCACGCCCGACGGCGCGCCTTTTTTCGGCGGCACTTATTTCCCCAGGGAGCCGCGCTACAACCTTCCGGGATTTCCGCAGCTGCTCGAGCGCGTCGCGCAGATCTACCGCGAGCACCGCGATGAAATCGGCCGTCAGAACGAGACGATTCTCGCCAGCTTCGAGAGCATGCAACCCGGCGCGCCCGCGCATCACTCGGAGCTGTCCGCGGCGCCGATAGCCGCGGCCTTGCGCAGCCTGAAGGCGAGTTTCGACTCGCGCTACGGCGGGTTCGGCGGGGCGCCCAAGTTCCCGCACCCCGCGGATCTGGAATTCTGCCTGCGCCGCTCCACCGCGGCGGGCGACGGCGCGGCCGAGCGAGTTGCCACGTATACGCTCGAGCGCATGGCGCTCGGGGGTATCTACGACCAGATCGGGGGCGGGTTCTCGCGCTACAGCGTGGACGCGCAGTGGCAGATCCCGCATTTCGAAAAGATGCTCTACGACAACGGCCCGCTCTTGCGCCTGTATTCCGACGCGTGGGCGGTGACGAGGAACCCGCTGTTCGCGCGCGTGGCCGAAGAGACCGCGGGGTGGGTGATGCGCGAGATGCAGTCTCCCGAAGGCGGCTACTACTCGTCGCTCGATGCCGACTCCGAGCACGAGGAGGGCAAGTTCTACGTCTGGACGCCTGAGGAAGCGCAGGCGCTCGTTTCGCCGGACGAGTACGCGGTGCTCGCGCCGTATTACGGACTGGACGATCCTCCCAACTTCGAGAATGCGCGCTGGCATCTGCGCGTGGCGCGCACCCTGGTCGCCGTGGCCCAGCCGCTCGGGAAGAGCGAGGACGATTGCGCCCGCCTGCTCGACTCGGGAAGAAAGAAGCTCTTTGCCGCGCGGGAGAAGCGCGTGCGCCCGGGGCGCGACGACAAGGTGCTGGTCAGCTGGAACGCGCTCATGATCGCGGGGATGGCGCGCGCGGCGGCGGTGTTCGGCCGCGACGATTGGCTCGCTTCGGCGAAGCGCTCGCTCGGTTTCATCCGCGGCACGATGTGGAAAAACGGGCGGCTGTTCGCGACCTACAAGGACGGGCTGGCGCATCTCAACGCCTACCTGGACGACTATGCCTATCTCCTTGCCGCGCTCCTCGAGCTGCTGCAGGCGGAATTCGACCCGGGAACGCTCGCTTTTGCCGAGGACCTCGCCGAAGTGCTGCTCGAGCAGTTCGAGGACGGGGAGAACGGCGGGTTTTTCTTCACCAGCCACGATCACGAGCGGCTCATCCACCGCCCCAAGCCCGGCTACGACAACGCTACGCCTTCGGGGAACGGCGTGGCGGCGTTCGCCCTGCAGCGCCTGCACTTTCTCACCGGCGAGTCGCGCTACGCGCTCGCCGCAGAGCGCACGCTCGCGCAGTTTCATTCCGCCATCAGCGAACAGGCGGGGGGGCACGCGACGCTGCTCATCGCGCTGGAGGAGCACCAGAGACCGACGCTCACCGTGATTCTGCGCGGGCCGTCGGCGGAGCTGCGACGCTGGGGGCGCGCCCTCGCCCAGCGCTATCTGCCGCACACCACGGTGATTGCGGCCGGGACGGAATTCCGCGACTTGCCGCCGGCCCTTGCCAAGCCCGCAGGAGCCGAGGTCAACGCCTGGGTGTGCGAGGGCGTTACCTGCCTTGCGCCCATCGATCGCCTCGAAGACCTGCTCGAACAGGTATCCAAGCCGCAGGAAATGCAGTAGCATTTGCGCAGAAATTTTTTTACCTTCCCGGAGAATTTCATGAAACCCCTAGTGCTATCCGCAGCCGCCGCATTCACCGCATCGTTCACAGCGGCGAGCGGCCCCCTCCTCGCCGCCGACGCACAGGAGCTCTTGAAGGAAAAAGCCTGCCTGAGCTGCCATACGGTGGACAAGAAACTGGTCGGTCCCGCGTACAAGGAAGTGGCTGCCAAGTACAAGTCCAGAAAGGACGCCGAGGCCTATCTGGTGAAGAAGATCAAGGAAGGTTCGACCGGCGTATGGGGTCCCATCCCGATGCCGCCGAACGGGACCGTCGGCGATGACGATGCAAAGACTCTGGCGAAATACATTCTAACGGTCAAGTAGGCGAAACCCTGAACCGGAGGCTGCCATGATCCGCTCCCATTTCGTTCTCGTGATTGCGGCCATGGTCGTATTGACCGGCTGCGGCGAAGGCAAGAAGGCGCAGGCTCCGACGACCCTCACGATCGCGATCGGGAGCGTCGCGCCGCTCACCGGCGGCATCGCTCACCTCGGCAAGGATAACGAGAACGGGGCGCGGCTTGCGGTGGAGGAAGCCAACGCGGCAAAAATCAGGATCGACGGCAAGGAAACCGCGTTCGAATTGCTGGCAGAGGACGATCAGGAAGACGCCAAGGTCGGCAATACCGTGGCGCAAAAGCTGGTGGACGCAAAAGTCGCCGGCGTCGTCGGTCACCTCAATTCGGGCACCTCGATTCCGGCGTCCAACGTCTATAGCGGCGCGAATATCCCGATGATAACCGGCTCCGCCACCAATCCCGCGCTCACGGAGCGGGGTCTCAAGGGTGTTTTCCGCGTGGTCGGTCGCGACGACCAGCAGGGCCCGGCGGTCGCGAATTATCTGGTCGCCAACGCCAAGCCAAAGCTTGTCGCGATCATTGACGATGCGACCGCCTATGGCAAGGGTCTGGCGAATGAAGTCGAAAAGACGCTCAAGGCCGCCGGAGTGAAAGTACTCGCGCGAGAGCAGGGTACCAACAAGACCGTGGACTGGAAGGCGGTCCTCACCAAGCTGAAGGGCCGCGGCCCGGACGCGGTGTTCTACGGCGGAATGGATTCCACCGCCGGTCCCCTGCTCAAGCAGGGCAAGGAGCTCGGTGTCAAGGCGGTGTTCTCCTTCGGTGACGGTGCCTGCACCGACAAGATGGGTGAGTTCGCCGGCGGCGCCGCCGAAGGCTTGTTGTGCTCGCAGGCGGGAATCCCGCCGCAGGCGGCCTCGAAGAAATTCCTCGACGCCTACAAGAAGCGCTTCAATATCGACCCGATCCTCTACGCGCCGTTCACGTACGACGCCGCCAACCTGCTGATCGAGGCGATGAAGCAGGCCAACTCGGCCGACCCGGCGAAATATCTGCCGGTTCTGCAGAAAATCGATTTCGCAGGCGCGACGGGCAGGATTTCTTTCGATGAAAAAGGCGACCGCAAGGACGCCGAAATGACCATCTTCACCATGAAAGGCGGCAAGCTCCTGCCGGTCGCCATCATCAAGAGCGGCAAGACCGTCAGTTACGAGGACTTTGTCGCGCAGGCCGCCGCTGCAGCGGCTGCACCAACGTCCGGGGACGCGGCCAAGAAGTAGGCGCGCTTGAAGGGAATTTCCAAAGACGGCACCTGCGGGTGCCGTTTTTATTGACGGGTCTTGCCCAGGCATGGACATTTTCATCCAGCAGGTGATCAACGGCCTGACGCTGGGGGCGGTCTATGCCATGGTCGCGCTCGGCTATACGATGGTGTACGGCATCATCCAGCTCATCAACTTCGCCCATGGCGAGGTCGTGATGGTCGGCGCGATGGTGGCGTTCTCGGTAATCAGCGCGCTCGCGCCCTCGGGTTTGCCGCCGCTCGCCGTCGTCCTCGTCGCAGCCGGGTGCGCGATCCCGGTGTGCATGCTGATCGGCTACGCGATGGAGCGGGCGGCGTACCGGCCCCTGCGAGGCGCGCCGCGCCTCGCGCCCCTGATCACCGCGATCGGCGTGTCGATCATCTTGCAGCACCTGGCGATGATGATCTGGAGCCGCAACCCGCTCGCCTTTCCGCAGATCATCGAGGTGGAGTCGTACCACTTTGCCGGGGCCACCATCACCAGCGTGCAGATCGCCATTCTGTCGATCTCCCTTGCGATGATGGCGGGACTCGCGGCTCTCGTGTACCGCACGCGGCTCGGCACCGCGATGCGGGCGACCGCGCATAACCCGCAGGTCGCGGGCCTGATGGGCATAGACGCAAACCGCATCATCGCCCTGACTTTCGTCATCGGCGCGGCGCTCGCCGCGGTGGCGGGAGTCATGGTGGCGAGCTATTACGGCATCGCTCATTACGCCATGGGATCGCAGCTGGGCCTGAAAGCGTTCTGCGCGGCGGTGCTGGGCGGAATTGGCAACATTCCGGGGGCCATGCTCGGCGGTGTGCTGCTCGGCCTGGTGGAGGCGCTCGGCGCCGGCTACATCGGCGATCTTACCGGCAACGTATTCGGCTCCAACTATCAGGACGTATTCGCTTTCATCGTCCTGATCGGCGTGCTCGTGCTCCGGCCTTCGGGCCTGCTCGGGGAACGAGTGGGGGAAAGAGCGTGACGCAGTGGAGAACGCACCCGGCGGTTGTGCGGGCAGGCATCGCGCTCGTCGCGTTTGCGCTGCTTGCGCTGCCGTTCGCGCTCGCAGCGGTCGGGACGGCCTGGGTGCGGATCACCAATCTCGCCATCCTGTTCGTGTTCCTGTCGCTGGGATTGAACATCGTGGTCGGCTTCGCCGGTCTGCTCGATCTCGGCTACATCGCCTTCTATGCGGTAGGCGCGTATGTATATGCACTGCTCGCCTCGCCTCACTTCAACATCCACTGGCCGTTCTGGGCGATCCTGCCGATCGGGGCCGCGGTGGCGGCTCTCTTCGGAGTGCTGATCGGAGCCCCCACGCTCAAGCTGCGCGGCGACTACCTCGCCATCGTGACGCTGGGTTTCGGCGAGATCGTGCGGATTTTCCTCAACAACCTGTCGCAGCCCGTCAACATCACCAACGGCCCGCAGGGCATCGCGCGCATCGATCCGGTGCGCTTGGACGGGGTCGATTTTTCGAAGTCCGATAGCTTCCTCGGCCTCAGCTTCAGCGGGCCGATCAAGTACTACTACCTGCTGCTCCTGGTGCTGCTCGCGGTGATCTTCATCAACGTGCGGCTTCAGAACTCGCGCATCGGCCGTGCCTGGGAGGCGGTGCGCGAGGACGAGGTCGCTGCGCGCGCGGTGGGGATCGACACGAGGAACATCAAGCTGCTCGCCTTTGCCATGGGCGCTTCGTTCGGCGGCATCGCCGGCGGGATGTTTTCCGCGATCCAGGGATTCGTCTCGCCGGAGAGCTTCGTCCTGGTCGAATCCATCATGGTGGTTTCCATGGTCGTGCTCGGCGGCATGGGGAACATCTGGGGCGTGATCCTCGGGGCGGTCCTGCTGTCCTTTGTTCCGGAGATCCTGCGGTTTACGGTCGAGCCCGCGCAAAAACAGCTCTTCGGGCGGATGATCATCGAGCCGGAGGTGATCCGCATGCTGATTTTCGGATTCGCCCTCGTGCTCGTCATGACGCTGCGGCCGGGCGGCTTGTGGCCGTCCGCGGTGCGCAAGCGCGAACTCGCGGAGCGCAAGCCGTGAGCCTGCTGCTCGAGGCCGAACACCTCAGCAAGCGCTTCGGTGGCGTCGAGGCTCTTATCGATGTCAGCTTTTCGATTTCGCGCGGCCAGATCTTCGGGCTGATCGGCCCGAACGGCGCCGGCAAAACCACGCTGTTCAACCTGCTCACCGGCCTCTACCCGGCCGACCGCGGCCGCTTTCTGCTCGGCGCAAAGGACCTCACCGGGCTCAAGCCCGACAGGATCGCGGCGCGGGGCATCGGCCGCACTTTCCAGAACATCCGGCTCTTCGCCAACCTGTCCGCGCTCGAAAACGTCATGATCGGCCGCCATGTCCGCACGCGCGCGGGTGTCCTCGGCGCGGTGCTGCGCGATCCGGCAACACGCGCCGAAGAAGCGGGCATCGAGCGGCGCGCGGCGGAACTGCTCGACTACGTCGGCATCCGCGCCCGGGCGGACGATCCGGCGGGGAGCCTCCCCTACGGCGATCAGCGGCGCCTGGAGATCGCGCGGGCGCTTGCAACCGACCCTGTTTTGCTTGCTCTGGACGAGCCCGCCGCGGGAATGAACGCCTCGGAGACCAAGGGGCTCCGAGCGCTGCTCGAGCGCATCCGCGGGGACGGCACGACGCTGCTCCTCATCGAGCACGACATGCGCCTGGTCATGAACGTATGCGACCGGGTGCTGGTTCTCGACTACGGCAAGCGCATCGCGGAGGGTGCGCCGGCCGAAGTGCAGCGCGATCCGAAGGTGATCGAGGCCTACCTCGGCGCCGTGACGGCCGGGGCTGCATGATCCTGCTCGAAATCCGCAGCCTGCAAGTCCGCTACGGGGGAATCCGCGCGGTGAAGGGGATCGATCTCGAGGTCGCCGCGGGCGAGCTGGTCTGCCTGATCGGCGCGAACGGCGCGGGCAAGTCCTCGACGCTGCGCGCGATCTCGGGGCTTACGCCGACTGCTCCGGGGTCGATTCGGTTCGACGGCCGCGATCTTGCCGGCATCCCCGCGTTCGCGCGCGCGCGCGCCGGGCTCGTCATGGTACCCGAGGGACGCGGGGTGTTCGCGCAGTTGAGCGTCGAGGAGAACCTCGCGATGGGGGCCTACGCCCGGGCCGACGCCGGGGTCGCCTCCGACCGCGCGCGCGTTTTCGAGGTGTTTCCGCGGCTCGCGGAGCGGCGCCGCCAGACCGCCGGGACGCTGTCCGGCGGCGAGCAACAGATGCTTGCAATCGGGCGCGCCCTCATGAGCCGGCCGAAGCTCCTCGCGCTGGATGAGCCGAGCATGGGGCTCGCCCCGATCGCGGCGCAGAAGATCCTGCAGGTGATCCGCGACATCAATCGCAGCGGCGTCACGGTGCTGCTGGTGGAGCAGAACGCCCGAAACGCACTCGCGCTGGCGCACCGCGCCTACGTCATGGAAAGCGGAGAGATCACGCTCTCGGGAGAAGCGCGCGCCCTGCTCGCCGACCCCCGCGTGCGCGAGGCCTACCTCGGCGAGGCGGCGGGGTAGCCCGCGCTACGGCGCCTTGTCGGCGGCGGTCGTGAAGGAATCTGCGAAAAACTCGTTTTCCGGCAGCCGGCATTCTTGGATGAAATCGCGCCGCGCGGAATCCACCATGATCGGCACACCGCAGGCGTACACCTGGTGGCCGGAAAGGTCGGACAGGTCCTCCATCACCGCGCGGTGCACGAATCCCCTCCGGCCGCCCCACTTGTCCTCCGGCAGCGCGTCGGAAATCACCGGCACGTACTCAAAGCCCGCATGCTCGGTGACCCAGCGCTCGGCCAAACCGTTCAGGTAAAGATCTTTCGGACGGCGAGCGCCCCAGTAGAGCCTCATGGGGCGCGCGACGCCTTTTTTGAACGCGGCCTCGATGAGCGCCTTGATCGGCGCAAAACCGGTGCCCGAGGCGACGAGCACGATGGGTTTTTCGGATTCATCGCGCAGGAAGAACGTTCCGAACGGCCCTTCGAAGCGCAGGATGTCGCGCTCCTTCATGGTCTGGAAAACGTGATCGGTGAATGAGCCGCCCGGCACGTGTCGCACGTGCAGCTGCACGAACTCGTCGTCGTGCGGCGCATTGGCCATGGAAAAGCTTCGCCGCGTGCCGTCCTTCAAGAGGATGTCGATGTACTGGCCGGGCAGGAACATCAGGCGCTCGTTCGCCGGGAGCTTCAGATAGACGATCATGGCGTCGTCCGCCGCGCGCTCGAGCTTTTGCACGCGCGCAGGGAGCTTCCTTACCTGGATATCGCCCGCTTTGCGCACTTCGCGGGCTTCGATCACCACATCCGACAGCGGCTTCGCCTGACAAAAGAGTGCGTAGCCCCGCTCGCGCTCCTGCGCGGTGAGCGCCTTTTCCGAGTAACGGCCGTAGTCGATCCGGCCATCGATGAGCTTTCCCTTGCAGCTGCCGCAGGCGCCGTCGCGGCAGCCGTAAGGCAGCACGAGACCTGCATCGAACGCCGATTGGAGGATGCTCGAGCCGTCCTGCGCCGGAAACCGGTGGCCGGTATTGCGGATCGTGACCTGATGCGTCATCGGTGCGCGGGGTAAAATCCCTTCGTGGAAAGTCTGCTCATCATCGGTTATGGCGTTCCCGGAATCAAGGAGACCGCATGAAGGCTGCGGACGCCTATCTCGTCATCACCAATCTGCCCGACCGCGACAGCGCCGCGAAGCTCGCGCACGAGCTCGTGGAAAAGCGCCTCGCTGCGTGCATCAATATCCTGTCGCCATGCCGTTCCATCTATCGCTGGAAGGGCAAGACCGAGGATGCCGAGGAATTCCCGATGTTCATCAAGACCACCGGCGGCCGCTACGCCGAGCTCGAAGCGGCGATCCGCGCCGGCCATCCCTACGAACTTCCCGAAATCATCGCGGTCCGATTGACCGGGGGATTGCCGGCGTATCTCGATTGGGTCGACTCCGAAACGCGGACGGCTTAGATCCCATGCACCGACTGCTTATCGCGCTGCTGCTCTTGTCTGCACTGTCCCCGGCGTACGGGGCGAGCGCGGACGAGCTGCTAGAGCCGGAGAAGGCGTTCCGCTTTTCGGCGCGGGCGCTCGATGCCGCCACGCTGGAGGTGCGCTACGCGATCGCTGACGGCTACTACCTCTACCGCGAGCGCTTCCGCTTTGCCGCCGAGCCCGCTTCGGTGACGCTCGGCCGGCCCCAGTTTCCGAAGGGGCAGATCCACGAGGACAAGTTCTTCGGCAAGCAGGAAACCTATCGCAAGGAAGTGCGCATTCGCCTGCCGCTCGAGGCTGCGGGGGCAGAGCGCGTGAAACTCCTGGTCACCTCCCAGGGGTGCGCCGACGTCGGCGTGTGCTATGTGCCGCAGGTGCAAACGGCCGAACTTCGCTTGGCCTCGGCGGGCGGCCCGCTTTCCCCGATTTACAGAAAGGACGACTCTTTCGCTTCTTTCCCGGAGCGCGTTGCGGGGAACGTTGCGAGCGACGAGGTGCGCTTTGCCGGCGTGCTCGAATCCGGCCGCCTGTGGGCCGTCATGGCGGTATTCTTCGGCGCCGGGCTTCTGCTCACGTTTACGCCGTGCGTCCTCCCGATGGTCCCGATCCTGTCAGGCATCATCGTGGGTGAAGGCCGCACGGTGACGCGCGGGCGCGCCGTGCTCGTCTCGCTCGCCTATGTCCTCGGCATGGCGGTGGCTTACACCGCAATCGGGATCGCAGCGGCCCTTTCCGGGAGCTTGTTCTCCGCGGCGCTGCAAAACGCCTGGGTGCTTGGCGCATTCGCTGCGATCTTCGTGGTTCTCGCGCTGTCGATGTTCGGTTTCTATGAGCTGCAGCTGCCTTCGCGATGGCAGGCGCGGCTCGCCGAGGCGAGCAAGCGGTTGGGCGGCGGCCACTGGGGCGCAGTGGCGCTGATGGGAATGCTCTCGGCCGCGATCGTTTCTCCCTGCGTCGTAGCGCCCCTTGCCGGTGCGCTGCTCTACATCGGCCAGACGCGCGACGCCGTCCTCGGCGGAACGGCGCTGTTCTCGATGGCGATCGGCATGGGCGCGCCGCTTGTCCTGGTCGGCGTTTCCGGAGGCATGCTTCTGCCAAAAGCGGGCCAGTGGATGCGCGCGGTCAAACAATTTTTTGGGGTGCTGCTGCTGGCCGTTGCGACCTGGATCATCGCGCCGGTGATTCCGGTGGCGGTGCAGATGCTCCTCTGGGCGGCGCTGCTGGTCGGATCGGGAGTTTTCTTGGGCGCGCTCGAGCCTTTGCCGATCGGGGCTTCGGGATGGGTGCGCCTTTGGAAAGCTCTCGGCGTCCTCGCGCTGCTCGCGGGCGTCGCGCAGGGCATCGGGGCTTTTTCGGGGGCACGCGATCCCCTGCGGCCCCTTGCCGGCATTTTTTCGGAATCAACCGAATCGCAAAAGCCGCTGCCGTTCGAAACGGTCAAAACGCTTGCCGGCCTGGATGCGCGTCTGAAGACGGCAGACAAAGTCGCGATGCTCGATTTCTATGCCGACTGGTGCGTGTCGTGCAAGGAAATGGAGCGCTTTACCTTCAGCGATCCGCAGGTACAGACCCGGCTGGGCCGGATGGCGCTCTTGCGCGCCGACGTCACAGCCAACACGGCCGATGACAAGGCGCTGCTCAGGCGATTTCGCCTGTTCGGACCGCCTGGCATCGTCTTTTTCGACGCGAACGGCCGGGAGATCGAGGGTCTGCGCGTGATCGGCTACCAGCCGCCGGAGAAATTCATCAAGTCGCTCGACCTGGCGGCGCAGTACTAAGCTTTTTCCTTCAGCCATCCCGCCGCATCGAGCGCGAAGTAGGTGAGGATGCCGTCCGCGCCGGCACGCTTGAAACCGATCAGCGCCTCCATCACGCACTGCTTGTCGCTCAACCAGCCGTTCTTGAACGCCGCTTTCAACATCGCGTACTCGCCGCTGACCTGATAGACGTAGGTCGGCGCCTTAAATTCATCCTTGACGCGGCGAACGATGTCGAGATAGGGCATGCCCGGCTTCACCATCACCATGTCCGCTCCCTCCTGCAAATCCAGTCCGACTTCCCACAGCGCTTCGTCGCTGTTTGCAGGATCCATCTGGTAGGTGAACTTGTTGCCCTTGCCGAGATTCGCCGCCGAGCCGACCGCGTCGCGGAACGGGCCGTAGAACCCGGAGGCGTATTTCGCCGAGTAAGCCATGATGCGCGTGTGGATGAACTCATTCGCCTCGAGCGCGGCACGGATGCGGCCGATGCGACCGTCCATCATGTCCGAGGGGGCGACGATATCGACCCCGGCGGCCGCTTCGACGAGCGCCTGCTTCTCGAGGACCTCGAGCGTCGCGTCGTTGAGAATATAACCGTCGGAGTCGATCACGCCGTCCTGCCCGTGAGTCGTGTAGGGATCGAGCGCCACGTCGGTCATGATGCCGAGTCCCGGGAAGCGTTTTTTCAGCGCGCTCGCGACGCGTGGAATGAGCCCTTCGGGATTGGTCGCTTGCAGACCGTCCGCTGTTTTGAGCGAGGACTCGATGGCGGGAAACAGCGCGATCGCCGGTACGCCCAGCTTCAGGCAGCGCTCAGCCACGGGCAGAAGCTTATCGAGCGTATAACGCGACACCCCGGGCATGGAGGGGACGGCCTGGGTCCGGCTCTTGCCCTCGATCACAAACACCGGATAGATCAGGTCGTCGGGGCTGAGCACGTGCTCGCGCATCAACCGGCGCGAGAACTCGTCGCGCCGCATCCGGCGCATGCGCACCGCGGGAAAACTGCCGTAGACCTGCATGATCTCTCCTTTTTCGCCAGATGGATCAGTCGCTTATTCTCAGACGATTGAACGCGGGAACTTTTTCATCGCCCGCCGCTCCTATACGTCAGACGGCTTAGGTCGTCTCCCGCTTCTCCTCCCTGAGCGGGATGCCTTAAACCTTAAGGCACTTTGCCCCGGGCCGATTTCCCCTTTTGGCCCGGGGGTTTTTATTTCTAACCCCGGGTCCTGCCCGGGGTTTTCGTTTGGCTCGCAGCTGCTTGATGCGGGGGGCGCCGGGGCGCTCGTATCCAGCCATCCTCGAAACACCGCCGCTGCTTGATCGAGTCCGAATTTCCTGAGACTCGAGAAAAGCTGCACGGAAGTATTGGGGGCAAGTGCCTCGAGTTCTCCTTCGACCCGGCGCAGTATTTTCTGCCCCGCCTCCCGCGAGAGTTTATCCGCTTTGGTAAGCAGCACGTGTACCGGCTTTCCAGTAGGGCCAAACCACCCGAGCATCCGCTGATCGAGCTCGGTCAGCGGGTGCCGCACGTCCATTACGAGAGCCAGGCCGCGCAGCGGCCCGCGCATCCGGAGATAGCCGCCCAGCAATTTCTCCCAGGGTGCCCGCATCGCATCGGGAATCCTGGCGTAGCCGTAGCCGGGGAGATCCACGATGAATCGATTCGCCCCGAACGCGTAGTAATTGATGAGCCGAGTTCGTCCCGGGATCTTGCTCACGAACGCCAATCGGCTTCCGGCCAGCGCGTTGATGGCGCTTGATTTGCCCGAGTTCGATCGGCCCGCAAATGCGATTTCGCCGACGCTCGCCGGAACGTCCTCGAGCGAGGCTACGCTTTTGAAAAAGGAAACGCCGCGGAAAAGCAACATGGATGGGCGGATCAATTTTGCTAGAATATCAGCCTTTTGAGCGAAGATTCACGGGAGAAGAACGGCATGAAACGAGCTTTGGCGCTTTTGAGTCTCGCGGTTTGCGCCGGCCCGCTCGCCGCTGCGGAGTCCGCCGCCAAAGCTGATTCCGCCAAGGGCCAAAGCATCGCCAACAAGATTTGCGCCGCTTGCCACGGTGCCGACGGCAACAGCCCGACTCCCGCCAATCCGAAGCTCGCCGGTCAGGTGCCCGAATACTTGCAGAAGCAACTCGCCAATTTCAAGCCCGCGGCCGGAAGAAGGGCCGAGCGGGATAACCCGATCATGGGCGGCATGGCTGTCGGCCTTTCCGTCGAGGATATGCGCGATGTGGCGGCGTATTACGCCACTCAGCAGGCCAAGCCCGGCGTGGCAAAAAACCGGGATGCGTTCGCGCTCGGCCGGAAAATCTGGCGCGGTGGCGACGTGACCAAAGCCCTCCCTGCGTGTGCTGCATGCCACGGCGCGAGCGGGGCGGGTCTACCTGCGCAATACCCGCGTCTGGCGGGACAGTACGCCGAGTACACCGAGGCGCAGCTGAAGGCGTTCCGCTCGGGCGAGCGCAGGAACGACGCGAATAAGGTGATGCAAGCGGTCGCTGCAAGGATGAGCGATCCTGAAATTCGCGCGGTGGCCGATTACATCGCCGGCCTGCGCTGAAGTTCGCCGAGCGGGGGCTCGGCTACGCCGGCCGCGCCCCCCAGAAATTCCACGGGCCGGCCGCAACCTGCGGAATAAATGCGCCGGGCCGCGCGTTTGTATCGCAGGTTAGAATGCGCGGTAGATGGATCGTCGCCTCATCATCGAGCATATTCCCCGGCTGCGACGCTACGCCCGCGCGCTCGTCGGCGACCGCTACGTCGCCGACGACTTGGTTCAGGACACCTTGGAGCGCGCCTGGAACAAGTTCTATCTGTGGCGCCCGGGAAGCGACCTGAGAGCATGGCTGTTCACGATCATGCATAACGTGTTCGTAAATCAGGCGAGGCGCCGCCGCTACGAGATCGAGCAGGCGATGGATGAAATCCCGGCAGTTGCAGCTCGCGCGACCCAAGGCGAGCAGCTCGAACTGCAGGACGTGGACCGCGTGCTGCGTTCACTTTCGGCCGAGCAGCGCGAAGTCGTGCTGCTCGTTGCGGTGGAGCAGCTGACCTACGAGGAGGTCAGCGGTGCTCTGGACATCCCCATAGGCACGGTCATGTCGCGACTGTCGCGGGCGCGCGAGCGCATGCGACAGCTGCTCGGCGGTCAGACCGTGACGCCTCTGAAAGTCGTGAAGTGAAGCCGGTTAACGAGGCTGATTTGCACACCTACGTCGACGGCGGGCTTTCCGAGGGTGCTCGGGCCGAGATCGAGGCCTGGCTCGCTTCTCACCCGGAGGACGCGGAGCGGCTGCGCGCGTACGCCGAGCAAAACGCCCTGCTCCGTTCGCTCTACAACCCGGTGCTTGACGAGCCCGTGCCGGCGGCGCTGCTTGCGGTGCGCCCGCACGCGTGGCGGCGCTACGCCTCCGCCGCTGCGATATTCGCGCTCGGAATTGGACTCGGCTGGATGGTTCGCGGGATGTTCATCACCCCGCAGATGCTGCCGGTGTCGTTTGCGCGACTGGCGGCGACCGCGCACGTGGTGTATTCGCCCGAGGTACGCCATCCGGTGGAAGTGCCCGCCGGCGAGGAGGAACACCTCGTGAGCTGGCTGTCCAAGCGTCTTGGCACCGCCTTGAAAGCGCCCAAGCTTGCGCCGCTCGGTTACGACCTTGTGGGCGGGCGGCTGCTCTCCGGACCGCAGGGGCCGGTCGCGCACTTCATGTATCAGGATGCGCGCGGTCAGCGCCTGACGCTGTACGTTTCGAGGCAAAGAGGGGAGCCACGCGACACCGCTTTCCGCTTCAGCCAGGAGGACCGCGTGTCGGTCTTCTACTGGGTCGACGGCAATTTCGGGTACGCACTTTCCGGCGAGATAAAAAGGGAACAGCTGCTCAAGGTCGCCGAGGTCGTCTACAAGCAGCTCAATCCGTGATCGCCGAGGGCGGTCCTCCGGCTCAACTCGTAGAACTGATCGGCTAATCGGCGGCGCCCAGCCTCGCCACCTGCCGCGTGGCGCGCCGCTGCGCGATCCATTGCTGCAAGCGCTCGAAGTGGAGGTAGATCACGGGCGTGATGTAGAGGGTCAGGAACTGCGACAGCACGAGTCCCCCGACGACCGCTAGGCCGAGCGGACGGCGCGCGTCACCGCCGGCGCCGAACGATAACGCGATCGGGAGGCTCCCCATCAGTGCCGCGAACGTTGTCATCATGATCGGCCGGAAGCGGATCAGGCAGGCCTGGTAGATGGCCTCGGCGGCGGGCTTGCCCTCCTTGCGCTGCGCCTCGATTGCGAAGTCGATCATCATGATCGCGTTCTTCTTCACGATGCCGACCAGCATGATGATGCCGACGAAGGCGTACATGTTGAGCTCGATGTTGAAAGCCCCCAAGGTCACCAGCGCTCCGAGTCCCGCGGTCGGCAGCCCCGAGAGAATCGTGAGCGGGTGGACGAAGCTTTCGTAGAGGATGCCGAGCACGAGGTAGATCACCAGAATGGAAAGCACAAGCAGGATGCCCATGCCTTCGAGCGAGGCCTGAAACGCCTGTGCCGTGCCCGTGAATCTCGTGTTCAGCGTGGGCGGCACCTGCAGCTCCTCCGCCGCCTTCTGGATCAGGGCGATCGCCTGGGAGAGGGCCACGTCTTGCTGCAGATCGAATGAAATCGTGACGGAGGGCAGCTGGCCGAGATGGCTCACGCTCATGGGGCCGACGCCGTAAGTGAGCTTCGCCACCGCGTTGAGCGGCACCAGCGCCCCGCTCGAGGAACGCACGTAGAGCATCGACAGCGCCGCGGGATCGCGCTGGTATCTCGGCTCGAGCTCGAGAATCACGAAGTACTGGTTGGTGGCGGTATAGATGTTCGAGACCTGGCGCGAGCCGTAGGCATTGGCGAGCGCCGCTTCGATCTGCTGCGGGCTCACGCCGAGCGCGGAGGCCTTTTCGCGGTCGATCTCGACGTTGACTTGCGGCCGGGCGATCTGCAGGTCGCTCGAGACGTCGAGCAGCCCGGGCAGGGTCTTGAGCCTCTCCTCGACGATCGGCACCCAGTGGTACAGCTCTTCGGTGCTCGCGCCTTGAACTACATACTGGTATTGACTCTTGGTGAGCTGGCCGCCGATGCGGATCGCCGGGACGTTCTGGACGAAGACCTTGATGCCCATCATGTTGGCGAGCTTCGGGCGCAGGCCCCGCACCACCTCGTCGGCCGATTTGCGCTGGGAGCGCGGCTTCAGGGTCATGGTGGCGCGGCCGACGTTGAGCGAGGGATTGAACGAGGTTGCGCCCATGAACCCGGTCACCGCTTCGATGTTGGGATCGGCGCGGAGGATCTCCAGCACGGAGCGCTGGTACGTCACCATGGCGTCGAAAGAGATGTCCTGGGGCGCTTCGATGAAGCAGAAAAGCTGCCCGGCGTCCTCGCTCGGCAGAAAGCCCTTGGGCATCTTCGCGTATAGCACTCCGGTCGCGATCACGACACCGAAAAACACCGCTATGACGAACCTCTGGCGACCGAGCACCCATCTCAGGCTCGATCCGTAGGCGTCCCTAACCGCATCGAATGCCCGCTCGCTCGCGAGGAACAGCCTGCCGTGCTTGACGTCGGCATGCGGCTTGAGGATGCGGCTGCACATCATCGGCGTCAGCGTGAGCGAGACGAATCCCGAGATCAGCACCGCGACGATGATGGTGACTGCGAATTCGTGCAGCAGTCGTCCCAGAATGCCGCCCATGAAAAGCACCGGGATGAACACCGCGGCGAGCGAAAGCGTCATAGACAGAATGGTGAAGGCGACCTCCTTCGAGCCGTCGAAGGTTGCCTGTAGCGGGCTCTTCCCCATCTCGATGTGGCGTGAGATGTTCTCCAGCATGACGATCGCGTCGTCCACCACGAAGCCCACGCACAGAGTCAGCGCCATCAGCGAGATGTTGTCCAGGCTGTACCCGAACAGGTACATCAGCGAGAACGTGCCGATGATCGACATCGGGAGCGCCACGGTCGGAATGACGGTCGCCGGAATATTGCGCAGGAAGATGAAGATCACCATCACCACGAGGGCGAGCGCAAGGATCAGCGAAAACCGCACGTCCTCGACCGATTGGCGGATGGTGGTGGACCGGTCGTACATCACGTTGATGCTGACCCCAGCCGGAACCTCGGCGCGGAAGGTCGGCAACAGCTTCTTGACGGCATCCACGACCTCGATGGTATTGGTGCCCGGCTGCCGGTAGATCGCAAGTATGATGCCGCGCTGATCCTTGAACCACGCGGCGAGTTTGTCGTTTTCCACGCTGTCGATGACGCGGCCCAGCTCGCTCAAGCGGACTGGCGCGCCGTTGCGGTAAGCGACGATGATGGGCCGGAAGGCGGCAGCCTCGTAGAGCTGGCCCGTCGCCTGCACCGCAAACATGCGGTCTTTGCCATAGAGCGTGCCTGTGGGCAGGTTGACGTTGGCGTTGGCGACCGCCTGCTCGACTTCGTTGATGCCGACGCCGCGCGCCGCAAGCGCGTTGGGGTCGACCTGCACGCGCACCGCATATTTCTGCTGGCCCTGCACCTGGACTTGAGCCACTCCGGAAATCGTCGAGATGCGCTGCGCGAGAAAGGTCTCCGCGTACTCGTTGACGGTGGAAAGCGGCAGGGTGTCGGAGGTGAGTGTCAGGAAAAAAATCGGCGCATCGGCCGGATTCACTTTCCTGAACGAGGGGGGCGCCGTCATGGTCGGCGGCAGCTGCTTTGCTGCGGCCGCGATCGCCGAATTGACGTCCTGCGCCGCGGCATCGATGTCGCGGTCGAGAGAAAATTGAATGGTGATGGTGGAAATACCTTGGCCACTGAGCGAGGTCATCTGGTCGATTCCGGCGATCGTCGAGAACTGCTTCTCGAGCGTCGTCGCCACTGCAGCCGCCATGGTCTCGGGGCTCGCGCCGGGGAGGGTCGCCGAAACCTGGATCGTGGGGAAATCGACGTTGGGCAGCGATGAAACCGGCAGCAAGCGGTAGCTCGCCAGTCCGAAAATCAGAATCCCGGCCATGACCAGCACGGTCATGACGGGACGGCGAACGAAAAGTTCTGAAAGATTCATCGATGAGAACTACGATTTGACCACGACCTTCGCCCCGGCTCCGAGGCGCAGCTGGCCCTGTGTGACCACCCGTTCGCCCTTTTCCAGACCATTCGCGATGATCGCGCTGTCGCCTTCGGTGCGCTCGACCGTGACTTTGCGCACCTCGGTGGTCATGTCGGGCTTGACCACGAACACGTACTGACCGGCCGGGCCGGTCTGCACCGACTTGGAGGGGACGACCAGGGCGTCTTTCTGGTCGTAGAGCTTGATCCTCACATTGACGAACTGGCCCGGCCACAGCGCGTTTTCCCTGTTCCGGAACTGCGCCCGCAATTTGATCGTGCCGGTGCTCGCATCGACGGCGTTGTCGACGAAGACCAGCGTTCCGGAGGCTGCGGGTTGATCCGAGCCCGGCGCGAGCGCCTCGACCGCGAGCGGCCCCGAGGACATATAGCTGCGAACGGCGCGGAGCTGCTGCTCCGGCACGGAGAAGTTCACGTAGATCGGGTGGACCTGGTTGATCACCACCAGGGGAAGCGTATCGTTCGCCCTGACGAGGTTTCCCATCTGAATCTGAATCTTTCCGGGGTAGCCGTCGATCGGAGAGCGGATCGTGCAGTACTCCAGATTCAGCGTTGCGTTGTCGAGCGCGGCACGGCTCCCCTGGGCCACGGCTTCGGCCGTATCGGCGTTGGTGCGGATTTGCGCGTAGGCTTCCTTGGAGACGAAATTCTTGGCGAGCAGTTCCTGGTAGCGGCGCTCCTGCGAGCGGGCCTGGTCCTTTTGCGAGGTGTCGCGCAGAAAGTTGGCTTCGGCTTGGCGCAATGCCGCCTGGTAGGGGCGGGGGTCGATCTTGAAGAGCACGCGACCCCGAGGGACTTCCTCGCCTTCCTTGAAGCCGACCTCCACGATCTGCCCGTCGACGCGCGCTTTGAGCGCTACGGTCGAGTAAGCCTCGACGTTGCCGATCGCCAGCAGCCGGAACGGCACGACCTCCTGCAGGACCGGCGCAATCGACACCGGTATCGCCGGAGGTCCTTTGGGCGCCTTACGCTCGTTTGCGAGTATCTCGGTGCCGAAGTAAGCGAACAGCGCAACCGCGAGGACGAGCAAGCCGACGCCGCCGAAAACAAACAGGCGCTTGGCCGTGGGTGCCGCAACGTGCGATCGCAATGAAGAATCCATGGATTTGCTAACGACGTGAAAAAGCCGCGTATTCCATCAGCTACCGTGGATCCCGGCCCCCTCCCGTTGTCCTTCGATGCCTAGTCGGCAAACGCTTTAAATTTACGGCAAAAGGCGCTCCGACGCAAAGAGGCTCTCGATGCTTTCCCGATCGCGAACCAAGTGAGGCGTTGCGCCGTCCACCATCACTTCCGCGGGGCGCGGCCGGGAATTGTAATTCGAGCTCATCGTCATGCCGTAGGCGCCCGCCGACATGATCGCGAGAAGGTCCCCGGCTGCGACCGCGAGCGTGCGCTCCCGGGCGAGAAAATCCGCCGATTCGCAGACCGGACCGACGATGTCGTAGCGCTGCGCCGGACCCTCCCGCCGGATCACCGGCAGCACGTCGTGCCAGGCATCGTAAAGAGCGGGGCGCAACAGATCGTTCATCGCCGCGTCGGCCACCACGAAGTTCTTTGCGGCGCCATGCTTGAGATATTCAACGCGCGTGAGCAGGAGCCCGGTGTTGCCGATAAGCGAACGGCCGGGTTCGAACAGAATTCGCATCTTGCGCCCGCCGAGGCGCTGAAACAGGCGTCCCAGGTAATCCTTCACCGCTGGGGGCGCCTCGTCGCGATAACGGATACCGAGCCCGCCGCCCAGATCGAGATGTTCCAGATGCACCCCTGTGGCGTCCAGGACGTCGACAAACTCGAGCACTTTTTCGAGCGCAGCGACGAACGGTTCAACGTCGGTGATCTGCGAGCCGATGTGGACATCGATTCCGATGACTCGAAGGTCCGGCAGCTTCGCCGCCTTGCGGTAAAGCGGGAGCGCTGCGGCGTAGGCGATGCCGAATTTGCTTTCTCGCAAGCCGGTGGCGACGTAGGGGTGCGTCTTGGGGTCGACATCGGGGTTGATGCGCAAGGACACGGGCGCGATCTTGCCCATGCTCCGCGCAACGGCGGCGAGCCGAGCCAGTTCTCCTTCGGACTCGACGTTGAAGCACAGAACGCCGGCCTCAAGCGCGCGGCGCATCTCGGCTCCGCTCTTGCCTACGCCGGAGAAAACGGTCTTGGCGGCGCTGCCTCCCGCTGCGAGAACGCGCCCGAGCTCGCCGCCCGAAACGATGTCAAATCCCGAACCGAGACGCGCAAGGACATTCAGCACCGCGAGATTGGAGTTGGCCTTGACCGAATAGCAGATGAGAACGTCGCGCCCCGAACAAGCCTGATTGAACTCGCGGTATGCGAGCTCCAGCGCGGCGCGCGAATAGACGTAGCTCGGCGTGCCGAAGCGCTCTGCGATCTCGACGAGAGGCACGCGCTCCGCGCACAGCGTGCCGTCCTGGTACGAAAAAAAATTCACTTGCGCGGCGCGGGTTTGCTATCCTGCTGCGGATCTCGTTCCGGCGGGGGAAGATAGAGCGCCGCTTTGTTGCCGCAGGCCGAGAGCGCGAGGAAAACGAGAATGAGGCCAACGGCGCGGCGCATGGCGATGCCGAGAGTTAGTTTGTGCAAAACGAGTTTAGCACGGCGATGACCCCGAGCGAATTCGACAGCCTGGCCGATGCGATGCTGGAGCGGATTGCGCGGGCGGTGGAAGAAAGCGGGGCGGATTGCGACTGCGAGCCCAAGGGCTCCGGCGTACTGGAGCTCGAATTTTCCGACGGCAGCCGCATTGTGGTCAACCGCCACTCTGCAGCGCGTCAGATCTGGGTCGCAGCAAGATCGGGAGGCTACCATTTCCGCTGGAATGAGTCGGACTGGGTCGATACCCGCGAGGGCGGCGAGTTGCTGGCGGCACTGTCGAAGCTGGTGAGCGAACAATCGGGCCGTGCCGTCGTGCTGCGCTAGTCCCGCTGCGGGCGGCGTGCGTCCGCGGGCGCTTGCCGATCGAGCTAGAACAACTGGTTCCTGACGTCTTCGGTAGTCCGCACTCCAGGATCGACCGGACCCTGCTCGCGCGGCACGTTTTCGCGGAAGAAGAATTCCGGCTTTCCGTCGGGCGACTGAAGGCCGTTTTCGTTGACCTTGACCACGACGACACCCTCGGGATTGCGTTGGACCATTTCCGGCTTACCCTTTAGTGCCTTGCCCATGTAGTTCATCCAGATGGGCAGCGCCGCGACCGACCCAGTCTCCCCGGGGCCGAGTTTTTTCGGCTGGTCGAAGCCCACCCAGGCGACGCTCACGAGCATGGGTTGATAGCCGCTGAACCAGGCGTCAACGTAGTCATTGGTGGTGCCGCTCTTGCCGGCGAGATCCTGGCGCCCGAGCGCCATAGCCCGCGCCCCGGTTCCGTAGCGCATCACATCGTGCATCATGCTGTCCATGATGAAGGCATTGCGGGCGTCGATGACCCGCAGGGTCTCGTCCCCGGCGCGAGCCGGCTGCGCCTGCGCGAGAACATTGCCGCGGTCGTCGACGATCTTCTGAACCACGTACGGCTCGGTGCGATATCCGCCGGTGGCAAATACTGAAAAGGCGCGAGCCATCTGAAGCGGCGTGGCCGAGCCCGCACCGAGCGCCAGGGTGAGGTAGGGCGGGTGGCGCTCGGCATCGAAGCCGAATCGGGTGATGTAATCCTGCGCGTACTGTGGGCTGATCGCCTGCAGGATGCGAATCGACACCATGTTCTTCGACTTGGCGAGCGCCATGCGCATGCTCATGGGCCCTTCGTACCTGCCGTCATAGTTCTTCGGTTCCCATACCTGCCCGCCCGTCAGCGCCGCGTCGACCACCACCGGGGCATCGTTGATCACGGTGGCCGCGGTAAAGCCCTTCTCCAGCGCGGACGAATAGATGAAGGGCTTGAAACCCGAGCCGGGCTGGCGCCAGGCCTGGGTCACGTGGTTGTACTGGCTCCGGTTGAAATCGAAGCCGCCGACGAGCGAACGCACGGCGCCGTCCTGCGGGTTGACCGAGATGAAGGCGCCCTCGGTTTCCGGGAGCTGGACGATCTGCCAGTCGTCATGGTCGTCTTTCTGGATGCGAATGACCGCCCCGCGCCGGATCCTCCGGGTCGGTGGGGTCCGGGAATCGAGCATGCGCTCGGCGAACTTGAGTCCCTCTCCGGTCACGGTAACGGTTTCTCCTCCACGCCGATAGGCTCTCACCCGTTTCGGCGTCGCCTCCAGAACGAGTGCCGCGAGGAGGTCATCGCTGTCGGGATGGTCTTGCAGCGTCTCCTCGTAGTCCTCCTCCTGCGCATCCTTGAGATCGACGAATCCTTCGGGGCCGCGATAGCCGTGGCGCCGGTCGTATTCGAGCAAGCCCTGACGGAGGGCCGCGTAGGCCGCTTGCTGGTCGGCGCGCGTGATCGTCGTGTAGACGCGAAAACCGCGTGAATAGACCTCCTCCGGATAGCGCTCATAGAGCAATTGGCGGACCATTTCGGCGACGAACTCGGCGTGAATCTCATATTCGTTGACGGTTTCACGCTTGACGCTGATCGGTAGCGTTTGCGCTTCCTCGTATCGCTCGGTGTCGAGCAGGGCGAGCTCGTGCATGCGCCGCAGCACGTACAGCTGGCGTTGCTTGGCGCGTTTCGGATTGATCACCGGGTTAAAAGAGGAGGGAGCCTTGGGCAACCCGGCAAGCATCGCGATCTCGGCCGAGTTGAGCTGGGATAGCGTCTTGCCGAAGTAGACTTGCGCCGCTGCGCCGAACCCGTAGGCCTTTTGGCCGAGATAGATCTGGTTGATGTAGATCTCCAGGATCTGATCTTTGCTGAGGCTGTTTTCGATCTTGAACGCCAGCAACGCCTCGTACAATTTGCGGGTCAGCGTCTTCTCCCGGGAAAGAAAGAAGTTTCGCGCGACCTGCATCGTGATCGTCGAAGCCCCTTGAGTCTTGCCGCCAGTTACCAAGTTGGAGTAGGCTGCCCGCAGCACCCCCTGGTAGTCGACCCCGGTATGCTGGTAAAAGCGCTCGTCCTCGGCCGCGAGGATGGCCAGTTTCATCAGAGCAGGAACCTCCTCGATGCTGACGACCGAACGGCGCTCTTCGCCGAACTCCCCGATCAGCAAGCCGTCGGCGGTGTAGACGCGCAACGGGATCTTCGGCTGGTACTCGGTGAGCGCCTCGATGGAGGGCAGGTTAGGGTATGCGAGGAGGATCACGAAACCCAGCAGCGCCAAGCTCACTACTCCCATCCCGGCCAGCGCCAACGCCGGGAAGGCGAACCATCGAAGCCGCATTCAGGGGATATCCGGGAAAAGGTCGCCCATTATAGAGAGCTGAAAGAGCAGTAGGTTCACCCTAAGCACTTAATATCTCGCGTGAAAAATTTACTTTACAGGGTGAGGGGTTGTTGCTAGCATTTAACGTAAATTATACTAATAACGCCTAACCGGCCATACCTGAAGGGGAAATCCCGGTTGCAGCTGAATTTCAATTTGGATATTTTCAAGCCGAAAGCGCCGCCGCTGTTCGGGATGGATATCTCTTCGTCCTCGGTGAAGCTGGTGGAGCTCGCCGATGCGGGCAGGGGAAATCCGCGGGTCGAGCGTTATGCCATCGAGGCGTTGCCGAAGGACGCGGTCCTGGACGGCAACATCACCAACCTCGACGCTGTGGTCGATGCCGTGCAGCGTGGCTGGAAGAGAATGGCGACGCGCACGAAAAACGTCGCCCTGGCCCTGCCCACGGCCGCGGTGATCACCAAGAAGATCATCGTACCGGCGGGGCTGGGCGCCGAAGAACTGGAGGTCCTAGTCGAAACCGAGGCCAATCAGTACATCCCGTTTGCACTCGAGGAGGTCAACCTGGACTTTCAGGTGGTGGGGCCATCTCCTTCGGGACCGGAAGAGGTCGAAGTGCTGATCGCTGCCTCACGCAAGGAAAAGGTCGAAGACCGCGTCGCAGTGGCCGAAGCCTCGGGCCTTAAAGCGATAGTCATGGACGTCGAATCCTACGCCATCCAAACTTCCTTCGATCTGATTCAGCAGCAATTCCCGGATAACGGCAAAGACCAGAACATTGCGCTGGTCGATTTGGGCGCGAACGTCATGAACATCACGGTGCTGCGCAACGAGCAGACGGTGTACACGCGCGAGCAGGCGTTCGGCGGCAGTCAGCTCACGCAGGACATCATGCGCGTGTACGGCATGAGCCTGGAGGAAGCCGAAGCGGCCAAGCGCTCCGGGGGGCTGCCGGAGAACTACGAATCGGAAGTGCTGCGTCCCTTCATGGAGAATGCGGCGCTCGAAATCCAGCGGGCAATGCAGTTCTTCTTTACATCGACCCAGTACACCTCGGTCGAGCACGTCCTGCTCACCGGAGGCTCAGCGGTGATTCCGGGGCTCGACGAGATGGTGCAGAGCCGCACCCAGATCAACGCTTTGGTTGCCAATCCTTTCGCGAGCATGGCGATTTCGCCGCGCGTCTCGCTGAAGAAACTGGTTGCGGATGCGCCCTCGCTGATGGTCGCTTGCGGACTTGCCATGCGGAGATTTGACTCGTGATTCGCGTCAATCTGCTCCCTTGGCGCGAGGCGCGCCGCAAGGCCCAGCGCCAGCATCTTGGCGTGCTGGGAGGCATGGTGGCCGTGCTCGGGCTTCTGATCGTCGGTGCGGTACACCTGACCATTGCGGGATACATCGCGGTGCAAAGTGACCGCAATGAATTCCTGAAAAAAGAAAACGTCAGGCTCGACAAGGAAATCGAGGAGATTAAAAAGCTGAAGAGCGAGATTGCAGCGCTCCTTGCGCGCAAGCAGATCATCGAGCGGCTGCAGGCAGACCGTGCCCAGGCCGTATATATGCTGCAGGAGCTGGTTCAGCAGGTACCCGATGGCGTGTACCTCAAGACGATCAAGCAGACCGGCTTGAAAATCAACATGGTCGGCTACGCGCAATCCAACGCGCGCGTCTCCACTCTCATGCGCAATTTCGCAGCATCACCTTACCTCGAGAACCCCGATCTGGTCGAGATCAAGGCGGTGACCGTAAGCAACAAACGCGTTTCCGAATTCAACATGAACGTGAGCCTGAAGCGGCTGCAGACCGAAGATGCCGGCAAATCGGGTAAGGCCGCGCCCAAGGCCGCTCCGGCCAAGGGCTGAGACCCGATGAAGAAATTCCTCGAACAGTTCAAGAATCTCAATACGCGCGATCCGGGCGCGTGGCCGCCATTACCCAAGGCGATGCTGCTGCTCGGAGTGCTGATCGGCATCATCGCACTGGGCTACTTTCTCGATTGGCAGGAACAGATGGACTCGCTTGAGGCCGGGCGCGTACAGGAAGCGAAGCTCAAAGACGAATATGTCGCGAAGGAGCAACAGGCGATCAATCTCGATCTCTACCGGCAGCAGCTGCGCGAAATCGACAGCTCCTTCGGCGCGCTTCTGAGGCAGCTTCCCAATCGATCGCAAATGGACGCGCTGCTCGTGGACATCAACCAGGCTGGGCTCGGCCGCGGCCTGCAATTTGAGCTGTTCAGGCCGGCTCCGGCGGAAACCAAGCGTGAATTCTACGCCGAGCTGCCGGTCACGCTGAAACTCAACGGCAGCTATCACGATATGGGGCAGTTTGCGAGCGATATCGGACAGCTCTCGCGCATCGTCACGCTGAACGATATCGGGCTGACAGGAGGCAAAGACGGCTCGCTCGTCATGGACGTCACGGCGAAGACCTTCCGTTATCTGGACGAGGAGGAAGTGGCGGCCCAGAGCAGGGCAGCCAAGGGCGTTAAGGCAGGCAAGAAATGAAAGCGCTCCCCGCCATCGTGCTCGGGTTGCTGCTCGCAGCGTGTACCGGCGAGGAATTCGGCGACCTCAAGGCCGAACTGAAAGACAAGACCAAGGATCTGCGCGGGAGGATCGATCCGCTGCCGGTCGTGAAGCCCTACGAGCCGGTACCCTACAAGGCTTTCGATCAGGCCGATCCCTTCAGCAGCGCGAAAATCGAGCTGGTCACGAAATCGGCAAGCAGCGGCGGCGGCGGCGGACTCAAGCCCGATTTGAACCGACCGAAGGAACCGCTCGAAGCCTATCCGTTGGAATCGCTGAAGATGGTCGGCGTGCTGCAGCAGAGAAAGGCGAATTTCGGGCTGGTCAAAGCCGATACGGGCCTGTACCGCGTCAAAGTCGGCAACTATATGGGCCAGAATTTCGGCCTTATCACAACGATTACCGAAAACCAGATCCAGCTGCGTGAGCTCATCCAGGATGCGGTGGGCGACTGGACCGAACGCCAGAGCACTATGCAGTTGCAGGAAGTCGGAGGAGGGAAATAATGAACCATGTCTTCGTGCGAAGAATTATTCAGGGGGCGATTTGCCCATTCGGGTTGCTCCTGCTCGTGTCGGTCGCCGGGGCGCAGCAAAACAGCATCGAAAACTTCGGCGTCACGCAGGCCGGCGGCCAGGTACTGGTACGGGTAACGCTGAAGAACCCGATCGCGGCCGCCCCGGGCACCTTCACGATCGCCAATCCGGCCCGGATCGCGTTCGATTTTCCCGATACGACAAACAGCTTGGGGCGGAACAGTCAGGATATCGGCGAGGCGGTGTTGCGCTCGATGAACGTGGTGCAAGCGGGCGAGCGCACCCGCCTGGTGCTCAATTTACGCAACATGGTTCCGTACGAGTCCAAGATCGAAGGCAGCAGCCTGTTGATCACCCTGGCCGCCACGTCGGGCGCTCAGCAGGCCGCGACCGGCGGCGCGGCGCGTTTTGCGGAAGGCAGATCTGACCTTCAGCACACGCTGAAAGACGTCAATTTCCGACGCGGACGCGGTGGCGAAGGGCGAATCGTCGTCGAGCTTTCGGACGCGTCGACCGGCGTGGATATCCGCCAACAAGGGCAAACGGTAATCGTCGATTTCCTCAAGACGAGCGTTTCCGACGTGTTGCGCAAGCGTTACGACGTGGTTGACTTTGCAACCCCGGTGCAAACCTTCAGCGTTTTCTCCCAGGGCGACAACGTGCGCATGGTGATCGAACCGCGCGGTCTCTGGGAGCACAATGCCTACCAGACCGACACGCAGTTCGTGCTCGAGGTGAAACCGATCCAGTACGATCCCAACAAGCTGGTGCAGGGCACGCGCAGCGGCTATTCCGGCGAGAAGCTGTCGCTCAACTTCCAGAACGTCGAGGTGAGGAGCGTGCTGAACGTCATAGCGGACTTCACCGACCTGAACATCATCACCAGCGACACGGTGAGCGGGAACCTCACGCTGCGCCTGAAGGACGTGCCATGGGACCAGGCGCTCGACATCATTCTTCAGACGCGCGGCCTGGACATGCGCAAGAACGGCAACGTGATCTGGATCGCGCCGCGCGACGAGCTTGCGACCAAGGAGAAGCTCGCTCTGGAGTCCAGCGCACAGATCACCGAACTGGAGCCGCTGCGCACCGAAAGATTTCAGCTCAACTATGCCAAGGCCGACGCCTTTGCGAAGCTCCTCGCCGATCCCCAGCAGCGCATCCTCTCCAAGCGTGGCGCCGCCTCGGTCGATCTTCGCACCAACCAGGTGTTCGTTCAGGACGTTTCAGTCCGGCTGGAGGAGGTGCGGAAGCTCCTCAGTCAGGTCGATGTCCCGGTGCAGCAGGTGCTGATCGAGGCGCGCATCGTCGAGGCAAACGACAGTTTCGCGAAAAATCTGGGCGTGCGCCTGGGCAATGTGGCCCGCCCAATCCTCCAGAGCAGCAACAGCACGGGTCCGAGCCCGATAGGCATCAACGAGTCGGGCGTTGCCGTGACCACCACCGGGACGATGAACGACTTTGCCAACTTGTTCCCTCCGAGCGGGCCCATAACGACGAAGACTCCCGACAATTTAAGCGTCAATCTGCCCGCCCAGCCAGTCGGTATTGCCCAGGGTGTAGGTTCCATCGCCCTGTTGATCACCAATCGACTGACCGGGGCGCTTGCCCTCGAACTCTCGGCCTTGGAAGCCGACGGCAAGGGCAAGATCATTTCGAGCCCACGCGTCATGACTGCCAACAACGTCGAAGCGCTCATCGAGCAGGGCACCGAGTTGCCCTATCAGCAGGCGACCTCCAGCGGCGCGACCTCGATATCGTTCCGCAAGGCGAACCTGGCGCTCAAGGTCAAGCCGCAGATCACACCCGACGGCAATATCATCATGAACCTGGACATCAACAAGGACTCGGTAGGCCAGAGCACTGACGCGGGTTTCGCCATCGACACCAAGCACGTCTTGACCCAGGTGCTGGTGGAAAACGGCGGAACGGTGGTGATCGGCGGCATCTACACTCAGGATACCAACACCACGATCACCAAGGTGCCGTTTTTCGGAGACCTGCCGCTCCTCGGCGCGTTGTTTCGCGGCAGCTCGCGTCGCGACAACAAGACCGAGCTCCTGGTGTTCATTACTCCGCGCATCGTGGAACAGCGCATCATCAGCCAGCGCTGACGCTGCTGGATCACACTATCGGCAAGGGCCGGCGGCAATGCCGGCCTTTTGTTTTCGGGCCCGATACGGGTGGGTTGCTACAATATCCCCGTGAAGACGAGCCATAAGCTTTTCCTGGTGGGCATGATGGGCGCCGGAAAGACCACGGTCGGCCGCCAGCTCGCCAAGCGCCTCGGCAAGACGTTCTACGATGCCGACCGCGAAATCGAGACCCGAACCGGCGTGCGCGTCGCCGTGGTCTTCGATATCGAGGGCGAGGCCGGGTTTCGCAAGCGCGAGGCCGAGGTGATCGAACAGTTGACCGGACTGAACGACATCGTGCTCGCTACCGGGGGCGGCGCGGTGCTCGATCCTCGTAACCGCGAGAATCTCAGGACCCGCGGCTTCGTCATCTACCTTCACGCGCTTGCACCGGCACTGTGGCAGCGCACCCGCGCCGACAAGTCCAGACCGCTGCTGCAGGGCGGCGACCCGCGCGAGCGGCTTGAGGCACTTTATGCCGTGCGCGATCCGCTTTATCGGGAGGTCGCGGACCTGGTGATCGACACCGGCCGTCAGGGGATCGGCCCTTTGCTTGCGCAGGTGCTGGCCCGATTCGACGAAGCATGCAAACTCTCAGCGTAGCGCTCGGGGAGCGCACCTATCCTATTCACGTCGGCGCCGGGCTTCTCGAGCGAGCCGAGCTCGTGCTGCCGTCGCTCGCGCGAAGCCGGGTGGCGCTGGTGACCAACACGACCATCGCGCCGCTCTTCATGGAGCGTGTCGCGGGGGCATTGTCGCGCGCAGGCGTCGAAGTGGTTCGCATCGTGGTTGCCGACGGCGAGGAGCACAAGGACTGGCGCACCCTCGGCTCTATTTTCGACGCGCTGCTCGAGCACGCCTGCGGGCGCGATACCACGCTCATCGCCCTGGGGGGCGGCGTGATCGGGGATCTGGTCGGATTCGCCGCGGCGGTCTACCAGCGCGGCGTGCCTTACATTCAGGTTCCCACGACGCTGCTCGCCCAGGTGGACTCCTCGGTGGGAGGAAAGACCGCGATCAACCATCCGCTTGGCAAGAACATGATCGGCGCCTTCCACCAGCCCCGCCTCGTGCTCGCCGACATGGATACGCTGAAGACCTTGCCCGAGCGCGAGCTGCGCTCGGGGCTCGCGGAGGTGATCAAGCACGGCCTCATTCGCGACGCGGCGTTCTTCGGCTGGCTCGAACTCAATATCGAGCGGCTGCTCGCGCGCGAGCCCGAGGCTCTGAGCCATGCCGTTCTGCGCTCGCTGGCGATCAAGGCCGACATCGTCGCCAAGGACGAACGCGAGAACGGCGTGCGCGCGCTGCTGAACTTCGGGCACACCTTCGGCCACGCCATTGAAACCGGGCTCGGCTACGGCACTTGGTTGCACGGCGAGGCGGTCGCTGCCGGGATGGTCATGGCTGCGGACCTCTCGCGCGAGCTCGGGCTCATCTCGGAGGCCGATACCGGCCGCATCCGAGCACTGCTCCAGCGCGCCGGGCTTCCGATCGCGGCAAAGGGAATCAGCCCTCAGCGCATGCAGAGCTTGATGAGCGTGGACAAGAAAATAAAGGAAGGCCGCATCTATTTCGTGCTGCTGGAGCGACTGGGCGCGGCGATGCTGCGCGCGGATATTCCGCCGGCTGCGCTCGACCGCACGCTCGCGCGGCTCGCGCCCTGAGTGGGCGCTGGCTGCAGAGCCTTCTGCTCCGCAACGCGGTCCTAAGCAGTTGAAGGAGCAAGGGAACGCAGGTATAGTCAAAGACCCGGCCTGGAAAAGCGTCCGATCAGTGGATCGGGCCGCCGGTGCCATATCGTCGAACGCCAACGTGAATCAGAGTCTTCGTCCCGGGCCTTCAGGTCTATACGATCCCGCCAACGAGCATGACGCGTGCGGGGTGGGTTTCGTCGCCCATATCAAGGGCAAGAAATCGCATTCGATCGTCGAGCAAGGTCTCACGGTATTGCGCAATCTCACCCACCGCGGCGCGGTGGGCTGGGATCCGAAGCTCTCGGATGGGGCGGGCCTGCTCATCCAGATCCCGGACAAGTTCCTCCGCGAGATGATGGCCAAGCAGGGTCTGAAGCTGCCCCCCGCAGGCCAATACGGTGTCGGCATGGTCTTTCTGCCGCGCGACCCGGCTTCGCGCTTTGCCTGCGAGTACGAGATCGAGCGCGCGATCAAGGACGAAGGCCAGGTCCTGCTCGGCTGGCGGGACGTTCCCGTGGACAACAGCGACGTCGCGGAACCGGCAAAGCGGATCGAGCCGGTGATCCGGCAGGTGTTCATCGGGCGCGGCAAAAGAGTGACGGTCACCGACGCGCTGGAGCGCAAGCTCTACATCATCAGAAAGAGCTCGGGCCACGCGATCCAGGCGCTCAAGCTCGCGCACGGCAAGGAATTCTACGTTGCCTCGATGTCGGCACGCACCGCGTGCTACAAGGGAATGCTGCTTGCGCACCAGGTCGGCCAGTACTACAAGGACCTGCAGGACGCGCGCGTCGAGTCCGCGCTCGCCTTGGTCCACCAGCGCTTTTCCACGAACACCTTCCCATCCTGGGACCTGGCGCACCCGTTCCGCATGATCTGTCACAACGGCGAGATCAACACCCTGCGGGGCAACGTCAACTGGATCCGCGCGCGCCAGGGCGCGATCTCGAGTCCGGTTCTCGGCCGGGACCTCGAGAAAATCTGGCCGCTGATCTACGACGGGCAATCCGATTCCGCGTCGTTCGACAACGCGCTGGAGCTTCTGGTCATGGGCGGGTATTCAGTCGCGCATGCGATGATGATGATGATCCCCGAGGCTTGGGAGAACCACACGCTGATGGACCCGACGCGGCGGGCATTCTACGAATACCACGCCGCCATGATGGAGCCTTGGGACGGCCCCGCGTCGATCGCGTTTACCGACGGGCGCCAAATAGGCGCGACGCTCGACAGGAACGGCCTGCGGCCCTCGCGTTACATCGTCACTGCGGACGACCTCGTGATCATGGGATCGGAATGCGGCTGCCTGCCCGTGCCCGAGGAGAAAATCGTCAAAAAGTGGCGCCTGCAGCCCGGCAAGATGTTCCTCGTCGATCTGGAGAAGGGCCGGATCATCGACGACGAGGAGCTCAAGAACACGCTCGCCGGCGCGAAACCCTACGCGGAATGGATCGAGCGCATCCGCGTCAAGCTCGACGAGGTCGAGACCGAAAAGACCCCGCCGCTGAAGAGCTCGGTGCGGATGCTCGACCGCCAACAGGCCTTCGGCTACACGCAGGAGGACATCAAGTTCATCATGACCCCGATGGCGATGAACGGCGAGGAACCCGTCGGCTCGATGGGCAACGACTCTCCGCTTGCGGTGCTGTCGGACAGGAACAAGACGCTGTACCACTACTTCAAACAGCTCTTCGCGCAGGTCACGAACCCGCCGATCGACCCGATCCGCGAGGAGCTGGTGACCTCTCTGGTGTCCTTCATCGGACCGAAACCGAATCTGCTCGGCATCGACGAGATGAACCCGCCTCTCCGCCTGGAGGTGTCTCAGCCGGTGCTCGACTTCTTCGAAATGGAGAAAATCCGGCACATCGAGCGCTACACCGGCGGCAAGTTCCGCTCGCTCGAGCTGGACATCACCTACCCCATCGCGTGGGGCAAGGACGCGGTCGAGGCGCGCCTCGCGTCGCTTTGTGCGCAGGCCGAGGATGCGGTGCGCGCGGGATACTCGATCATCGTGATTTCCGATCGGCTCGTGGAGCGGGAACGCGTGGCCATCCCGGCGCTTCTGGCATTGTCGGCGATCCACCAGCACCTGGTGGCGAAGGGCTTGCGCACGAGCGCCGGACTCGTGGTGGAAACGGGCTCGGTGCGAGAGGTGCACCACTTTGCCCTGCTCGGAGGCTACGGCGCCGAGGCGGTGCATCCGTATCTTGCTCTCGAGACCCTGCTCGATCTCGCGGCGAAGGGCGAGCTCGGCCCGGACCTCGACGGCAGGAAGGCGATCAAGAATTTCGTGAAGGCGATCGGCAAGGGCCTGAAGAAGGTGATGTCGAAGATGGGCACCTCGACCTACATGTCCTACACCGGGGCCCAGATCTTCGAGGCGGTAGGCCTCGCGAGGTCGCTCGTGGACAAGTATTTCACGGGCACCACCTCGTCGATCGAAGGCATAGGCGTGTTCGAAGTCGCCGAAGAGGCGATCCGCATACACAAGACCGCGTTCGATGACGCCGATCCGGTGCTGCAGTCGATGCTGGATGCGGGGGGCGAGTACGCCTGGCGCGTGCGTGGCGAAGAGCACATGTGGACGCCCGACGCGATCGCGAAGCTGCAGCATTCGGCGCGGCAGAACTCCCCCCAGGCGTACAAGGAGTACGCGGCGATCATCAACGACCAGTCGCGGCGCCACATGACCTTCCGCGGCCTGTTCGAATTCCGGCTCGACCGGGTGAGGCCCGTTCCGATCGGGGAGGTCGAGCCCGCAGCGGAGATCGTCAAGCGTTTTTCGACCGGCGCGATGTCGCACGGTTCGATCTCGGTCGAAGCGCACACCACGCTCGCGGTGGCGATGAACCGCATCGGCGGGAAGTCGAACACCGGCGAGGGCGGCGAAGACCGCAAGCGTTACGCGACGGTGAAGGCCGGCGAGACCCTGCGCTCGCGCCTCGGAGCGAACCGCGTCGCGCGCGACATCGAATTGCGCGAAGGCGACGTGCTCAAGTCGAAGATCAAGCAGGTCGCCTCGGGGCGCTTCGGCGTGACCGCCGAATACCTTGCAAGCGCCGAGCAGATCCAGATCAAGATCGCCCAAGGCGCGAAGCCCGGCGAAGGCGGGCAGCTGCCCGGGCGCAAGGTCTCCGACTACATCGCCGAGATCCGCTACTCGACTCCAGGCGTGGAGCTGATCTCGCCGCCTCCGCACCACGATATCTATTCGATCGAGGACTTGGCGCAACTGATCCACGATCTGAAGAACGCGAATCCCTCTGCGTCGATCTCGGTGAAGCTCGTATCGGAAGTGGGTGTCGGAACCGTGGCTGCGGGCGTGTCCAAAGCCAAGTCCGACCACGTCACCATTTCCGGGCACGACGGCGGCACGGGTGCCTCGCCCTGGTCGTCGATCAAGCACGCGGGCACGCCCTGGGAGCTGGGCCTGGCGGAAACGCAGCAGACTCTGGTGCTCAACCGCTTGCGCGGCCGGATCGCGGTGCAGGTGGACGGACAGATCAAGACCGGCCGCGACGTGGTGATCGGCGCGATCCTCGGCGCCGACGAGTTCGGCTTCGCGACCGCGCCGCTCGTCGTGAGCGGCTGCATCTTGATGCGCAAGTGCCACTTGAACACCTGTCCGGTCGGCGTCGCGACTCAGGATCCCGTGCTCCGCAAGAAGTTTTCCGGAAAGCCGGAGTACGTCGTGAATTACTTCTTCCTCGTCGCCGAGGAGGCAAGAGAGCTGATGGCTCGGCTCGGCGTACGCAGGTTCAGCGAGCTGATCGGCCGCACCGACCTGCTCGACATGAGGAAAGGCATCGAGCACTGGAAGGCGAAAGGCCTCGACTTCTCGCGGATTTTCAAGATGCCGGACATGCCCGCGGAAGTCGCGCGCTACAACACGGAAAGGCAGAATCACGGACTCGAGAAAGCCCTCGACAACCGGTTGATCGAGCTTGCGCAAGGAGCGCTCGAGCGCGGCGAGAGAGTTTCGATCGACATGCCGATCCGGAACGGCAACCGTACCGTCGGTACGATGCTCTCGCATGAGATCGCGCGGCGTTACGGGCACGAGGGGCTGCCCGATGGCACGATCCACGCCCGGTTTGCCGGGTCCGCGGGCCAGAGCTTCGGGGCGTTTCTCGCCAAGGGCGTGACGCTCGATCTGATCGGCGACACGAACGACTACTGCGGAAAGGGCCTTTCGGGAGGGCGCATCGTCGTATCGCCCTCGCCCAAGTTCCGCGGCGAGCCGACCGAGAACATCATTACGGGCAACGTGGTGCTGTACGGTGCGATCGCGGGAGAAGCGTACTTCCGCGGCGTTGCCGGCGAGCGCTTCGCGGTGCGCAATTCCGGGGCTCGCGCCGTGGTCGAAGGCGTCGGCGACCATGGATGCGAATACATGACCGGCGGCACCGTGGCCGTCCTGGGCGTGACCGGACGCAACTTCGCCGCCGGGATGTCGGGCGGCATTGCCTATGTGCTCGATCTCGACGGCGAATTCGTGAAGCGCTGCAACACAGCGATGGTGGACCTGGAGCCGGTACTTTCCGAGCCCGAGCAGCACGGCAAGTTGGCACGCGAGCTCTGGCACCGGGGTCAAGCCGACGAGGTGATTTTGAAAGACCTGATCGAGCGCCACGCCAAGCTCACGAACAGCCGCCGCGCACGGGAGATCCTCGAAAAATGGGCGGACTACCGCCCGCGCTTCGTCAAGATATTCCCGAAGGAGTACCGTCGCGCCTTGGGCGAGCTCGCCGCGGCGCAACGCAAGGCGGCCGCGTAGATGGGGAAAGTCACGGGATTCCTCGAGTTCCAGCGGCTCGAGGAAGCGCACCAAGAGCCCGAGCAGCGGAAAAAGCACTATCGGGAGTTCATCCTCCGCCTCACCGAAGAGGAGGCGGAAATCCAGGGTGCGCGTTGCATGGACTGCGGCACGCCGTTTTGCATGTCGGGCTGCCCGGTCAACAACATCATTCCGGATTTCAACGATCTCGTCTACAAGCAGGATTGGCAGCGCGCCATCGAGACGCTGCATTCCACCAACAATTTTCCCGAGTTCACCGGCCGCATCTGTCCGGCTCCGTGCGAGGAAGCGTGCGTGCTGCGCATCAATGACGACCCGGTCGGCATCAAGTCGATCGAGCGCGCGATCGTCGACAAGGCGTTCGAGGAAGGCTGGGTCAAGCCGCAGCCGCCTGAGCGCAAGACCGGCAGGAAGGTCGCGGTGGTGGGCTCCGGTCCGGCTGGGCTCGCTTGCGCCCAGCAGCTCGCGCGCGCCGGGCACGAGGTCACGGTGTTCGAAAAAAACGACCGGATCGGCGGTCTTCTGCGCTACGGCATACCCGATTTCAAGATGGAGAAGTGGCTGATCGACCGCCGCATCGATCAAATGAAAGCGGAAGGCGTGACGTTCCGTCCCGGCGTCTTCGTCGGCAAGTCTCGCCCCGGCAAAGGTGTCGCTGACTGGGCCGCGGAAACCGTGGCGCCGGAGAAAGTCATGTCCGGGTTCGACGCCGTCGTGCTTTCCGGCGGGGCCGAGCAGCCGCGCGACCTGCCTGTCCCGGGACGCGACCTCGACGGCGTCCACTTTGCGATGGAGTTCCTGCCATTGCAGAACAAACGCGTGGCGGGCGACTCGGGCGTGCGCGAGCTCTGGGCGAGCGGCAAGCACGTGGTGGTGATCGGCGGCGGGGATACGGGCAGCGACTGCGTCGGCACTTCCAACCGGCACGGCGCGAAATCGGTCACGCAGTTCGAGCTGCTCGCGAAGCCGGACGATCCCGACCATAACCCGGTATGGCCGAACTGGCCGCTCAGGTTACGCACCTCTTCCTCTCACGAGGAGGGTGTTCACCGCGACTGGTCGATTGCGACGAAGGAATTCATCGGAGAAAGCGGCAAGGTGAAAGCGCTGAAAATGGTTCGCCTGGAGTGGAAGGACGGCAAGATGAGCGATGTTCCGGGATCGGAATCGATGCTGCCCGCCGACCTCGTGCTTCTCGCGATGGGATTCGTATCGCCGGTACCGGCGGTGCTTGAGGCGTTCGGCGTGGAGAAGGACTCGCGCGGCAACGCCAAAGCAACGACCGACGGAAAGGGCAGCTACGTCACGTCGGCTCCCAAGGTCTTCGCCGCGGGAGACATGCGCCGCGGCCAGTCGCTCGTCGTGTGGGCGATCCGGGAAGGCCGCCAGTGCGCGCGCGCGGTCGACGAGTCTCTAATGGGTTTTTCCGAGTTGCCGCGATAGGCGGCATCCAGCTGACTTCGCTCCGCTTCTTGTGAATATCGTCATTCTCGCCGCGGGTCCGGGCAAGCGCATGCATTCGAGCACGCCCAAGGTGCTGCATCGCCTGGCGGGCCGGGCGCTGCTCGCACACGTTTTCGATACCGCGATGCAACTCTCGCCGAAGACCATTTGCGTCGTGTATGGCGACGGCGGCGAGCTCGTGCGCCAGGCCGTGGACGATAACGGCGCCCTCTGGGTCATGCAGGAACCTCAGCTTGGCACCGGTCACGCGGTGATGCAGGCCGCCCCTCATCTCGACGAGCGCTGGCCGACCCTCGTGCTCTATGGCGATGTCCCGCTGGTTCGCGCCGAGACATTGAAGCAGCTCGTCGAGGCGACGGGGACGGGGCTGGGCCTGCTGACCGCGACGCTCGACAGTCCCACCGGATACGGGCGCATCCTGCGAAATGGAAAAAAGGTGGTGGGAATTGTCGAAGAAAAAGACGCCAACGCGCGGCAGCGCGCCCTCCGCGAGATCAACACCGGCATCGTCGTGGCACCGACGAAGAAGCTCAAGTCCTGGCTCGCGAAGCTGCAAAACAGTAACGCGCAGAAGGAGTATTACCTTACCGATATCGTCGCACTCGCAACGAAGGAGCGCGTACCTGTGACGGCAATCCATGCAGACGCGGCGTGGGAGACGCTCGGGGTGAACAGCCGCGGCCAGCTCGCCGAGTTGGAGCGCATTTACCAGCGCAGACTCGCCGCTTCGCTCATGGATCAGGGGGTGGCGCTCGCGGATCCATCGCGCTGCGACGTGCGCGGAAGCCTTGCGTGCGGCCGCGACGTGGCGATCGACGTGAATTGCGTGTTCGAGGGCGAAGTGAAGCTCGGTGAGGGTGCGTCGGTCGGCGCGAATTGCGTGCTGAGAGACGTGACGGTCGGCGCGGGCACGCGCATCGAGCCTTTCTGTCACCTGGAGGACGCCGACATCGGCGCGGACTGCCGCATCGGCCCCTACGCGCGCATCCGCCCGGGAACGCGCCTCGCCGAAAAAGTGCACATCGGCAACTTCGTGGAGGTGAAGGCGAGTAGCATAGGCGCAGGTTCCAAGGCCAATCACCACTCCTACATCGGCGACAGCGAGGTCGGCAGCAACGTGAACGTCGGCGCCGGCACGATCGTGTGTAACTACGACGGAGCGAACAAGCACCGCACCATCATAGAGGACGACGTTTTCATAGGCTCGGACACGCAGCTCGTCGCGCCGGTGCGCGTGGGCCGGGGCGCGACGCTCGGTGCTGGAACCACGCTCACCAAGGACGCTCCGGCCGGCGAGTTGACCCTCTCCCGCGTGAAGCAGGTGTCGATTCCGGGCTGGCAGCGGCCGGCAAAGAAGAAGTAATCGAAAGGCAAACCGCATGTGCGGCATAGTCGGGGCGATAGCCAGACGCAACATCGTTCCCGTCCTCATCGAGGGGCTGAAGCGGCTCGAGTATCGCGGCTACGACTCCGCCGGGGTTGCGGTCCTCGATGGCCTGGCGGCGGGATCGCGGGCGACGTTGCGCCGCGTGCGCTCGACCGGCCGCGTCGCCGAACTGGAGAAGCTCGCCGGTTCGCAGGGCCTCGCCGGGGACATCGGGATCGCGCATACGCGCTGGGCCACCCATGGCGTGCCGTCGGAGAAAAACGCCCATCCGCATGTCTCCGGCGGCGTCTCGGTGGTGCACAACGGCATCATCGAGAACCACGAAGAGATGCGCAAGCGCCTGCGCGCCAAGGGCTACGAGTTCGTCTCCGATACCGATACCGAGGTCATCGCCCACCTCGTTCACTCGAAGCTGCAGTCGGGCGCGACCTTGTTCGACGCCGTGAAAAAGAGCGTGGTCGAGCTGGTCGGGGCCTACGCGATCGCCGTGGTGAGCGAGTCCGATCCCTCGCGGTTGGTGGTCGCGCGGCACGGGGCGCCGCTGCTGCTCGGCCTGGGCGAAGGGGAGAATTTCGCCGCGTCCGACACCTCGGCGCTCGTCCAGGTCACGCAGCGCGTCGTCTACCTCGAGGACGGCGACTGCGCCGAGCTCACGCTCGATGGGGTGCGCGTCAGCGACTCGGGCGGCAAGGCGGTGAGCCGTCCCGTGCATGTTTCCCAGCTCACCGCCGACGCGGTCGAACTGGGGCATTACCGGCATTACATGCAGAAGGAGATCTTCGAACAGCCTATGGCGGTGGCGAACACCCTGGAAATGGTGACGGGCGCGCAGTCCGTTTCCCCGCAGCTATTCGGCGCGGAGGCCGAGCGCATTTTTCGCGATGTCGATTCGGTGCTGATCCTCGCCTGCGGCACGAGCTATCACGCGGGGATGGTCGCGCGTTATTGGCTCGAGGCGCTGGCCCGCGTCCCCTGCAGCGTCGAGATCGCGAGCGAATACCGCTATCGGGAATCCGTGCCGAACCCGAAGGGGCTGGTCGTCACCGTTTCGCAGTCTGGCGAGACGGCGGACACCATCGCTGCGTTGCAGTACGCCAAATCACTCGGGCACCGCTACGCGCTGTCGATCTGCAACGTGCCGGAGTCCTCGCTGGTGCGCGCGTCCAACCTGCGCTTCCTCACGCGCGCGGGACCAGAGATCGGCGTGGCCTCGACCAAGGCGTTTACCACGCAGCTTGCCGCGCTCGCGCTCCTCACCATGACTCTCGCGAAGAT
>WNFV01000500.1_pt1 | contig 52784 bp, 48 predicted proteins | sample 5400101 | NCBI WGS metagenome assembly WNFV01 (sample SAMN13153361, study PRJNA577476) | soil metagenome | isolation source: 115 cm soil or saprolite under grassland replicate 1 | place: USA:California | collected 2016-06-15
TGCGGATCGACGCTCGCCTGCGCGCGCGGATGCGCGGCGACGACGTCCGCGCTCGCGCCGAACACGAGCGTCGAGCCGATCTGCTGATACACGACATTGCGAACGCCGATGCGGTCGATCGCGAGCAGCGCACGACCTTCGCGGTCGTCGACGATCGCGAGCGCGAAATCGCCTGCGAGATCGGCGAGACAGTCGCCGGGTCGCGCGTTAAACGCCTCGCCGACGGCAAGCGCGAGCGCGTCGAGGCCGGCGGCGCCTTGCGCGCGCTTGCCGCGCCAGATCGGATGCCCGTGCAGCGCGATCCAGCGCGAGCCGGCGTCGACGATCGTCGCCGTGCCTCGAGGTCCGATGGCCGCGAGCGCCGATCGAGTCCCGACACGCACCGCACGCGCGCCGTCGCGATGCCACGCGAAGCGCTCGCACATTCGCGCGATCACGGCATCGGCGTTGTCGGCGGTCCCGCCGATCCAGCCGCACAGGCCGCTCACCCGCCGCGCTCCGTCATGGCTCGCTCATCGCGCCGGCGGGAAGCGTCACCGGGCGTTGCCTGCGCAGCGCATCGCGAACGCGCCGCGCGGCGGGCTTCAACGCGAGCTCCCATGCGGCAAGCGAGCGGCTTCGCAGCGAGCGGCCGTAGGCGGCAACCGCGTGCACGGCGTCGCCGCCCTCGGCCCAGCGGAATTTGTACGCGTTCTCGCCGGGGCCCATGTAATAGCGGGCGAAACCGCGGTCGAACAGCCTCTCGAGCAGGCACCGTGCGAGATGCGAGCCCGGCGAAAGCTCGTCGAGCGATGCGTCGAAATCGGAACGAAGCGCGTAGATGTTGCCGTTGCAGGCGAGCTGGAATTCCATCGCGATCGGCTCGCCGTCGAGCGCGAGCGTCCAGATCGACAGCCAGCCTCGAAGATGGGCGTGATGCGCGATACGCCGGATGAACGCCTGCGGGCCCGGGTTGTCGAGCGAGTTGCCGGTGCGCGTTTTCCAGCTGCGCGACGAGATGCGCGTGATGGCATCGAGCGCTCGGTCGACGTCGGCCGCCTCGCCGATTCCCGGCGCAAGCCACTCGATGTCGATGCGGCCCGCCTTCGCGAGCCGATTGGCGGCGAGATTGACCGCTTTCTTGAGCCGCCGGCTGCGCGATGCGTAATAGCGCTCCCAGCTCGAGTCGAGCGCGACCCATGGATTGCTCGCGACGGCTCGCGCGGCGCAGGTGAGCCGCTCGCGCTCGAAGGCGGGCACGAGTGCGGCGAGCACGTACGCATCGGCCGCGAGGTAGTTGAGCCGCGCGACATCCCAATCGGATGCACGCCGCGCAAGCTCGCGCGCGATCGCGCGGATTACGGCATCGCGCTCGTCGGGCGCAGCGAGCAGGTCGCAGCGCTGCGTGTCGGGAACGCACAGGAATTCGAGCGCGTGCCGCTGCAGCGGTGCGCCGTCGATGCGCCGGCGCACGAGCGGCAGTGCGCCCACGAGCTCGCCGTCGCTGCGCTCGCACGCGAGCACGTAGAGCGACGCCTGTTCGCGCTTCCACTGCCAGGCGGCGTCGAACCATGCATGCGACAGGAAGAGCTCGCCGGCCGCGCATTGGCCATGCAGGCGATCCCACGCCGGCTGCAATGCGGAAAACGCCGCGCCATCGGAGACGAGTCGCACTTGCATGGGCATTGGGGAGGATCGTACGAACGCGGACATCTCGTGGCGGGGCGCGCACGCCGTTCGGCAGCTCGCATCGGCGAGCCGCATAGCGCGCGGGCTCGTAGTATACGGGGATCGACGTGCGCGAGCGATGCGTGCGCCCGAGCGTCGAACCGCGGCAAGGAAACTTTTACAATACGAAAACCGAGCAGGCGCCCGGCGGCAGGCCGTGGCCGTTTGTCGGCTCGATTTTTTGCCAGTGCGAAGTTCGTGCCACCATCACCCTCTGCGCTCCGAGACAAGGGGAACAAAGGGGTGTACCGCGTAGCGTCGACGTGACATCGCGGTGCACGAGCGCCAGAGGTGATGCGTGGATGACACACCCGCTGGCGCATAGGTGATCGATCTGCGGCACGCGTTTCGCGCGCCGGTTCGCGCATACGTCGAGATGCTGAATATTCCGGTTCCATCGGCTGCTGCTTTGATGTTGAATGGCAGAGCCGAGGCGGCCGGCAAGTTGTCGACGACGACCCGTTGTCTACCGCGGAGCGCGCAGCGACGCCGTGCGATGCGCGTGAAACCTGCGACCGCTATTGTGGTCGGAGTAAGTCGCCTGCACGACGGCGGTCGCTTCGACAACCGTCCACGCGCCGCGCGCACATCCGTAGGCGCGAAACAAGAACAGGAGCGCAAGTTGAGCGCAGAGCAGGGGGGGATGTACTGCGTGAAACCGGCGGTCACTCGGTGGCGGCGCGTGCACGCGCTTGGCCGGTGCAGGAGCGCTCGTGTTTAGCTTCCTGCGGCAGAACATTTCGGTCGCGACGCTGTTGCAGCTCGCGGTCGAGTTGTCGTGGCTGTTCGTCGCCGGCATGGTCGTCATTTATGTCGAGGGGGGCGGCTCGAAGCCGCTTTCGTCGACCGCCGCGCCGGCTTTCGTGTTCGCGGTGCTGATGCTGTCGTTGAACGGCGCATTCGGCATCTATCGCCGGCACGAAAAAATTTCCGCATCGGCATACGTGTTGCGATTGCTGCTTGCGCCGGCGATCGGAGTTCCGCTCGCCTATCTGATTGCCGAAGCGCTACCGGGAGGATTCCTGTTCCAGGATCATCTCGGCGTCGTGGTGCTGTTCGCGTTCGGAAGCCTGCTGCTCGTCCGTCACGTCATCGTGCTGCCGATGGTGGCGATGCTGCTGCCTCATCGAGTCATGGTGCTCGGCACCGGTCCGGAGGCTCGGCTCGTCGAGGCGTCGCTCGCCGCCGCGCATCCGCCGGGACTGCGGCTCGTCGGCTTCTACGCGCTCGAGAAGGTGCAGGACATGGTCGTGTCGCCGTCTCGCGTGATCGCCATGGCCGGCCCGTTCGAAGACACGGTCAAGGCGCTGGGCATCGACGAGATCATCGTGGCCGTGCGCCAACAGCGCGGCGGCGTGCTGCCGCTGCGCGCGCTGCTCGACTGCCGGCTGAACGGCGTGCAGATCACCGACCTCGCGCGGTTCTTCGAGCGCGTGCACGGCCAGGTGCCGATCGAATCGCTCAAGGTGAGCTGGCTGATCTACGGGAACGGCTACCGGCAGAACTGGTTGCGCTCGTTCGTCAAGCGGACGTTCGATCTGTCCGTCGCCTTGGCGCTGCTCACGCTGACGCTGCCGATCATGATCACCGCGGCGCTCGCGATCGCGCTCGAGGGTGGCCGGCCGATCATCTACCGGCAGGCGCGCGTGGGCCTGCGCGGCCATCCGTTCACCGTGCTCAAGTTCCGCAGCATGGCGCGCGACGCCGAGAAGGACGGCAACGCCGCGTGGGCGACCGCGAACGATGCGCGCATCACCCGCGTCGGACGTGTGCTGCGACGCTTCCGCATCGACGAGCTGCCGCAGCTGATCAACGTGCTGCGCGGCGAGATGAGCTTCGTCGGACCGCGGCCCGAGCGGCCCGAGTTCGTCGCGATGCTGACCGAGCAGATCCCGTTCTACGCGGTGCGCCACAGCGTCAAACCCGGTCTGACCGGATGGGCGCAAGTGCGGTACTCTTACGGCGCGACCGTCGAGCAGTCGGTGCGCAAGCTCGAATACGATCTCTATTACGTCAAGAACCATACCCTTGTCCTCGATCTCGTGATCCTGCTCGAGACGATCCGGGTCGTCCTGTTGGGAGAGGGAGCGCGGTAGGCTGCAACGGCAGCCGCGCCCGGCCGGTTCGCCGGGGTGTCCGCGCCGGGTATTTGCGACGGTCGGGCTCGCACGTCGCTTGCTTGCCTGAGGCATGGGCGCCGGGCAGGGCCGGCGTACACTCCCGATCGCCTGCGGCTCGTCTCATGAAGCCCCCAACGTGACCGAAAGCGCATTCGCCACTGCCGCCGCATGGAGCTACGGAGTCGCCGCGGCGGTCTACGTGGCGTTCGCGCTGCGCATGCTTGTCGGCTGGCGGCGTAATCCGCGCGCGCTGCTGTTGCTTGCCGCCATGCTCGCGACCGCGTTGTGGGCGAGCACGGGCATCGTTGCCGGCATTACCGATATCGCCGGCGCGCGGATCGCCGAAGATGCCGCCGACGCGATTCGTTATGCCGCATGGTTCCTGTTCGTCGCGAGATTGCTCGCGGGTGGGCACAGCCGCGACGAAGGCGCGCCGGCGTTCGAGTCCCGAAAATCGACGCTTGCGCTGGTGATCGTCGCGCTGGTTGCGGGCGTCGTGCTGTCGGACTCGCTGCCGGTGGCGAAATCGCTCGGCCTTGCGAACACGCGCCTCGTCTTCGGCGTGCGGCTCGGGCTTGCGGTATTCGGTCTGATGCTCGTCGAGCAATTGATCCGGCGCGCGCACCCGCAAGCGCGCTGGGGCGTGCGGCCGCTGGTGATCGCGCTCGCCGGCGTGTTCGGATTCGATCTGTTCATGTTCGCCGACGCGATGCTGTTCGGCCGCATCGATCCGGACATCTGGGTGGCCCGCGCGATCGCGAACACGATCGTCGTGCCGTTCATCGCCGTGTCAACCGCACGCAACACCGGCTGGGCGATCGAGATGCACATGTCGCGCGGCGTCGTCTTCCACACGACGGCGCTGTTCGTCTCGGGCGCGTTATTGCTCGCGGTCGCGGGAGCGGGCTACATCATCCGCTACTTCGGCGGCGACTGGGGCCGGGCGCTTTCGATCGAGCTCGTATTCGCAGCGCTGCTGCTCGGCGCGCTCGTCATCGGCTCCGGCCGTTTCCGCGCCTGGCTCAAGGTGTTCGTCAGCAAGCACTTCTTTTCGTACCGCTACGACTACCGCGAGGAGTGGCTGCGCTTCACGCGCACGCTCGCGACCGAGTCGGCGGTTCAGGGTGTCCAGGAGCGCGTCGTGATGGCGCTCGCCGATCTCGTCGAGAGCCCGTCCGGCGGGCTATGGCTCGCCGATGCGACACGCGGCTTCGTTCCCGCCGCGCGCTGGAACATGCCGGTGGTCGCCGCCGTCGAGCCCGCCGGCGGCGCGCTCACGTCGTTCCTCGAGCGTACGGGCTGGGTCGTCAATCTGGGCGAGTTCGCGACCGAGCCGACGCGCTATCCGGGTCTTTCGCTGCCGCCTTGGCTTGCGGCGCTGCCGGGTGCGTGGCTCGTCGTGCCGCTTGCGTCGGGCGCGGAGCTGCTCGGCTTCATCGTGCTCACCACGCCGCGAACCGAGATCGACGTCGATTGGGAAGTTCACGATCTGCTGAAAACGGCGAGCCGGCAGGCGGCGAGCTACCTGGGCGAGATCCGCGCAACGGAGGCGCTGCTCGAGGCGCGCAAGTTCGATGCCTTCAACCGGATGTCGGCGTTTGTCGTGCACGACTTGAAGAATCTGGTCGCGCAGCTGTCGCTGATGCTGAAGAATGCCGAGCGCCACCGCGACAATGCCGAATTCCAGCGCGACATGCTCGCGACCGTCGAGCATGTCGTCGATCGCATGAACGGATTGATGCTTCAGCTGCGCGCCGGCACCACGCCCGTCGAAAAGCCCCGGTTGATCGAGCTCGAGCCCGCAGTGCGCCGAGTGTGCGCCGCGAAGTCCGGCGCGCACGCGCCGATCGAGCTCGATCTCATGCCCGGCGTGCTCGCGCTCGGCCACGACGACCGGCTCGAGCACGTGATCGGGCATCTGGTCCAGAATGCGCTCGACGCGACGGCCGGCGGCGGCCGGGTGACAGTACGGCTTGATCGCGACGGCGAGTTTGCGAGAATCGAGGTCGGCGATACCGGAGCGGGCATGAGCGAAGATTTCATCCGCGAACGGCTGTTCAAGGCGTTCGAGACAACCAAGGCGGCCGGCATGGGCATCGGCGTTTACGAGAGCGCGCAGTACGTCGCGGGGCTCGGCGGGCGAATGCTCGTCGACAGCACGCCGAACGCCGGCACGCGCGTTCGCGTGCTGCTGCCGTCGGCCGACAGCGCCCAGGCGGCGTCGGCAAGGCAGAGCGAGGCCGCATGAGCGATCGAGCATGGACCCCGAGGCGAGAGCAGGCGGCCGCGTGAGCGATACCCGCCGACCGCTGCTGATCGTCGAGGACGACCCTGCACTGCAGAAGCAGATGCGCTGGGCGTTCGATCAATACGAAACCGTCGTCGCGACCGACCGCGACTCGGCCCTCGCGCAGCTTCGCCGCTACGAGCCCGCGGTGATCACGATGGATCTCGGCCTGCCGCCGCATCCCGACGACCCGACCGAAGGCTTGCACCTGCTCGAGGAAATTCACGCGCTCGCGCCGGACACCAAGGTGATCGTGCTAACCGGCCAGAACGACCGCGCGAACGCGCTGAAGGCGATCGCGCTCGGCGCGCACGACTTCTGCACGAAGCCGTTCGAGCCGGAGATCCTGACGTGGACGATCGAGCGCGCGTTTCGCGTCCACGAGCTGCAGGAGGAGAACCGGCGGTTGCAGTCCGTGCAGCCTTCGGTCGCGATGGCGGGTATCGTCACGCGCGATCCCGAGATGCAGCGCATCTGCCGCACGATCGAGAAGGTCGCGCCGACGTCGGCGACCGTTCTGATCCAGGGCGAATCCGGCACCGGCAAGGAGCTGCTTGCACGTGCGCTGCACGATCTGTCGCCGCGCGCAACGAGCCGCTTCGTCGCGATCAACTGCGCGGCTATTCCGGATACGCTGCTCGAAAGCGAGCTCTTCGGCTACGAGAAGGGCGCGTTCACCGGCGCGGTGAAGCAGACGCCCGGCAAGATCGAGATCGCGCACAAGGGCACGCTGTTCCTCGACGAGATCGGCGACCTGCCGATCGGACTGCAGGCGAAGCTGCTGCGCTTTCTGCAGGAGCGCGTGATCGAGCGCATCGGCGGCCGGCAGGAAATTCCGGTCGACGTACGGATCGTGTGCGCGACGCACATGGATCTGAAGGGTCACATCGTCACCGGCAAGTTCCGCGAGGACCTCTACTACCGTTTCGCCGAGATCGTCGTCGAGATTCCGCCGCTGCGCGCGCGCAAGGGCGACGCGGCGCTGCTCGCGCACGGCTTCGTGCGCCGTTACGCCGAGGTTGAGCGGCGCGGCACGATGTCGCTCGCGCCCGATGCGCTCGCCGCGATCGAAGCGCACACATGGCCCGGCAACGTGCGCGAGCTCGAGAACGTCGTGAAGCGCGCGGTGATCATGGCGGACGGCTCGATGATCGGGGCCACGGACATCGGGCTTCCCGGCCCCGGCTCCGGGCCCGCCGTGCTCAATCTTCGTCAGGCGCGCGACGAGGCCGAGAAGGACGCGGTTCTGCGCGTGCTCGGCCGCGTCAACGGCAACCTGAGCAAGGCCGCCGAGCTCTTGGGCGTGAGCCGGCCGACGCTGTACGATCTCATGCATCGCTTCGGCCTCAAATAGGCCGCTGCGCCCGCCACCCCGCTCATCACAACGGAAAGTCAACCGACATGGACGTACGAAGATTCTGCGTTGCCGCCGCGATGCTCTCCGGCGCCTGCATCGTTGCCGCGTGCAGCGACAGCAACCCCGCCGCGCTCGTGAGCTCCGCGAAGACGTACATGGCCAAGGCGGATTATCCGGCGGCGATCATCCAGTTGAAGAACGCGCTGCAGCGCTCGCCCGAAAATGGCGAGGCGCGCGTGCTGCTCGCGCGAGCGCTTCTCGACACCGGCGACGCCCTGTCGGCCGAAACCGAGGCGCGCAAGGCGATCGACGGCAAGTATCCCGAAAACGAGGCCGTGCCCGTGCTCGCGCGGGCGCTGCTGGGTCAGGGCGAGTTCCGCAAGCTCGTAACCGAGCTCGGCGATCGGAAGCTCTCCGATCCCAAGGCGCAAGCCGAGCTCGGTACGATGGTCGCGATCGCGTGGCAGGCGCAGAACGAGCTCGACAAGGCACTCGCCGCGATCGACGCCGCGCTCGCGATCAAGCCCGATTCGACGCAGGCGCTGGTCGCGAAGGCCGGCATCCTCGCGCAGCGCAACGACGCCGCCGGCGCGTTCAGGCTGCTCGACGCCGCGCTCGCCGCCGCGCCTGCCGACGTCGACGCATCGGTGCTCAAGGCGGAGCTGCTGACCGCGCAAGGGCGCCGCGACGAGGCAATCACGGTGCTCGAGACGTCGGCCAACGCGCACCCCGCCGACCTGCTCACGCGCTTCGCGCTCGTCGGCAAGCTCGTCGCGACGGGGCAGGTCGAGCGCGCGGGCGCGCCGCTCGAGGCGATGAAGAAGGTCGGGCCGAAGGATTTCCGCACGATCTACTGCGATGCGCTCGTCACGTTCGCGCGTCACGATGCCGCCCGCGCGCGCGATCTCGTCCAGCAGTTGCTCGCCGTGCGCCCCGATCACCTGCCGTCGCTTTACCTGTCGGGATTGATCAATCTGGATCTCAAGCAGTACGCGGCAGCCGAAGATGCGCTGCGGCGCGTGCTGACGAAGGCGCCGGGCGAGCCGGGCGCAACGCGTGCGCTCGCATCGCTCTACCTGCTGACCGGTCGCGCCGGACAGGCGCTCGAGATCATCGAGCCTGCGCTCAAGCGCTCGCCGAACGATCCGACGTTGCTGCGCGCGGCAGGTGAGGGCTACCTGCAAACGGCGAATCCCGGCCGCGCGGCGCAGTTCTACGAGCGCGCGAACCTCGTCGACAAGGGCAACGTCGCGAGCGGAGTGCGGCTCGCGCAACTGCGGCTCGCCACCGGAGACACGGGTCGCGGCATGAGCGATCTCGAATCGCTTTCGCAGGCGGAAACGGCGAACACGCAGGCCGACATGGCGCTGCTGACGGCGCACCTTCGCCGTCGCGAATTCGACAAGGCGCTTGCCGTGGCTTCGACGATCGAGAAGAAGCAGCCGAGCGGACCGACCGCGCCGTTCGTGCGCGGCGTCGTCTATATGGCGAAGCGCGATTTCACGAACGCCCGGTCGAACTTCGAGAAGGCGGTCGCGGCGCAAGCCAACTTTTTCCCTGCCGTCTACAACCTCGCGCTGCTCGACGTGCTCGACGGAAAGGCCGACGCGGCGCGCAAGCGCTACGAGGCGCTGCTCGCGAAGGAGCCGAAGAACGAACAGGTGCTGCTCGGACTCGCCGAGCTCGTCGCGATGAGCGGTGGCACGCCAAGCGAGCTCAAGGCGTCGCTCGAGCGCGCGATCGAGGCCAATCCCGACTCGGTTCGTCCGCGGCTCGCGCTGATCACGTACAACCTGAAAACCCGCGATGTCAAGGCCGCGCTCACCGCCGCGCAGGCGGCGCAGGCGGTGCCGACGCTGCGAAACGAGCCGCAGGTGATCGACGCGCTCGCGGCAACGCAGCTCGCATCCGGCGAGACGAACCAGGCGATCGACACGCTGAAGCGCCTCGTCCAGGCCTCGCCGCAGAACCCGACGCCCTGGCTCCAGCTCGCCAATGCGTATGCAATGGCGAAAGACTACGAATCGTCGATCGACGCATCGCGCAAGGCGCTCGCGATGAATCCCGATCTTGCGCAATCGTGGATCGGACTCGCCAAGGCGTATCTCGCCGCCGGCCGTCCCGACGACGCGATCGCCGAGGCGCGCAAGCTCCAGCGCGACAAGCCCGATCGTGCATTCGGACATCTGCTCGAGGCCGAGCTGCTCTCGCAGCAGGGCAAGTGGCCGCAGGCCGCCGCGGTTGCGAAGGAGGGACTCGCCCGCGAGCCGTCGCCGGTGCTCGCCGTACGACTGCAGATTGCGTTGCGTAAAGCGGGCCGCGAGCAGGAAGCGGTCGCGCTGGCGGATCGCTGGATCAAGGAGCACCCGAAAGACGTCACGTTGCGCGCCTATTTCGCGCAGCAGAGCCAACAGAACAAGGATTGGCGCGCGGCGGCGACGCACTACCAGGCGGCGCTCGAGGCCGATCCGGACAACGTGCTGATGCTGAACAACCTTGCGTGGGTGCTCGGCGAGACCGGCGATCCGAAGGCGCGCGAGGTCGCCGAGCATGCGTATCGTCAGGCGCCGTTCAATCCGAACGTGATCGACACGCTCGGCTACATCGTGCTGCAGCAGGGCGACGCCGCGCGCGGCGCACAGCTTCTCAAGATGGCGTCGAACCTCGCGCCGAACGATCCGTCGATTCGCCTTCACTATGCGAAAGCGCTGATCAAGACCGGCGATCGCGCCGGCGCAAAGCGCGAGCTCGATACGGTGACGGCGTCCGACCGCGCCACCGCTGTGAAGAGCGAGGCCGAAAAGCTTCGCAGCGAACTTTGAGCGTGCGTAGCGTGTCGATGCTCGAGCCCCGGGATGAAGCCTCCGCGCGGTCCGATCGCGCAGCCGCCGACGTGACCTCGAACACAATGCCCACCGTCGCCGTCGTCGGGCTCGGTTATGTCGGGCTGCCGCTTGCCGTCGAATTCGGCAAGAAGTTCGCGACAATCGGATTCGATCTTTCGACGCCGAAGGTCGATGCGTATCGTCGGGGAGTCGATCCGACCGGCGAAGTGTCGTCCGCCGATCTCGAGGCGGCCGTGCGCCTCACCGTCACGACGGATGCAACGCAGTTGAAGCAGGCCGACATGATCATCGTCGCCGTGCCGACGCCGGTCGACGACGCGCATCAGCCCGACTTCACGCCGCTGCTTGGCGCGAGCGAGTCCGTCGGCCGCAACCTGAAGCGCGGCGCGATTGTCGTTTTCGAGTCGACGGTCTACCCGGGCGCGACCGAGGAAGTCTGCGTTCCCGTGCTCGAGAAGCATTCGGGAATGCAATGGCGGCGCGATTTCTTCGTCGGTTATTCGCCCGAGCGCATCAATCCCGGCGACAAGGAGCACACGCTACGGCGGATCACGAAGGTCGTCGCCGGCGACACGCCCGCGACGCTTGCGCGTATCGCCGAAGTCTACGGCGCGATCGTCGACGCGGGGGTCTACCGCGCGTCGAGCATCAAGGTCGCCGAGGCGGCGAAAGTGATCGAGAACACGCAGCGCGATCTGAACATCGCGCTGATGAACGAGCTCGCGCTGATCTTCCACAAGATCGGCATCGATACGACAGAGGTGCTCGAAGCCGCGGGCACCAAGTGGAACTTCCTGCCGTTTCGGCCCGGGCTCGTCGGCGGTCACTGCATCGGCGTCGATCCGTATTACCTGACGCACAAGGCCGACAAGCTCGGCTATCACCCGCAGGTGATTCTCGCCGGGCGCAGGATCAACGACGGCATGGGCAAGTACGTCGCCGAGCAGACGGTGAAGCACATGATCCAGTCGGGCTTTCCCGTCAAGGGCGCGAACGTGATCGTGCTCGGGCTCACGTTCAAGGAAAACTGCCCCGATCTTCGCAACTCGCGCGTGATCGACGTCATCCACGAGCTGCAGTCCTACGGCGCGACCGTGCACGTGCACGATCCGGTCGCCAATGCGACCGAGGCGCGGCACGAATACGAGGTCGAGCTCGCGTCGTGGGATGCGCTGCCGCGCGCGCACGCGATCGTCGCCGCGGTCGCGCATCGCGCGTTCAGGGAGCGCCCGCTCGCCGACTATGCGGCGAAGCTCGAGAAGGGCGGCCTCTACGTCGACGTCAAGTGCCAGGCGGACGCCGAGGCGATGCGCGCGCTCGGCGTGAGCGTATGGCGGTTGTGACGGCGGTTGCCAAGGCTTCGCGCGCGCTGGCGGCCGCGCAGGCCGAGCTCGCCGCGCGGCCGCGTCGATGGTTGGTCACGGGCAGCGCCGGGTTCATCGGCTCGCATCTGGTCGAGGCGCTGCTCGCGCTCGGCCAGGATGTCGTCAGCGTCGACAACTTCGCAACCGGCCACCGCAGCAATCTCGACGCCGTCGCGCAAGCCGTCGGCGACGCCGCGTGGCGGCGCCACATGTTCATCGATGGCGACATCGCCGACGCCGCGCTCGCGCGACGTGCGTGCATCGGCGTCGACGTCGTGCTGCACGAAGCGGCGCTGGGCTCGGTGCCGCGATCGATCGACGATCCGCTCGCGACCCATGCGGCGAACGCGACCGGATCGCTCAACATGCTGGTAGCTGCGCGCGACGCCGGCGTGTCGCGCTTCGTCTACGCGGCATCGAGCTCGACCTACGGCGATCATCCCGGATTGCCGAAGGTCGAGGACGCGATCGGACGGCCGCTGTCGCCGTACGCGGTGACCAAATACGTGAACGAGCTCTACGCCGAGGTCTTCGGCCGCTGCTACGGATTGGCGTGCATCGGCTTGCGCTATTTCAACGTGTTCGGGCCTCGGCAGGATCCGCAAGGTGCGTATGCGGCCGTGATTCCACGCTGGGCGGCGGCGATGCTGCACGCGCAGCCGATCACGATCTACGGCGACGGTGAGACGACGCGCGATTTCTGCTACGTCGCGAATGTCGTGCAGGCGAATCTGCTCGCCGCGACGGTCGACGATCCGCACGCCATGGGCGAGGTGTACAACATCGCCGTCGGCGGCCGGCTGTCGTTGAGCGAGCTTTACGCCCTGATGCGCGAGCTCGTCGTCGCGCGGCATCCGGCGCTCGCGGTCGCGCCCGCCGTGTACGAGGATTTCCGTCCGGGCGACGTTCGCCATTCGCAGGCGGACATCGGCAAGGCGCGCGCGCGCCTGCGCTACGAGCCGACGCACGATGTTCGCAGCGGCCTCGCCGAAGCGCTTCCGTGGTACGAGGCGCACGCGGGCACCGATGCGGGCGCGGCGCCGGCGCAAAGGATTCGCGGTGTGGCGTAACCGATGCGCGAGTGTCGGTCGCGCAGCGCGCGCTGTCGCGCCGGTCGTGTTCGGCCTCGCCGCGGCGAGCGCGCTCGCGCAGACGCCGCTCGACGGCCAGGCGGCCGCGCTCACAACGCAGGCGCTCGCCTACGAGCATGGCGAGGGTGTGGCGAAGAATCCGCGCCGTGCGGCCGAGCTGTATTGCGACGCGGCACGCAGCGGCGATCGTGACGCGCTGTTCGGACTCGGCTGGATGTATGCGAACGGCCGCGGTGTCGCGCGTGACGACGCAGTCGCGAGCACGCTGTTCGCACAGGCGGCGGCGGCCGGACACGCGCAGGCGCAGCGGCTGCTCGGCGTGGTCAGCGCCGAGCGCGCCGTGCTGCCCGAGTGCTTGATGCAATCGGCCGCCGACGCGCCGATGGTCGTCGATCCGGGCACCGGAACGATCACGCTGCCCGAGCTCGACATCGATCCGTTCACCGAGCTGTCGCCTTCGAAGCGGAGGATCGCCGACCTCGTCGCGCGCGTCGCACCGCGCTATGCAGTCGACACAAGGCTCGCGCTCGCCGTCATCGCCGCCGAATCGAATTTCGATCCGAACGCGCATTCGGACAAGGACGCGCGCGGGCTGATGCAGCTGATTCCCGAAACGGCGGCGCGCTTCAACGTACGCAACGCGTTCAACCTCGCCGAAAATCTGCGCGGCGGGCTCACGTATCTGCGCTGGCTGCTCGCCTACTACCAGGGTCACGTCGCGCTCGCGGTTGCCGCCTACAACGCGGGCGAAGGCACGGTCGACCGTTACGGCGGCATTCCGCCGTTCCCCGAAACGCGCCAGTACGTGCAGAGGGTCCTCGGCTCGTTCCGGCGCGAGCGTCATCCGTACGATCCGAGCGTCGTCGATCCGTCGCCCGTCGTGACAACGGCAGCGCGCGCACGGTGACGCTGCTATGCGCGCGCACCCGCTGATCCGCGCCATTGCGAGCGTAATCGTTGCGACCGGCGCGGTGATCATCGTCGGCGTTGCGCCGGCGAGCGCGGCCGAGGTGAGCGCCACGATCGAGCGTGTGAAGGCGTCGATCGTCGCGGTGGGCACGTTCCAGCGCACGCGCTCGCCGCCGTTCGACTTCCACGGCACGGGCTTCGCCGTCGGCGACGGCACGCTGATCGCAACCAATGCGCATGTGCTCCCCGCGGTGCTCGATCCCTCGCGCGCGGAGACGATTGCAATCGTGCTGCCGGCGCCGCCGAAGGACGGCCAGCCTCAGGTGCAGGTTCGCGAGGCGCGGCAGGTCGCCGTCGACACGAGCGCCGACATCGCGCTGCTGCGGATCACGGGCCCGCCGCTGCCCGCGCTCAAGCTGCGCGACTCCGAAGGCATTCGCGAAGGGCAGGAGGTGCTGTTCACCGGATTTCCGATCGGCGCCGTCATCGGGATCTATCCGGCAACCCATCGCGGCATGATCTCGGCGATCACGCCGATCGCGATCCCTCAGCCGCGCGCGACCGATCTCGACGCGGCGACCATACGCAGGCTTACGAGCGGCGCGTTTCCGGTGTTCCAGCTCGACGCGACCGCCTATCCCGGCAACAGCGGCAGCCCCTTGTACGATCCCACGACCGGCGACGTGCTCGGCGTGATCAACATGGTGTTCGTCAAGGGCACGAAGGAAGCCGCGCTCACCCAGCCTTCCGGCATTACCTACGCGGTTCCCGCGCGCCATTTGCGCGGACTGCTCGACAAGGCGCGCTGACGCCGCGGTGCTCGACCCCTCGCTCGGCGATCCGCACTGGTGGCGCGCGCTCGCGAAGACGCTGGTGCTGCCGCCTGCAGGACCGCTGATCGTCGCGCTCGCCGGTTTCGCGATCATGACAACCCGCGCGCGGGCCGGCCGCGCGCTCGCGCTCGCCGGCGTGCTGCTGCTCACCGTGCTGTCGATGCCGGCCGTCGGCGCGCTGCTGTTGCGCGCCGTGGACACGTCGCCGGCCTTCGAGCCGTCACGAACCGCCGGTGCGCGCGCGATCGTGATCCTCGGCGGCGGCGTGCGTCGCGACGCGCCGGAATACGGCGGCGATACGCTCGCGCGGCTCACGCTCGAGCGCGTCCGTTACGGCGCGCGCGTCGCGCGCCAGACGTCGCTGCCGGTGCTCGTGTCCGGAGGATCCGGCCTCACCGGTGGAGCGACCGAAGCGTCTCTGATGCGCGCCGCGCTCGAACAGGAATTCGGCGTGCCGGTGCGCTGGGTCGAGGATCGCTCGCGCTCGACGCACCAGAATGCGCAGATGAGCTCGGCGATGCTCAAGGCCGAAGGCATCGACCGCATCGTGCTCGTCGCACACAGCTTCGACATGCCGCGCGCGACCGCCGAATTCGCCGCCGCAGGCGTGACCGCGATACGGGCGCCCACGGGTATCGTGCTCGACACGACGGAAACGCTGCTCGATTTCGTGCCGTCGCTGGCCGGGCTCACCAACAGCTACTACGCGCTATACGAGCTTATGGGCGAAGCGGTGAGGCGATTGGGCTGAACTTCCTAGATCGTCTCGGCGCGCGCCTCGAGGAAGCCGTCCGGCGGATTTCCTTCGCGCAACGGATGGACGAGCGAGACCGACAGAACGCCGTCGATGCGGCTCAACGCGACGTACGCCTGCGCGGCGGCGCCGGCGTCGTCGTAATCGGCGATGACGACGATCTGGGCCGCGCCGGTTTCGCCCTCGACCGCCACCCCGCGCGTGCAGTCGAGCGCCGCGCGCACATCGGCGCGGCGATCGCGCCGCGCACGGATCACGAGACTACAGGCATTCATTGCACCGTCGCGGTGAACAACGCCCACGGCGGCATCAGCGCAGTCTCAGCTAAGCGCCCGCGGAGGAGTCGGCGGCCGTCGAACATCGGCGAATCATCGGATGGCAGCCTCGCGGTCGACTTGATATTGGCTAACTTTCGGACAGAGACCACAACCGGAGCGTGGAATGGCGCGCTTGAAATGGCACATGACCGCAGCCACTTGTCGCACATGCCTCCGCTCGACCTTCCGAACGCCGCCCTGGTGTCGGGGCTCGGTGCTGCCGACGTGGTCGATGAGGCGCCCACGCTCCCCGCAGCGCCGCCGATCGACGACGCACCGCTGCACGACGCGTATTCGCTGGCGGTGACATCGGCTGTCGCGAGCGTCGCGCCCGCCGTCGCGCATCTGCGCGTCGAAGCGAAGTCGCGCGGGCGCCGGCCGGCGCACCAAGGCTCCGGCTCCGGTTTTGTCATCACGCCTGACGGATACCTGCTCACCAACAGCCACGTCGCCGGGGGCGCAGCGGCGATCGAAGTGACGCTGCCCGATGGCCGCATCGTCCCGGCGGAGATCGTCGGCGACGATCCGGACAGCGATCTCGCATTGCTGAAAATCGCCGCGCGCGATCTCGCGTACTGCCGTCTGGGCGATTCCACGCGCGTGCGCGTCGGTCAGATTGCGATCGCGATCGGCAGCCCGTACGGCTTCCAGCACTCGGTCACCGCCGGCATCGTGAGCGCGCTGGGCCGTTCGATGCGTTCGCAGAGCGGGCGGCTGATCGACAACGTGCTGCAGACCGACGCATCGCTCAATCCCGGCAACTCGGGCGGTCCGCTGGTCGACTCGCGCGGCGACGTGATCGGCGTCAACACCGCAGTGATCCTTCCCGCGCAAGGCATCTGCTTCGCGATCGCCGCGTCGACGGCGGAGCGTGTGGTCGTCGCGCTCATCCGCGACGGACGCGTGCGTCGCGCGTATCTCGGCGTCGGCGGCGTGACCGTCGCGATCGCGCGTCGCATCGTTCGCTATTTCGAGTTGCCGGCGCCCACCGGCGTACGCATCGATGCGATCGAGCCGGGTTCGCCGGCCGCCGTCGCGGGTGTTGCGCGCGGCGACGTCATCGTGGCCGTCGATGGTGCGCCGATTGCCGACGTCGACGCGCTGCAGCGCGCGCTCGGCGCTGATGCGATCGGCCGCTCGATCGAGATTACGCTCGTGCGGCGCGACCGCAAGCTCGTGCTTGCCGCACTGCCACGCGAATCACCTCGCGCACCGTCGCACTAGTACGCTCGTCGGATTGCGGCTGGTCAGGTGCGCCGAACTGTGGAACAATCGGCGCAACTCATCGTTTTGGGGTGACCGCGATGCTGGATCGCGACGGTTATCGCCCGAACGTCGCCATCGTCATCGTCAACGGCAAGAATCAGGTTTTTTGGGGCAAAAGGGTCCGCGAGCACTCGTGGCAATTTCCGCAAGGCGGCATCAATTCCGGGGAAGCGCCTGAACAGGCGATGCTCCGGGAGCTTCACGAGGAAGTCGGACTCAAGCCGCAACACGTCAGGATTCTTGGCCGCACGCGCGATTGGCTGCGTTACGAGGTTCCGCAACATTGGATCAAGCGCGAGTGGCGAGGCAGCTACCGCGGGCAGAAGCAGATCTGGTACCTGCTGCGGCTCACCGGCCGTGACACCGATGTGTCGCTGCGCGCCTCCGAGCATCCGGAATTCGACGCGTGGCGCTGGCACGACTACTGGATCCCGCTCGACACCGTGATCGAGTTCAAGCGCGAGGTGTACCGCCGCGGGCTGACCGAGCTCGAGCGCTATCTGCATCTTCGCCCGCAGACGCGCCGCGAGCGGCTCTATGGGCTCGCGCATCCGGCGATGCCGGAGTCTTACGCGGACCCCTCCTAGCGAACATGGACCCGAGGTGCGGGGGGCGTGCTGCGCACGCCTGCGCACCTCGAACCTCTATACCCACATGCGGCCCATTCCCATCATCGACGTTCCGAACATGAACGGCATCAGCAGCGCGCCGAGCACGAACGCGAGCGCGATGCCGCACAGCACGATCACGATCGTGTAGCCGGCGGCCTTGTCGGCCGACGCGCGCCCGAGCACGGGCGCGCCGAGATAGAACGTGTAGAACGCATAGATGACGGCGGCGAGCGTCAGCAGGCCGCCGATCGCGGGTATGACGGCCGCGATGCCGCCGACGATCCACACGGCCGTCCAGCTGTACGCGACGAGCTTCAGCGACTTCACGAAGTCCTTGCTGCCGCCGAACGACGGCGCAAGCGCATCGACAATGAACGCGAGAATGAACGTCATCGCGAGCGCGATGACGAACTGTCCGACCGCCGGCAGGATCGCGTGTCCGAGCGAAACGACGATCGTCAGCACCGGAGCGATCGCGGCGAGGATCATCACGTAGCCGGTGAAGATCGCCTGCACGCTGTCCGCCTCGGTATCGATCTTCGGCCACTCGGCCTTCGGCGTGAGCAGGATGTTCTTGAGGCGGTCGAACAGATTCATCGTGATTCTCCCCTGATGTTGGACGTTATCTTTGCGGCCGTCGCAATCGCGTTCGCGTCAGCGCTTAGCCGAGAAGAACCAGATTATCCCGGTGGATCAGCTCGGGCTCGTCGACGTAGCCGAGAATCGCTTCGATCTCCGACGACGGCCGGCGCATGATGCGCGCCGTTTCCTGCGCGCTGTAGTTTACGAGCCCGCGCGCGATCTCGCGTCCGTCCGGTCCGAACACGCCGACGAGCTCGCCGCGCTCGAACTCCCCTGCCACGGCGATGACGCCGATCGGCAGCAGGCTCTTGCCGTCGCGCGCAAGCGCACGAACCGCGCCGGCGTCGAGCTCGACGCGGCCGGCGAGCTGCACGTGATCGGCGAGCCACTGCTTGCGCGCCGCGAGCGTGGCCGTTTCGGCGACAAGCGCGGTGCCGACCGCATCGCCTGCGGCGAGCCGTATCAGCACGTCATCCTCGCGGCCGTTTGCGATCACCGTCGAGGCACCCGAGCGCGCGGCGCGCTTCGCCGCGAGCACCTTCGTCAGCATGCCACCTCGGCCGATCGCGCTGCCGGCACCGCCGGCCATCATCTCGAGCGCCGGGTCGCCGGCGCGTCCTTCGCGCACGAGCGTGGCGCCGGCGTTCTTGCGCGGATCGGATGTGTGCAGGCCTTCTTGATCGGTCAACAGCACCATCGCATCGGCCTCGATCAGATTGGTGACGAGTGCTGCGAGCGTGTCGTTGTCGCCGACCTTGATCTCCTCGGTCGTCACCGTGTCGTTTTCGTTGATGATCGGAATGACGTCGAGCGCGAGCAACGTGGTGAGCGTCGAGCGCGCGTTGAGATAGCGGCGGCGATCGGCGAGATCCTCGTGCGTGAGCAGGATCTGCGCGGTGTGCAAGCCGTACTTCGCGAACGCCGCTTCGTACGCCTGCACGAGGCCCATCTGTCCGACAGCGGCGGCGGCCTGCAGCTCATGGATTGCCTTAGGCCGGGATTTCCAGCCGAGTCGTTTCACGCCCTCGGCGATCGCGCCCGACGACACGAGCACAACCTGGCGGCCGCTGCGCTTCAACTGCGCAACCTGCTCGGCCCAGCGCGCGACGGCCGCGTGATCGAGCCCGCGTCCTTCGTCGGTGACGAGGCTCGAGCCGACTTTGACGACCAGACGGCGGGCGCTGGCGACGGGCGATTTCACGTTTCGGATTTGGCGGTCGAATCGGATGGGATCGGCGTCGGTGCGGGATGCGCAACGAGCCAATGCTGGATCTTGAACACGAGCTCGCGGCAGCCTTCGCCGTTCACCGCCGCGATCGCGAACACCGGGCCCTTCCATCGATACACGCGGACAAACGATTTCACCCGCGCCTCGCGCTCTTCCTCGGGGACGAGATCGAGCTTGTTCAGCACGAGCCAACGCGGCTTGGCGGCGAGTTCCGGATCGTAGCGCTCCAATTCGGCGACGATCGCCTTCGCGTCGTGCACGGGGTCGGCGTCCGGATCGAGCGGCGCGATGTCGACGATGTGAAGCAGCAGCCGTGTGCGCGCGAGATGGCGCAGGAACTGATGCCCGAGACCGGCGCCCTCGGCTGCGCCTTCGATCAGTCCCGGAATGTCGGCGACGACGAAGCTTGCGTTCTCGTCGACACGCACGACGCCGAGCTGCGGCGCAAGCGTGGTGAACGGATAGTCGGCGACTTTGGGCCGCGCCGCGGACACCGCACGAATGAACGTGCTCTTGCCGGCATTCGGCATGCCGAGCAAACCTACATCGGCGAGCACCTTGAGCTCCAGACGAAGCATTCGCTGCTCGCCCTTTTCGCCGGGAGTCGACTGCCGTGGCGCGCGGTTGGTGCTCGACTTGAAATGCAGGTTGCCGAGCCCGCCGGTGCCGCCTTTGGCGAGCAACGCGCGCGCGCCGTCGGTCGCAAGATCCGCGACCCGCTCGCCGGTGTCGGCGTCGCTCACCACCGTGCCGACCGGCATCCGCAGCACGATGTCCTGCGCGCCGCGTCCGTATTGGTCGGCGCCGCGTCCGTGCTCGCCGCGCTTCGCGCGGTGGATTCGCGCGTAGCGATAATCGATCAGCGTGTTGATGTTGCGATCGGCGACCGCCCAGATGCTGCCGCCGCGGCCGCCGTCGCCGCCGTCGGGCCCGCCGCGCGGCACGTACTTTTCGCGCCGAAAGCTCACCGCGCCGTTGCCGCCGTCGCCTGCGACGACTTCGATCGTCGCTTCATCGATGAACTTCATCGCGTCGCGGCCTCGCGGTGCCCACGCTCGCTGCTCGGCCCGCTTCTCTGATAGAGCACGTAAAGCTCCGTATCGTCGCCGCGGCGGCGGCCGTCCCAGATCGCATCCCAGCCCTGCTCCGACGGCGAAGTGTCGAGCCGGCCGTACTGCACGAGCAGATAGCGGCAGTCGTTGTCCGGCTTGTCTTCCTCGCGTACCGTCGTCAGCGTGGCGAAATACGCGAACAGCGCGCGCTGCGCTTCACCGAGATTGCGACTGACGACGCAGCCTTGGCGAGGCAGCGCAACGGCGAGCGACTCGGCGACGCTTCGATAGCTGCGACGCGAATCGAGATACGGCAGCCAGATCGTCGTGTAGAGGCCCCACACGAGCACCATGCCCGCCGTCCAGTTGAGCACCGTACGCCGGTTCGAGCGGCGCGCGGGACGCACGAGCGCGATCCACAGCAGCGTGAGGAACAGCGACACGGCGAACGCTAGCGCGTGGAACGGCGGCTGGTAGCCGACCTCGACGTCGCGGAACAGCCGGGCGACGCCGAGCGTCATGCCGAACATGCGCGCGTCGAACCAGATCGCCCAGACAATCACGGCGAGCAGGCCGAACGTCAGAATGCCGAACCAGTCGAGCGCTGCCGAAAATCCGCGCGTCAGCGTATCGATCTCGATCGCGCCGAGCAGCACGAGCGGCACGAGCGCCGGCATCAGGTACGTCGCACGCGGTTCGGCCATCAGCGACACGCCGATGATCACGACGGCGGCGAGCGTCGCGCAAAGCTCGATGCCCGGTTGCGCGAGGCCGCCGTTGAAGCCGCGCCCGCGCATCCACAGCGTCCACAGCGCGAGCGGCAGCGCGGGCCACGCGAACCACGGAAGATTCTTCAGCACGTACAGCGGATCGCTGCCGTCGGGACTGAACGGTGCAAAATAACTCGACAGGCTGTCGGCGGCTCGCCAAGCGGCGAGATGTTCGGGCGCGCGGCTTTCGAGCAGCGCGGGCCAGGCAAGCGACAGCGGCAGTGCCACCGCAAGCGCAACGCCGATCGTGATCGCGTGGTTGCGTGATCGCCATCCGGCAAACGCGACCAGCATGATCGCCGTCAGCGCGAGCCACAGCGGGCCCATCAGCCCTCGCGACAGGAACGCGACAGCCGCGCCCAAGCCGAGCGCGAGCCCGCCCGCGACCGGACGGCGCAATCCGAGCGCCAATCCGTACGTCGCGAGCGCGATACCGAGCGTGAGTCCGAGCTCGGGCGACAGCTGATGCCCGCGATCCCAAAGGCCGAGCGAGCCCGCGAATAGCAGCGCCGGCAACCATCGCCACGCGCGACCGAAGAGCTCGACCGCTGCAAGCGACACCAGCCAGAGCGTCAACGCGAGCATCACGCCGACGGCGAGCCTCGCGGCATCGTGCGGCGCGAGCGGCGGCGACAATGCCGTTCCGGTCAGGGCGGCGAGCGCGTGAACGAGCGGCGGCCGAGCGACATATGGCTCGCTCGCGAGCGTGGGCGCGAGCACGCTGGCGCCGTGCATCATTTCCCAAGCGACGCCGAACGTCGTCGCATCGTCGCTCTTCCACGGGTCGTGACCGACCAGCCCGAGCATCACCCATGCCGCGCAGAGCGACACGAGTCCGAACTGCTTCAGCGCGCGCAGCGGCCCGGACGGCGACAACGTCTCGGGGTCGGCGGGCGGATCGGCGGTGCGGAACGCGGAGCGCAGCATCGGAGGGCGGTGCAAGAAAGGTGCGTTATAACAAAAAAGGCAGCCGAAGCTGCCTTCCTGCCGGCGGACGCTCGAGGCCCGCGCACGGTCGCGGCGACGCTCAGGCCGCCGCGGCGGGCTTCTTCGCGCCGTAGCGCTGGCGGAACTTGTCGATGCGGCCTGCCGTGTCCATCACCTTCTGCTTGCCCGTGTAGAACGGGTGGCATGACGAGCAAACCTCGACGTGCAACGGCTTCGCGACCGTCGAGCGCGTCGTGAACGTGTTGCCGCAGCTGCAGGTGACCTGGATCTCGGCGTACTTCGGATGGATCTTCTCTTTCATCGCGTCCTCGCTTTCCGGCCCTTGACGGCCGGCCGCGGCGGCGTGGATTGGGGTTATCCCTGCACCCGGTCGCGGATAAACGAACATTATGCCTTTTTCGGCCGCCGCGGGCAATCGAGCGGGTGGCCGAAAAAAGCAGATGGGGGCGCACATCCGCTTTTCAATCAACTGCCTGGCTCAACTTGGCGACCGTTCCGAACGGGCGACCCGCAGGCCGATGCCGAGCTCAAAACGCGACGTCAGCCTCTGCGCATCGAGTCGAAGAACTCGGCGTTGTTCTTCGTCGCCTTGACCTTGTCGACGAGGAATTCGGTCGCCTCGAGGTCGTCCATCGGGTAGAGCACCTTGCGCAGAACCCACACCTTCTGCAGCACCTCGGGCTTGAGCAGCATCTCTTCCTTGCGCGTGCCGGACCGGTTGACGTTGATCGCTGGGTACGTGCGCTTCTCGGCCATCCGACGGTCCAGGTGGATCTCCATGTTGCCGGTCCCCTTGAATTCCTCGTAGATCACGTCGTCCATCCGCGAGCCGGTGTCGATCAGCGCCGTGGCGATGATCGTGAGCGAGCCGCCTTCCTCGATGTTGCGCGCGGCGCCGAAGAAGCGCTTCGGCCGCTGCAGCGCGTTGGCGTCCACGCCGCCCGTCAGCACCTTGCCCGACGCCGGCACGACGGTGTTGTAGGCACGCGCGAGCCGCGTGATCGAATCGAGCAGGATCACGACGTCCTTCTTGTGCTCGACCAGGCGCTTCGCCTTCTCGATCACCATCTCGGCGACCTGCACGTGGCGCGTGGCCGGCTCGTCGAACGTCGAGGACACGACCTCGCCGCGCACCGTGCGCTGCATCTCGGTTACTTCCTCCGGCCGCTCGTCGATCAGCAGCACGATCAGCACGACTTCCGGATGATTGGCGGCGATCGAGTGCGCGATGTGCTGCAGCATCACCGTCTTGCCGGATTTCGGCGAGGACACGAGCAGGCCGCGCTGGCCCTTGCCGATCGGCGCGATGATGTCGATCACGCGGCCGGTGATGTTCTCCTCGGCCTTGATGTCGCGCTCGAGCACCATCGGCTCGTCGGGGAAAAGCGGGGTCAGGTTCTCGAACAGGATCTTGTTCTTCGCCGCTTCCGGCGGCTCGCCGTTGACCTTGTCGACCTTGACCAGCGCGAAATAGCGCTCGCCGTCCTTCGGCGTGCGGATCTCGCCCTCGATGGTGTCGCCCGTGTGCAGGTTGAAGCGGCGGATCTGCGACGGCGAGATGTAGATGTCGTCGGTGCCGGCGAGATAGCTCGTGTCGGGCGAGCGCAGGAATCCGAATCCGTCGGGCAGGATCTCGAGCGTGCCGTCGCCGTAGATGCTCTCGCCCTTCTTCGCATGCGTCTTGAGCAGCGCGAAGATCAGGTCGTGCTTGCGCATCCGATTCGCGCCTTCGATTTCCATCGAATTCGCGATGTCCAGGAGTTCGCTGACGTGCTTGGTTTTCAGTTCGGAGAGGTGCATGGTGCGAAGGAGAGGAAGCGGTGCGTGCCGGAATGGCGGAGGCGGCGTGCGCGCCGCTCGACAGAATCACCGGGATGGGGGCGCCGAAACATTCGCCTGAAACGTCAGGCGGCGCCGGAAGCGAGGTTGCGGCCGGCGTCCCTAACGGCTGGACGCCCGGCACAACGGCAAAACGAGGGTATCGGGATTAAAGGTTGCTGTCAACAAACGCGGTGAGCTGCGACTTCGATAGCGCACCGACCTTCTGTGCCGCGGGCTTGCCGCCCTTGAACAGGATCAGCGTCGGAATGCCGCGGATGCCGAACTTCGCCGTGACGTCCGGGTTTGCGTCGATGTCGAGCTTCGCGACCGTAAGGCGACCCGCATAGCTCTTCGCGACGTCCTCGAGCACCGGCGCGATCATCTTGCATGGCCCGCACCACTCCGCCCAGTAATCGACCAGCACGGGTGTGGTCGACTGCAGGACTTCCTGGTCGAACGTCGCGTCGGAAATATGCTTGATGTTGTCGCTCATAAGTCCTCTTCGGGGCCGGCGGGCGCTCGCGCGGACAATCGGCGAATGCCCGACCCACGAACGGTAGCCGAAGGCTCCGGCGCCCGCAAGTCGGACGTCGCCCGCAATCGTGAAGCTTGGGGTCGGCTTTGCTAAAATCAACCTTTTACACGCGGGCGCGTCATGACCTACGTCGTCACCGAAAGCTGCATTCGCTGCAAGTACACCGATTGCGTGGACGTCTGCCCTGTCGACTGCTTCCGCGAAGGCCCGAACTTCCTCGTGATCGATCCCGACGAGTGCATCGACTGCACGCTCTGTGTCGCCGAATGTCCGGTCGAGGCCATTTTCGCGGAGGACGACGTCCCGGCCGACCAGAAGTCGTTCATCGCGCTCAACGCCGAGCTGTCGAAGCAATGGAAGCCGATCATCGAGCGCAAGCCGGCGCCCGAGGATGCCGACCAATGGAAGGACGTGCGCGACAAGGCCAAATACCTCGAGCGCTGACGCGCCGGGACATCTCGGTTTGACCGGGACCGCGCGCGGCCCCTAGAATCGAAAGGTTTTGTCGCCTTCTGCGCCGAACAACCAAAAATTCCCGCCTTCGCCATTCCATGATCCGATACCTGCTTCTTGCTGCCGCCGCGCTCGCCGCGACGCACGCGGCCGCGCAAACGCCGGCCGGCAATGCCGCCGCGGGCCGCGAGAAGACCCAGATGTGCGCCGGCTGTCATGGCATCGAAGGCTGGCGCACGGCGTTTCCCGAGGTCTACCACGTGCCGCGCATCGGCGGGCAGCACGAGGCCTACATCGTAAAGGCGCTGCAGGAGTACAAAACCGGCGAGCGCAGCCATCCATCGATGCGCGCGATCGCGGCGACGCTTTCCGACGAGGACATCGCGAATCTCGCCGCGTATTACGCGCAGTCCGGCGTGAAGACCGCCGCGAAATGAGAACGCCGATGAGGACCCGCAGCCGTTTTCCGCTCACCGCCGCGATCGTCGCAGCGGCGCTGTTCGCGGTTTCCGCCGGCGCCGCGAACCTGGACGCCGGCAAGGCAAAGGCGAAGGACGTGTGCGCCACATGCCATGGCGAAAACGGCAACAGTGCGACGCCCGATTATCCGAAGCTTGCCGGGCAGCATCCCGACTATCTGGCGAAGGCGCTTCGCGATTACAAGTCCGGGTTGCGCAAGAACCCCATCATGGCGGGCTTCGCTGCCGGCTTGTCGAAGCAGGACATCGAAAACGTCGCGGCGTACTACGCGGCGCAGCCGCCCGTCCTCTCCGCGAAGCACTGATTGTGATTGTCGTTCCCGCGAAAGCGGGAACCCAGCGTCGTAAGCCCCGAAAGTCACTGGATCCCCGCCTTCGCGGGGATGACACCTTCGAATCTATCGCTGCCGCTCGAGGCAGCCGAGATAGACGTTCGCGTCGGGCGGCGTCGCGGTCCGCTGCGACTGCCAGATCACTTCCCCCAGGCATTCGACGAGCGCGTGCAGCGCATCGTGCTCGTCGCCGCGCGCAGCTCGCAGCCGCTCGAAGTGCGCACGAATGCCCGGCGGCTGGTCGATCGCGAGCTGCTCGGCGATGGCGAGATGCAACGACAGATGCAGGAACGGATTCGCTTCGCCCGCTTCCGGCTTCCAGTCGCGATCGAGGTATCGCTCGGCGTCCTCGATCAGCGGGTGATACTCCGGGTGGTTCGCGACGACGTCCGCCGCCAGTTGCTCGAGCGCGGTGAGCGGCTGCGCGGCTCGAAACTTGGCCCATGCGCCGGCGAGGAAGCGCCGCGATTGGTCGCGTGAAGGCGCGAACATGTCGTCTATGCGGGCAGCGCGACCGTCTTGTGCCGGTATTCGCACAAGTCGTTGATCACGCATTCGGGACAGCGCGGCACCCGCGCGACGCAGACGTAGCGGCCGTGCAGGATCAGCCAGTGGTGCGCGTAGGGTTTGAACTCGTCGGCCGTGAACTTCTCGAGCTTGCGCTCGACTTCGTCCGGGTCCTTGCCCGGCGCGAGGTTCGTGCGATTGGCCACGCGGAAGACGTGCGTGTCGACCGGAATGGTCGGCCGCCCGAAGGCGACGTTCAACACGACGTTCGCCGTCTTGCGGCCTACACCGGGCAGCCGCTTCAGCGCGTCGAGATCGGCCGGAACCTCGCCGCCGTGCTCGCGCAGCAGGATCTCGGAGAGCGCGACGACGTTCTTCGCCTTGTTGCGATAGAGTCCGATCGATTGCACGTACGGCACGAGGCCTTCGACGCCGAGTTTCGCGATCGCCGCGGGGGTATTGGCGACCTTGAACAGTTTTGCCGTCGCCTTGTTCACGCCCTTGTCGGTCGCCTGCGCCGAGAGCACGACGGCCACTAGCAGCTCGAACGGCGTCGTGTGCTCTAGCTCCGACTTCGGATGCGGATTGGCGGCGCGAAGTCGCTCGTAGATCGCTTTGCGCTTCGCCGGATTCATCGCGCGGGCTTCGCTTTGGCAACGGCGACGCCGCCGACGTCGGCGAGGCGCGCGAGCCGTTCGCGGTTGCCTGCGGCGAATGCCTCGTCGGTTGCGAGCACGGCGTGCGCTTTCGCCGCCCACGGTTTCGCTGCCGCCGCATCGCCTCGCGCGAGCGCGATCTCGGCGAGCTCCTCGTAGACATAGCCGTCGGGCTCGCCGAGCTTCTCGCATTCGGCGAGCAGCATCCGCTGCGTCCTCTCCGCGTCGTCGAGCTGGCCGAGCGATCGCTGCGCACGCGCGATCATCCAGTGCGCGACGCGAACGTTCGCGGGCTCGCCGCGCGCCTCGTACGCGGGCAATGCCTTGCGATAGTAGGCGAGCGCGGTCGCGAAGTCGCCGCGCTCCTGGTACGTGTAGCCGATGTTGTTGTACAGCGATGCGAGCCAGCGCTTCGATCGCATATCCGACGTCTGCTCGGTCATCGCGAGCGCGCGGAGGTTCCAGTCGAGCCGCTCGGCCGCCGGTGCCGCGATACCGAGCATGTGTGCGGCGTCGATCGCGTAGAACGCATCGGCATTGCACTCGGCAAGTTCGAGCGCTTGGTTGAACAGCGGCACCGCGCGCTCGGGCGCACCCGACGAATTGAACGTTCGACCCCGCTCAAGCAGATAACGCACGCGAACGTGCGCGGGCATCGTCGCGAGCGCCGCTTCGACGCCGTCGAGCGTCGCATTCGCTTCGGCGAACTGGCGGCGAAGACTTTGCGTGCGCGCGATCTGTGTACGGATTTCCGCGTGCTGTGCGGAGTCCGCCGGCCAACGGTCGAGCTCGGCGCGAAAGCGCGCCTCCGATTCGGACGGCTTGCCGTAATCCCACATCGCGTCGAGCGTGCTGGCGAAATCGGCGGAGGCGCTCATCACCGGTGCTCCAAATAGAACCGCGACGGCGAGCGTACGCGCGAGTGCGTTTGCTCGCCGTCCGATCATGACTTCGCCGGGCCGACGTGCACCGCGCGTCGTGCGCGGGCCCGTGCAAGCGCGCGGGCGACGGCATCCTGCCGGCGCGAGCGCTCCGAATCGATGACGGTCGCGCTGGGCCGCGCGTGCCGCGAACGCGCGGCATTGCGTGCGTTGCGCGCTTCGAAGCGCGCTCCCGCTGCATGCGCGTCGGCTTCGCTCCAGGCGCGCCCCGCCGCAACCATCGCGATGCAGTCGACGGGGCAGGGCGGCACGCACAGCTCGCAACCGGTGCACAGCGCAGCGAGCACCGTGTGCATGCGCTTCGGGGCGCCGACGATCGCGTCCACCGGACACGCGTCGATGCACAGCGTACAACCGATGCAGCTGGTCTCGTCGATCCGCGCGAGCATGAGCGGCGCCGCCGTGCCGAACGACGGGTCGAGCGCGACCGGTGCACGGCCGGTGAGGTGGGCGATTGCCGCGATCGTCGCATCGCCGCCGGGCGCACATCGATTGATCGCCTCGCCCTGCGCGATCGCCTGCGCATAGGGCCGGCAGCCGTCGTGCCCGCAGCGGCGGCACTGGGTTTGCGGCAGCAGCGCATCGATGCGATCGGCAAGCAGTCGGGCGGCAATCGTCACGCCGACATTTTAGCGTGCCGAGCGAGGCCGGCGCCCGCTCACGCGACGGCGGCCGGCGTCGAAAAGGACCTCAGGGAATTTGGGGTCGGACGCGTTTTTCCCGCCGGCGGAAATAGTGTCTGACCTGATTCTTCGGCTGTCGGGCGGGAAAGAGGGGCGAGCACGTCGTCGCGCATGGATTCCGGCCTATATTCGCGCGAGCGCGCCGAAAAATTCCCGCGGTCATCGGCGACCATTGGCGAACGCAGGCGACCGTTCGCGCCGCGGTCGAGCCACCGGTCGCACGGCGCTTCCGCTGCCACGCTCGTTGACACGACGATGGAAGCTACGAGCTTGCGGGATCTGAAATGGCGGACGATACGATGAACATGACGCGCAATATCTCTGCCGGGTGCTCGGAATCCGTGGCGCACCCGCTGGAGGCGGTGTTCCCGTTCTTTCGCCGTTTCCGCCGCAGCCACGCGCGCGACCTGCTCTATACGGCCATATGGAGCTCGATGATCGGCCTCGTGTTCGCGCTCTTCGCGATCGTCTTCGATCCTCCGCGCTCGCCGGGCAGCTATGCATGGGGCCGCTTCGCGTGGGCGATCTTCGTGCTGTCGAACTGCATCGGCTTCGTGATGCACGCCGAGTTCGTCATCGGTGACTGGATCTTTCCGGCGATCCACCGCCAGCGTTCCGTCGTGCGGATCGTGTACTACTTCATGTTGCCGATCTTCGGCGTTTTCGGCGGATGGTTGCTTGGCGCGCAGGTCCTGCAGTGGGACGCCGGTCGCGTCCTTCCGTTCACGCCATCGAGCATGGTATCGATCGCCGCGATCACCGTGATCATCTCCGGCGTGATGCTCGCGATCTTCATTCCGCGCGAGCGCGCGGCGCATGCGCAGGCGGCGTTCGAGCGCGAGCGTGCGCGCGTTGCCGCCGCGGAGCGCGAAGCGACGCTCGCGCGGCTGAAGCTCCTCGAGGCGCAGGTCGAGCCGCATTTTCTCTACAACACGCTTGCCAACGCGATGAGCCTCGTCGACAGCGATCCCGCTGCGGCGAAGCGAATGCTCGAGCGGCTGATCGCCTTGCTGCGCGCCGCGGCGGCGTCGGCCGAAGCGACGGTGACGCTCGGTCGGCAAGCCGAGCTCGTCGGCGCCTATCTCGACATCCTCGCGCTGCGGATGGGATCGCGGCTCGCATGGTCGATCGACGTTCCGCCCGATCTCGCGGCGTTGCCGGTGGCACCGATGTTGCTGCAGCCGGTGGTGGAGAATGCGGTCAAGCACGGGCTCGAGCCGAAGCTCGACGGCGGCCGCGTCGATGTGACGGCGCGCCGCGACGGATCGCGGCTCGAGCTCACCGTCACCGACACCGGGCTCGGTTTCCGCAGCACCCGCGATCCGGCATCAACCGGACTCGGTTTGCGCAATCTGCGGGCGCGGCTCGCCGCGCTCTATGGCGGTAGCGGTACCCTTACGATCGAGGACCGACCGCCGTCCGGCACGCGCGTCACCGTGTCGATCCCGTTGCCCGCCGCGGGCTGACGCGATGCCAAATGCCGTCCCGACCGCGATCATCGCCGACGACGAGCCGCACCTCGCGCGCTATCTGCGCGAGCGGCTGGCGCTCGCGTGGCCCGAGCTCGAGATCGCGGGGGTCGCCGCGAACGGTCCCGAGGCGAAAGCGCTGATCGAGTCCGAAGCGCCCGACGTCGCGTTCCTCGACATTCGCATGCCGGGTCTGTCGGGCCTCGACGTCGCGCGCGATCTGAGCGGCATCGACGTCGTGTTCGTGACCGCCTACGACGAGTACGCGGTTGCGGCGTTCGAGCGCGCCGCCGTCGATTACCTGCTGAAGCCGGTGACCGACGAGCGACTCGCCGCCACTGTCGAGCGGCTGCGCGAACGCCGGCGCGCGCGGGGCCAAAACGCGCAAGCGGGCTCGTCGCCCGAGGTCGCGCAGGCGCTCGCGATACTGCGCGAGCATTTGCCCGCGCTCGCCGGTGGCGCAGCTCCGGCGCGGCTTGCGTGGGTGCGCGCAGCCGTCGGCGCCAACGTGCGACTGATCGCGGTCGCGGACATCTGCTATTTCGAGGCGAACGACAAGTACACGAGCGTGTTCACCGCCGAAGGCGAGGCGTTGATCCGAACGCCGTTGAAGGAGCTCGTCGCACAGCTCGACGCCGAGCGATTCTGGCAGATCCATCGCGGCACGATCGTCAACGTCGAGCACATCGAGACGACGTCGCGCGATCTCGCTGGACGCGTGCGGGTCAAACTTCGCACGCGGCCGGAGACGCTCGCCGTGAGCCGTGCGTTCGCGCACCGGTTCAAGCAGATGTGACGGCCGTCGTCGCCGCGCGGGCGGGGCCCAGCGACTCTATATTCAACGACACTGGATTCCCGCCTTCGCGGGAACGACATCCAAGGTCGGCGTGTCATGCCGAGCGAACGCATGGCGCGCGGATTGCACGTCCCGGCGTCGCGCCGGAGAATGAGCGAACTCCGCCGACCCATTCTGCCATGACCGACACCGCCGCGCCGAGCGCGCACGATCACGCGCACGATCACACGCGAAGCGCCACGACGCGCGCGCTGTGGCTCGCGTTCGCGCTGACCGCCGGATTCGGCGTCGTCGAAGCGGCGGCCGGCTGGCTGTCCGGATCGCTCGCGCTCATTTCCGACGCGGGTCACATGGCGACCGACAGTGCGGCGTTCGTCGTCGCGCTGATCGCGCAGGCGCTCGCGAGACGTCCGCCCTCCACGCGCGCGTCGTACGGCTACGCACGGGCCGAAGTTCTCGCGGCGTTCATCAATGCGCTCGCGATGCTTGCGCTCGTCGTCTGGATCGCCGTCGAGGCGGTCGCGCGGCTGCTCGTGCCGACGCCGGTCACGGCAACGGTCGTCATCGGCGTCGCCGCCGCCGGCATGGCGATCAACGTCGTCGTCGCGTGGATGTTGTCGCGCACCGCGTCGACGAGCATCAACGCGCGAGGCGCTCTCGTGCACGTCGTCGGCGATCTGCTCGGATCGGTTGCGGCGCTCATCGCCGGTGCGGTCGTGCAATTCACCGGATGGACGCCGATCGACCCGATTCTTTCGATTGTCGTCGTGCTGCTGATCCTGCGTTCCACGCTCGCGCTTCTGCGGCAATCGACCGGCGTGCTGATGGAGCGCGTGCCCGCGCACCTTTCGTACGACGCGATCGGCCGCGCGCTTGCCGCGCTGCCCGGCGTGACGGGCGTGCACGACCTGCACGTCTGGCAGATGAGCGCGGAGCGCCCTGCGCTGTCCGCGCACGTGACGCTTTCCGATGGGGCGGCGTGGCCGCGCGTGCTTGCCGCCGCGCAGCGGCTGCTCGCGCGCGACTTCGGCATCGATCACGTGACGTTGCAGCCGAGCTGGCCGGTGACGCCGCCCTCGCAGCGCCGAGTGCCGGTACCGGTGGTCGCCGACAAGGGCGCGGGCGATTCGTCGCGCACGCCGTGACGCGCAAAGCCCGCTAGATCCAGCCCACGCGACGAAAGCGCCACCACAGCACGCCGTTGATCACGGCCATCAGCGCCAGCGCGAACGGATAGCCGGCGAGCCAGTCGAGCTCCGGCATGTGGCGGAAGTTCATGCCGTAGATCCCGGCGACCAGCGTCGGCACGGTGATCAGCGCGCCCCACGCGGCGAGACGCTTCGTCACCTCGTTGTCGGAAAGACCGATCAGCGCGAGATTGACCTGAATGCCGGTCGTCACCATCTCACGGATGCTCTCGATCTCGCCGTTGATTCGCGTCAGATGGTCATAGATGTCGCGGAAATAGTCCTGCAGGCCGGCGGCGATCGGCGGCACGCGCCCGCCGTAGAGCTTGCCGAGCGATTCCATCAACGGCGTCACCGCGTGGCGCAGCGTCATCAGCCGTCGCTTCAGTGCGTAGAGCCCGGCGATCTTCTCGCGGCTCGACGTCTCGTCGAACAACTGGTCCTCGGCGCGCTCGAGTGCCCACTCCAGGTTGCCGAGCACGGGAAAATAGCGGTCGACCACCGAGTCCATCAGCGCATAGAGCACGAAGCCCGCGCCGCGCTTGAGAAGCTCGGGCTCGCGCTCGGCGCGCGCGCGCACGTCGATGAAGCCCTTCTTGGTCCGGTGGCGCACCGAGAGGATGTAATTCGGGCCGGCGAAGATGTCGACTTCGCCGACCCAGAGGTCGGTGTCCGGCTTGTCGTCGATCATCTCGACCGTGTGCAGCACGACGAACACGCACTCGTCGTACTCCTCGATCTTCGGGCGCTGATGGCCTTTGCGCGCGTCCTCGACGGCGAGCGGATGCAGGCCGAACTCGCTGGCCATCTCGTCGATCTCCGCGGGCGTCGCTTCAACCAATCCGACCCACACAAAGCAATCCGGTCGCGTGATGTAATCGCTGATCTCCTCCTTCGGGATGTCGGCGAGCTTGCGGCCGTTCTGGTAGACGACGCAGTTGATCAGCATGATGCGTGTCGATGCGCGCGGATGCGTGAGTTGATCATACGCCGGGCGAGCCTCGCAGCGAGCCGAGCGCGGCGCATGCGATGCTATACTCGAAACGGGCCTGTCGGTCGATTCGACGCCGTTCTTTGCGCATCGGCCCGCTCGCCCGAACCCCACGTTGACAAGCCGCGCGCCGCTTTCCGCTTCCGATCCGCCGGGCGCGCCTGCGCGTAGCGAGATCGCGATCCTGCTCACGCTCGCGACCGTGCAGTTCACGCACGTGGTCGATTTCATGATCATGATGCCGCTCGGGCCGCAGTTCATGCGCATCCTCGATCTCGCGCCGAGCGAATTCAGCCTGCTGGTGTCCGCGTACACGTTCGCTGCCGCGGCGAGCGGGTTCGTCGCGGCGTTCTGGATCGACCGATACGATCGCAAGCGCGCGCTCGTCGCCGTCTATCTGGGCTTCGTCGTCGCGACCGCACTGTGCGGGGTCGCGAACAGCTACGTGCTGCTGCTCGCTGCGCGCGTGGTCGCAGGCGCCTTCGGCGGCGTGCTGGGCGCGCTTGTGCTCGCGATCGTCGCCGACACGGTTCCGTACGCGCGCCGCGCGAGCGCCACGGCAATCGTCGCCGCATCGTTCTCGGTCGCCTCGGTCGCGGGCGTTCCGCTGGGACTGTGGATTGCCGCGCATTTCTCGTGGCGCGCACCGTTCCTCGCGCTCGCCGCGATGTGCGTAGCGGTCGCCGCGATTGCCCACGCCGTGCTGCCGCCGGTGACGGCTCACCTCGCGCACGCCCAGCGTCGGCACCCACTCGAGCAGCTGCGGCTGATCTTCGGCGAGCCGAACCACGTGCGCGCGTTCTCGTTCGTGATCGCGCTGATGTTCGCCGGCTTCACGGTGATCCCGTTCATCGCCGCGTACAACGTCGCGAACGTCGGCCTCGCCGAGTCCGACCTCGCGATCATCTATTTTGCCGGCGGGCTCGCTACACTCGTCACCGCGCAGATCTTCGGCCGGCTCGCTGACCGTTACGGCAAGAAGCGGCTGTTCACGATCCTTGCGCTCGCGTCGATCGTGCCGCTTTTCGCGAGCACGCATCTGCCGCGCGTGCCGCTGTCGCTTGCCGTCGCGGTGTCGACCGTCTTCTTCGTCATCGTGACGGGCCGTTTCGGTCCGGCGATGGCGCTGATCACCGGCGCGGCGGAGCCGCGGCTGCGCGGCAGCTTTATGAGCTTCAACGCCTCGTTGCAGCAGCTCGGCGCCGGTCTCGCGGCGGTCACCGCTGGCGCGCTGATCGGCCGCTCGCCGGACGGCGAGCTCACCCATTTCGGCGTTGTCGGCTGGCTCGCGATTGCATGCACGCTCGCGTGCATCGTGCTCGCGCGGCGCATTCGCGTCGTCGGCGAATGAGCGCCGCCGTAAATGGGGTCTGACCCCATTTACGCAGTAACATCGGCCTCCAGCTCCCGTCCGCCCTCGCGGGCATTCGCGATGATCATCCAGTCGCTGCTCGACACCGATCTGTACAAGTTCACGATGATGCAGGTCGTGCTGCACCATTTCCCGGGTGCTCAGGTCGAGTACCGCTTCAAGCTGCGCAATCCCGACGTCGACCTCACGCCGTACATCGACGAGATCCGCGACGAGATCCGGGCGCTCTGCTCGCTGCGCTTTCGGCCCGACGAGCTCGACTACCTGCGCGGCTGGCGCTTCTTCAAGAGCGATTACGTCGATCTGCTGAAGCTCTTCCAGCTCGACGAGCGATTCATTCACGTCGGTCGGCTCGAAGGCTCGCCGCACGACATCGACATCGCGATCAAGGGGCCTTGGCTGCACACCATCCTGTTCGAGGTTCCCGTGCTCGCGATCGTGAGCGAGGTGCACGACCGCAATGCGCATCGCGGCCTCGATCTTGCCGAGGGCCGTCGCCGGCTCGCGCAGAAAGTGCAAACGATCAATGGCGTGCATGACCCCGAGTTCCGCATTGCCGACTACGGCACGCGGCGGCGGTTCTCGCGCGCATGGCAGGAGGAGGTGATCGAGACGCTGCACCGCGGCATCGGCACCAAGTTCGTCGGCACGAGCAATGTCGATCTCGCGTTTCGCCACAACCTCACGCCGCTCGGCACGATGGCGCACGAATACCTGCAGGCCTGCCAGGCGGTCGGTCCGAGGCTGCGCGACTCGCAGGTGTTCGCGTTCAACAGGTGGGCGCGCGAGTATCGCGGCGACCTCGGGATCGCGTTGTCCGACGTCTGCGGGATGGAAGCGTTCCTGCGCGACTTCGATCTCTTCTTCTGCAAGCTGTTCGACGGCGTGCGACACGACTCCGGTGATCCGTTCGAGTGGGGCGAGAAGATGATTGCGCACTATCAGAAAATGCGCATCGACCCGCGTACCAAGACCATGGTGTACTCGGACTCGCTGAACGTGCCGCTCGCGATCCGCCTGTTCGAGTATTTCCGCGGGCGCAGCCAGACCGCGTTCGGCATCGGCACGAACCTCACCAACGACGTTGGCGTCGAGGCGCTGCAGATCGTCATCAAGATGACCCGCTGCAACGGGCAGCCGGTCGCGAAGATCAGCGACGAGCCGTCGAAGACGATGGACTACGACCCGTCGTACGTCGCCTATCTGCGCGAAGTGTTTCAGGTGCCGGCGGTCAACGTGCCCGGGCCGGCGGAGGAGGCGTGAGACGCGCGAGCTCGCGCTCGTAATGCGCGAGCATCGAGGCGTCGAAGCACGCGAAGATCACCTCGTCGATCGCGCTCGAGCGATCGGTGAACGCGGCGACTTCGCGGACGGCGATCGCCACCGCATCGGCGACGGGGTACCCGAACGCGCCGCAGCTGATCGCCGGGAACGCGATCCGGCGGATCGAATGCTCGACCGCGACGTCGAGCGAACGGCGATAGCACGACGCGAGAAGCGCGGGCTCGTCGTGATCGCCGCCGCGCCAAACCGGTCCAACGGTGTGGATTACAAATTGTGCGGTCAGTTTGTAGGCCCGCGTGATCTTCGCATCGCCGGTCGCGCAGCCACCCAATGTTGCGCATTCGGCTCGTAGCGACGGACCCGCTGCGCGATGGATCGCGCCGTCGACGCCACCGCCGCCGAGCAGCGACGAGTTGGCGGCGTTGACGATCGCATCGACGGCGAGCGTGGTGATGTCGGCGATTCGAGCAGTAAGGCGCGCGGCCATTCGTGGATCGTAGCGCCGTTCGTCGGCCCGCGGGACGGTTCGGCCGTGCGTCTAGGCGACGCGCACTGACGCAAGCGGCATCTTCGGTGTAAATTCGCGAGATGGCCACGCCTGCGCCTGTCCTGAACAACGCCGTATCAGCGGCGGCATCGAACGCGGCCGACCGCAGGCTTCGGCTCGAAGACATCCTCAAGCTGATGGTCGCCGACGGGCTCGTCGGCGCTGCCGAAGCCGAGCAGCTCGCTCGAAGCCGCACCGCGCGCTTCGACCATCCGCTCGAGCTGATCGCCGACCGCAAGTGGCGCCATCCGGATCCGCCGCACAAGGTGCTCACACTCGAGGCGCTCGTCGAGTGGCTGGCGGGAAAGCTGGGCGTGCCGTACCAGCACATCGATCCGCTCAAGATCGATCTCACCGCGGTCACGCAGACGATGTCGAACGCGTACGCGGAGCGTTACCGGATCCTTCCCGTCGAGGTCAACCGCGACACGTTGACGGTCGCCACCGCGGAGCCGTTCGTGCGCGCGTGGGCCGACGAGCTCGAGAAGATCCTGCGGCTCAAGGTCCGCTTCGTCTTCGCGAATCCGCAGGACATCCGCCGCTATCTCGGCGAGTTCTTCACGCTCGCGCGCTCGATGAAGCGCGCGCAGGAGACTTCGCGCGGCGACCTCTCGCTCGCGCGCAACTTCGAGCAACTGGTCGAGCTCGGCCAGAAGGGCAACCTCGACGCGAACGATCAGCACGTCGTCCACATCGTCGACTGGCTGTGGCAATACGCGTTCGAGCAACGCGCGTCCGACATCCACATCGAGCCTCGGCGCGATGTCGGCCAGGTCCGATTCCGCATCGACGGCGTGCTGCATCAGGTCTACGCGATCCCGATCCCGGTGCTGGTCGCGATGACGTCGCGGATCAAGCTGCTCGCGCGCATGGAGATCGTCGAGAAGCGCCGGCCGCAGGACGGGCGCATCAAGACGCTGGCGCCCGACGGCCAGGAGATCGAGCTGCGCATCTCGACGATGCCCACGGCGTTCGGCGAGAAGATCGTCATGCGCATCTTCACGCCGGAAGTGCTCGTGCGCGATTTCGAGGAGCTCGGCTTCACTGCCGATGACCAGGAGCGCTGGCAGCGGATGATCCGCGAGCCGAACGGCATCATCCTCGTCACCGGCCCGACCGGCTCGGGCAAGACGACGACGCTCTATTCGTCGTTGAAGCAGATCGCCACACCCGAGGTCAACGTCTGCACGGTCGAGGACCCGATCGAAATGATCGAGCCCGCGTTCAACCAGATGCAGGTGCAGCCGACGATCGGCGTCGATTTCGCGCACGGCGTGCGCACGCTGCTGCGCCAGGATCCGGACATCATCATGGTCGGCGAGATCCGCGATCGCGACACCGCCGACATGGCGGTGCAGGCGGCGCTCACCGGTCACCTCGTGCTGTCGTCGCTGCACACGAACGATGCGCCGACGGCCGTCACGCGGTTGCTCGATCTCGGCGTGCCGTCGTACCTGATCAGCTCGACGCTGTTAGGCGTGATGGCACAACGGCTCGTGCGCACGCTTTGCCCGCATTGCAGAACGCTCGGCGATTCGCCTGACGACGACACTTGGCGCGCGATCACCGCGCCCTGGCGCGGCGAGAAGCCTGCTCAAGTCATGCGACCGGTCGGCTGTCTCGAGTGCCGGATGACCGGCTACTACGGACGGATCGGGCTCTACGAAATCATGCTGATGACGCCGGCGCTGCGGCGTCTCGTGCAGCCGGACACCGACGATCGCGTGCTGCGCGATCAAGCGTACAAAGACGGCATGAAGCCGCTGCGCGTGTCCGGCGCGATGAAGGTCGGCGCCGGTGTCACTACCGCCGAGGAGATCGTAAGGGTCGTGCCGCTCGCCTGAATTGCGGCTCGATCACGAGGGCGGCCGCCGCTTGGGAGGTCCGCCGGGAGCGCGGGGCATGGGGATGACCCGCGGGGGACGCGGCGGCCGCAAGGCCGTTGCAGGAAGCGACGGCCAGAAGGCGTGCGCCAGCACAAGAAGACGGGCGCGGATGGGTTTGCGTGATGACCCGCAACGTGCCGCCTGGGGCCGCGCGTGCGGCGCTTCGCGCCGATGCGCCGCTGCGCCTTGCGCACGCGGCCGGGCGAGCTAGCCCGATGGCGCTGATCGGATTCAAGCCCACGAAGGCCCGGCTCGTTCTCGCCGACGGCAGCGACAGCGTGCTCGTGATGAAGGTCGCGGTGGCGCCCGGTGAGAGCATCGCGCTCACCACCGGCGGCACGCTCGAGGCGCTCGGCGGCTCGCTGCGCATTCGCGAACGGCGCGCGAGCCGCGCGCGCAGCAAGGCGCGCAGCGTCGGCACCCTGCTGTTCGTTCCCGGCTCGGCGAAAGGCGGGGCGGACGCCGCCGCCAAATTCCAGATCGACGTCGTGCTCGACGCGCGCAAGTTCGCCGCGCTGCTCGAGGTCGCGCTCGCCGGCGGATTGCCATCGAAGTTCTTCGTCGAGGCGGGCGAGCGGATGTCGGCGACGAGGACGCGCGGGATCGGCTATGCGCTGCGCAATGGCGGGCGCACCAAAGTCTGGGACAACCGCGGCCAGCGAGGCCTGCCGGTTACGGGATTCACGATGATCCTTCCGATCTCGGTGCCTCAAGCGCAGGCGCTTCCGCAGCTCGACGAAGAGCAGCCGGCCGCGTTCGGCGCTCTCGCGACGAACGCGCAGCTCGCCGAGCTCGCCGACGAGCTCCTCGTATTCCAGGGCGAGACGCGCCATACGCTGCTCGCGATCGGCGGCATCGTCGGCGTCGTTATCGTGCTGCTGCTGGTCGCGACGGTCGTCTTGATGCTCCGCTGATCGCTGCGAACGCTCGTTCGGCCATCTCGTCGCAAGTACTTTTTGCCGTTTTTTTGCGTTAGCGCAACACTCATGAATATTTTCCAAACTTATCCTTGAAAGCGTAATGGCGTCTCTGTAGTGTACGCGTCGTAGCCCGCGCAAAGAGGGGCACAACGAGAACACCAAGAACGAGTCCACCCCAACCAGGGAGACGCCATGAGAATGTGGATTGCCGCATCGCTGGCGGCGGTCACCATCGCCTTCGCGCTAAGCGCGCAGGCGGGCCAGCGTTACATCCTTCAAGCATCGACGTGGGGCGCGGCGCAGGACGCGGCCGTAAGCGCAGCCGGGGGAGCCGTCGTGCGCGCCCACGCTAGTTCGGGCATTGGCGTCGTCGAGTCGAGCGACGCGAATTTCCTCGCGAAGATCTCGAGCAGTCCGGCGATCACATTCGCCGATCAGGATATCCACCTGCTCTATCAGCAGCCGGTGCTGTTTACGAACGACATCCACCTGCTCGACATTCATCTGCTCGATATCCATTTGCTGGATATCCACTTGCTGGACATCCATCTGCTCGATATCCATCTGCTCGACATCCACCTGCTCGACATCCACCTGCTCGACATTCATCTGCTCGACATCCATCTGCTGCAGAACGGCACGGCTGCGGCCCCGGCCGGCAATCCGCTGTACGCATTTCAGTGGGCGCCGCGCGCGGTGAATGCGGCGTCGGCGTGGCAGCGCGGTTACACCGGCCGCGGCGTGCGCGTCGCGATCGTCGACGGCGGATTGTCGGCGACGCATCCGGCGCTTGCGCCGAACATCGATCGCGCCGCGTCGACGTCGTGCGTATCGGGATACGGATTCGACGAGGATGTGGGAGAGTTCTGGCACGCGACGCACGTGGCCGGCATCGTCGCTGCGGCGTACGGCAGCGGCGGCACGCTCGGCATCGCGCCGGAGGCAACGCTGATCGGCGTGAAGGTGGCACACAACGGCGAGGGAACGTTCTCCGATTTGCTGTGCGGTGTCATGCACGCGGCCACGACGGGTCGTGCCGACGTGATCAACCTCAGCCTCGGCACGACGATTCCGCGTAATGCCACCAACCAGCGGCTGATCAACGCGCTCGGCAAGGTCGTTGACTTCGCGACACGCAACGGCGCCGTGGTGATCGCGGCCGCGGGTAACGACTCGACCGATCTCGATCGCGGCAATCTGATCGAAGTTCCTGCGGAATCCGGCAACGCGATCGCCGTATCGGCGACAGGCCCGGTCGGCTGGGCGAAAGGGTCGAGCGACGCGACGCCTTTCTCCTCGTATTCGAATTACGGTGCGTCGGCGATCGATATCGCTGCGCCGGGTGGCGACGTCGCGTACGCCGGTGAGGAAGACTGCACGATCGCGGGATTCACGCGTCCATGCTGGATTTTCGACATGGTGTTGAGCACCTCGCAGGGCGGGTATGCATGGCGCGCCGGTACGAGCATGGCGACTCCGGTTGCTTCGGCGGTCGCTGCGCTCGTCAAGCAGCGCTATCCGAATGCGACGCCCGCGCAAGTGCGCGCCATTCTCGAGCGCAGCGCCGTTGATGCAGGGCCGCGCGGCAACGATCCGTACTACGGCAAAGGCTTCATCGACGCGGATCGCGCAACTCAATAACGCGCGCAACGCGCAATGAAACGGCGGCCCTGGCCGCCGTTTTGTTTTTGTTTGTTCGCTGACATACAGAGCCAGTTGAATGCGCTGATGTCGCGCAGGAAAAAATCGAATACGCGGAATGTTTACGAGAAATCATTTCCGTCTCGATTCGCGCAACCTGCGCGTGCAAGGGCTATGGACACGGGGCATGCATCTTGCACCCCGGTGGACACGATTTGCTTCGCGCGAAGCGGGTCGATTTACGACGAGGAGATGCATACATGCCATCACGAGGCAATCAACGAGGGCGCGATCAGGGATGGTCGCGCGATCGCGGTTACGACGAAGGCCAATCGTTCCGCGGTGAAGGGGGTCAACATTACGCAGGTCAAGACTGGGGCGGCGAAGGCTCGCAGCGTGGCCGCGGCGATTGGAATTCGCAGGAGGACTGGCGGACCTCACGAGGGCGCTGGGGCGAAGACGAGAATTCGGGACCGTACGCGGGAACGCGCGGCGCGCAGGAATCAGGTGATTACGGCCGCGGCATCTCCGGCGCCTCGTACGGCAGCTACGGTGCCGGCGAATGGGGTCGGGGGCAGGGCGGCGGCTATGGCGGCGGAGGTTACGGCGGTGGCGGTGGCTATGGCGGCACGCGCGGTGCCCCACAAGAATACGGCGCGCAGCACGGTTCGTCCCCCTATGGGTCCGAGTCGGATTGGGGCCAACCCGCCGGCTCGCGCGGCTGGGGGCAAACGGGCTCACAGGGCGAACAGGATTACGGCTCTCAAGGCTATGGTTCGCGCTCCACATCGCAGGGCGGCCGGGGCTACGGCTCGCAAGGCGGTCAGGACTATGGCTCGCAAGGCGGCTACGGATCGCAAGGGGGCCAACGCTATGGTCCCCAATACGGTGGCCAAGGCTACGGCTGGCAGGGTGGACAAGGCTATGGCTCGCAAGGCGGCCAGGGTTCCGGCTCGCAATATGGCGGCCCGAGCGGCTCGCAATATGGCGGTCCGAGCGGCTCGCAACATGGCGGCCCGAGCGGTTCGCAATATGGCGGACAAGGCTACGGCTCACAACGCGGCCAAGGCTATGGGGCGCAAGGCGGCCAAGGTTATGGCCCTCAAGGCCAGTACGGCGGCGGACAGGGATTCGGGCAGTACGGCCGCTACGGGCAACGCGGAATAAGCCAATCGCAGCGTCGCGGGCCGAAGGGTTGGGAGCGTTCCGACGAGCGTGTGAAAGATGACGTCTGCGAGCGTCTGTACGAGCGTGCCGACATCGACGCGAGCGACGTCTCCGTCCAGGTGATGCAGGGCAAGGTGATGATCGAAGGAACGGTGGTCGAACGCTGGCAGAAGCATGCGATCGAGGATCTGGTGGACTCGATCCCCGGCGTGAAGGACATCGATAACCGCGTGCGTGTCTCGCGAGAGGGCGGCCAGGCGCAGTCGCAATCCGGCTCGTATGGCCAAGGCTCTTCGCAAGGGCAGGGAACGTCGTACGGACAGGAAGCCTCGGCGGGCTCGACGACGTCGGCTGGAACCGGCGGCTCGTACGGCGCAAGCGACTCTCCGGGCGGTGAGCATGGATCGAGCGGCTCGATCGGCTCATCCGGCTCGACCGGCTCACAAACGACCGGCGTCTCCGGGTCTCCGACGATGTCCGGCTCGTCGGCGACGAGCACGCCCGCCGGAGCCGCGGGAACATCGAGCATGGGCAGCTCGAGCGCGTCACGCCGCAAGGAATAACGCGGGCCGGCAGTAGCCCTTGGGCACACCCGGTGTTCCCCGGGTGTGCCTTTTTTAGGGCGCTTACTGTATCGGCTTCGACCAGACGGCGCCGGTATCCGCAGCCGGCGGCATCGTGCGCCGCCAGCGCGCGCCTGCCTCGTACGAGCGCAGCTTGTTGTACAGCGTCTTCGTGCTGATGCCGAGCATGCGTGCCGCTTCCTCCTGCGTCCGGCACTGCTTCACCGTGTGAAGGATCAGGCGTCGCTCGACGTCGGCGAGTGTCTCGCCGACCGTGATGCGAATGCCCATTGCCGCAGGCGGTACCGATCCGAGCACGGTCTCGCGTTGCAGGACCGGCTGTGTGATCGCCCTGCCGTCGGCCAGTATGTACGCGCGCTGCACGACGTTGTAGAGCTCGCGTACATTGCCCGGCCAGTCGTAGCGTTCGATTCTTGCAAGCGCGGCGGGACTGAACTGCTTCGTCGACGAGCCGCGCTGGTTGAGCGATTCGAGGAAGTGCAACGTGAGCCGCGTGGTGTCGCCCGCGCGCTCGCGCAGCGGCGGCACATGCAGCGGCACGACCTGCAGCCGGTAGAGCAGATCCTCGCGCAGCTTGCCGCTCTTCACCGCGTCGTACGGATCGCGATTGGTCGCACCGATCACGCGCACATCGATCGGGATGATTTCCGTCGAGCCCACGCGCATCACCGAGCGCGATTCGAGCACGCGCAGCAGCCGCACTTGAAGATCGAGCGGCATCTCCGTCACTTCGTCGAGGAACAGCGTCCCGCCGTGTGCGCGCTCGAAGAAGCCGACGTGCTGGCGTGTGGCGCCGGTGAAGCTTCCCTTTTCATGACCGAAGAGCTCGCTCTCGATCAGGTTCGGCGACACGGCGCCGCAGTTCACCGCGAGATACGCGCCGTCGCGGCGAAGCGACAGCTCGTGCAGCGTTTTCGCGACGAGCTCCTTGCCGGTTCCGCTTTCGCCGACGATCAGCACGGTGGCGTCGGTCGGCGCGATGCGCTTCATCTCGTCGAACAGCTTGCGCATCGCCGGCGACGCGCCGATCAGCTCGCCCAGACGGTCGTCGGGCGCGTCCTCGGCGCGCTCGGGCATCGATACGCGCGCGAGAATGCTCTGGAGTTTCGGCATGCTCAGCGGCTTCGTCAGATAGTCGACTGCACCGAGGCGCATGCCTTTGACGCATGTCTCGACGCTTGCGTGACCGGTAATGACGACCACGTCGCTCGTGCGCGGCAGCTCGGGTTCGGTCAGCAGGTCGATGCCGCTGCCGTCGGGCAGCACGAGATCGACCAGCACGAGGTCCGGAACGGGCTCGAAGCGGCTTCGCGCCTCAGCCAGGTTCGATGCGACCGCCGTGGTGAAACCGTCGCGCGCGATGAGCTCAGCAAGAGTGCGGCGGGAAATTTCGTCGTCGTCGACGATCAGGGCATGCGGCATGGTGTTGTTCCTTCGTGCTTTTGGAAATCGCGCGCTAAGACGCAAGTTCCATTCCGACTACGCGATATCGCAACGTACTGATTCCAAGGGCCGCTCCATCGGCAAGTTTTGTCCAATCGTGTAAAAGCTACCGCGGCCGGTGGAACTTGCACCCCGTGCAGAATTCAGCCTCCCGTGGTTTCGCCTCCCATGACTTGGAGCACGATTCCCGTGATGTACGACGAGTCGGCATTGGACGCGAGGAACACGTAGGCGGGCGCAAGCTCTTCAGGCTGCGCCGGGCGTCCCATCTTCGATTGCTCGCCGAATGTCGACGCGTCCTCCGCGCTCGCGCCCTCGTCGGCGACGATGAGCGGCGTCCACACCGGGCCCGGCGCGACGGCGTTCACGCGGATCTTGCGTTTGATGCACGCCTGAGCGAGCGTCTTCGTGAACGCGTTGATCGCACCCTTGGTCGCCGAATAGTCGGGCAGCTCGTCGGAGCCGCGGATGCCCGTCACCGAGCTCGTCGCGATGATCGTCGCGCCCTCGTCCATCACTCGCAGCGCCGCCCGTGCGAGCCGCACGTACGCGTACACGTTCGTCCTGAACGTGCGGTCGAGCTCGTCATCGGTCAGCTCGTCGAGCGAGCCCTTGCGGTTCTGATGCGCGGCGTTCGACACCAGGATGTCGATCTTGCCGAAATGCTTGACCGTATCGTCGACGATGCGATCGCAGTACGCGCCGTCCGTGAGATCGCCTGGCAGCAGCAGGCAGCGGCGGCCCTCGAGCTCGATCGCATCGCGCGTTTCCTCGGCGTCCGATTGCTCTTCGGGCAAGTACGCGATCGCGACGTCGGCGCCTTCGCGCGCGTACAGGACTGCGACCGCGCGGCCGATGCCGGAATCACCGCCGGTGACGAGCGCGCTCTTGCCGTCGAGCTTGCCCGCCGGCTTGTAACGCTCGGCCTCGTAGCGCGGGCGCGGCTTCAGCTCGGATTCGAGACCCGGCTTGTCCTGATGCTGCTTGGGAAACGGCGGCTTCGGCTCGTCGAGTGTCTCGGTATCGCCGGCCGGTGTGCGATTGCGCGTGCTCGATTTGGCCATGATCGATGATGTCCTTGCAGAGGAAAGTGAACATCGCTCGCAGGCCTGCGCCTGCGAGCTTCGTCGCTCTGAAAAAAGCATGTTCCGTTCCCGCTGACTGCGCGCCGTGTCGCTTCGAGGCGCACGTTCCGTCACGACCGGCAACATTTGCAATTTCGTTGAAAAGAGCGCCGTCGGTACGTAACGCGTTACGGGCAATCGGCGCGCGTCCTATCGATGCATGCACGTTTGTGCCGACATCGCCGCGCGTGGTGCGGAAGTTGCATTGCACGAGGTTCACACACCGACTCGCGAGGTCACCATGCATCGAGCCAAGACCACTGCGGTCGCCGCAATCGCGGCCGCGGCAATGATCCAGGGCTGCAGCACGATGGATCGCATCAACGCACAGGATTGGACTCCTTACAGCGGCACGAAGGTCGCGAGCGAGACGCGCAATGCGAACGCCGCCGTCGACACCGTGTCGTCTGCGGTCGCCGATACCGTCTTGTTGCCGCTTACCGCAACGAGCTGGGCGTTCGGCTACCGTTACGATCCGTCCACGCATTCGATGCGGCAGAGCGCGAACAACTGGGGCTGGTCGTCGTATCCGCCGATGACCGCAGGTGGCGGCACGACGGGCGCCGGCGCGTCGACGTCGAGCAGCTCGACGGGCGCGACCGGCAGCACGAGCAGCGGCACGACGACCGGCACGACGGGCGGCACGCCGGCCATGGGGTCGACGATGTCGTCGGGCACGAGCCCCGACACGGGCCGCGCTCCGACGACGACGATGGGCACGACAGGCGCCGGCACGACGGGCGCCGGAACGACCGGTGCCGGTACGAGCGGGACGCCGTCGACGTCGGGCACGGGAAAACCGTAATCGTGCACCAGGCTTCGGTCGGCGTCGGTGTCGCGGCGGCCTGGCGGCGGCCGCCGCATCCGCGGCGTGAGCCGCGTCCCACAGCGGAATCGGGCGCGTGATGACACGCGCGCCGTCGGTGGGGCGCTACGCTGCGATTCGCTTTGCCGAGGCTATCGAATCGCCATGCCGACCGATCTGACGCCGACGCCGCAACCGACGCAACCCGCCGACGTTGGCGCGGTGCTCGAATCGACCGGCCTTCGCTATTCGCGCGACACCGATGCTGGGATTCGCCGCGAAGGCGATCCGGGAGCGTTTCGGTACGTCGATGCGCGGGGGCAGCCGGTGGCGGATTCGCGCGAGCTCGCTCGCATTGCGAAGCTCGCGATTCCGCCGGCATGGATCGATGTATGGATCTGTGCCGATTCGCGCGGACACCTGCAGGCGACCGGTCGCGATGCACGCGGGCGCAAACAGTACCGCTACCATCGCGACTGGCGCGACGAGCGCGACAGCAACAAGTTCGATCGGCTCGCCGCGTTCGGCGGGGCGCTGCCGGCGCTTCGCGCGGCCGTCGAGCGCGATCTCGCGCTTCCCGGGCTGCAGCGGCGCAAGGTGCTCGCCGCGATGGTCGCTCTGCTCGACACGACCTTCGTGCGCGTCGGCGACGAACGCTATCGCCGCGAAAACAACAGCTACGGACTTACGACGCTGCGAAACCGTCACGTGCAGATCGACGGCGACCGCATCCGCCTGCGCTTTCGCGGCAAGGCGGGCAAGGAGCACGACCTGCAGCTCTCCGACAAGCGCCTTGCGCGCGTCGTGCGCCGATGTCGCGACCTGCCGGGTTACGAGCTGTTCCAGTACGTCGACAACGGCGAGATCCGAAGCATCGGCGCGTCGGACGTCAACGACTATCTGCGCGAGGTCGGCGGCGCCGATTACACGGCGAAGGACTTCCGAACGTGGGGCGCGACGGTCATCGCGGCGAGCACGCTGATGAAGGCGCAGGCGCCTTGTTCCGACCGCGACGCGGTGCGCACCGTGAACGACGCACTGCGACGCGCGGCCGACGTGCTCGGCAACACCGTCGCCGTCTGCCGCAAGAGTTATGTGCATCCCGGCGTGGTCGAGGCGTACCGTGAGCAGACCGCCACGCGTGTGCTGCTGCCGAGGCGCCCGACCGGCTTGCGCGGCCCCGAACCTTATGTGCTGCACCTGCTGCAGCGTCTGTCGCGCGCACAGGCGAAGCGGGGACCGACGCTGGCCGAGTCATTGGCGGCGTCGATCCGTCGAAAGAACAGGCAGGCCGGCACGCGCGGCGCGCCACGCTCGACGGCTCGCAGCGATCCACGCAAGGAGAAGGCTTATGCCGCGCGGAAGCAGGTCGAAGCACACGGATAGGCAGCATCGGCAGTCCGAGCACTTCCTGCGCACGATGCTTGTTGCGCTCGCAATCGGCTTCGCGACGATCGCTCCCGCTCGGGCGACCGATTTCACCGACCTCTGGTGGAATCCGAACGAATCGGGGTGGGGTCTCAACATTGCGCACCAGGCCGACACGATGTTCATCACGCTGTACGTCTACGGGACGAACAATCGCGCGACGTGGTTCAGCATCACTGCCCGCTACGCCGGAACCGACGGCGCGGGCGATTTGCTCTACACGGGCGACCTCTACGAGTCGACCGGCCCATGGTTCGGCGGCCTTTTCCCTCCAAACTCGGTGACGATTCGCCGCGCCGGTGACGCGACGTTTCGCGCGACATCGGTCGAGACCGGCGTTATCACGTACACGGTCGACGGCATCGTCGCCTCGAAGGCGATCGAGCGGTACACGCTGAAGTTCATGGACATCACCGGTGATTACCTCGGCGGCATCGTGCAGACGAATTTCAACTGTACCAATCCCGCGCTCAATGGCAAGACCGAGGAAGCGGCGAACGTATCGATCACGCACAACGGTCCGGACGTGCAGGTCATGACGCAGAGCACGCGTCGCTCGTGCAACTATCGCGGCACCTACGGTCAGGCCGGCCGGATGGGCAGCATCTCCAACGCGACGTTCACCTGCAGCGACGGCACGACCGGCACGTTCGCGGCGTTCGAGCTCGACACGTCGACGAGCGGCTTCCTCGCGCGCTTCTCCGGCACGGGCGCGGGCTGCGATTTCGGCGGCGATATCGGCGGCGTGTTCCGCTGATTGCGCCGCTTGCCGGCGTTCACGCGGGGCCCCAACGCGCGGCGGAAAGGTATACGATTTTTCGCCGGCCAGCCCAACGGGAGGAAGCCATGTGTCGCACACGCCGCACGATGCTTGCGTTGCTGTTTGTTGCGCTGTCGCTTCTGTGTAATGTCGCGACGGCGCTGCGTCCCGTTGACTATGGCGACATCTGGTGGAACCCAAGCGAGGATGGCTGGGGGCTGCAAATCGCCGATCAGGGCGACGTTCTGTTCCTCACGTTCTACGTCTACGGAACCGACGGCAAGGCGACATGGTTCACCGCGCTCGCGAATTATGCGTCGACCAACGCCGCCGGTGCCCGCATCTACACGGGCGGTCTGTACGTGAACACCGGCGCGTATTTCGGCGGGCCGTGGCCGCCCGGAATCCACGCCGCCCGCCTCGCCGGTAGCGCGACGTTCCAGGCGGACACGAGCACGACGGCGACGTTGACCTATACGGTCGATGGAGTGCCCGTGACCAAATCAATCGAACGGTTCACCTACACGCTCAACAACCTTTCGGGCACCGGTTACATCGGGTCGTTCATCGAACTCGACACCGGGTGTACGAACCCTGCCTTGAACGGGCCCGTTGCCGCATCGGGCACGTTCAACATCACGCACAATCCGCCCGCGCCGCAAGTGACGATCGTCGCGACGCTGAACGCGGGCACTGGTCTCTTCACCTGCTCGTTCCAGGGCTCGTACAGCCAGGCGGGACGCTACGGGCTGATCAGCGCCGGGACCTACGCGTGCTCGACGGGCAACTCCGGCACGTTCACCGCTCACGACATCGAGCTGACGAGCCAAGGCATTCTCGGACGGTACGACTCGGTATCGGCGACGGTCGGCTGTCACGCGATCGGCGGCTTCGGCGGCTTGTTGCCGTGACGAATTGACCCGGCGGCGCTTCGCGTGCTCGCGAGGCGTCCGCATTGTCGGGAATTCTTACAAAAATGGCGGCCCTGAGCGCACTGACCAAATAACAACTCTTGCGATCAATGGCTTATACGATCGGTCCGGGTCTTGCTTGTAGCCGTGTCGAACCTTCGATGGGGAGAACAATAATGCTGAAACGCATCAAGATGGTGATTCTGGGACTGGCTGCGCTGTTCGTTGCCGTACCCGCCGCGAACGCAAATATCCTGGTCGCTCAGTGCATCGAATTCGACACGTGCTGGACGAGCGGCTCGCCGACACCGTGGAGCGATACGATCACGCTCGCCGAGCTGATCTCGCTCGGGCTCGGCACGAATCAGCCGTTCATTGCGGCGCAGACGGCGCAATTCGTCATCCGTCTAGGCATCACGACGATCACGTTCGCTACACCCGGCGGTCCCGTCGTCGAGTCGCTCGGCGAATTCAGCGGCGGCTTCCACAACGATCCTTGCAACCTGTGCGAGGTCGACATCGTTGGGACGTTCCTGATCCCGATCGACGCGACGTCGGCGTTCATCGAAGGCACGTTCGGCAATGCTGTGGCTCCGAATTCGGCCGGCGTGAACCTCTGTCTGGGTGAAGGCGTTTGTGCTGCCGTGCCCGAGCCCGGCTCACTCGCGCTGATCGGTCTAGCGATGGCGGGTCTGGGCTGGACGCGCCGGCGCCGCGCCTGACCACGCGTTAACCCTACACTGGAGCGGCGCTTTCGGGCGCCGCTTCGTTTTTGTGCGGCGCGGCGCAAGCCGTGTGCGCCCGCACGGGAACCATCATCTCGGGCAGCATGCCCTACGAACGGGAGGTCGAGTTTCGCGACCGTTCGTAGCGAGGTGGACATGCCGGCACGCGAAATCCCGCGCGATCAGTGGACGGCGTTCTTCGACAGCTACAGCCGCCGCCACGACGGCTGGCTCAGCACCGTTGAAGTGCTGCGCGCCGGCAGCGCCGCGAGCGTGGAGGTGGTGGACAAGCCGCTGGTCGGCATTGCCGCTGAGCAAGCCGACGGCCGCGAAGCAGCGATCTCGATCCTGCTCGGCGGCCGCTCCGACGATCACATCGCGCACATCGTCCAGGCGCCCGTTTGCGTCCGCGTCGCCGAGACGCCGGAAGGCGCCGACGAGGGGCTCGACATCGAGACGGCAAGCGGCAGCACGACGCGGCTGCGCTTCCGCGCGAGTGTGTTGGCCGAATCTCTCGACGGTCTCGTTATGGGAGGCCCATGAACCCGACAGCTACTGAGAGCGCGCAACGCGAAGTCCGGATTCCGGCGGGCCCGGCCGCCTTGTCCGGCAGCCTCGTCATTCCCGCGGCCGCGCACGGTATCGTGCTGTTCGCGCACGGAAGCGGCAGCAGCCGCCACAGCCCGCGCAACGTGTTCGTCGCGCGTGAGCTTCAGCGCGCCGGCGTTGCCACGCTGCTGTTCGACCTGCTCACGCGCAGCGAGGAGGACCGCGACCTGCGCACGCGCGAGCATCGATTCGATATCGAGCTGCTCGCGCAGCGTCTGACCGATGCCACGCGCTGGGTCGGCACACAGGATGATCTGCGCGATCTGCGCCTCGGGTATTTCGGCGCGAGCACGGGAAGCGCGGCCGCTCTCGTCGCAGCCGCCGCGCTCGGCGATCGCATCGGCGCAGTCGTCTCGCGCGGCGGCCGGCCCGATCTTGCCGGCGAAGCGAACCTTGCACGCGTCGAAGCCGCCACGCTGCTGATCGTCGGCGGCCACGACGACGTCGTGATCGAGTTGAACGAGCGCGCGTTCGCGCAGTTGCGCTGTGAAAAGGATTTTGCCGTCGTGCCCGGCGCGTCGCATCTGTTCGAGGAGCCGGGCACGCTCGAGCAGGTGGCGGCGCTCGCGTCGCGATGGTTCCGCGTGCACCTGGTCGAGCACGCCGCACATTCGTAGCAGGAGGGGTCGAGATGCAATTCAGGAATCGCAGGCAAGCGGGTCAGGTCCTCGCGCAAAAGCTCGAGCACTATCGCGACAACCCCGACGTCGTCGTGCTCGCACTGCCGCGCGGCGGTGTGCCGGTCGCCTTCGAGGTCGCGCAGGCGCTGCACGCGTCGCTCGACGTATTCATCGTGCGCAAGCTCGGCGTGCCGGGTCACGAAGAATATGCGATGGGGGCGATCGCTTCGGGCGGCGTTCGCGTGATGAATCCGGATGCATCCGCACTGAGGATTCCGCCCGCGGCAATCGAGGCGGTCACCGCGCGCGAACAGAAGGAGCTCGAGCGGCGCGAGCGCCTTTATCGCGGCGATCGACCGCCGCTTGCGCTCGATGGTCGAATCGCGATTCTCGTCGATGACGGACTCGCCACCGGTTCGACGATGCGCGCGGCGGCGATCGCCGTTCGGCGGCGCAATCCGGAGCGCGTCGTCATCGCCGTGCCCGTCGCAGCGATGGAAACCTGCGAGGAATTTCGCGGCGACGTCGACGAGATCATCTGCGCGTTCACGCCGCAGCCGTTTCTCGCCGTCGGCGCCTGGTACGAGGATTTCGAGCAGACGTCCGACGCCGAAGTGCATCGGCTGCTCGACGCAGCCCGGCAGACCGAGCTGTCGCGCACCACCTAACGATCGGGAGCCGCACGATGGCCCTGCATGAGCTTCGAGACCGGCCGCGGTCCGCAGCGCCGCTCGCCGCCGTCAAACGCGACGCGCTGCCGTTGACGCGCGACGCGGACGACTACACACCGCTGATCGATTTGGTCGGCAACGCGCGCTTGGCTCTGATCGGCGAAGCGTCGCACGGCACGCAGGAGTTCTACCGCGAGCGCGCCGAGATCACGAAGCGATTGATCCTCGAGAAGCGGTTCACCGCGGTCGTCGCCGAAGCCGACTGGCCCGATGCCTATCGCGTGAATCGATATGTGCGCGGCCTGTCCGATGACGCCGATGCGAACGCGGCGCTGTCCGGCTTCGGGCGCTTTCCTGCGTGGATGTGGCGCAACACCGTCGTGCGCGATTTCGTCCGCTGGCTTCGCGAGTACAACGATTCGCAGCCGGCGCCGGCCAAGGTCGGCTTTTACGGCATGGACCTGTACAGCCTGTCCGCTTCGATGCAGGCGGTGCTCGCGTACCTCGACAAGGTCGATCCCGAGGCGGCCAAGCGCGCGCGCTATCGCTACTCGTGCTTCGACCACTTCGGCGAGGACACGCAGGCGTACGGTTACGCGGCCGCGTTTGGTTTGAGCAAGACGTGCGAGAACGAAGTCGTGCGCCAGCTCGTCGAGTTCACGCAGCGCGCCGGCGATTACGCGATGCGCGACACAGGCGGTGCGTCCGACGACTTCTTCTACGCGGAACAGAACGCGCGCCTCGTCAAGAACGCCGAAGAGTACTACCGGACGATGTTCCGCGGCCGCGTGTCGTCTTGGAATCTGCGCGACCGGCATATGGTGGAGACGCTGCAGGCGCTCGACACGCATCTCGGGCGACAGGGCCGAACGACGCGCATCGCCGTGTGGGCGCACAATTCGCATCTGGGCGATGCAAGCGCCACCGAGATGGGCGAGGCGGGCGAATGGAACGTCGGCCAGCTCGTTCGCGAACAGTACCCGGGCGAAAGCATTCTGATCGGCTTCAGCACGAACCGCGGAACGGTGACGGCTGCATCCGACTGGGGCGGCGACGCCGAGCGCAAGCGCGTGCGGCCGGGACTCGCCGACAGTTACGAGGATCTCTTCCACGATGTCGGGCTTGCGCGCTTCATGCTGCTGCTGCGCGACAGCGAGCCGCTGCGCCGTGCACTGCAGACTCGCCGGCTGCAACGCGCCATCGGCGTGATCTATCTGCCCGAGACCGAGCGCGTCAGCCACTATTTCCATACGCGGCTGCCGCAGCAGTTCGATGCGATGATCCATTTCGACGAGACGCACGCGCTCGAGCCGCTCGACCGCAGCGCGGGCTGGATCGACGAGGAAGCGCCCGAAACCTATCCCACGGGCGTTTGACGCTCGAGCTCGCTAGGGC